>Ga0315289_10005303_pt1 | contig 19066 bp, 10 predicted proteins | sample YL17G11_40_MG_FD_203452 | JGI IMG/M metagenome (GOLD analysis project Ga0315289, IMG submission 203452) | Sediment microbial communities from Yellowstone Lake, YNP, Wyoming, USA - YL17G11_40 | ecosystem: Environmental > Aquatic > Freshwater > Lake > Sediment | place: USA: Wyoming | collected...
GGGCGCCGGGATGGCTGCCTGCACCGCGACGGCCGCCAATAGCGCCAGCACCGCAAGTACCGGCACGATTGCCGCTGCTTTCTGTCTCACGGATTTCTCCTGGGTACCGCCTCCCGTTCCTTTGTTGACGAATTCTATCAGAGGTCGCGGGCGGTCTGAAGTCCAAAGTCCAAGGTGCAAAGTCCAAGGTGCAAAGTCCAAGGTCCAAAGTCCAAGGTCCAAAGTTCAAGGTCAGTAACCGTTCAGCCCCCTGTACTAAGGCGGTATACAAGGACGGCGTCAGAAGGTGAAACATTTTTCGCGTAATCCGTTATTGTCAGGTCGATGCTTGGGCGGAAGGCGCTCCAGAGGCCGCGCCAGCGGGGACCTCAGCTTCAGGGACTGAGCCCCCAGAACAGGCGGCCTCCAAGGTGCCCGTGCAATGGCCAGGGCGTGCGCTGTTCAAACCTGGGTCAAGATGGCGTGGGCGATCAGCCGATTGAAGTGGGTTTCCACCTGGCCGGCCAGCGGGCCGCCGGTGATGAGCAGGCCCAGTTCCATGTTTAGCGTGAGGGCATACTCGGTCAGGTTGGCGCTGGAAAGAAACAGTTGCCGGCCATCGGCAATGGCGCACTTGACGTGCAGAATGCCGTGCCGGCCGCTGGCGTCTCTCGGGCGCTGAGCCGAAGGCCAGATGTAAACGCTGGCCCGCGCCGTCACGCTGTCGCCCAACGCTCGAATCGTGCTGTAGGCTTCCTCGCCCTCGCAAAGCTCCGGAGTCTCCAAGATGATCGTCAGCGCCACTCCGCGGTCGGCCGCCTCGACGAGCGCCTGGCAGATCCGCGGTATCTTGAACACGGCGTAACTGACCAGCATGAACCGCTCTCGCGCCGCCTCGATCATCTGCAGCAACACTTGCTCGGTGTGGCGGACCGGAATCGCTTCCGTGTCCGGCCCAGTCCAGACCACCTCGATGGTTTGTTCCTCCCGACGTGCCTTCTCGCAGGCGGCTGCCGTAGACAGCGCCAAGGCAACGGCGTCGCCACCGAATTGCCGGCCGGAAGAACACCAGGCATCGACCAGCGTGGCCGCGAGGCTTCGGTAATGCGGGTGCGGAATCGCCTGTAGGATCTCCGTTCGTGCCGGCGGCCAGCTTGTCTCACCCGGCCGCAGCCGGCGCAGCGCGTCCACCAGCAGGTCAATCACGGGCGGCGGCAACTCCGCCGCTGCCGACCGAAGCTGCCGGATCAGTGTTTGGTAAGCGTCGTCCATTTGCTACGCCTCGAAGAAAGCCGAGTCCTCTCGGTCCACCGTGCGCACCAGCACAGAACGGTCCAGGTACTTGTTGCCGCGCTCGCAGGAAGTCTCCGGGGCGAACAGGCAGGCATGACAGGCCGCCCCGTGCAGCGTAAGGCTGTCGCGGTAGGGATGATGTTCCGCGCAAAGCGGGTCGGAAGCGCACAGCCGCAGACCCTCCAGTGCCTGATCCAGGTGCCGCCCGAAGTTCCTCGGTTCGCCGAGGCTCACCAGTCCGCCCAGTGTACCCTCGCTGTCCGCCGCCGCGGTGTAAAGCAGCACGCCCGCCATCGCCTCGCCCTCCACGGTCTCCGGACGCGAGTAAATGCGCTCGCGGATGCTGGCCGTCGTGTAGCCGCATTCGAGCGATAGTTGTCGCATCAGCGCGTGCGCAAACGAATGCAGCAGGACGTACCGCAACATCGGGTAGCCCTTGGCCGGCTCCAGGCCCCTCATGCTCCGCCACCGGCGGTGCGCCTCGAAGAACTCGCGCTCGCGCTGCCGAAGCTTGGCCGACCAACCCTCCACAGCGGCCTCGGAGAACTGGATGAAGATGCCCTCGCCGCGCACGTCGGAGGTCGGCGCCCACCGGGCTGATGCGCGGCAAAGCGGCGCCCGCTTCAGTTCCTGTGCTTCATCCGGATCGCCGAAGTCGCCGGGTGAGACAATGCGGGTGAAGCCGATCAGCGACCGGACCTCGCGCAGCCGCTCCGCCAGGACGATCTTGGTGAAGAACGCCCGATAGTCGGCCGGCGGCTCGACGGGCCGCAACTGGAAATCGCGCCCATTCAGGCTGGCATCCGGCTTCGAGTACACCTCCCACTCCGGCGTTTTCAGATCGCCGTCTTCCTGCTCGCGCCCCTTTCCGGCTCTTTTCTCCTCGATGGCCGCCCAGATGTCCGCGTCGGAGTATTTCGCGAACGGGCGAAGCTGCCCGATCTGTCGCAGCAGTTGAACGTTCTGCTGGTTCTGCGCGTTTTGCAGGACCGGCCAGTGCTCCTCGATCAGTTGGCTGAGCGTATCCACGTCCTTTGGAATCGAGAGCGCCGAGAGAATCACCGGGAACCAGCTATTGGAGGCGCCCAGCAGAATCGTCCGCATTTGCTCGTCGCAGCCGCGGGAGTCGAAGTCGCGCAGGTGTGGCCGCCGCGCGCGGCAGTTCGGCATGTGCTCTCTGCCTTCCTCGCCGAACGCGCCCGACATCGGCAGCGAGCGGTTGCACACTTCGCACTTCACGAACACGTCGGTCGCTTCGCCCGATGTACCCACCTCAAGCAGGCGCAGCCGGGCATTGCAGCCAGTCGGGCCGCGATGCACATACTCGACCCAGGGGAAATCATCCAGGTGTCCCTGCTCGCAGGCCACCAGGAAGCGGGCCGGCACTACCGTCGGCGGCTTGCCCGGCTTCGTGCAATTCGCGTGGATGTAGCGGTTGTGGTCGGGACGGTAAGGGTCCAACTTCAGCTCGAACAGTCCGGAACTGAGCGGGGCCAACAGCCGGCACGACGGGCATAGCAGCCAGCGCGGAAATGGCGCGACCGGAACGCCGATTCTCGTCGATTCGTCGAACGGCCCGGGCACCAATCCCGTCGATTCGGCCACCGGGGGCGCCAGCAGCTTCTGCACCTGGGGTCCCAACTGGCGGCGCACGGCGGCCAGCAGCCGCTCCTCGGCGATTTCCTTGCAGTCGTCCTCGGGCCAATCCTCCAGCCCCATCACCATGACGGAAAGGTTTGGCAGATCGACTACCGCGCCAACGCCAAACGTCAGCAACAACTGGCTGGGGCGCAGGTCGCCGACTCGTCGCGCGGTTCGAAGCGGCGTCATGTTGCACCCCCTTGCGGCTCAGGCGCATTGCCGGGCGGCGAAGAACCGGGCGCGCTGCCCGCAGTCCCGCCGCCCACGGTTCCCGCCGGCGGGCCGTCGTCGAGGCCGCGGTCGTCGAGCAGCAGGCCAACCGTCGGCTCCACGTCCCTCAGCGAGTTCAGGCAGGTAAAATCGTCCCACCCGCCCAGGCTCGGCTGCCGCAGTAGACCCACGGTCACGCCGTCCTTCTGGTCTTTGTAGCCGAGAATGCGCCCTCCGGCCATCCGCTGTGCCTCGGCCAGCCACTGGTCGATGCGCTCGTTCAGCTCCCCGCGCACCTGCCGCTCGACCTCGGCGCCGGTGCCCAGCAGGAATGCCCGGCGTGCGATCGTCTCAACGGCCTCTTTCACGTAGGGGTGGTTACGGTCGATCCGCCCGGCCCTCCGGTTCTCGTTGAACTCGGTGCCAGGCAGCCGGATGCAGGAAACCAGCAACGCAGTCAGTCCACGGGTAATGGCGCCGGGCGAGAACGGCGTTACCGAGAGCGCCTCCACGTGCTTGTAGAAGGTCGCGTGGTAATGCTCGAAGGTCTCGTAGTGGGAGAGGTCGCGCGGCCGCGCCCAGTTGTACACCGTGCAGACCACGCCGGGGAACTGGCGGCCCACGCGGCTGGTCGCCTGAATGTACTCGGCCGTGGCCTTGGGCTGCCCAGCCACCACCATCAGTCCCAGGCGCTTCACATCCACGCCGACCGACACCATGTTGGTGGCCAGCAGGACGTCGAGCGGGCGGCGGTGCTGGTGCGGCTCGCCGGCCTTGCCCGCGCCCTTGCGGAAGGCGGGATCAAACGGCGTCTCCAGCCGGTCGAGCACATTCGGTATGTCAGTCGAGCTTTTCCGCGAAGTCAGCTCGTCCAGGCTGTCGTAAGAAAGGACACGGCGCGCCAGCCCGCGCTGGTCGGCTTTGCCCAGGCGGCTGCGCACATCGTCATCGACCAGCCGGCGCATGCCGCCCAGCTCACGCATCGAGTTGAAGTAGCCGACCAGCGTCATCCACGGGTCGGCGGCGCGTCCGTAGCGTTCATAGAGCTGTTGGGCGGCTGCCAGGAACGCCACGTAGACGCGGATCAGCGCCGCCTTCAGCCGCCGCCCCGGCGCGCAGACGCCCAGGTACAGGCGGCCCGGCTCCTGATCGAGCGGCCGCTCCAGCGAGAAGAAGTTGTCGCGCGCGTCCAGCCCGTGCGGCGGGAAGATGTTCACCTGCCGCAGGAACACCGCGTTCACCTGGTCGCCCGCCTTGCGGATCGTGGCAGTGGAGGCGATCACCTTGGGCCGCACCGTCTTTCCGTTCACCTGCCACGAGCAGAGCTTGTCGATGGCCGTCTCGTACAACCCCACCAGCGTTCCCAGCGGCCCGCTGATCAGGTGCAGCTCATCCTGGATGATCAGGTCGGGCGGGCGCAGCGGGTTGGCGGGAACGGTTTTGGCCGGCGGATACGGCGCGCGCGCCGTGTGGCTGTCGGCGTCCTCGATTTCCGGCGACCGGAAGCCGTGCCGCCCGCAGTACCCTTCCACCTGGCCGAACAGCATCTGCACCTTGCCGTTCCAGGGCATCTGGGCGAACTTGTCCACCGTGGCGATGACCATCGCGGGCAGGCGGCGGTAGATCTCGTCATCCACCACAATCACCGGGAGGCCTTCGCCGGGCGCCTGCCGCGCGGTGAAGGGGCACTGGCCCAGCGCATCGCCGCAGTAAATCAGCGTGCGGGAAGTGCCGCCGGGGTAGTTTTCCACTTTGATGTCGCGCCCGGGTTCGATCCGGGTTCCGCACCACGGGCAATGGGTCAACTGATGGGGCGAGCCGGAAGCGCCGACGCCGCCGGCCGGGTGGTAATGGCCGTGGTCGCGCTTCACGATCTCGGCCGCGTCTTCGGTACGGTTGGGCGTGGTTCGCTGCCCCACCCAGAGGCCGATACGGAACGGAGCAGCGCCCCAGCGGCCGTCGCCGCGCGCCGCGCCTTCCCTCCGGATCATCTCGCAGCAGCACAGCAGCGTCGCCGCCCGCTGGAACTGCTGGATTGTGAGCAGGCGCAGCGTGTAGCGCATCAGCACCGCCACGCCGCTTTCGCCGGCCCGCCCCGCCACCACGCCCTGCAGCCGCCGCAGCGCCATCGTGTAGGCGGCCAGGCCCAGGTAGGCTTCGGTCTTCCCGCCGCCTGTGGCAAACCACAGCAGGTCGGCCGTCGCATCGGTTTCGTGCGTTCGGTCGGGATGATCGAGCAGCGTTACGCCGAGCAGGTTCAGCAGGATGAAAGCCAACTGGAACGGATACCAGCCCGGCTTCTCCGCCGCGTCGATGGCGTCCAGAACGGCTTCCTCGCCCCGCCGCTTCCTTTCGGCGTAGATCGTGTGGAGGCGCTGCATCCACATGGCGCGGTTGGCGAAGCGGAAGGCCTCGGCGGCCTGCTCGTTCTCGCCCAGCAGCCGGATGCCCGAGCGGACGCGTTCCAGCGTGCCACGGCAACGGGTGATCGCGGCACGCGCGGCGTCCTGGTGCTGCGCCAGGTCCGCCTCGCCCAAGCGCGCTTCCAGCCCGTCGATCCATGTCCCGTAGGCGGCTGCAAGCGGCTCCAGCTTCTCCGCAAAGTCCTTGCTCGGCGTCTCCGCCAGTTCTTTCATGCCGAGCGCCAGGCCGGCCAGCTTCGGGAAGTCCCGGTCGGACGGCGGCGTGGCCCGCGTCACCTCGCACGCCGGCAGCGCCCGCGTGGAGATGCGGATGGCGCGGTCCGGCTCGCCCTCGCCCGTCTCCGCGTGGACGCTCACCCCGTGGCCTACCGCGAATTCCACTCGGTGCCGGTAGAGCATCTCCATGGCCTGCTCTTCGGCGTACACGGCGGCATCGCTCTTGCCGAAGGCGCGTTCCGGGCGGCGGCGGTGGAAGATCGCCTTGTTTTCCGGCCCCTGCGCGATCAGCTCCGGCTGGAACAGCCAGGACATGTCGCGGCCGCGCTTCGGCTCCTGCTGGCCGTTCACCAGGAATAGCGTCACGCTCCAGTGGTCTTCGCGCTTGCGGATCAGCCCCTGGATGGTCACGTCCGGGCATTCGTCGGGCACGGGCCTCCACGTTTCGGTCCGTCCGGCCTTGAGCGGAATCCGCTTCGGCCCGCCCTCGTGCGGGTGCCGCTTCCACACCAGCTTCGGCTCGCCCGTTGCAGTGGTCAGCGTGGCGCTCTGCTCGCGCAGGTACTGCCCCCAGCGCGCGATCACCTCGATGGCCTCGGCCTTGGGATCGACGCAGAAGCTCATGCCGAACGAGGCGGGGAACAGCGTTCTTGCCTGCGGCGCGCTGTAATCGGTCTGGCCATCCTCGACGGTTCCGGCGCCCCCGGCCTCCAGCGCGTCGCACTCTTCAGGCAGCAATTCCTGCTGCCGCGGCGCCAACATCCCCACCAGGTAGCGCTCACTCACGTGGCGCTCGTCCACTTCCTCCTCGCGCCCGTTCGCCGGGCCGAGCAGGTCCTTGATGACCGCTTCAACGAGTTCTTCGCGAATTCTTTGGCTGGATATCGCTGTAGGCAGAGCGGTGGTTGTCATGGAAGTACCGTCAGGGCAAGCGGCCTGGACGACAGCTTGGGGCGCTGGCGGAACCGCATGTTAATCCCGCCAGAAAGCCGGAAGGAAGGCGTTCGTCGGTAATCAGCCCGCACGGCCGGCGGTTCAGCAAGCGACCGGTTCGGCTTCCTCTCGCATCCGGTCGATCTCGGCCAGGGCGGTCTGCGCTCCTTCGATCGGTATATGCGTCTTGAGTGCGTGGATGCGCCCGGCCCGTTCTTGTCCCGTGGCCCTGCCTTCCAGGGTGACGTAGAGCGCCGTCGCCAGTTTCTCCAGATCCACTACGCGCTTGTCCCCGAGTTTGGCGGCCACGAACTCGATCTGCTTGCGGTAGGCTTTTGCCTGCTTGCCGTAGCGCTTCAGCACTACCTCCGCCGCAGGTCCCTCCCGCAGGCTCGGACCGTAGGGATAGCCCATCGGCTGCACCACCAGGAATCCCTCCGCCTGCATGCCGGCCAGCTCGTCGCGCAGTTCGAAGGAAAACGGGCCGTGCTTGTACAGAACGAAGCGGTATTCGAGCGGCACCCGAAGCAGCTCCTGAAGAAAGTAAGCTGCTTTCTGAATGTGCGTTTCGCCGCACCAGCTTTCGTGTTCCCGCAACCGCCGCATCATGACCAGCAGCAGGCCGGCCCGTTCAAGCCACTCCATCGCCTGTCCCTCCGTTGGCCGGGATGATCCGCTCCCGGTTCTGCTTCAGCCAGTCCTTGGCCTTCTCCCTCAAGCTCGGATCGATGAAGACGTAGTCTACGCCAAAAGTCGGAATCTCTTTTAGCGTTTTCGACATATCCAGCGAGGATTCGATCCGCTCGTTCCGGGTGTATACCGGGAAGTCAACGCTCCCGCTTTTGGCCGGGTACGAGTCCAGGCGCACCGCTGCTGGCCCGAATTCCCCTGCCACAGCTTCATAGACACATCTGGTGCTCTGGCGGTTCCTCTCCTGGTCTGCCGGGTTCTTCTCGTAAACAAGCCGATAATGTTCCCGCTTGAGGAGTCGCCGGGCAGGCTCATGGCCCGGCTTGGAGGGGTCTGTGGCCGCGTCCCTCAGCCCGGACATCACTTCGCTGTCCGAGAGCCGCAGATGGGCTTCCACATCCGTGTGGAACCTCCCGCCGGGCAACCACTGCTGCAGAAACTCCTTCAGATGTACGTCATAGATGCGCCGGACGTGATGAAGATACAATTGTGCGAACATCAGGTATCTGGCCCACAGAAGAGCCTCAGCCGACTGTAGGCCGCCTTGGGTGATGCCGAGACTCGGTTCCGCGGAACCGTCTTCCGAAGTCGGTAGAATCCTCATTGTGTCGACCAGGCGAAAGTGGTCGAACCGGCCGTACGCGACACCCGCGTGGTGCGAATCGCGCAGCAGGTAATCCATGCGGTCCGCCCCGAAAGCGTCCCCCACGATGATTTCCGCCAGAATGTTCTCCCAGGTGTTCAGCGGCTCCGGGTACTTGTCGGGACCGACGGCCACCTTGGCCACATCCTGTGGCTGCACCTTCAGCGTGTCCCAAACCGGCCTCAGCACCGGGCCCTCGATCATTTCCCGGCCGATCCGCTCGTGGTCATAGCCCGCCGGCAGCAACTCCTTCTCGGCCGCGTGCGAGAAGGGAAGGTGGCCGATATCGTGACAGAGGGCGGCCGCGCGCAGCACCCGGCGCCAGTACTTGTACTCGTCGTCTCTCGGTACGACTGCTCTGGCAGAATCGTACAGCAGGTTGGCCGGCGTTGTTACAACGTCGTAGATCCGGGTTGCCAGTTCCATCACTCCCAGGGAGTGCTCGAACCTGGTGTGGGTCGCGCCCGGATACACCAGGAACGTTGTCGCCAGTTGGTGGATGTGACGCAGGCGCTGGAATGGCCGGGAGTCGAGCAGCCGCCGTTCGTCCGAGTCCAGGCGGACGAACACATGGATCGGATCGCGGATTTCGTGCGTCTTTGTCGCCATCGTTGTCCTATCGGCTCATTCGTCCAAGGCCTGGAATAAAAGGCCGTTTGCCGCCGCCTGCGTTCTTGCGGCGGAGCCGCGCCCCTTGCGCCCGGGCTTGCCCTTTGCCTTCTTGTCGTGGAGGCCGGCGGCGACTTCCTCGGCGTAGCGCTCGTGGTTCAGCTTGAGCAGGCGCGCCAGCACCTCCCGCCGCGCCGCCTCGCTCATGGTGAAGCGCACGCCCTTTTTGGTCCTGTGGAACCCCTGGTCGAGACGAAAGTCAGCCCATCCGTATGCGTCCTTTACCGCTTCGTCCAACTCGCAGTGCAGCCGTCGCAAAATGCGTACGTCTTCAGCGTTTTCCTCCGGGCCGTGAAAACGATTGTACAGTGCGGTCAGGCCTTCGCCTCTACTGACCATGCTTCGCTCCCGCTGCTCGTAGTAGCTCTGACCAATTGAAATGAGGGCGCCGCCAACTCTCGGAAATGGGAACGTTTCGAAAGCCAACTTCGTTGAGTAGCACATATCCGTTCTAAGCGGAGCGCCACTGTACTTGCGAGCCCATTCTTCGTGAATCGAAGACTGAAGAACTGCAAAATCGCCCATGCCCGTCAAACCGAAAACCAAAACTTTGTGGGAAAACACGATCCCAGGAGATTGAAACACTATGCTGTGTACATTTCCAACTTGTGATCGAACGAGCACGCGCGGCAAGTCCTTAATTCGCTCGTAACAGTCCAACCGCTTATCCCAGAACTTCCAAAAATCCCACTCATGAACCTGTTCGGTCAGTGTCTCCCGATAAGGTCGAACGCGTGCCTCTACTATTGCAAAACAATCTTTGTACTTGCGTGCTCTCTCGATATCCCATGTCCGGAAGTTGATCGCCATCCGTGTTGGCCTCTGGTCAGATGTTTGGTTAAGGTCCTCGCCGGTCAAGTATGGGTATATAACATCGGCGTTTCTTCCGTCGGACCGAAGCAGTTCAGCTGCCTCTTCTGGAGTGAGAAGAAAACCGGTCCCTTTTATTTCGGTACCCCTAAATGCGATATGCAGATTCGCAACTAGCCTCGCTGGCGATCCGGTTGCAGTGCCCCGAGCCTCGAGGAAGGAATCTATACCAGATGTCAATACGCCATCCAAAATGCACAAATGCCCCCAATTGCCGCGGTAGAACCACAGTTTCGATATCGTTACTCCAGCTGAACCAGGCCAAACCACGTCGGTGTCCGCTCGATAAGTTGCTACGCCTTGACGAATCAGCGCCTCCAGGCAGACGACGCGGTTGTCTCCGTCCGAGATCGAATTCGTCAGAAGGAAGGCGAACGTTGAGTTCTCTCCCACCAAGCAGGCAGCTCTGAGCACGAAATATGCACACAAGTCGGCCTTACCCTTGCGGCCGAGTGCAATGTGAGAAACAAGGTAATCTCGGTATTCGTCATCAAACGCATTGGTGATTTTTGAACCGCCCATGAATGGCGGGTTGCAAACCATCGCATCGAAGCCACCGTGACCGTCGAAGACTTCAGGAAACTCAAGCGGCCAGTGGAACGTGGGGCGGCTGCCGAGCGCCTGTCCAGCCTCGCGCTCGAACTGCGCCGCGTCGGCCTGGTCGATGTCGATGCCCACCTTGACCGCCACCTGCGTGGCGTATTCCTTCCGCTCCTTCTCGGGGCCTTGGAAGAACTCCGGAGCGAGCAGGAAGTCGGCGGCGGCCTTGAGGCGGCGGATCTGCTCCTCGGCCTGCCGCAGCAATTCTTCCTGCGCCTCGGCGTCCGCCACAGTTGCCGCCGGCGCTTGCTCGATCCTCAAGCGCAATTCGAGCGCCTTCTGCACGCGGTCGCGCATGAAATGGAGAATGACGGGACTACCGCCGCCGGTGCGATCAAGACTGAACGTCTTGAGCTGTTCGAGATCGACGCCGAGCAGCGAGTCGCCCAGGCGGATGGCGTGATCGAGGAAGGTGAACGGCTTGTCCTTCGCCACCGTCAGCAGCCAGAGCGAGAGCTTCGCCATCTCGACGGCCAGCGAGTTCCTGTCCACGCCGTACAGGCAGCGCTGCGCGATGAGGCGCTTGGCATACGCCAGACGTTCATCCGCATCCTTGGGGATGATCGTTTCGCCGACCGCGCCGGTGGAGGCTGTGCCTTCGGGCGTGATTCCGGGCGTGCCGGGGTGCTGCTTTTCGGCATCCTCCCACGCCTCGACCAGCCGCTCGGAAAGGAACCGGCAGGCCTGCACCAGGAAAGCGCCGGAGCCGGTAGCCATGTCGCAGATCTTCAGGTCGAGCAGTTCGCGCGCCGTCCGCAACTTCCATTCCTCTTTTGGCTTGCCCTCGGCCGGGCCGATATAAACCAGCGGTTCGAGCGTGTACTGAACGATGGGCTCGGTGAGGCTGCGCGGCGTGTAGTGCGTGCCGGTGGTGCGGCGGTCGGCGCCGGCGGTGACGTAGACGCTGCCGGGCAGGATCACGACCGGGTAGCCGAACGTATCGTTGCGGATCAGGCCGGCGAACGGCCGGACGCGCTGCCAGAGCGCTTCATCACGGCAGGCAACCTGTAATCGGCTGGCTTCTTCACCACCAAGACACGAAGACACCAAGAGCGCCTTTCTGAGGGCGTTTTCGCTGCGGCCCGTGTGCTCATGCAGCCACTCAACGAGCGCGTCATCGCCCCTGGCTTTCAGGCGTTCGAGTTCGGCCAGCGGGATCTCCGGCTCCTTGTCCTTGCTGCCGGCCAGTCCTAGGATCGGCTCGGCTGCCCGCTTCGCCGTGTGGTCGAGCAGGCCTTCGTAAACGTGGCCGATTTGTTCAATGTCGAGCGCACGGAAGCTTAGCCTGCGACGCTCACGCGCCCCACCGGATGCCAGCCGGACGTTGAGGAACTGGAGCGCTTCGAGCAGGTGAAGCACAGTGCGGTTATCGACGGGCAGTGGGGAGGCAGGCGTGTCGCGCCAGCGGGTCGTGCGCCGCCGGCCTTCGAGGAACGGGAACCGGTCAGGGTCGAACAGGTGGCCGCCGTACGCCGGCAGGCGCAGGTCCTCGTGCTGCACGCCGGCGTGGACCGCGCGGAAAGTGGCCAGCAACCGCGACCAGGCGTCGAAGCGCCGCTCCAGAATTTCCTCGCCGTGCTGGTCGGCGGTTTCGCGCAACTGCGCCTGCAGCGTCGATACGGCATAGTGCTGGTCGTAGAGCGGCGTACCGAGCAGCAGCAGTTCGCGCTCCTCGGCGGAGAACAGGAACACCAGCCGCATCATCACGGTGAGCGCGGCTTCGTAGAGGGCCGTTTCCGGGACGCCGGACAGCAGCTCGCGGCCGTGGTCCTGGTCGGCCTTGTCGAGCGCCTGCACCAGCACTTCGACGGCCCGGCGCACCTGGTAGCCGAGCTGCTCGGTAACTTCCTGCTGGTTGAGCGCGCTCTCGGCCAGCATCGCTTCCAGCGTCTCGTTTTCCGGTGCGGCGAAGAAGCGGCGGGCGGACAGCAGGCTGCGGAAGGCGCGCAGCGTAAGCTGCTCCTCCAGCCAGAGCGACGCGTACCAGGAGACAAAGCCGGTGGTTTCGCTCACGGGAGCATCCACCAGCATCCAGTGCTCGCCGTTGGTGACAAGGCCCAGGCGGCAGCTTGTGGCGTGGAGCAACTCCATCATCCGGGTAGCCGGCGAAGCCTTCCAATGCCGGCCAGGGATGGGTTTGTCGGGGTCCTGGCCGGCGGGCAGCACCTGGATGAGCAGGCGTTGTAGCGCCGGCGTCCCGCCGGCAGGCTCCTGCTCCGGCTTGCCGACATCGTGCCGGGACACGGGATTCCGGATCATCACATCTGGCCGGAGCGTTTCCCCATGCTCGGCGATCGCGGCTCTCAATGTTTGCGGGATTGCCTGGCCCTCGGCAATGATGCCTTCCGGGAAGCCAAGAGTTTGCGTGAGGACGAACCGCACCCAGGCGCGGTGAATGGCGGGATCGGGACGCCGGCCCGACTGGTTCTCTTCCCACTCCTCGTGGGCCATGCGCAGCAGGCGGAGGTGTTCCGGGTCGTGCGCCTCCAAGCCCTGCGGGAACACCCGCAGCAGCACGGGCATGCTCAGGAAAGGCCCGGAGACCTCCACCAGCGATAACCATTCAGCATGATGCCGCGCTATGGACATATTGCAGCCTCTTCTGATGGCTCAGAGCGACATGCACTCAAACAGCCGTTCCATTCTGCATCGCAACTCGTCATACGTCGTCACCCTTATCCCGGGCGCTCCCCCAGCAATCCAACGTTGTTTCTCAGGGGATATATGACGTGGTGTCCTTCCAATTACTACCGCCAGCGCAGGCTTATAAGCAGTGGCGCCGTAACGTGTCCGAACTGCCTCGCGGTACTCGGGATTGTCGAAATAACTGTGGTACTCCCTCAGCTGAGCTATCGCATCCTGCACGCTACAGGCGTATCTAAGCCGGTTTTCAGTGCCCGCTACTATGGGAGCCGAGGGGCTCTTTAGGTCGAGAATGTCGCAAAACCGATCATCAAGAAGCTGCAAGAAGAAATCAGGAATGAGCGGCCCCTCGCTTTCACGAACGAGCACAGGGTGTGGGATAACGCGTTTGTAATCCAAGCCAAGCAGGAAATGGGAGTTTTGTTCGAAGAATTCCTGGAAATGCCTCTCCTTCGATGACGGGTCGTTTAGAAGATCATCGAACCGCTCCAGTTGTTCCCTCCAGAAATGGGCGTGGGCCCGAACCTTGACGTAAGGCGCAGCAGCGACAGATTGCTCTGAAGGTGTTGCCACCCTTGCGGATGAGTCCCTGAAAACAGGAATCGCCCTTAACCCTGTTTCTGTCGGCAGGACCAGAACATTTGAAAGATACTGTCCCCACTGCTTCCGGTACGCTTCCTCAAGCGCCTTCTCCATCGCCCGTTCGCTCGAGTACTTCATTCCTTCAGAGAACAGACGTAGCGCAAGGGGATGCCCGGCAAAGCGTGCGTGCACACATGAAATCGCCGCCTCACGGTCTGTCAGTCCCCGTGAACGGAGAAGTAGGCCCGCATCGGCGGCGGAGAGGCCCCGCAGGTTAAGCACCGCCGGGTCCGTCCTCCCGAGAAACAGCGCGGGGAGGGTTCGTGATGTCATGAGCAACTGTTCAACCGGCCGGGCCCCCAAAGCGTCGTGCAAGAGCAAGCCGGTATCGCAGTGGGCGCCGGCTTCATCCAATCCGTCGACTACCAACAATCGCGGTTCGAGGCGCGAATCGGCAACGCTCGACAGCACGCGGCCGACGGCTGAACCAGGTGCTAGCGTGCTGTAACGACGGGCCTGAAGAAAGCTCACTGCCGAATACGAGTCGCCGTGTTGCCGGACATACTCGGTGACTAGACTCGTCTTCCCGATGCCCGCCGGTCCAACCACAAGAACCGAGCGCCGTTGAGCATGAAGGAGGGTATGCAGATGGCAAAGCTCGGCGGATCGTCCAACGAACTCGGGCGGGTGGCCCGGAGCGAGTATGCGGTCCGCTTCGTTCATGCGACTCCCAATCTCTTCGGCACCAGGTACGTGACCGCCACCGGAAACAGGCGCGGCTGCGGGTCGGCGAAGCGGGCGCGGATGGCCGCGATTTCCTTTTCCAGTTCGCCGGGGATCGCCTGCAACCGCACCCGCAAGGCGTCGATATTGCGCTCGAACTGCTCGCGCTCGGTTTCGCTGAACAGCGTCAGTTGCTCGTACTCGGGCTGGACCAGCTCCGCCTGGATGGCCTTCTCCAGTTCGGTCATGATGGCGGTCACGTCCGCCACTTCCTTCTGGGCGCGCTCGGCCAGTTGCTTCTGAAGCGCCGCGGCGCGGTCCTTCATCCGCGCTTCGAGCGCCTGCAGGAGCAGGGTCGCGTTCTTCGGCCACAGATCGGCCAGCCAGCGCTTCACCGTATCCGCCGGCTCGTCGGGCAGTGCTGCGGCGACTCCTTCGCGGACCTCGCCGACGTTGAGCCGGACGAGCCGGCCTTCGCGGAAGACGCCGCCGGCGGTGATGATCTCCTCGTGCAACCGGTGGCAATCGCCGCCGACGATGACCAGCCGGGCGTGGGCGATCATGGCCGGCGCATCAAGGACATTAGTCGGCACCAGCCTGGCCGTAACCCGGTTCAGCCGGCGCCTGCTCTCCGGAGACCATACCTCGGCGCGCAGCAGCCGCAGGCTCATCTGCACCAGGCGGTGGTTCAGGTGCGCCAGCACCACATCGTCGCGGCCTTCGGAGATCAGGTCGGGATCGAAAACGATCGGGCGGACCTTGCCGGTGTGCGGATGGGCCAGGCCTTCAGCACAGAGCGCCCAGCTTCCACGCAGCGCCGGCAGGTGGAAGACAGGACAGGATCGGATGCGGCCACTCGGATCGGGCCAAATGCCTTCCGCGGTAGCGGGAATCAAAGCCGGCTGCCCGGCCAGTTCCAGCGCGATCCGCACAACCGACTGGATGTTCTCAGGTGAGAAGCGCAGCTCCCGGCGCGTCTCGTTGTACTGGTCGCGGAACCGCTCGACCTGCTGCTGCAGGTTGCGCTCGAACTTCAACATTTCGCGGATCGGTTTGGCGTCGTGCTCGGCGCGGCTGGTGTCGAGTGCCGGCCGGCGGCCCAGCATGGCCTCCTCCACCTGCTGGGCGATCACCGGCCCCACCTTCCCGAGGTCTTCGCGGATGTTGCTGACCTTGACGGCCGCGCGCATCAGGAATTCGAGGTCCGCTTCCAGGTCGCCCGGCGGGAGCGGCGGTCCGTTCTGCCGCTGGCGGTAGCCCTTTCCGACAAAGTGGTGGACGAGCACTTCCTTCGCACGCTGCCCCCGGCGGTCGATCCGGCCGTTGCGTTGCTCCATCCGGTTCGGATTCCACGGGATTTCGAAGTGGATCAGCCGGTGGCAGTAGTTCTGCAGGTCGATGCCTTCTGACGCCGCGTCGGTGGCCAGTAGTATCCTGACCGCGCTGTCCTTGGGGTTGTACTGGAAGGCGGCCTTGATTTTCTCGCGGTCATTGGGGTCCATGCCGCCGTAGAGCGTCATCAGGCGGTCGCCGCCGGTGAAGCCCTCGGAGGCGAGGATCATCTGCAACCACTTCTGGGTAGCCCGGTACTCGGTGAAAATGATCACGCGATGGTTGGACCATTTACCGCCCGGTTTCAGCGTGGCGTGCAGCCAGCGGATCAGCTCGGCCGTTTTTGAGTCGGGCCGCGTGACCGCGGACTTCGCCCATTCCCGCATCTCGCGCAGCAGGGCGGCCTCGGCGGCGGATGGTTCCCGGAACAGGAGGGAGGCCGTTTCGACCGCGTCGCTAGTGGTGTCTTCCAGTTGGTGGTCGTCGGCCGACTCTTCGTCCACCTGCTCGATCTGCCGGCGGAGCACGTTCAGCGTGGGCCGCGGTTCCTGGTGGCGCTTGCGCGTGGCCTGCAGCGAGGTTTCGTGTCGCGCCAGGGTGATGCGGAACGCCTCGGGTGAGGAGAACAGGCGCTTCTTCAGCAGCTTTAGCACGAACTCGGTCGCATACTGCTCCAGGTGGCTGGCGGCGCCGGACTGCCTCAGCCGGGTGTATTCCTGCAGCGCCGCGTGGATGCGCTTCTCTTCGGCCGAATACGGGACCTCGATGGCCTCCAGCTTCCTTGGCGGGAAGCGGGGCGTCCCGTCCCACTTCTTGGCGAGTTCGTACTTCATCCGCCGGACCATGACGGCGGCCAACTGGTTGCGATCGGGCGGCACATCGCGAGCGAAGCGCTGGTTGTCGAGCAGTTCGAGCAGCGCCGAGAAGCTCTCCTTGTAACCGTTGTGCGGAGTGGCCGTCAGGAACAACTTGTGCTCGAAGTGGGGCGCCAGGGCGCGGATGGCGGCCGTGCGCAGCGAGTCGATGGCGTAATGGCCGCGGCCGGCCGGCGCGACGTTGTGTGCCTCGTCCACCACCAGCACATCGAACCGGCGGGGGTAGGTCGGCTGTTCGCCCTGCGGCAACGCCTCGCGAAACAGGCGCAGCGGCCGATCGCGCTTCAGGAAGTCAATCGAGGTAATGAGCCGAGGAAAGTGCGTCCAGGGGTTGACGCGCAGGCCGCGCGTGCGGCGCAACTCCCGGAACAGGTCGCTATCGACGATGCGGAAATCGAGCCCGAACTTGTCGCGCATCTCGTCCCGCCACTTGATCTGCAGCGACGAGGGGCAGACGGCCAGCACGCGGCGGGCGCGGTGACGGAGGATCAGTTCCAGGATGACTAGGCCCGCCTCGATGGTCTTGCCCACTCCGACGTCGTCGGCGATCAGCAGGTTCGCGCGGGGCATCTGGATGGCGCGCACCACCGGGTCGAGTTGGTAATCTTCGTGCTCCGCACCGGTGCGGAACGGCGCTTGAATGGAGCGGACATCGGCTGTGGAAGCAGCTCCCCAACGCACGGCGTCCAGAAAGGCGTCCAGGCGGGCAGGCGGATCGAAGTCGGCAGGCACCGGCAGTTGTGCCTTCTCGTGGATTTCGGTGCCCGGCTCCAGCTCCCAGACGACCTGCAGTTCCTCGCCGAGCGCATCGTCTTCGAGGGAAGAAAGCGTGACCAGGTGCTGTGCGCCGTTACGGGTTGGCGACAGCGCATCCGCCGGTAGCCCGCTCCTGGCGACCTCAGTGACGACGTAGGTCCGCTGCCGCACCTTGACCAACTGCCCCTGTTCAGGCACGGCGGTGAAGACGGTATGACTTGCTGCACTCATCGGGGTCCGTCGAGGTTACTGCCGATGCGGGATAGCATGTGCATCTTAGGCCCCTGTGCTAATCCTGTCAACGGCGCGCTATACTTTCCACCGCCGCGGCGCAGCATGTCCGAACCGACCAAAGAAGACTTGCTGACTCGAATTGCGGAACTGGAAGCCAAGCTGGCAGCCTGGAAACCGGCCGGCCTGGACTTCAAGGTCAGCGAGAAGGGTGGGGTGAGCGTTTACCAAGATTCAATGTGTTTCGCGCGTGCTACAGTAAACGCGTGGAGACCGCCTACTATTCGTTTGTTTCCTCGCCGCTGGGCCGGCTCACGATTTGCTGCACCGAGAAAGGACTGCTGCGGCTGGACCTGCGGGGCCGCAGACCGGCCGATCGGCGATTCGATTGGGTGCGTGCGGAAGAAAAAACCCGGCCGGCGGCGTCGGAGCTGGCCGAGTATTTCGCCGGACAGCGCCAGCGCTTCACCATTCCCCTGGACCTGCGTGGAACGCCATTTCAACGCCAGGCCTGGAAGGCGCTGTTGGCCATTCCCTACGGCCGGACGCGCTCCTACGGCGATATCGCGCGGCAGATCGGCCGGCCCAGGGCGTACCGCGCCGTGGGCCAGGCCAACCATCGGAACCCCATGGCGATTGTGGTGCCCTGCCATCGGGTGGTGGCGGCCGACGGCGGTTTGGGCGGCTACGGCGGCGGCCTCGACAGGAAGCAATTCTTGCTGGACCTGGAACAACGGGGACGCAGACAGAGGCTGTAGCGGCGATCCCGCCAAGCGGGACCGCCGCTACAGACCGCCGCTACAGACTGAGGTTATGCCGGCCCACGCGCCCGCCGACCACAACACGGGATGGGTACTGAAGGTTGCCGCGCTGGCAACGCTGGCCTTCTTCGGAGCCGAGCTGGCCTGCGGCTACTATGCGCGAAGCCTGGCCCTGATCAGCGACGCCTGGCACAACTTCTCCGACGCCCTGGCGCTGTTCGTCACCTGGTTCGCCTTCCAGGCCCAGGCCAAAGCCCCCAGCCGGCACAGGACCTACGGCTACCATCGTGCCGGCGTGCTGGCCGCTTTCGTCGCCGGGCTGTTGGTCCTGGGGCCCGCCGGGTGGCTTTTCTACCGCGGCGCGCAACGCCTGCTGGCTCCCGGCCAACCGGATTTCCGCATCATGCTGGCGCTGGGAGCGGCCGGAGTGCTCCTGAACGCTGTCGTGTCTGTGGCCTTACGGCGCGCGGCCCGCGGGGAGCAGTGCCCGCCCCGCGTGTTCCTGCACATGGCGGGGGACGCGCTCGCCGGCCTGGGCATCCTCCTGGCCGCCCTGCTGATTCGCATCTGGGGCCTGCGCGCCGCCGACCCGCTACTGGGCCTGCTGATTGCCGGGCTGGTGGTCTGGACGGTGTGGGATGTCATGGTGGAGTCGCTCGACATCCTGCTGGAAGGCTTGCCCCGTGGGCTGGAATTGGAGCAGGTGGAGGCGGCCATCCGCAGCGTGCCGCGCGTCCAGGACGTTCACGACCTGCACATCTGGAGCCTGGGCGTCGGCGCCCAGGCGTTTACCTGCCACGTGCGCATTCCGCCGCTGCCCTTTGCCGATGGTGAAGCGATCTTGGACCAGGTTAACGCGCTGCTGGAACGCCGTTTCCGGATCCGCCACGTCACCGTCCAGCTTGAATGCCAGGAATGCGAGGCCGTCAACGGCTGCCACATTCCAGGTGCCAGGTAGGTCCAAAGTCCAAGGTCAGGGACGCCATCCGACTTTTG
>Ga0315289_10005305_pt1 | contig 19065 bp, 18 predicted proteins | sample YL17G11_40_MG_FD_203452 | JGI IMG/M metagenome (GOLD analysis project Ga0315289, IMG submission 203452) | Sediment microbial communities from Yellowstone Lake, YNP, Wyoming, USA - YL17G11_40 | ecosystem: Environmental > Aquatic > Freshwater > Lake > Sediment | place: USA: Wyoming | collected...
TATCCGATCACCCTCGATCTCTCGAAGCGGTACATGTCCCCTATCCGATCACGCTATCCGATCACCCTCGATCTCTCGAAGCGGTACATGTCCCCTATCCGATCACGCTATCCGATCACCCTCGATCTCTCGAAGCGGTACATGTCCCCTATCCGATCACGCTATCCGATCACCCTCGATCACTCGAAGCGGTACATTTCCCCTATTCAACCAATAGCGGGTGGCGTCATGGGCGGCCACCTCGGATTCTCCCTCCCCGTCGGGCATGCTATAATAGGAAATTCGGTGTAGATCATGGCGACGACAGACAGCATCATCCTCCGCGGCGTGAAGGTCCACAACCTCAAGGGGATCGACCTCGACGTCCCCCTCAACAAGCTCATCGTGGTCACCGGGGTCAGCGGCTCCGGGAAATCCTCCCTGGCCTTCGACACGCTCTACGCGGAAGGCCAGCGCCGCTACATCGAATCCCTGTCCTCCTACGCCCGGCAGTTCCTCGAACGGATGGACAAGCCCGACGCCGATACGATCGAGGGCATCCCGCCGGCGATCGCCATCCAGCAGAAGGGCGCCGCCAAGAACCCGCGCTCGACCGTGGCCACGGTGACCGAGATCTTCGACTTCCTCCGGGTCCTCTTCGCCCGTATCGGGACCGTCCACTGCCTCCAGTGCGGCCGGCCGGTCCTCCGGGACACGATCGACGGCATGATCGCCGAGCTGTCGAAGGAGCCGCAAGGAACGCGGGCGCTCGTGACCTTCGCCTGGCCCCGCGAAAGGAACCTGGCCTCGCTCAAGAAGGACGGCTTCGCCCGGGCCGTCGCCGCCGGTTCCGTGGTCGACCTCGACGCGGCGGCCAAGCGGACCGGCCCCCTGGACATCCTGGTCGACCGCATCACCCTCGGCGTCGACGAGCGCGAGCGCCTGGCCGACTCACTCGAGATGGGTTTGAAGAAGGGCGAAGGACGCGTCCTCGTTCAAACCGTCCTCGGTCCGGACGAGGGCAGCCGGGAGATCCCCTTCTCCGAGAAGCTCGAGTGCAAGACATGCCGGCTGCCGGCCGACGACCCCTATCCCAACCTTTTCTCCTTCAACAGCCCGCATGGCGCCTGCCCCGAGTGCCACGGCTTCGGCGACCTGGCCGTCGTCGACGAGGACAAGGTCGTCCCCGACACGTCGAAGACCCTGGAGCAGGGCGCCGTCGAACCCTGGACGAAACCCCTCTCCAAGGGCATGCAGAAGGAACTCCTGGCCGAAGCCCGGCGGCGACGCATCCCGGTCAACGTTCCCTTCAGGGACCTCAAGAAAGAGCACCAGCGCTTCGTCCTCGACGGCGGCGACGGCTACTACGGCGTCAAGGGCTTTTTCGACTGGCTCCAGGCCAAGAAGTACAAGGTCCAGGTCCGGGTCCTGCTCAGCCGCTACCGGAAATACATCGCCTGCCCGGCCTGCGCCAAGACCCGGCTCAACGCCCGGGCCTTGAGCGTCAGGATCAAGGGCCTCAACATCGGCGAGGTCGTCCGGATGACCGTCGGCGAGGCCTCCACCTTCTTCGGCAGCCTCGAGCTCGAGCCGTTCGAGCGCCAGGTGGCCGACAAGCTCGTTCAGGAGGTCCGCGGCCGCCTCAAGTTCCTCCTCGAGGTCGGCCTCGATTACATCGCCCTCGACCGCATGACCTTCACCCTGAGCGGCGGCGAAGCCCAGCGCATCAACCTGGCCGCGGCCCTCAGCGCCTCGCTCGTCGGGACCCTGTTCGTCCTCGACGAGCCTTCGATCGGGCTCCACCCCCGCGACAACCACCGCCTCGTCCAGATCCTCGAGTCGCTTCGCGACATCGGCAACACGGTCGTCGTCGTCGAGCACGACACCGACATCGTCCGGGCCGCGGAGTACGTCATCGACATGGGCCCGCGCGCCGGCGAGGCCGGCGGCGAGGTCGTTTTCGCCGGTCCCTGGCCGGGCTTCCTCCGCAGCAAGCAATCGCTCACTGCCCAGTACGTGCGCGGCGATAAGGAGATCGCCCTCCCGGCGGCGCGCCGGTCGTCGAAGTCGTGCCTTGAGATCCGCGACGCCCACAAGCACAACCTCAAGCACATCGACGTCCGCATCCCCCTCGGCGTTTTCACCTGCGTCACCGGGGTGTCCGGCTCGGGCAAGAGCACGCTCCTCAACGACGTCCTCTACCAGGGCTTCGACGGGGTCTCCGACAACGGCTTCCGCGAGATCCGGGGCCGGGACAAGGTCAACAAGGTCATCATGGTCGACCAGTCCCCCCTGAGCGCCTCGCCGCGGTCGATCCCGGCCACCTACACCAAGGCGATGGACGGGATCCGCGACCTCTTCAGCCAGACCCGTGAAGCCAAGCTCATGGGCTTCCGGCCCGGCTATTTCTCTTTTAATACCGCCGGCGGACGGTGCGAGGACTGCAAGGGGGCCGGTATCCAGGTCGTCGAGATGCAGTTCCTGTCCGACGTCAGCCTCGTCTGCGACGCCTGCAAGGGGAAACGGTTCAAGAAGGACATCCTCGATGTCCGCTGGAACAGCAGGAATATCGACGAAGTCCTCGGCCTGAGCGTCACCGAGGCCTGCCTCTTTTTCGCCGGGCGGCCCGAGATCACTAAAAAACTTTATCCCCTGATCGAAGTCGGGCTCGGCTACCTCAAGCTCGGCCAGCCGACGACGACCCTCTCCGGCGGCGAGCTGCAGCGGATCAAGCTCGCCTACCACCTCGTTCACGAGAAGGGGAAAAAGACCCTCTACCTCTTCGACGAGCCCACGATCGGCCTTCATCCGAACGACGTCGCCGTCCTCCTGCGCTCCTTCCAGAAACTCGTCAATGAGGGCCACACCGTCGTCGTCATCGAGCACAACCTGGATGTCGTCAAGAGCGCCGACCACGTCATCGACCTCGGCCCCGAGGGCGGCGAGGCCGGCGGCCGCGTCGTCGCCCAGGGCACGCCCGAAAGGGTGGCCCAGAGCCGCAGCTCCATCACGGCGAAGTACCTGAAGGTAGCGCTCGCCCGGGCGAACGGCGGGCAGAAGACGGGACAGCTGGAGAAAAAAAAGGGTCTTAGAGGACGAACGGCTTCCAAGCCCAGCGAGTGACGTTGGCGCCACCCCGGCATTGCCGGATCGCCTTCCTGAGCTCGCGCTGACAGACCGCCGTGGTATGGTCGCACGGTTTTCCAGTCTGCAACTTAGCGAGAGCGGCCGCGGCCCGACTATCACCCGATTGCCCGAGAGCCCAAACCGCCAGGTTCCTGTCTTTGAGCGGAATATCGCCGGAGTTCATCATGGCGACGAGGGCGTCCGTGTCGTTTCCGGAAAACCTGTTGCGGGCCTTCTCGAGAACATCGTCGACGCCGGCACCGATGGCCAAGCAGACACCGCCATAGGCCAATAGAAGAAGGCCTACTCCGAGCAGGAGCCAGCGAATGAGGGCCGGGCGCCTTATTGGGGTTTTCGGGTCCATTAGCATTCCCCTCCGCATCTGAAAGACTACCAAGGAGCGCGGGCGTTGTCAACAGGCAGTCCCCGGTGAAAACACGACTCACCGGCTGTCCAATTATATAACTTATTAATCGATGTTGTATTTAGCATGTGACCATATATAACACATCTTAAATAAAATGCGCTTATGTTATTCTATGTTAACGTTTTACTGGCATTATATCGATATATAGTGTTCATTTTTTATACCTTTACCTTTTTTGATATTTTCCTTAAATAGGTCCTATTATATTCTTATTAATACATTTACGTAATACATTTCGATTTGGTCCCGTTCTTGCCATTAAAGATGGCGTTGACAAAGGAAAAGGAGCGGCGCCAATGAAAAGCAAACCCATCCTCATCGCCTTGGCCGCGTTCGTCGTCGCGGCCGGAACGCTGGCGGCGGTCGAACCCGCAAGCGAGGTTCTCGTCGTCACGGCCCTCAAACCGGCCGCGGCCGTCATCCCGTTTTCCCTCCCCGAGGCCGGGCTCGTGGAGCTTCTCTTCGAGGAGTCCGTCCCCGCGCCTGCCCCCCATCTTTCCATCCCCCGCACAATTCCGGTCCTCAAGCCGGCCGCGAAATCCGGAAAAGTTCTGTTCGACGCCAACCTCGTCCTCATGGTCGGGCTCAACATCGCCGATTACATTTCGACCCGCGAAGCCCTTGAGTACCCAGGCCTGACGGAGACGAATCCCCTGATGAAGCCCTTCGTCAAGAGCCCCGCGGCCTTCGCCGCGATCAAGTTAGGGACGACGGCCCTGTCCTACTGGAGCATGAAGGCCATCTTCAAGAGGAACAAGACGGTCGCCTGGATCATGACGACGGCCTCCAACGTCCTCCTGTCCTACGCCGTGGCCAACAACATGAGGCTGGTCCAGGGCGCCCGCGCCCGCTGAGGTTCCCCGATGAACGTTTATCTCCAGCGCTACCTGGGGCTGGATGAGAGCCGCGAGTATGCCCAGCCCGCCGGCTTCCCGACCCTGAGAGACCTCGAAAAGGACTACATCGGCTTCCTGCTCGAGATCACCGACGACAACAGAGCCGAGGTCTCCCGGATCCTGGCCGTCTCCCGGTCCACGCTCTATCACAAGCTGCGCCGGTACGAACTCGGCGACGAAAGCGTGGACCCCAACCTCTTCTAGCCGCATGCGGCCGGCCCCGCCGAGGCCCGGCCTCAGAGCCACTTCTTTTTGCGGAAGAAGGCGAACATCCCCGCGACCGACCCAATGATCAGGGCCCAGACGAACGCATAACCCCAGCGCCACTTGATCTCCGGCATGAATAGGAAGTTCATCCCGTAGAGGCCGACGAGGAAGGTGATCGGGATGAAGATCGTGGAGATGATCGTCAGGACCTTCATGACCTCGTTCATCCGGTTGGAGATGCTCGAGAGATAGGTTTCGACCATGCTGGTCAGGATCTCCCGGAAAGACTCGACCGTGTCGATGACCTGGATGGCGTGGTCGTAGACGTCCCGGAGGAAAACGCCTGTCGATTTCTTGATGAGGGGCGACTCGAGACGCTCGAGCCCGCTGACGACCTCGCGCAACGGCCAGACCGATTTGCGGAGATCGATCATTCTCCGTTTCAACGCATGGATCTCGTGGAGGAGCTCCCTGCGGGGCTCGGCGATCAGCCGTTCCTCCAGATCGTCGATCTTCTCGCTGAGCCTTTCGAGGACAAAAAAATAGTTGTCGACGACGGCATCGATCAGGGCGTAGGCCAGGTAGTCGGGGCCGAGCTTGCGGATGCGCCCCTTGCCGTTGCGGATCCGCTCGCGCACGGGGCCGAAGCAGTCCCCCGGCGTCTCCTGGAACGAGAGGACGTAGTTGGGGCCCAGAATGAGACTGAGCTGGTCGGCCGTCATCTCGGAGCATTTCTCGTCGTATTCGATCATGCGAAGGACGACAAAGACCGCGCCCCCCAAATCCTCGGTCTTCGGGCGCTGGGTCGTCGTCATGATGTCCTCGAGGACAAGGGGATGGATGTCGAACCGTCCGCCGAGCTTCTCGATGACCGAGGGGTCGTGGACGCCGTCGATGTTGATCCAGGTGACCGTAGCCGTTTCCTTGAACGGAAAACACTCTTCGACCGAGCCGACTTCTTTTTCGATGAACCCAGCCGCGTCGTAATCGATGATCGTGATGCGCGTCTTCTCGGTCTTCTTCTCCCCGACGTGCATGAGCGTCCCCGGAGACAGCCCCGCTTTTTCCGAACGTTTGGCTTCTTCGCTGGTCATTTCGTCCTTCTCGCGGGCGTTTCTCTCAGGATAATCCGTTTCCGGGGGATTTTCCAGGGTTTTAGCGCCGGGTCACGGGCGGGCCAGCGCTTCGACCTTCCGGACGTAGGCGTCGGCGTCGAACTTGCGGCAGAGCCCGGCGGCGTTCATGTAGCGGATCGTACCGAACACGGGGCGGCGGGCCCAGGGCCGGTCGTGTTTGCCGAACGACCAGGCAACGCCGGCGAACGCGTTGGCGTCCCGGCCGTCGAGTTCGTAGGCGTTGTTCAGGGCGAGGGCCGTCCGGAAGGCCTCGCGCGGCGAAGCCGACCATTCCAGGATCTTCTTCCCCCAGTACATGCGCATGTAACCGTGCATCTTGCCCGTCAGGACCATCTCTTTTTGAGCGGCGTTCCAGTACGGGTCGTGCGTGGCCGCCTTCTTGAGCTCGGCCCGAGAGTAGAGATAGGGCCGGGGATCGCCGGCGTGCTCGAGGAGGGTCTGCCGGCACCACTCGGGCAGGCCTTCGAAACGGTCGTAAGCCCGGTTGTAGTGGACGAAGTTGAAGCTGAGCTCCCGTCGGACGATGAGCTCCTCGAGGAAGGCGGCCTGCCCGTAGCGAGGGCCCTTTTTCACGGCCAAGGCCACGGCCAAAGGCGAGATCTGGCCGAAGTGGAGATACGGGCTGAGGCCGGACAGCGCGTCGAGGGCCGGGTCGTTCCGCGCCTCGGCGTAAGCGGCGAGCTTCCCCTTGACGAAGGTCCGGAGTCTTTTCTCCGCTTCAGAGGTTCCGCCTCGGAAGGACAGGACGCGCCCGACCTTACGGTCCAGGGAGAGCCCGGCCAGAGCCGCGTCCGTGTCACCGATGTCCCACGAGTCCAACGCCGGCTCGGGTGATTTGATCCGCAGGGGCGTCTCGCGGAGAGGCATCAGGAAAGCGTCGAACAGACGGTAGATCTTCGGCCTCAGGGTGGCCGCGGCGTACTCTTCCTTGGGCGAAGCCGCCTCGACAGGGACGATGACGTTCGTCGCCACCTCTAAGAGGGGGCAGTCCAGCGCGGCCGCGGCCGAGCGCCGCCAGCGCCTTTCGACCCGGACGTAGCCGTCGTCGACGACGACCAGGCCGGCATCGCGGCTGAAAGCCGCGATCTCCTTGTCCGGCTCGCCCCGCCGGACGATCATGGGGATGCCACGCTTCCGGAGTGCTTCCTGTGTCTCCTTTAGCCCCTCGAGCATAAAGGCGTAGTGCCGCTCGTTCGCTTCGGGATAATTCTCGGTCAGCGCGAAAAAAACGACGAGGGGTTTGCGGAGCTCGTTGGCGGCCCCGACCGCGTATTCGAGAGCGTGGTTCGTCCTGGCCCGCTGGGCCGCCTGCATCCAATAGACGACGAGCGGACGCCCGGTCGTCTTCCTGTCGTTGAGCGGACGGACCCTCTCGGCCCGGATAGTATGGTTGGTCATGGCCTCACTCGGCCGCGGCGGCCGGAGGAGCTGCGGGCACGGAGGCCTTTATTTGAGCCTCGACCCGACAACCGCCCAATCGATGTTCTTGAAGAAGGCCTCGATGTAGTCGGCCCGCTTCAGCCCGTAGTCGATCATGAAGGCGTGCTCGAAGACGTCCATGATGAGCAGCGGCTGGCATCCGGCCGGGTGGCTGACGTCGTGCTCGTTGACCCAGAAGTTGATCAGCCGGCCGTTGGCCGGGTCTTCGTAGAGGACGACCCAGCCGATGCCCCGCATGGCGCCCGTCGCCCGGAAGTCCTTCTCCCAGGACTCGACGTCGCCGAACTGCTCGACGATCTTCCGGCCGAGTTTACCCGCCAACTCGAATGCCGCCTTCCCGCCCAGGTTCTCGAAGTAGTACTCGTGCAGCCTCATCCCGTTGAATTCCCAGCCGAGGCGGCGCTTGAGCTCGGCGAACTCCGGGGTCGCCGTCTTGCCGTCCGCGGCCATGAGGCCCAGGATGTCGAGGACCTTGTTCGTGTTGGTGACATAGCCCTGGTACAGCGTGAAATGGTTCTTGAGGAGCGTCTCGCTGAACCCGGGCAGGCCGATGAGCTTGGAGTAGTCCTTGGCGGTGTAATTCATGGTCTTTCCCTCCTGTGGAAGGACTGGCTCCCGCGCCCCCGCGGGCAGGGCCCGGGACGATGCCCAGGCGGCCCCTCCGAAACCCGCGACTTTCAGGAAATCTCTGCGCCGGAGCACGGTTCCTATCCTCTTTCGATTAAATCCTATCAAACGAGGTAGGTTTTTGGCAAGCCCCCTTTGCGGGATGCTGCCCGGGAAGTGACGGGGGGCATACATAGCCCCCATCACTGCCAATACGGGCTGCGTCCCGCGGCCGTCCCTATTTCGGGGCGGGCTTGTCGCCGGCCGCCTTTCCCTCGGTCAGGCCGACCTTCGCCCGGATCTCCGCTTCGAGCTGGGCGGCCAGCTCCTTGTTCTCCTTGAGCAGCTTCTTGACGTTTTCCCGGCCCTGTCCGAGGCGCTCGCTCTTGTAGGAGTACCAGGTGCCGGCCTTGTCGAGGATCCCGGTCTCGAATCCGATGTCCACGAGGTCGCCCTCCCGGGAGATGCCTTCCCCGAAGATGATGTCGAACTGGGCCTCGCGGAAGGGCGGGGCCATCTTGTTCTTGACGATCTTGACCTTGGCCCGATTGCCGACGACGCTCTCGCCGTCCTTGATCACGGACACCCGGCGGACGTCGATCCGCAAAGACGCGTAGAACTTCAGGGCCCGGCCCCCGGTCGTCGTCTCGGGGTTGCCGATGAAAACGCCGATCTTCTCCCGGAGCTGGTTGATGAAGATGAAGCAGGTCTTCGACCGGGCGACGATGGCCGTCAGCTTGCGCAGGGCCTGGGACATCAGCCTCGCCTGGAGCCCCATGTGCGAGTCGCCCATCTCGCCTTCGAGTTCGGCCTTGGGGACGAGGGCGGCCACCGAATCGACGACGATGACGTCTACGGCCCCGCTGCGTACGAGGACCTCGGCGATCTCCAGGGCCTGTTCCCCGAAATCGGGCTGGGAGATGAGCAAGTTGTCGATGTCGATCCCGATACGCGCGGCGTAGGCCGGAGAGAGGGCATGCTCGGCGTCGATGAAGGCCGCCTGGCCGCCGCGCTTCTGGGCCTCGGCGATGACATGCAGGGCCAGGGTGGTCTTGCCGGTGGCCTCCGGGCCGTAGATCTCGATGACCCGCCCGCGCGGGAAGCCGCCGATGCCGAGGGCCAGATCGAAAGAGATCGACCCGGTGGGGATGGCCTCGACGGCCACCGCCGCCCCCTTCTGCCCGAGCTTCATGATCGCGCCCTTGCCGAACTGCTTCTCGATCTGGGAGAGCGCGGCGTCGATGGCCTTGTGGCGGGATGTCTGTTTTTCGTCCATATCGGCTTCTTTCATGGGTCCTCCTTCCCGGGTCGTATCTTTTTTTTGCATGTCCGTTCGCTCCTTCTCAGTATCCTTATCCTTTTTTGCCCACAGGAACCCTCCCGCCCCCCGAGTTTACCCTGATTGCCCCGGTCTTTCAATCTCTTTTCGGCCGCCCGGCGCTTGCCTTCATCTCGGAAAGCCGTTGAACATCAGGTCGTAGTCGTCGATCAGGCCCTTGTCGGCGAAGCTGAAGTAGCGGTTGTTCCCGATGATGATGTGGTCGAGGACCTTGATCTGGACGACTCTGGCGGCGAAGACCAGGTCCCGGGTGACTTCCCGGTCGCAGAGCGACGGCTCGGGGTCGCCGGACGGGTGGTTGTGGGCGAAGATCAGCGCCGACGCCTCGTAGCGGAGAGCGTCCTTGATGACCTCCCGGGGGTAGACGGCGCTCGAGTCGACCGTCCCCTCGAACAGGGTCTTCTCCTCGATGACCTGGTTCTTCGGGTCGAGGAAGATGACCTTGAACCGTTCCTTCTTCAGATCGCGGAGGGCGTGGCAGAGGTAGTCGTAGACCTCCTGGGAGGAGTGGCAGACCGGCCGGCTCATCATCTTGTCCTTGAGGAAGCGGCGGGAGACCTCGTGGACGAGCTTCAGGCCGATGATATTCCGTGAGCCGATCCCCGGGATCCTCTGCAGGTCCTCCGGGCAGGCCTCGAGGACGCCGCCGAAGGTCTTGAATTCCCTCAAGGCCTCGCGGGCCGGCGTCTTGCAGTCGCGCCGGGGCGTGCCCAGGGTCAGGAGGAGCTCGACGATCTCGTAATCCAGAAAGGCCGAGAGTCCCCCGTTGAGGAACTTCTGGCGCAGGCGGTCCCGATGCCCCGCCCCTTCGGGGGTCCCTTTCTCCGGCCCGCTCGGGTTTTCGTTCATGGCGTCTTATATAAAAGACGCTGGGCGCGCCGGTTCTATCCCACTTCGGGCCGACGTTATTCCTTGTAGAGGAAGTCGAGCAGGGCCTTAAAGGTCTTCTCGACGATGTGGCGCTTGACCTTGAGGGACGGCGTCAATTCCAAGTCGACGTCGAAATCGCGGTCGAGGAGGACGACTTTCTTGATCCGCTCGTAGGACGCCAGGTGGGGCGTCGCCCTGTTGACCTCGGCCAGCATGAAGTTGACGATCTCCTCCCGCCCGACGAGGTCCTTGCGGCTCGAGAAGGGGATGCCGCTCGCCCGGGCGTAGGCCTCGAGTCTCTCGAAATTCGGGACGACGAGGGCCGAGATGAACTTCCGCCCGGCACCGACGACAACGGCGCTCAGGATGTAGGGGTTCATCTTAAGAAGGTTCTCGATGGGCTGGGGGGCGACGTTCTTCCCTCCGGCCGTCACGATGAGGTCCTTTTTGCGGTCGGTGATGACGAGGAAGCCCTCTTCGTCGAAGTGGCCGATGTCGCCGGTGTGGAACCAGCCGCCTTCGAAGGCCTCGCGGGTCTCCTGGTCCTTCTTATAATAACCCTTCATCACATTGGGCCCCTTGGCCAGGATCTCCCCGTCCTTGGCGATCTGGATCTCGACTTCGGGGACGGGTGTGCCGACGGTCCCGAATTTCATCTTGTCGAAGGTGTTGCATGTCAGAACCGGCGAGGTCTCGGTCAAGCCGTAGCCCTCGAGGATGGTGATGCCGATAGCATAGAAGAACTCAGCCACGTCGCTAGACAGGGGAGCGCCGCCGGAGACAAAAAAGTGGACCCGGCCGCCCGTTTTTTCGACGATCTTGGAGAAGACGAGCTTGGCGGCCAGGTTGCGCCGGACGCCGAGTCCCCAGGGAATGGATTGGTGGCGGATCTTCCGGGCGCCGTATTTCTTGCCGACCTTCAAGGCCCAAAAAAAGACCTTCCTCTTGAGCGCCGACTGGGTCAGGATGTTGTCCATGACCTTGGCGTAGATCTTGTCGAAGAGCCGGGGGACGCTGATCATGATCGTCGGCCGGACTTCAAGGAGGTTCTCGCCCACGGTCTCGATGCTCTCCGCGTAGGCGATCGTGGCCCCCTTGTAGAGGAAGGAGAAGGTCGTCATCCTCTCCAGGACATGGGAGAGCGGGAGGAAGGAGAGGATCGTGTCCTTGTCCGTGAACTCGGTGACGGCGTCGAGCGCCTTGGAATTGGAGACGAAGTTGCCGTGGCTGAGCATGACGCCCTTGGGGATGCCTGTCGTCCCCGAAGTGTAGATGATCGAGGCCATGTCGTCGGGCTTGACGGCGAGGGCCCTTTTTTCGAAAAGCCCGGGATCCGCGGCCGCGACCGACGTCCCCCGGCCCATGACCTCCGAGAGGCTGAGCGTTCCCTCCGGTCCCTGTTCGTCGATGAGCACGAAGTGATGGACCGAAGGGAGGTCGCGCTTGACCGCTTCGACCTTCAACCACAGGTCCCGGTTCGAACAGACGACGATCTTGGCGTCCGAATCGTTGATGATGTACTTGACCTGCTCGGGCATGAGCGAGGTGTAGATGGGGACGGTGACCGCCCCGGCGCAGAGGACGGCGAAGTCGGTCATCGCCCACTCCGGCCTGTTCTCTGAGAAGATGACCAGCTTGTCCCCCGGCCCAAGGCCCAGGTCGGCCAGGCCGAGGGAAAGATGCTTCACCCGGCGGGCGACTTCGCCGGTCGAAAGCGGGACGTAGCGGCCTTCGACCTTGGCCGTGAGCAGACTGTCCTTGATGTAGGTCTTCACGGTGTTGAGAAAAAGCTGACTGAGTGTTTCGACCATGGGAAGTCTCCTCCGGATCCGGGATGCCCTATTCTATCCTGTTCCTCGGCCGGGTTGTCAACTCGTAGACAGGTCGTTCCCTTCGTGGCGGAGGAGCCACTCTTTCCGCCACAGGCCTCCGCCGTAGCCCGTCAGCCGGCCGTCGTTGCCGACGACGCGGTGGCAAGGCACGATGATCGAAACGGGATTGCGGTGGTTGGCCCCACCGACGGCCCTCGTGGCCGCGGGATTCCCGACGGTCCCGGCGATGTCCTTATAAGACGCCGTCTTTCCGAAACGGACGGCCCGGAGCGCCCGCCAAACCTTGTTCTGGAAGGCCGTGCCGCCGAGGTCGAGCTTGACGGAAAACGTCCCGCGTCGGCCCCGGAAATACTCGTCGAGCTGAGTCAGACAAGCGGCGAGCGCGGCCGGGAGTGGCCCCTTCCCGCCCCGAGTGCCTCGGGTCGCAAGGGACGCGCGGGCGTCGACGAAAGCGACGGTGGAAACGCCCCTCTCGCCACCCCTGACCTCCAGGAGCCCGATCGGGGACTCGTAGTAAGTCACCCTGGTTTCGGACATCGAGACCTCCCACCTGTCACATTAATACAATCCGACGAACCGTTCAACCTTCGTTATCAGATCCCCTGACGGCGGCCAGCGGCGGAAGCGGACCCCCGGTCCCGGCCGCCGTTGACGGCCCGCCCGCCCTGTGCTAAAAGCTGGGCTGATGAGAGAGGTGGCTCCATGAACGGAAACATCCCGACGATTAGCGTGTCCGGCAAGAATCTTCCCGAGGCCTGGGAGAAAGCCGTCCTGGCCTGCTGGCAGAACGGCGTGGCCATCAAAACAGAATACGACAAGCCGGGCGACCCGCCCAGCCGGGACTGCACGATGCTTTGGACGGTCGAGGACCCCTTCGCCGAGCCGCGCATCCACCGGGCCTTCCCGGGCGGCCTCGAGGACCTCGAGGTCTACCGCCAGGAGGTCGTCGACGGCGTCCACGACCACTGGATCTGCCCCGAGGAAGGGAAATGGACCTACACCTACCACAAGAGATTGTTCGCCTACGAGATCGAGGGCGAGACCGTCGATCAGATAAGCGCCCTCGTCGATAAGCTCGCTCAGGCGGGCCATACCCGCCGGGCCCAGGCCATCACCTGGAACCCCAAACTCGACCCGCCGACTTACGACCCGCCCTGCCTCCAGCGGCTCTGGTGCCGCCTCCTCGAGGACGATCAGGGGGAACTCGTCCTGAACATGAACGCCCACTGGCGTTCGCGCGACGCCTACAAGGCCGCCTACATGAACGTCTTCGCCCTGACCGATCTCCAACGGGCGATCGCCGCAAGGCTGGCCGCGAAAACCGGACGGCCCGTCCGCGCCGGACGCTATGCCGACCTCGTCGACAGCTTCCACATCTACGGTTCTTACTTCAACGAGTTCGAGGGATTCCTGAAAATGGTCGAGAAGCGCTCGTTCGAAGAGCGCACCTGGCCAAGTGCCTACGCCGAGCCGATGTTCGAGGAAGCCCGCGAGCGGCTCCGGAAGGAAAAAGAGGAAGGGAGGTAGGCCCGAGCCGTTCCAATGTCCGTCATCATCCTATCGGCTTGCGTTCTCATTTCGGCCGGCCTGGCCATCTGGGCCGACGCCAAAGGGCGCCGGCGATTGTTTCACGTTTTGAAGCCCCTGACGATGATCCTGGTCATCGCGACGGCCCTTATAGCTCGGACCCCCGTGCCGGCGGCCTACAAGACTCTCATCCTGGCCGGGCTGCTATTTTCCTTGGCCGGAGATATCGCCCTGATGTTCCCCGAAAAATGGTTCACGGCCGGACTCGTATCCTTCCTCGTCGCCCACGTCTTTTACATCCTGGCCTTCAAGCCCGGCCCGGGGCGTCCGATCTCCCTGGGCATGTTCGTACCCTTCCTCATCTTCGGATTGCTGATGTTCAGAATATTGGCCCCGTCGCTCGGCCGGCTGAAGCTCCCCGTCTTTGTTTACATCGCGGCCATCACGGCCATGGCCGGGCTCGCGGCGGGCCGCTTTGTCGATGGGGGCGGGACACGGCCGCTTTTAGCCTTTGCCGGAGCGGTTCTTTTTCTTGTTTCAGACTCCGTCCTGGCCTATGACCGCTTCGCCAAAAAGCTCGGCCCCGCCCAGGCCATCATCCTCGGAACCTATTTTCCGGCCCAGCTTCTGATCGCCCTTTCCATCTGAGCCGGCCTCAGGCGGCCTGAACGACCTTCCCGTCGATCCCGACGACGACCTTCTTGACTTCGATCGCCTCGCCCGAAAGCGCCGCGGCCTGCCTGACGATGCGTTCGAGCCCCGAACAGCAGGGAACGGTCATGATGGCCACGTTCAGCGACTTAAGGCTGTTCCGCTTGATGAGCTCGGCCAGCTTTTCGACATAGCCCTGGGTGTCGTCGAGCTTGGGGCAGGCGATGACAAGCTTCTTGCCCTTCAGAAGGCCGTCGTGGAACCCGCCGAGGGCGAAAGCTGTGCAGTCGGCGGCGACGAGGAGGTCGCTCGCCTCGAAGTAGGGGGCCAGAGGCGATACAAGGTGGAGCTGGATCGGCCACTGGCTGAGCCGCGACTTGACCGCTGCGGCTGGCCCCGCTTCGTCGGCCTCGGGCGTGCAGGCGATGTCCCGGGCCAGACTGCCTGGACAGCCGGAGTGGCCGGCATGAGCGTCGCCGCCGCCGATCCCGTGCACGCGGGAGGCCGCCTCGGCCCCGCGCTGCTTGAGCACGTGGCTGAAAGCGGCCTTGGAGTCGTACTCTTCGCTCTCCCGTTCGATGACCTTCAGGGCGTCCGTAGGGCAGACGTCGAGACAGGCCCCCAGCCCGTCACAGAAGATCTCCCGTACGAGGACGGCCTTGTTCTCGGCGTCGAGCTCCAGGGCGCCCTCGGCGCAGGCTGTCGTGCAGAGCCCGCAACCGTCGCACTTATCGCGGTCGATCTCGATGATTTTTCTTTTGGCCATGAATGGACTCCTCTCGATAAATCCCTATCATTATACTCGGAAGACGAAATCGGAGCTGGACGGCTAAACGGCCGTCGGAGGCGGGCAGGACTCCGGCCGGGCCCCGTTCGGCGACCCGAACCAGGCCCGGGCGTCCGGCCCTTGGAGCCCCTTGAGGGCGAAGATGCCGAGGACCGTGCCCACGGGAACGGCGATGAGCAGGAGAACGGACATGACCATCCCGGCGACCCTCGACCAGGGCCTGCCCTTGGCGATCCCGGCGGCGATGAGGAGGTCGGCGACGCCGAAGGCGGCGAAAAGAACAGTCAGGAGGATCCCGGTCGCCCCGAGCAGGGCGCTGCCGAGGAGGCCGGAGCGCTCCGTGCCCCAGCCGATGAGGACGGCTCCGGAGAGGAAAATGAAGAGGAAGAGCGCCGCCGTCGCGATCTCCAGGCCCGCGGCGACGACGAGACAGAGCCTAGTGGTTTTGATGCTATCCGGCATACTCAGCCTCCGGCAGGTTCATGGCGCCCATTTTACCCGATGCGCCTGATCGAGACAACTAGTCTCGATCAGGGAATTCCGGGGACACGCAGCAGAAAATTCGGGACATAACCCTTTTCTCTCGAAAAGGGATTGTGTCCCTGGAATTTTCCGCACGTCCCCGGAATTCTGGCCGAGACCTGTCGATTCGCATATAATAGGCGTGAGCCTGCCATGGACAGAATCATCCGGATCAACCCTCTCCTCGAGGCCCTCAAGTCCGCGTCCGGAAGAGTCAACAAGGTCTTCATCCAGGAAGAGAAGGGCCACGCCCGGATCGGAGAGGTCATCCGCGAGGCCAAGGCCCGGCATGTCCCCTGCGTCTTCGTCCCGGCCCGCCGGCTCGACCAGGTCGCGCCCGGCCACCAGGGCGTCATGGCCGAAGTTTCCCCCAAGGGCTATGCCTCTCTCGATGACATCCTGGCCCGCTCGGCCAAGCCCTTCGTCGTCATTCTCGACGAGGTCGAGGACCCCCAGAACCTCGGCGCCATCGTCCGCAGCGCCGAGGGGGCGGGAGTCGATGGCCTCATCCTGCCCGAGCGGCGCTCGGCCGGCCTGACCGAGACCGTCGACACGGTTTCGGCCGGGGCCCTCGAGCACCTCCTCGTCGCCAGGGTCACGAACCTCGTCCGGACCATGGAAGAGCTCAAGGACAAGGGCCTCTGGCTCGTCGGCGCCGAAGGCTCCGGGGACGAGCCCTGGTATTCGTTCGACTACACCGGCCCCGTCGGCATCGTCCTCGGCTCCGAGGGCAAGGGCCTCAGGCCGCTCGTCCGCAAGACGTGCGACAAGGTCCTGGCCATTCCCCTGGCCGGCAAGGTCGGCTCCCTCAACGTCGCCGCGGCAGCAGCCGTCTTCCTCTTCGAGGTCGTCCGCCAGCGGCATGGCGCGGCTTGACTTAGCTTCCCCCTCCTTTTAGAATAGGCCCGTACCGTAAACAGCTGAAAGAGTTGAGCATGGAAAAAACGGTGGAATTTTATACCCTGGAAAAGGGCATCCTGGCCCTCAAGGACCAGATCGACGCGCTGGCCGAGACCGACGACCTCGGCAAGAAGGACGCGATCGCCGCCCTCAGGTGCGAAATCGAAAAAGAGTGGACCAGGATCGTCCCTGTGCTCACGACCGTCCACATCGTCCAGATCGCCCGCCACCCCAAGCGCCCCTACACCCTGGACTACATCGCCTTTCTCTTCCAGGATTTCATGGAGATGCACGGCGACCGCCGCTTCGCCGACGACCCGGCCATCGTCGCCGGGCTGGCCTTCTACAAGGGCCGGACCGTGGCCGTCATCGGCCACCAGAAGGGCCGGACGACCCGGGCCCGGATCGACCGGAACTTCGGCCAGGCCAATCCCGAGGGCTACCGCAAGGCCCTCCGGGTCATGCAGGAAGCCGAAAAATTCGGCTTTCCCGTGATCACCCTGATCGACACGCCCGGCGCCTATCCCGGCATCGGCGCCGAGGAACGCGGTCAGGCCGAAGCCATCGCCTTCAACCTGAAGACGATCTCCACCCTGAAAACCCCCATCATCAACGTCGTCATCGGCGAAGGAGGGAGCGGCGGGGCTCTCGGCATCGGCTTCGGCGACCAGACCCTCATGCTCGAGCATTCCTTCTACTCCGTCATCTCGCCGGAAGGCTGCGCCGCCATCCTCTGGAAGGACCAGAACGCCTTTAGGCAGGCGGCCGAGAACCTGGGCCTCCGAGCGGCGACCCTCCTCGGGTTCGGGATCGTCGACAAGATCATCCCCGAGCCGCCCGGCGGGGCCCACATCGACCCCGAGCAGACCTTCAAGAACGTCGACAAGCACCTCTACCAAGCGCTGAAGAAGTTCGATGGCAAGCCCGTCGACGAGCTCCTCGACGAGCGCTACAAGAAAATCCGCAAACTGGGGGTCTTCGAAGAACGGTGACCGAAGACGCCTCCGCCAAAAAAGATCTCGCCGTCGTCAAAGGCACAAAGGACATCCTCCCCAAAGAGGTCGAGAGCTGGCGGGCCCTCGAGCGGCTGGCCCGGGAGACCTTCGAGCTCTACGGCTACCGGGAGCTGAGGGCTCCGGTTTTCGAGGCCACGGAGCTTTTCGTAAAGGGCACCGGTCCGACCTCCGACATCGTCACCAAGGAAATGTACACATTCACCGACAAGGGCGGCCGCTCGCTGACCCTGAGGCCCGAATACACTCCCTCGGTCGTCCGGGCCATCATCGAGCACCGGCTCGACCTGGAGGTCGAGCCCATGCGCTACTATTACATGGGTCCCATGTTCCGTTACGACAAACCCCAGAAGGGACGCTACCGCCAGTTCCACCAGGTCGATATCGAGGTTTTCGGCGAGAAGGACGCGGCCGTCGACGCCGAGATCATCGAGATGGCCGACTCCCTCCTCCGCAAGCTCGGCGTCGCCGGGGCGGAGACCCTGGTCAACTCGGTCGGCTGCCGGGAGTGCCGGCCGGCCTACAGCCAGGCCCTGCGCGAAGCGGCCGGGAGACGCAAGTCCGACCTCTGCCCCGACTGCCAGAGAAAAGCGGAGACCAATCCCCTGCGCATCTTCGACTGCAAGGTGGAATCCTGTCAGATCGTTGCCCGCTCGTTCCCCGTGATCCAGGACTTTCTCTGCGGCGAATGCCTGAGCCACTTCAACGCGCTCCTTGTCTTCCTCAACCAATATCAGATCACTTATCGGGTGGAGCCCCGTCTCGTCCGAGGCCTCGACTATTACACCAAGACGACCTTCGAGATCGTCTCCCGACATCTGGGCGCCCAGAACGCCCTGCTCGGCGGCGGCCGCTACGACGACATGATGAAGGACTTCGGCGGGCCGGACATCTGCGGCATCGGCTTCGCCATGGGCATGGAGAGGGTCCTCGCCGTCGCCGAGCTCGCCGTCCCGAAGAGGAAGTCCCTTTACCTCGCCTACCTCGGAGACGAGGCCAAGAGAACGGGCCTGGAGCTGGCCCGCTATTTCCGGGCGAACGGCGTCGAATGCCTGGTCGAGTTCAAAAACCGGGGGATGAAGGCCCACTTCGGCCGGGCCAATAAGCTCGAGGCGGCCTGGGTCCTCATCGTCGGCGAAGACGAGATGAAGAAAGGCCGGTTCGGGCTCAAAGAAATGGCGACCGGCCGCCAAGTCGAAGGAACACGGGAGGAGCTCTTAGCGTTCCTCCGAGACAAATAGCGCACAATTCCCCGGGGATCCGGCGCGGAATAGAGGCACCATGTTGAAAAGAACCGTGTACTGCGGCGAGTTACGGGCGGCACACGAGGACCGGGAGGTCGTGCTCTGCGGCTGGGTCCACAAGACCCGGGACATGGGACATCTCGTCTTCGTCGACCTCCGCGACCGCGAGGGCCTGACCCAGATCGTCTTCCAGTCTGACCGCCCCGAGCTCGTGGAGGAAGCTAAAAAACTCCGCAACGAGTTCGTCGTCGGAGTCCGCGGCCTCGTCCGCCGCCGCTTGGCCGTGAACAAGGACATCCCCACGGGCGAGGTCGAGGTCGAGGCGCTCGAGCTCCGCGTTTTCGCGGCCTCCAAGGTTCCGCCGTTCGTCATCGCCGACCCGCCCCAGGCCTCCGAGGAACTGCGCCTGAAGTACCGCTACCTCGACCTGCGCCGCCCTAAGATGCAGCGCCACATCCGTCTCCGGCACGAGGCCTCGCTGGCCGTCCGCAACTACATGAGCCGGGCCGGTTTTCTCGAGATCGAGACGCCCATCATGGCCAACCCCACGCCCGAAGGGGCGC
>Ga0315289_10005306_pt1 | contig 19063 bp, 9 predicted proteins | sample YL17G11_40_MG_FD_203452 | JGI IMG/M metagenome (GOLD analysis project Ga0315289, IMG submission 203452) | Sediment microbial communities from Yellowstone Lake, YNP, Wyoming, USA - YL17G11_40 | ecosystem: Environmental > Aquatic > Freshwater > Lake > Sediment | place: USA: Wyoming | collected...
ATCAGGCCGGCGACTATGACGCGGCGCTGTCCGTGTTCCGGGACCTGGTGGCGACCTCCACGCGCGAGTCGGACAAGAGGGTTGCGCGGGCGCTCATCGCCGCCATCGAGGGCAATTCAGGCAACAAGTAGGAGCCGTCAGATCGAAGAGAAGGGGTTATAAGCGTGAAGCCATTGCTCAGGATCATGTTTCCGCTAATCGGAATGCTGAGCCTGCTTCTCGGGGCTGTGAGTCCCGCGTCGGCATGTCCCCCGGTCTGGGATGTATATACTGCTATCTCGGTGGGAAGCATAACCTCTCCGACTGCTGGGAGTACGTATGCGGTTAACACCGAGGTATCGTGCAGCATCGCGGCGGGGTCAGATAGAGACCATCGATATGTGCCTCCTTCAAACCATACCTATCCCGCTGACACCCTGACATATACCTGGTCAGCCAGCGCCGGAACGTTCCCGTATGGCAACACCGGAACATCTGTCACCTGGAAAGCACCTTCCACGCCCAACAGCGGCGTCACCATCACATGCACCATCAGCGACGCGGCGGTAATACCTCCCGGCGAGACCGGGACCCGAAACGATACTGATAAGGTGCGAACTGTAAGTAATATCAAGGTTTACGACCTGTCGGTGCAGTCGTCCAAAAGCATCATTATGACTGGCGGGGTGCAGAACGCTGTTCACCAGTGCACGATTACTGCGACCGTCACGCCTGCCATGACAGGGAATGTAAGCTTCTCAATAGTCTCAGGTACCGGTGTAGGTTATTCCATCCCCGCTAGTTTATCGGCCACTTCTGTGCCGCTCAACGGGAACAGCCAGGCGCAGACCGTGCTAACCTCGAGTGATCTCGAGGAAACGGTAACAGTCGAAGCCAGCTTCGCGGGATGTCAGGCTACCGTCCAGGTGAATCAGGGTACGAGCGACATGAGCTTCGAGTTCGACCCGGAGGAGATAATCGCGGACGGCGAGTCAACGATGGACGTGAATCTCCAGGTGCTCCAGCAAGTCACGCACACTCCGGTTCCCGGGCACGCAATTGAGTTCTCGATCGTGGACGTGACCGATGAGTATGAAAACCCTATAGATCCATCCGAGTGGGCTGACTACGGCACGCTCACCACGAGCGCAGACACCACTGACACCAGTGGTATTGCCACCGCGGTCTTGCAGGCGGGCACGAAAGGCGGGGTCATCACAATCGAGGCAGCGGACAACAACGATTATTACTACGGGGAAGGCGCCTCGCTGATGAAGGGCCCATTCCAATTATCCCTGCCTACTAGGAGGAAATGGTAATGCACTGGAATCGTGCGGCAGCATTGGGGGCGCTTCTGGTTTTATGCTCTGCTCATGCCTGGGCAGAGGAATCACCCGCCCTCCCGCTGGCAACCTTGCCGGACGTCAACGACCTGTCTGCTGTCACGACTCATATGCAGAGGCTGCTCGATCAAGGGCTCGACGACCCGGAGTGGCCAGCAAATATGAGGCCACAGGATATTGTGGTCTATGACTTGACGCTCATGTATGCTTATTCGCTAGAAGGCGGCTTGAAACGTCTGACAACACAGCCCAATGTGAGCCCAGAAAGAGACAAACCTGATGGGGCAGATGCAAATCCTGTTGGAACGCTGGCCAATCCATCAGGCGGTAACGAGGAACCGGCCCTGCTTACCACTACCGAAACAACCTATGGGCCATTCAGGCGCATCAAATCGCTTGACAATGGCTACACGAAAGTCTATGCGTATATCACTCTCCCTGGATCATCAGACTTATATGGCCTTGATGGGGTAGACGCGTATGGTGTGCAATGCAATGAGGGCGCGTTCAACTATTTCGGCCTGACTAATGGGAGTTGGGACATGGAATGCGGAGTATGCACTCAGCATCATATGATTGATCCTGAGCCGGAGTACCGCTACAACGATGCGGGCAGATGGTACGTTTACCGCTCACATCCCAGCGGTCTTCCTCGCGCCTGGTTAAGCCTGCACGACCGTCCGCCTGGTGGCCTTGCTCCGGGCTCAAGAGTCTTTATGAAGATGTGGGTTCCAGCCGACAACGAAGTAAAGGTCTACTACGCATGTACTGGTTACGACAACTTGGGCGAAATCTACTATGATTGGATGACCGGTCCGAAAGCCGATGGCAGCGGCAATAGATTTCGCAGGGTAACCTCGATGGTTGTTGGGGGCATAGCTAGATCCCTAAATAATTCCTGGGATGACATATCGATATACAACAGCAGCGCGGGAGATCATCTCTGGGAATCGCGTGACACCGCAGAAGTCATAAATGGCGATTCAAAGGGTCGCGGTGCCGCCAGTTGGATAACGCCAGTTGATCAGACAGTTAGGTACGACGAAACCGTGAACATAAAGTCCCCGAAGATTAGGGCGCGAGGCCAAAGGGGGAGGAAGTAGTGCGTGCGGAGAGGGGTAAGATGGAGAAGCTGCACGGTCAACGGGATAGGCGCCACGTGGCGGCCGTTGCTGTGCTTGCCGGGCTGCTGTCTGCGCATGTGGTATCCGCGTCCGCGAAGCCATCCACTGCAAGGCACAAGCCCTCAAACATGGTCACTGTTAGGGGCACAGTCGTCAATGCTGCTGGCAAACCCGTGTATGGCGTGCGTGGAGTCGCCGAGCTGGTTGATGCCAATGGCAAACTGGTGAAGGACGTGAACGACACCGGCGTTGATGCCTCGGGGAGGAGAATTCGAAATGCGTGGACCTCCGGCAACGGAGGAAAGTTCGTCATAAGACTAAGGCCCGGCACATACAAGGTGTGGGCTGAAGGCGCGCGGCGAAGTGAAGTCACGCTCGTGGTGCCAGGCGGCAGGTCCTCCGTCTCAGTGAGGGTCCTTGCCGGATTGCCCGCTGGTTACGTTAAGGTATACGGCACAGTCGTGACCGTTGATGGTAAACCCGTGGAAGGCGTGAATGGCAGGACCGAGCCAGGCCCCTCTTGGGTATCGCACAAAGACGGAAAGTTCACCATAGATCTGTTGCCAGGCACGTATCGGTTGTGGGCTCTGGCCGCGAAGTCCAGAGCCGTGACTCTCGTCGTGCCAAGAGGCAAAGCGCCCGTCTCGGTAAGAGTTGTCGCGAAACGGATGAAGAACCGGGTGCCGCTCAAGTTCCTGACTCCTGAAGGCACACCTGCGGCCGACGCACAGATGGGGTCTGGGATGAGGGCTGGGAGTGGCTCGTGGGGCAGTGGTCGTGTCAGCACGGACGCAAGCGGCATACTGATGGAGACAGTGGAGTACGATGCCCCTGTCTGGTTCTTCTTCGCTGCAAGCGGGATTGGGTACGCCACGCTGGAGATAGCCGATGATGAGATGCTGTTCAGCGACGAGCCGATCACCGTACAGCTCTCGACCGGACCCTACGTCTCAGGGTTCATTCTAGCGGAACCAACCAGCATCCCCTTAGGGGGAGTCAAGGTCTATCCACGCAGGGTGTATAAGGAAGGGGATCCGTGGAGCAGGTGGAACAGTCAGTTCGGGTTCAAGAGCTATGAATATACCATAAGTGAAGCTATGTCCGCCACGTCCCGCGATGGCGATGGCTCCTTCACCCTAGGACCGGTGCCTCCAGGAGACTACAAGCTGGTGGTAGGCCTATCCGCGCCGGACAATTTGATGTCAGCGCGCACCGAGATGAAGGAAGTGCCAGTGACGATGCATGCAGGCCAGAACGTGGAGGGACTGAAGATCGCCGTGTCTCTGGGGCAGCCAGCGTACAGCGTACAAGGCCGAGCCCTCCGACCAGATGGTGTGACCCCGCTGGCTTCAAGCACGCTCATCGTTGCCGTGTCCCATAATTATGCACCTGACCGACAGCCGGAGGAATGGTACGTTTGGGAGCCCGTTAGACGGTCGGTGGTTACTGATGCCCAAGGCAATTTTAGCCTTTACCCAGTTTCCCCAGGGAAGTATAAGTTGGAGGTGACGTCAGAAAAGTTGTCCGCGATCCGTAGAGCGGTTGTCCATTCTGACCGGGTCAAGCTGGACTTTGTCTTAGCTCATGCAAACGAGAAACCCTGACGATCAGTAACAAGTCTCTTGCCAGAGGAAGAGTTAGTCAAGGGTGGCTGGAGTTCCTGGGGCCGCGGACACTTCGTGACGGCCATCGCTACGAGTTCATTCATACGCTGCCGCAGATGACGGAGATGGTGCGAGACATCGGCCTGGGCAATGTCGGGCTGCTGCTCGATGCGTGGCATTGGTACACGTCGGGGGGCACGACGGATCAGATTCGTGGCCTCAGTGACGCCGATGTGGTCTATGTCCACATCAACGACGCCCCGGCCGGAATCGCCGTGGATCAGCAGATAGACGCCGTCCGCGCCCTGCCCGGAGAAACCGGGGTCATTGATCTCACCGGGTTCTTGCAGGCGCTGCGAGATATCAGCTACCGCGGGCCGGTCACGCCGGAGCCGTTCAGCGCGCGGCTGAACGCCCTGGCGCCGGACGATGCCGCGCGCGAAACGGGTGAGGCGCTGTTGCAGGTGTGGCGGCAGGCGGGACTGGAATAGCGGGCGGCGCCAGGCACGCGCCGGTCTTAAGGACTCTGTGTCCTTTCCCGACGAGCGAATCACTGCGGTTTAGGGGAACCGCTCAGCTTCAGCCCCTTCGCGGCCTCAATCACAGCCTCCGCGGTAATCCCGAACTGCTCGTATATCACCTTGCAAGGGGCGCTGGTCCCGAAGTGATCTAGCCCCACCACCGCGCCCTCCAGGCCCACGTAATGCTCCCACCCTAACTTCGTTCCAGCCTCCACCGCCACCCGCGCCCGCACCGCAGGGGGCAGGACGCTCTCGCGGTAGTCCGCCGGCTGGCGGTCGAACAGCGACCAGCTAGGCATGGAAACGACGCGCGCCGGGATGCCCTGGGACGCCAGCTTCTCCCCCGCTTCGAGGGCGATATGCACCTCCGAGCCGGTGCCGATGATGATGACCTCGGGTACGCCCCCATCCGCCTGCCACAGGACATAGCCTCCGCGCCGTAACCCCTCGGCCGGCGCGTACTTGGTGCGATCGAGGACCGGCAGGTCCTGGCGTGTGAAGATCAGGGCGGTGGGGCCTTCGCGGTTTTGCAGAGCAGCCTTCCATGCCTCCGCGGTCTCGGCCGCATCGGCGGGACGGATGACCGTCATATTCGGCACCGCTCGCAGGCCCATCAATTGTTCGACCGGCTGGTGGGTGGGGCCGTCCTGGCCGAGGCCGATACTGTCATGGGTGAGGACATAGATTACGCGAATGCCCATCATCGCCGCCAGACGCATGGCCGGACGCATGTAGTCGGAGAAGATGAGGAAGGTGCCGGCGTACGGAATCACCCCGCCATGGCGGGCCATGCCGTTCGCAATGCCGCCCATGGCATGCTCGCGCACCCCGAAGTGCATGTTGCGGCCGCCGTAGTTGTCAGGCTCGAAATCGCCGGCTCCGGCGATGAGGGTCTTGGTGCTCGGCGCCAGGTCCGCCGACCCGCCCATCAGGTTCGGGATATGCTGCGCCAGCACGTTGAGCACTTTCCCCGACGCGTTGCGCGTCGCCGTTGGCTTGCTGCCCGCGGGAAAGAGACCCTCCAGGCCCTCGTCCCAACCTGCGGGCAGATCGCCGCGCCACTGCGCCTGGAACTGCTCCGCAAGATCGGGATAGGCTAGCGCATACGCCTCCATCCTGGCTTGCCATTCCTTCTCCGCCCTTTCACCGCGCTCGATAGCCTTGCGCATGTGGGCCAGCACTTCATCGGGCACATGGAAGGTTGGCGCTTGGGGCCATCCCAGTCGCTCCTTCGCCGCCTTGACCCCCTCGGGACCCAAGGGCTCCCCGTGCACCTGGCCGGTCGCCTGCTGCGGGCTGCCGTAGCCGATGATGGTCTTGCAGATGATCAGAGATGGCCGGGCGGTTTCCGCCTGCGCCTCCTTGATCGCCGCCTCAATCGCCAGCGTGTCGAAGCCATCTATGGGCCCGATCACCTGCCAGCCGTATGCCTCGAAACGAAAGGCGACGTTCTCGCGGAAGGCGATGTCCGTCGGACCCTCGATCGAAATCTCGTTATCGTCGTAGAAATAGATGAGCTTGCCTAGCCGCAGGGCGCCGGCGAGGCTCGCCGCCTCGCTCGATACTCCTTCCTCCATGTCGCCATCGGAGCAGAGAGTGTAGATGTGGTGGTTGATGATCTCGTGACCAGGCCGGTTGTACTGGCAGGCCAGCCAGCGTTCAGCAACCGCCATCCCCACGCCATTGGCGAACCCCTGGCCCAAGGGGCCGGTGGTCACCTCCACGCCGGGGGCGCAGCCGTATTCCGGGTGCCCCGGCGTCTGGCTGCCCCACTGACGAAACTGCTTGATTTGCTCCAGCGAGAGGTCGTACCCGGTCACATAGAGCAGGGCGTAAAGCAGCATCGAGGCGTGGCCCGCAGAGAGGATGAACCGATCGCGGTCTGGCCACTCGGGGTTGCGAGGATTGAACTTGAGGAAGCGGTCGAAGAGCGTGTAGCCGATGGTCGCCGTGCCCATCGGTGCGCCCGGGTGGCCCGAATTGGCCTTCTCGACCGCGTCAACGGCGAGGAAGCGAATGGTGTTGATGCACAACTGATCCAGGTTGTTCATGGAGCCCTTTCTGCTTGTGATCGCCTCGCGCACTGCTTGAGCGCGCACCTTGAGTTGGAGAGTGCTCCCCATGCGCCAGAGGCTTTTGGCGTAGCACATGGAATTCCCTGCTGCGGTTGTCACGCCGCATGCTCCCAGAAGCGAGGAATTTTGCGGCCAGGCGCCCGTCATCTCAGAGCCCCCATCGGAACCCCCCGTTCCCACCCGCCGTCTGGTGTCTGTGGAGGGGACCCCGACCAGTCGGAGACTTCTCCACCACATACTTACGGCAGGAGGCTTCGCCCTGAGCCCGGATGAGCTGCGGGGGGCGATCGGGGAGTTCGTGAACTACCACAACCGGCGTCGCTACCGCGAGGTTCCCCCGCCTCTGGCGGGCGCCAAGAAACGTCACAGGTGTGTTCGTTTTCAGTGGGTGTGGGACGGAGGCGCGCGCTCGAATCGGGCGCGGCTTCCCGCCTGCGGCGGGCAAGCGCTGAAGTTGACTCGCCTCTGGCGAGCCGCGAATCGCGGGGCCAGGCGACCCCGCGCCCAGTGCACTCCTCCGTCGGCGTTGAGGACGGAGTTGGACTGCGATACCCACGCTCCGCGAACACACCCAACGTCACCCCCGGATGAGTCCATTTCGAGCGCAGGGAAGCGATGGTGGCGCAGAGAAGATGGTCTGAGGTACGGACCTCTATAACTCGTGCCCTCGCATATTGTCCGGTCGGGCACATCTTGGGGTGCTGCTCACGCTTCGCCGGCGGCTCTGTCGAAAACATGATTGCGCGAAAGGAGTACGCACAAATGCATGCCGCTCTCGCGGGGAGCGCTTTCTGCACATGGCTTCGTAGTGCGTTTCGCTTGGGTCTCGGTGCGCTGGCTGCCGCGGGGTTGGTGATCGCGCAGGCGCCGCGTCCGGCGACCGCCGCCGGGTCGTATGCGGCGCAGTTGGAGCTTCGGCGGCAGGAGCTGCTCCAGCATTACGCCACGGGCCCGGCCCATGATGCCTACGTCGAGTTGGCGCGACTGGCAACGAACCGCACGCCCGATGAGAATGCGATCCGGGCCGCGCTGGACAGAATGGACCAGCGGTTGGACTGCGCCGACTTCGGAATGCATGCCATTCTGCGGCTACTCTATTGGCGCGCGGACAGTCGGGCCGTGAGCCCCGAGTTGCTCCAGCGCGCCCGGCAGTCGGTGCTCAACTTCAAGTACTGGCCGGATGAGCCCGGCACCGACTCGATGTGCACGTGGTCGGAGAACCACCAGCTTCTCTTCAGCGCGGGCGCCTACCTCGCGGGACAGCTTTACCCTGACGCGATCTTCGCTAACTCGGGCCGCACTGGCGCCGAGATGATGGCGCGGCATCGTCCGCGCATTCTCCGCTGGCTCGATCTGCGCTACCGCACCGGCTTCAGCGAATGGCTCTCCAACGTCTACTATGACGAAGACCTGACCGGCCTGCTCAGTTTGGTTGATCTCTGCGCGGACCAGGACCTTGCGCTGCGCGCGACCATGGTTACCGATCTGCTGCTGCTGGACCTGGCCTTGAACAGCTACCAGGGCGTGTTTGGCAGCACGCACGGCCGGAGCTATGAAGAGCACAAGAAATGGGCCGCGCACGAAAGCACGACGGATGTCGAGTGGCTCCTGTTCGGCATGGGCATGCTGCGATCGAGCAACATGAGCGCGACCTGCCTCGCGCTGAGCAACCGCTACCTGATGCCCCAGGTCATCTACGAGATCGCCAACGACGTCAAGCGACCGTACCTAGTCAATCGCCAGCGAATGGGCATCAAGCTCGAGCAGGCCGCGCGCTGGGGGCTGGGCTTCAGCGACCTCGAGGACGGGATGGTCTGGCTGAGCCTGGAGGCCTACACGCATCCCATGACCATCGAACTGTTCACCAGGATGCTTGACGCCTACCACTGGTGGGACAACGCGTTCTTCGCGCCGTTCGCCGCGCAGCGCGCAGTGCTGGAGCAGGCGCGCGCCGCCGGCATGCTCCCCACGCTCGCGAAAACCTACGCGCATGACGTATGCCGCAACCTTCGCGACGAAGTGAACATCTACACGTACAAGACACCCGACTACATGCTGAGCTCGGCGCAGGACTACCGCGTGGGCTACGGCGGCGACCAGCAGCACATCTGGCAAGCGACGCTGGGTCCCAACGCGGTCTGTTTCACCACGCACCCGGCGCGGCGCGAAGGGGAATCCCCTGCTTATTGGACGGGCTCCGGATGGTTGCCCCGCGTGGCCCAGCACGAGAACGTCGCGATTGTGGTGTACAACGCGGTTGACCAGCCGGGCCTGTACCTCCCTCATACGCTGGACTTCACCCACGCGTGGTTGCCGCGTGACCAGTTCGACCAGGTCATCGAGCAGGACGGGTGGGTGTTCGCCCGGCGTGGCGACGGATACCTCGCCTTGCGCTCGCAGCACCCGTACCAGTGGCAAGCGGCGGCCGGCGAGGATCAGAACCGCGAAATGGTCGTGCCGGGCCGGCAGAACATCTATATCTGCGAACTCGGGTCTCGCCGGCAGCGGGGCACTTTCAGTCATTTCGTACAACAGATCTCCGATGCGTCCGCTGAGTTTGGGGAACTCACCGTGACCTACCACTCGCCCTCGCAAGGCTGCCTTCGGTTCGGTTGGTCGGGTGACTTCACCCGTGACGGAAAGGCCTTCGAACTGGGCGGGTATCCGCGTTACGACAACGACTACCTCCGCGCGGGATTCCCGGCGCAAACAGTCACGGCGAAGCACGCAGGCGAGCAGCTTTACCTGGACTGGGAGAATCTGACTCGCCGCGTTGGGCGGTGACGCTGTATGCACAGCCCAAACCGGTGAGACTCACCCAAACCTCACTCGCAGCGCACCCATTGTGACATCCTGCCAAGAGTGAATACAGGTGGAAACCAGTCGGCCTACAGCAGATGAAAAGGGCGCCATGTGCGTGACCGCGCCGCATCCCCGAGCCGCCGGGATTGGCATTCAGACAGTCGCAGCGGCCATTCTGGCAGCGGCACTCCTCGTCCTCGCCGGGTCTGACACTCGCGTAGCACCGGCGGGTACCCTTGAAGCGGGCGGGAAGGGCGTGGTATGTGTCGGCGATCTCGGCCGCGGCAAGTTCGATGGCTGGACAACAGAAGGCACAGCCTGGGGGATAGTGCAGCGCGCCCGGATCGGCATCATGGCTCGCTGCCACGCAGAGTCGTTGGCGGGCGGAGAGCAGGCGGTGGGTATCCTGCGTAGTCTTCCGTTCACCATAACCGGCAACACCCTGCGCTTCTTGGCAAATGGTTGGGACGGACGCGACGGGGGCAAAGGGGTCAACGGTTATTTCCTACGTCGGGCGGATAGCGGCGAGGCACTGCGTTCTGCGGCCCCGCCGTGCAGTGACGCCTTCTCACTTATGGCCGGGCCGGTCGGCGATCTCGTCGGCCAGCGAGTTGTCTTCGAGGCAGTGGATGGAGACCGCGGCGACGCCTTTGCTTGGTTGGGCCTGGCAGATGTGTGCCAGGTGGACTATCCGGTCACAACACTGCGCCCGGTGCGCCTGGCGTCGGCCACTACGTGGGCGATCCTGGAGCGCGACGGCGGCGGTCGCCGGGTGGCGCCGTATCTCTCATCTCTTGGAGGCGGCGAGCGCGGCACCGGCGTTATCCGCTCGCCTCGGTTCGTAGTGCAAACCGACGTGCTCCACTTCGACCTGTGCGGTCATGACGGGGAAGGCGGCGACCAACGCGCGAACTTCGCCGCTCTGGGGGACCCCCGAACTGGAGAATCGCTGCGCCAGACCCTTGCTCCCGGCCGCGATGCTATGACACCGTGGCAGTGGGACACGCGTGACTTGATGGGCCGGGAGGTCATATTCGAAGTCCATGATGGTGTGAGTGCCGATGGATTCGCCTGGATCGGGGTGAACCACATTGACGCGGGTCCGGCGCTCCGAGTGACATTCATGCGCGGCCCGCTGCCCCCCGGGTGGCAGGCACAGCAGACAGCCGGCCCGTGCTATGTGGTGGCCTGCGGGGTGCCGTTCCTGGCGCTGCCTGCTGACCAATCCGTGGTATCAACCGGCGGGTCAACGGAAGTCAAGTGCGGCTTCCGAGCGCGGCGCATTTTTCTGCTGGGAATGATCAACACCTGGGATCACGGGAGCCCGGTATGGGGCATGCCTGGCGACTATTCCGACCGTCTCTTCATCGGTGATTGCATAGGCGACCTCCGAATCGAATATACCGACGGGCGCTGTGACACCGTCCCGCTTCGGCTGGGGCACACCGCCTGGTGGTTTGCCGACTACGTCGGCAACGGCTCGACTGAACCCTTCTCCTCTGACCCGACAGCTCGAGCGACACTCGAGCGGGCCCTCGACATCTATCCAACTGGCGCCGGCGGCGGCCACGCGTACCTGTGCGCCGTCCGACCCCGCGACAAAACAGTCGCGCGACTGCTGTTTGTGGACAATCCCAAAAAGCAAGGCGCGCCGGCAATCACCGCGGTTACGATGGACGCCGATGCGGTCAGCAGCCTCCTCGGGCCCGCAATGGGCGCTCCGGCGCCCTCCCAGCACGAGCGACATTGGCTCGCGCAGCACACGGTCTCAGCCGACAAGCCCGAGACAACCCTAACACGGGCACGCTTGAATGCCTTGCGTCGGCTGCTGTACGCGAGTTCTCAAGACCTGCCGCCCCACGTACCGCTTGATGTGCCGCCGGGTTTCCGGGGGCCGCGACTGCGGTTTGCCGGCACACCGACCGCCGCGCTAATGACAAACATCTACTATCACTCCGCCCAGGACATGGACGACAAGGTGGACCGGGACGGCACTTTTCACACTTCCACCAAGGGCGCACCCAGTTGGGGTGGGTACCAGGGCATCGGCACGTGGAACCCCCATCAGGGCGCTTACTACGATCATGCGTGGTCGCGCGACCTTGGGCGTGTGCTCCAGGAGCTGACCGAACTGGGATATGAATCTGACAGCGAGGCCTGCGCTCGGTGGTGCGATCGTTGGCTCCTTTGGTTTCCCCAGCAATTCCCACGCATCAGTGTCAGAGACAAACCGGCGCCGGGCCATTGGGTACGGATAATCAACCACCCTGAGTGGACGCAGACGCCCGGGATGCCTCCGGGGTTCGGTAATCTCGAGAATGACGGACACGGGCTGATCATGCTCTTCCAGTACCACGCGTGGCTGCACGGCGGCCGCCGTCCGGCCGATGTGCTCAGCAATTGGCCCTCAATCCGGGAGGCCGCGGAGTACATTTGCTGGCTGCTCGACAACCCCGATCTCTCGCGCGCCCACGACGACGTTCTGTTCAGTGACAGTGAGGGCGGGAACCTCCGGGCGAGCATCTACTGCGACATGCCCTGCTGGTTAGGGCTGAAGGCCTATGCAGAAATGGCCCTGGCCGCCGGCAAGCAAGACGACGCCAGCCGCTGGCGTCAATATGCCAACCGGCTGCGACAGGGCATTGGACGGTATTACCCTACGCGACCCTCGACACACGAGGACGTCTGGGATCCGGATAAAGCTGCCGTGTGGCCCTTCGGCCATAGCGTGCTGGCTCCGGTCCTGATCTGGCCGGACTACTACGGCCTGGACATTTCAAGTATGCCTGCCGATTGGTTGGCTCGCAGCCGGCGCACGTTGCAGCGGCAGTTGGCTCGCTGCCTGCCGGACCACGCCTCCGCCGTGGCCATGGGATATGGGCAGTGTTTCATCACGCAAGCGGCCCTGCTGCTGGATGAGATGAGTCACGCCTCCCGCTGCATCGAGCGGCTCGCGCAATTCACCTACTATCCGCGGCGCAAGCCCTACATCGTCCCGGAAGGGTGTGAGGTGGACCCCAGCGGGAGGTGGTGGCACCGCACCGGCGACCTGGGCAACGGAGTCCAGGAAGGCGAGGCGATCAAATGCGCGCGGCTCATCCTCGGAATAGACGACACCCAGCCGGCCGGCACGCTCTTTGTTCCTCGGCTGCCGCCGGGTTGGCGAGAGGCGCAGGCGGAAGGCTATCCGGTGATGACTTCGGACGGCGATGGCGTGGTGCAGCGCAGGGTCGCGTTTCGGTTCCGGCGCGACCGCGGCCGTGACAGGCTGGAGATCAATGCCGACGGGCCGCTGGCGTCGGTACGGGTGCGGCTGGGCCCGTATCCGGCCGCCACTCGTGCAGTGACGGTCGCTATCAATGGCCGGCGCCAAAGGGTACGCACTTTTCGCAGCGGCGACTCAGCGTGGGCATGGATAAACGGGCTGCGGGGCGCCCGGCGGTTTACCATCGTGGCCCAACCGCGGTTGGAGAGCTTAATCGCGGCTGATGAGACTCCAGTGGCGGCCAGAAACTCGGCTTCGGGAAACCTGCGCTGGTGGCGCGCGCCGCTCAGTTGCGCCTTGGTCTTCGCGCCGGGGCGCCGACGCGGTGGTAGGTGACAATCGCAACTCCCGGCTGATCGTGGATCGCGACCGAAAGTCCCTTCTCCATTAACTCACGGCCGCTCACTTGGCAGCGCGCGCCCGATCCGACCTCGACTATGGAATAGCGTGCAACCGGGTCGAGCCCTCTCAACTTGAAACGAGCCGTTTCGTACGGGCTCTGATCGCGGCGGAAAGCCTGCACCATGCCCCGCGCAGCCTCTGCTAGGTCGAACTGCCACGCCGTCCATACGTCGCGCGCGCGGCTGTATGGCGTCAGCGGGTAGAAGTCCCCGTAGTAGCAATCCGATATCTGCCGCCATTGACCAAAGAGGCGGCGGAGCGCGGGATAGTCAAGCTCCTTGACTCGAACGTCGAAGCCGCAGTTGATGCTGGGGCACGCGTTGCTCCAGAAGGCATAGGGTTCCACCGGCGTTGGGCCGCTGCCGTAATAGGGCGCATTGGCTGTCGCCACGGTGCCGGTACCGTGAAACGGCAGCCAAAATGACAGGCCATAGGTCATGCCCTGGTGGCCGATGGGCTCGAAGGCATAATCGCTGCGCCAGAGCGGCACCGCGCGACGCATGGTCTCGAGGTCATTTCTGCGACCTCCCGATGCGCAGGAGTCTATCAGCATGTTCGGGTGGCGCCGGCGCAGCTCGTCCCAAAAGGCGAGATAGCCGGTGACATGCTTGATTTCGGTAATGCCCTGGCGGTCTTCGGCATCGTGCTTGCGCCAGAAGTCGAGGGGATCCATATTGAAGTCCTGGCGGTACAGGTCAATGCCCTGCTCCGTCAGGAGTCGGTCCACGTGATTGACGAGCCAATTCCACGCGTCGGGATTGCCGAGATTCAAGAGCCCGCCATTGGCGCCGCCGAGGATCCACTCCGAATGATTCTCCGTCAGCCAGGTGCCGGCGGCGACCCGCTCCGGCTCGAACCAGACGAGAATCTTGACTCCTTTCGAATGAGCATGATCGCTGATCGGCCGCAGTCCCTGCGGGAAACGCTTCGCGTCCACCTCCCAGGTGCCAACCTGGGGCCAACCACTTTGCTGGACGTACCATCCGGCATCCATCCACCAGTAGTCTATCTTCAGGCCTTCTTCAAGGTAGCGGTCAATGAACATTATCTGGTTTTCGGTGTTGGCGTGAATCATCTCCTCGTAGGCTCGTGAACTGCAGCCGAGCATCATCGGCCTCGGCAGCGTGCCGCCAGGCTTGGGCATGCTGTGAGCCATCATCCAGCGCCGCCAGACGTTTTGCGCCCCGACCCAGTCGCCTTTCCAGAATTGCAGCACGATCAGCGGCGTGCGCACCTCCTCCCCGGGCAAGAGCTTGAAATGGGTCAGCTCCTGGCCCGCTCGGATGTGGATTTCCTTGCCACTGTCGCGAGCGAACTCTGCGGCCCACTGACCCGGCCATCCGACCACGACGATTATGCCCTCCCCGCCCCACTCCAGGTTGAAGTATGACCAGTCGGAGTTCGTGGGGCGGCCGCCGGCGGCGCTGATGCGCTTGGTGGCGTTCGGCCCCAGGGAGGTCTCCAGCGGCGCATAATCCGAGCCGTTGGCCGGAGAGCCAACCGCATGATGCAGCAAGAACTCGCCTTCGTCGCGGCGTTGAAGGGTGACGTCGAGTGCCTGGATGTTCTCGATGATCGGGGTGTCGGCCTGGCCCGAGTTCTTGAAGTACAATGTCCACTCGACGGTCGGGAAATCGTTGTACTCGATAGCCTCGCATCGGACCACCAAGCCGGTCGCAGGGTCCGAGTATGCGAGTGTGTGCTGGGTGCGGTTGTGATCAAGCTTCCTGGTCGTCAGTTCGCGCTTCCACGCGCGGAGAATATCCGCGGAAGCCTGGCTGTTGTAGGTGAAAGCAAACGGGTGCGAGGCCGCGGCGGGGCCCAGGTTGGCCTGCACCCATGCGCTTGCGGCGCCCATTTCGTCGTCTGTAGGCTTCACCGCGCGCGCCTGCGCGCCGAAGCAAAGAAGCGCCGCCAGCACAAACAGTGCTGTGAAGACATGATGCATCGGACCGTCTCCCGCTTTCTGATTCGGGCTCCACGTCTCCGCCGTCGCCGCCAGCTCCGGCCGCCGCGCGAAGTGATATGCGACGCTGGCAGACAGAGACTGCGCGCGTTCCTCATGGTCTTCGCCAGGCCAGCGTCGCCTCCCTGCGGCCGCAAGGGATGTGCGCCAGCGCGGCCCCCAAGCGCCAACTCGCAGGTGAGTCTCCCAGCGAAGCGAAGCGAGATGCAGGTAGCTCCGTGGTCGGCGAAGAAGCGATAGCCTCCCACAACCCTCGTGCTTGCTGAGGGGAGTTGCGCAGGGCTGTGGATTCATGCGAAGAGAGGTCCAAGAGCCATGCCTACTATCTACAAGCACAGATACGACCGCCCCGAATCGCCCATGAAACGGGGGCGGCGCTGGCTCGCGCTTCTGGCAGTGGCGCTGTTCCCTGCATGGGGAACGTGGGCATCGAATGCCAAGCCAGATGCCCCTCGTCTGCTGTGGAAGATTGACACCACCACCAGGCTGTACACCGCGGGAACGCTGGCAGACCTCAACGGCGACGGGCTGGATGAGATCGTGCTCGCCGGCATGAACGAGGTCATCGCGGTCAACGGGAGCGGCAAGATCCTGTGGCGCAACGCGGTGAAGGAGCGGTACTGCACCTATCCTGCGGTGCTGATGCGCAAGGGCGCGCCGCCTCTGATCTTCGCGGCCGACAACGCCGGGAACTTGCGCTGCCTCGACGGCACTGGCAAGGACGTGTGGCAAGCGCGCATGAGCGCGCCTTCAAACTGGTCGGCCGCGGTGGTCAGCGACGTCAATGCAGACGGCAGGGCCGAAGTCATCCAAGCCGACGACAGCGGCAAGGTGTATGCCTTCGACGCGCTGACTGGCAAGCTCCTATGGCAGACCGCGCTGGAGGGCGGCATCGGCGCCAGCCCGTCGGTCGGCGATCTGACCGGGGACGGCAAGCCCGAGGTGGCGGTGGCCACCGAGGCCGGTTACCTGGCAGTGCTGAAAGGCGACGGCAGCATCTTGTGGGCGCGCAAGCAGGGCAACGAACTCAACTCGGCGCCGGTGATTTTCACTGCGGCGAACGGCGACGGCAGGATAGTATGCGCCGGCGACGGCGGCGACGTCTTCTGCGTGAACGCCAATGGCGACAAGTTGTGGCAGCGCCCTGCGGGCAGCGCCATGGATGCCTCCATTTCAGTCGGCGACCTGGACCTGGACGGCCGCGCGGACATCTTCCTCGTCACCTTAGCCGGCACCATTGTGCGGTTGGACGAGGACGGCAATCTCATCTGGACCCTCGACATGCAAATGCGCACCGACGCCAGCGGCGCCATCGCCGACGTCAACGGCGACGGCAAGCTGGAGTACGTATTGTGCACTCACAAGGCGGTTTTGCTGGCTCTGAATGACAGCGGCGATGTGCTGTTCACGCAGCAATTGCCCGGGGTGCCGAATGCCTACAACGCGACCCCGACTTTCGGCGACGTCACCAAATCCTCGCTTGGGCGCGAGATGGTGGTGTGCGGCGGCGACAGCGGCTACCTATTCCTCTTCGGCACGCCCGCGCCGGTGAATGCTCCGTTGCAGTGGGGCGCCTTTCGTCGCGACCTGACCATGGCTGGGTCATGGCCCGGCTTGGCCAAATCGCAAACCGTGCGGGGCACCATGACCCCGGCGGCCCTCGCGTGGAACACCGTCTATTGCGGCCAGGGCATCCGCTTCCTGGTGACCAATGCAGATCCTTCGGGCCAGCCGGTTCGCGCCGAGGCCACTTGCATCACGCCGGCCGGCGCGCGGCACACCGCCACGGCAAGCATTCCCACCGCGAAGGGCGAGCTCGTGCTGCCAGTGGACGTGCTTGCGCCCGGCGTTTACCGCGTGTTCTGGGTTTTGCGCAGCGCCGATGGCAAGCAACTGGCAGGCGGGTCGCGGGATGCGACTATGCAACCTTTCGCAAACGACCGCAGCCTGGCCGCGAAATCCAGCGCCGCCTTGCAGGCGGCCGCCGATGCGGTGCAGGCCGCGCTCCCCCTTTCCGCTGCTGCTCTGCGCCGCGAAGCCAGGCTCTTGGAGGACACCGCATTCGCGCTGGAGCCGCTCCAACGCGCCGCCGTGCAGCCCGGGAGCGAAGTCCAGCAAGACGCGGTCACCAGGACCGCCGCGCTTGTGACATCGGCGCAGCGCGGCCTGAAGATCGCCAGCATCGTGCGCCAGGCGGCGCTGCTGGGAGCAGGCACCAGTGTGATTGCTTTCGAAGGTCCCGTGTGGGAGAGCCGCGGGGTTGCGGAACTGCTCCCGGAGCAAGTGCAGCCGGCCCTGGAGCTCACCCGCCGCGTGCTGCCTGGCGAGCACGAGCCGGTCGCCGTCAACCTGTTCAATGTGACCAGTCGTGAGCTGCATGTGCGGGCGGTGATCGAGGCTCCGCAGGGAGTGAAGGTGTCTCCGCATGCGGCGTTCCCCGTCGTTACCTCTTCCGGCGACATCGCCTTCGACGCCCTGCCCGAACTGGATGAGACGGCCGCCATTACTATCCCCTCGCTTTCCAATCGGCAACTCTGGCTTGACATTGATACCGGCAAGGTGGCGGCCGGCGACCATGACATCGAGGTGCGGCTGCTGGCCCTCGATGGCGCCGGGGTGCTGGAGACCTCCAAGGACGACCAGGCGGTCGCCCCGCCCGAGACCAAGGTGATGATCAGGCTGAGCGTGCTGCCGTTGGCGATGGCCCCCAGCGGCGCGTTCCGGTTGTGCACCTGGGCTTACGTCGAATCATCGCAGTTCAAGGACATCGCCGATGCTACCTACGAGGACCTGCTGGCCCACGGCAACAACGTCTTCACGGTGACCGCGCTGCCGGAAGCCTTCTATGACGAACAGGGCCGGCTGACCGGCCCCATCAACTACGATGCGCTCGACTCGGCCCTTGCCCATCTCAAGGGCAAGGACGTAGTGCTGCTGCTCAATGGCTTTCCTTCTCTGAAGACAGAAACTGGCAAGAACGAATATGGCAGCCCAGGCTACGCGAAGGCATTGAAGCCCTACCTCGACGGCGTGATGGAGCACTTGAACTCGCTGGGCTTCGACCGCGACCATTGGGCGCTCTACCCCATAGACGAGGCGGGCGGCACGGGCTGGGACCTGATCAACGCCACCGCGCAGTTCGGCAAGATGGTGCGGGCCGCCAACCCGCGGGTCCAGATCTACGCCGACGCGGGCGGCTCGGACCCGGCGATGATGGAAGCCATCGCCCCTTACATTGACATCTGGTCGCCCGGGGTCAACCTGGTGGTCAGCGATCCCAGGCAATTCGGAATCATGAAGGCCACGGGCAAGACGCTGTGGTCCTACAATTGCTCCTACAACAACTACAACAAGGCCCTGGATTCCGGGCGCAGCCTGAAAGAGGCGGATATCGTGTCCGAGTACCGCATAGCCGGCATGTGGGCCTTCCGCCACGGCCTCACCGGTGCCGGCTTCTGGACTAGCATCACCAGCGCCGAAGACCCTTGGACGCGGACCAGGAACGACTACCTGATGCTCTACCCGGGGCAAACCAGGCCCGTGACAAGCCGCCGGTGGGAGGCGGTGCGCGAGGGAATCGAGGATTTCCGCATAGTGGCCGCTCTCAAGCAGCGCACGGAGGCTGCCGCCAGCGCTCTTCCCCAGGCTGCCAGGGACAAAGTGCAGCACATGCTTCAGACCAGCCTTCCCAGGTTCATTGACGGCGTAACTGACGAGGCCGGCCTGGATGCGCTGCACAGCGAGATGATGGACTGCGTCGAGGCGGTGGCTGCCGCCGAGAAGCGGTGACTTGTGCGCCGCACGCGCGGTGCGGGACTCGCGCACTTCACCCCTAGGTTCATCCTCCCCCTGGTAGGGCTTAGTGTTCTATCAGGGGACATTTGAGACTCAAGGAGACGGTTGGGCGGAGGCCTGAAGTTGTTCGAGATACTGGGCAAGGTCTTGCAGATCCAGGTTGCCGGCAAAGCCGGTGTCATAGTCT
>Ga0315289_10005311_pt1 | contig 19057 bp, 16 predicted proteins | sample YL17G11_40_MG_FD_203452 | JGI IMG/M metagenome (GOLD analysis project Ga0315289, IMG submission 203452) | Sediment microbial communities from Yellowstone Lake, YNP, Wyoming, USA - YL17G11_40 | ecosystem: Environmental > Aquatic > Freshwater > Lake > Sediment | place: USA: Wyoming | collected...
CGCCGTTCAGGGCGACGACGGCGCGGGCGAAGGCGGGAACGGGCTTCTCGGCCACGGGGCGCGATGATCCTCCGGATCAGGGTGCAGCGCGCCGCGTCAGCATCCGGCGGGCGGACCCAGCCTTACACGATAGCACCGCCGCCCTCGCCCGGCCGCCGGGGATCAGCCGTCCTCGGTGTCCGTCCCATCGCGCCGCCGGAACGCCTCGGGCTCGTCGCGCCGGTAGGGGACTGTCGTGACGACCGTATCGGGCCGCCCGAGCAGGGCTCGCCGCAACTCGGCGGTGGACTGGTTGTAGAGGACTCGCTCCCACCAGTGCCGCGGCACGAACTCGGGGATCACCACGAATGTGATCGGCGTCTCCTTGTCGGGCGGCCAGGTGTGGTCGAGGACCTCGAGGTAGGCGAGCAGCGGGCCGGTCAGGGCTCGATACGGGCTCTCGACGACGACGAGCGGCACGCCGGGCACCTGCCGCTCCCATGCGGTCCGCACCTCCTCCGCATAGACAGGGTCCTCCGACACGAGGACGGCCCGCACGTCGCTCGAGACGGAGCGCCCGACGTTGACGGCCTGGATGACGGCGCGGTTGATCCCGCTCACCGGCACCACGACGCGCTCGTGGCGACGCGGCTCGGGAGCAACCTGGTCGGGTCGCAGGGCGACCTGCGCCCGGGACGCGGCGTACTGGCGGTGGACGAACTGGAAGACGAGGACCTGGAGCGGGATCAGGACGATCACCAGCCACGCGCCGTCGACGAACTTGATGCTCGTCACGACCCCCAGGACGACGAGGGTCAGGATCCCGCCGCAGGCGTTGACGCCGGCGCGCCACCACCAGCCGGGCTCGCGGACGGTGAGCCAGTGGCGGACCATCCCCGCCTGGGAGAGCGTGAAGCAGACGAAGACACCGACCGAGTAGAGCGGGATGAGGGCGTGGGTGTCGCCCCCGAAGATGACGAGGATCACCCCGGCGACGGTGGCCAGGGCGACGATCCCCCAGGAGAACGCCAGGCGGTCGCCGCGGAACCCGAACTGGCGCGGCATGTACTCGTCCTGGGCCAGGATCGCGGCGAGGCGCGGGAAGGCGTTGAAGCTCGTGTTGACGGCCAGGAAGAGGATGAGCGCCGTGGAGGCCTGGAAGAGGACGAAGGGGACGGTCCCGTCGCCGAAGACCGCCGCGGCGACCATCGCGACCACCGTCGGCCCGCCCACCTCGGTGGGCCGGATGCCGAAGGCGTCGGCCACGACCGTGATCCCGATGAAGAGGACGCCGAGCAGGATCGCCATCGTCAGCATCGTGTTGGCGGCGTTCTTCGCTTCGGGCGGCTTGAAGGCGGGGACGCCGTTGGCGATCGCCTCGACGCCGGTCAGGGCCACGGACCCGGCCGCGAAGGCGCGGAGGATGAGGATGATCCCCAGCGTCTGGGTGCCCAGCGGGACGAGTCGATCGGCGGGAGGCGCGCTGATGGGACCATCGCCGGTCACGATCCGGGCGATCCCGAGGCCGATCATCAGCAGGGTCATCCCGACGAACACGTAGGTCGGGCTGGCGAAGAAGAGCCCGGCCTCGCGAAGCCCGCGGAGGTTCGCGATGGTGATCAGGGCGATCGCGCCGAGCGCGATCTCGATGCGGATGTCGTAGAGCCCCGGGACGACCGAGTAGACCTGCGAGACGGCCGACGCGGTGGAGACCGCGACCGTCATGACGTAGTCGATGAGCAGCGCGGCGGCCGCGACGAGCCCTGCCACGTGGGAGAGGTTCTCGCGGGCCACAACGTACGCGCCGCCGCCCGACGGGTAGGCGCGGCAGACCTGGCGGTACGAGAGGGAGACCACCGCGAGGAGCCCCACGATCGCGAGCGCCATCTCGAGCGAGACCAGGAGCGCCCCCGCGCCGGCGACCACGAAGACCCGCAGGATCTCCTCCGTGGCGTAGGCCGAGGAGCTGATCGCGTCGGAGCTGAAGATCGGCAGGGCGAGCTTCTTGGGGAGGCGCTCGAAGGCATCCTCCTCGTTGGAGAGCCGCCGGCCGAAGAGGAAGCGGCGGATCGTCTGCCCGGGGCCCCGGGCAGACGCTGGCGCCAGTGACGCGGCCGCCTTCGCGGTGAGCATCCCCGGGCCGGTGTACCGGAAGTACGGCGAGTGAGGTCGCTCCACCCGGACCCGGCGGTCGGCGACCTTGCGACCCTGGAGAGGACGTCGGCCGCCGATCACGCCGCGGCCGCCGGGTCGTCCGGGGGCGTGGCGGCCGAGCCGCCCTGCTCGCGCCGGTACGGGACGTCGAGGATCACGGTGTGCTCGCGGCCGACGAGCACGGCCCGGAGGCGGCGGGCCGTCTGGTTGTAGAGGATGCGATCCCACCAGTGGCGCCCCACGTACTCCGGCAGGACGACGACCATGGTGGGCGCCTCCTTCTCCGGCGACCAGGTGTGGTCCAGGACGTCGAGATAGGCGACGAGCGGACCCACGAAGGCCCGGTACGGGGATTCCACGACCACGAACGGCACGTCGGGCAGCTGGCGGTTCCAGCGCTCGCGCAGCTTCTCGCCCGCGTCGGGATCGTCGGTGACGTAGACGGCGCGGATGTCGCTGCCGATCGTTCGACCGACGTTCACCGCCTGGACCACGGCCCGGTTGATCCCGTTGACCGGCACGACGACTCGTTGGGAGCGATGCGGCCGCGGGACCACGGCGTCGGGCGCAACGAACAGCGCTGCCTCCTGGCCGCGGTACTGGGCGCGGACCCAGACCATGAGGCCCACGAGGATGGGGACGGCGACGATGACGACCCAGGCCCCGTTCGGGATCTTGGACGCTGCGCTGACCACGAACACGGCCGCGGTAAGGACCGCTCCGACGAGGTTGAGGCCGAGCTTCCATCGCCAGCCACGGCTCCGCTCCTCGTACCAGTGGCGGACCATCCCGGCCTGGGAGATGGCGAACGAGAGGAAGATCCCGATCGAGTAGAGCGGGATCAGGGCGGCGACCGACGCGTCGAAGAGCCAGATGAGCGCGCACGAGAAGCCGGCGAGGATGCCGATCCCCCAGCTGTAGGCCAGACGGTCGCCGACGATCGCGAACTGGCGCGGCATGTACCCGTCCACGGCGAGGATCCGGGCGAGGCGGGGCGCGCCGTTGAAGCCGGTGTTCGCGGCCAGGACGAGGATGAGCGTCGTCACGACCTGGAAGAACACGAACACGATCCCGTCCCCGTAGACCTGCCGCGAGACCTGGGCGATGAGCGTCACCTTCTCGGCCGGGTCCGGGACGATGCCGAACGCGAAGGAGAGGACGGACAGGCCGACGAAGATCGTTCCGAGCAGGAGCCCCATCGCGGTCATCGTGTTCGCAGCGTTTCGCGGCTCGGGCGGCTTGAAGGCGGGGACGCCGTTCGTGATCGCCTCCGTCCCGCTGAGCGCCACGGATCCGAAGGCGAAGGCCCGGACGATGAGGAGCACGGACAGGGCCTCGAAGCCGCCTTCCGGCGGTGTCACGGTCGGGGTCGGGAACATCACCGCCGGGTCGCCCGTGACGACCCGGACGAGGCCGAGCCCGATGAGCGCCAGGGCGCCCACCACGTACAGGTAGGTCGGGATCGCGAAGATGTTGCCGGACTCGCGCAGGCCGCGCAGGTTGGCCACCGCGAGGAGGATGGTGGCGAGGATGGCGAGCTCGGCCCGGTACGGCAGGAGCTCCGGGACGACGGAGGTGGTCGCGGCGATGCCCGCCGCGATGGAGACCGCCACGGTCATCACGTAGTCGAAGAGGAGCGCCGCGGCCGCGAGCAGCGCGACCGGCACCCCGAGGTTCGCCCGGGCGACCGCGTATGCACCGCCCCCGGACGGGTAGGCGTGGCAGACCTGGCGATACGACGTCGTGACGATGACGAGCAGGACGGCGATCGCGAGGGCCACCTCCACCGACCAGACGACCGCCGCGCCGCCGGCGAGGACGAGAATTCGGAGGATCTCCTCGGAGGCGTACGCCGACGAGCTGATGGCGTCCGAGCTGAAGACGGCCAGCGCCTTCGTCTTGGAGAGACGCTCGCCGATCTCCTCCTCGCTCGCCAGGGGACGCCCGATCGCCACCGCCTTGACCCGGGCCCAGGCCCGGCCGATCCCGGTCTTGGGGACGTTCGCCGCACGCCTGGCAGTCAGCTGGCCGGGGCCGGTGTAGCGGAAGTAGGCGCTGTGCGGCCGCTCGATGCGGACGCGCCGGTCGCCGACCTTGCGGCCGCTCAGCGGGCGACGACCTCCGATCACGCTACCGGCCGTCCGCCAGGCGATCGGCCAGCCAGCCGGGCAGGCCGGCGGCCCGGATGTCCGCCTGGGTCGTCGCGATCGAGTAGGCGACCCGGTGCCAGGTGACGCGGCGCGCCTCGGTGTCCAGGACCAGGGCGCTGGCCCGGCGGTCGCCGTCGCGCGGCTGCCCGACGCTGCCCGGGTTGAGGAGGAGGCGACGCCCGTCAAGCGACAGGCCGGAGCCGTGGGCGGGGCGCAGCGCCTCCACCCGGCCGTCCTCCTCGCGCCACGCGGCGGGGACGTGGGTGTGCCCGTAGAGGCAGTACGACGTCCCGAACGCGGCGAGGTTCGCCCGTGCGTCGGGCGTCGTCATGACGTACTCCCAGGTCGGATCGCGCGGGCTCCCGTGGACCAGGGTCATCTCGCCGAGCTCTTCCCGCTCCGGGAGGCCGGCCAGCCAGGCCCGGGTCTCGGGGGAGATCCGGCGCGCCGTCCACTCGACCGCCCGGCGGGCGGCCGGGTTGAACCACTCCATGTCCAGGATGCCGAGCGCGGCCACGTCGTGGTTACCGCGGACGCCCGTCGCGCCGATCTCGCGCAGCCGCGCCACGACCTCGTCGGGATGGGGCCCGTACCCGACCACGTCACCCAGCTGCCAGACGGCATCGACCTCGCCGAGCGCGGCGAGCACCGCGTCGAGCGCCGGGAGGTTGGCATGGATGTCCGAGAGGACCGCGACACGCATCGCCGCGGAGCGTATCGCGGTCCCGCCCGGCACGTGCGGCGGGTCACCAGGGGCGACGCTTCCGCTCGGCCGGCGTCCTGGGCCAGGCGGACGCGGTGGGGCCCTCCTTGCGGACGGCGACGAGCACGTGGTCCTCCAGGCCGGGAAGGGACGCCGGAAGGCGGACGACCTCCACGCTCCCGCCGCCAAGCGCCGCGACTGCCGGGAGCGCGCGGGCCCGCTCGTCGTCAAGGCCGGCGCGCTTCCAGGCCAGGAGGAGGCCGCCGGGCACGAGGAGGGGGAAGGCGAGCTCCACGAGCTCGGGGAGCGGCGCCACGGCGCGCACCGTCACCGCCGGCCATCGCTCCCGCTGGCGGCGGTCCACCGCCAGTGCCTCCGCGCGGGCCGCGGCCACCACCACCCGGTCGGCGACGCCCGCGGCCACCACCGCGACCTGCAGGAAGGCGGCCTTCTTGGCGGTCGAGTCGACGAGGAGGGCCGCCGCGGCGGGGAGGGCGAGGGCGAGCGGCAGGCCGGGGTAGCCGCCCCCGGAGCCGAGGTCGAGGAAGCGCGTCACGCCGGCCTCCCGCAGCAGCGGGACCGCCGCCAGGCTGTCGAGAAGGTGGCCGGTCATGGCGGCGTCGGGGTCGCGGATCGCGGTCAGGTTGATCGCCGCCGTCCACGCCAGGAGGAGGCGCAGGTGACCCAGGATCGCGTCGCGGGCGCCCGGCGGGAGGTCGCCCAGGCCGAAGGCCGCGCACCCTGCGTCGAATCGCGCGACCGTCGTCGGCGCAAGGGGAGGGCAGAGAGAAGGATCGGCCGGGAGCGGTGCGCGGTCGCGCAAGGAACCCTCCGTCGCGTCGTGCGGGCCCCGCTGCGTACGGACCGCGCCGCTCCCGGCCGGTGATCGGTTCGCACCGCCGGGACCTGGGAGGACGGTCTCACGGTGCTCGTCCGGTTGGTGGCCCGGGTCTCCCCGTGGCCCCTCGCGAGCGCCGTCCCCCGTCATCGGGTCCGCCGTCGATGCGGACCGTGATCGTTCGGCCGCCGACGCCGGTCGTCAACGGGGTTATCCACCGGGTTATCCACGATCTGCCGCACGGAACCGGCCGCCTGTGGACAACGGGGCAGCGGCCCGCCGGGCCACCGCCGAGGTCGTCAGGCGGCGCCGATCTCCTGCGTTCGGGCCGGGCGCGGCAGGCCCTCGGCCCGCTGCGGCGCCCGCGAGGGGGAGCCGGCGCGGACCCCGGCGCGGAGGGCACGCACAATGGCCCGCTCCTCCAGCTCGACCTCCTCCGCGTTGGCCGCGGCCCCGATCGCCGCCGCGACGACTGGGCGCGGGACATCGGCGACGGCCGGCAGGCCGACGATGAACGACGACCCGCTGCCGGGGACGGACGCCACGGCGACGTCGCCGCCCATGGCCCGCGCCAGGTCCCGGCTGATCGGCAGCCCGAGCCCCGTTCCGGGCACGCGCTCGTGGCCGTCGAGCCGGGTGAACGGTCGGAAGACCCGCTCCCAGTCGGCCCGCTCGATCCCCGGCCCGTCGTCCCGAACGATGATGAGCGCCGCCGGCCCGTCGACGCGGGCGTGCAGCTCGACGAGCCCGCCCTCGGGCGAGAACTTGCAGGCGTTGGCGACGAGGTTCGTCACGATCTGCTCGACGCGCCGCCGGTCGGCGCGCGCCGTCCGGATCCGCGGCGGGAGGTCGGTCACGAGCCGGATGCCGCGCCCGGCCGCCAGCGGCGAGAGCGGGGCGAGCGCCCGCTCGCAGATCTCGGCCAGCGAGCTCGTCTCGATCTCGAGGCGCAGGCTGCCCGCCTCGATCCGGCTCATCTCGAGGAGGTCGCCGACGAGGGCCGTCGTCCGCTCCACGATGCCGCGGCCGCGCTCGACGAACTCCCGCCCGATCTCCGGATCGTCCAGCGCCCCCCCCGCGAGGAGATCCAGGTAGCCGCCCAGGCCGGCCAGCGGCGTCCGGAGCTCGTGGGCGACCATCGCCACGAACCGTTCGCGCTCGCGCTCCCGGGCCCGGAGCTGGGCGCGCTCGACCTCGTCGGCCGCCCGCCCGGTCGCGGCCGCCAGGGCAGCCAGCAGGTGCCGGAGCGTCGATGCCGGGAGGCGCGCGGCGGCGGCGACGCCGTCGTCCGGGCTGGCCAGCTCCAGGCCGAGCTGGATCTCCGCCCCGGGGACGTCCAGACGGAGGAAGCGGTCGACAAGAGCGCCGCGCGGGGCCTCGGGTGCGGCGCCCTTGACGGGGCCCCGTCGTGTGCGCACGATCGAGACCTCGGCCGGGGATGCCGCGGCACGGACGGCGGCCGGCCGGGCGGCGCGGGCGTCGAGCCACGCGGCGAGCTCCCGCGCGTCGCCGGGCTCCTCGCCGGGGGCCGCGCCCACGAGGACGCGACGGGATGGACGGTCCGTCACGATCGCCGCGCGCCGCGCCCCAACGACCCGCGCCACGAGGGCGAGGATCTCGGCGACCTGCGTCACCGCGTCCCCCGAGCCGGCGAGCACGTCGAGGACGCGGGCGAGAAGCGCCCGCTCTTCGTGGACCCCGAGGTCCTCCGATCGGCGGAAGGCGCGCCGTCGTTCGGCGAACGGGGACGGGGCGGGAATGACCGGCAGCGACGGGCGCCCGGGATGGTGCTCCATGCACGCCGGAGGGTGCGCGCCGGCACCGCCCCCGGGCCATCCCCCGAGCGTCGCGCGCGGACGGCCGGAAGTACCGCGCGTCAGGGGCGCGACGTGCTCCGCACTGGGCGGCCGAGCGTCCGGCGGACGACGTCGAGCACCTCCTCGACGTACTTGTCGGCCTCGCCGCGCTCGGCGGCCGTTCGGACGCAGCCCTGCACGTGGTCCTCCAGGACCATGATGGAGACCGCGTCGATCGCCGCCCGAAGCGCGGCCGTCTGCTGCAGGATGTCCACGCAGTACTCCTCGCGCTCGATCATCCGTCCGATCCCCCGCACCTGGCCCTCGATCCGGCTCAGGCGGCGGAGGAGTTGGGCGCGGTCGCGCGAGTAGCTGTGGCGGAACGTTGCGTCCTCTTCGCCGGGGCCGGCCGCGGGCTCGCCGGGGCGCGCCGCGCGCTGGTCGCCCATCGTCATGGTCGTCATTCTCCGGAGCGGCTCTCGCGGTCCGATGATACTCCCCATGGGTATCGCGCGGTGCGCCGACAGGCGGCCACCCGGCATGGCCCCGACCCGCCGGCGGACCGGCTAGACTTGGACCGATGGACCTCCCGGCGCACCATCCCGAGCCGCTCGCCCGTGGCGACGCGGGCCCGAGTCGCGCCCCTACGGAGCGCGCAGCCCGGTGACCGACGCCCGTCCCCGGTCCGACTTCGCCCACGCGAGCGAGGCCGAGCTGGCGCGGATCCTCGACTTCTACGAAGTGGCCTGGGAGTACGAGCCGCACACGTTCCCGATCCTCTACGACCGGGACGGGACGGTGCTCGAGAGCTTCAGCCCCGACTTCTACCTGCCGGAGCTGGATCTGTACGTCGAGATCACGACGCTCAAGCAGCGGCTGGTACGCAAGAAGAACCGCAAGCTGCGCCGCCTCCGCGACCTCTATCCCGGCCTCCGGATCAAGCTCCTCTACGCGCGGGACTTCCGGGCGCTGCTCCTGAAGTACGGCCGGATCAGCCTCGCCGACGCCCTCAGCGGCGCCCAGGGGCAGGCCACGCCGCCCCGTCGCGACACGTCCTCCGCCGCGTCCCGGGCGGGCCGCCCGGCCGCGTCCGCCGACGCGCTGCCGCGGAGCGTCCACGTCGACCCGCCGGCCGCGCCTCCCGCCCGGTCGCGCCGTTCCCGCCGGACGCGGGCCCAGGCTCGAGCCCGCGCCGCCGCGCGCGCCGCCAACGCACCGCTCACGGAGATGGACGCATGAACGGGACCCCGGACCTCGTCGCCGACGTCGCCGAGGTCCTTCTCTCCGAGGAGCAGATCCAGGCCAAGGTCTCCGAGCTCGGGGCCCGGATCTCGTCCGACTTCGCCGGGCGCGAGCTCACCCTCGTCAGCGTCCTGAAGGGCTCGCTGCCGTTCATGGCCGACCTGATGCGGGCGATCACGATCCCGGTCCAGATCGACCTGATGGAGGTCTCGTCCTACGGGGGGACTGCCACCGAGTCGTCCGGTCTCGTCCGGATCCTCAAGGACCTCTCGTCGTCGATCGACGGCCGCGACGTGCTCATCGTCGAGGACATCATCGACACGGGTCTCACCCTCAACTACCTGGTCCGCTACCTGCGCGGCAAGAACCCGGCGTCGCTCCGCATCTGCACCTTGCTCGACAAGCCCGCCCGGCGCCTCGTCGAGATCGCCATCGACTACCGCGGCTTCGAGATCCCCGACCGGTTCGTGATCGGCTACGGGCTCGACTACGGCGAGCGCTATCGCAACCTGCGCTTCGTGGGCGTCCTGCGCCCCGAGGTCTACGCGGGCCCCGAATGACGCTCCACCGTCGCCCGCTCGGCCGCGGACGCCTGGTCGCCGCGGCCAGCGCCCTCCTCGTCCTGGCCGGCTGCGTCCTGCCCTGGTTCCGGGCCGGCGGCAGCGACGGCATCCCGCCGATCGGGGGCAACGCCTTCGAGGGGCCGGGCATCCTCGTCTTCCTGGCCGCGCTCGCCACCCTGGCGCTCGCCGCGCTGCCGTACGCAGCCGGCGACCGGCCGGTGGCGCTCGACCGCTGGTGGGCGTACGCGGCCGTGGCGGCCGTCGCAGCCGTGGCCCTCGTCCTGCGCGTCGCCGGCATCGCCGCCGAGGCCGGTGGTCTCGCCACGATGCTGCCCGACCGCGCGCCCGGGCTCTGGCTCGCCGCCGCCGGCGTGGTGGGCCTTCTCTTCGCGACCGCCGAGATCTACGGCCAGCGCCGGGAGTAGGGCCGGCCGCGGGCCGACCCGTGCCTACGCTACGCCTCGCCCAGGTAGGCCTTGCGGACCATCTCGTTGCGACGCAGGTCTTCTGACGTGCCGGCGAGCACGACCCGCCCGGTCTGGAGCACGTAGCCGCGGCTCGCGGTCGCGAGGGCCTGCAGGGCATTCTGCTCTACCAGCAGGATCGTCACGCCCTGGGCGTTGATCTCCACGATCGTCGCGAAGATCTGCTCGACGAGGATCGGCGCCAGGCCGAGCGAGGGCTCGTCCAGGAGCATCAGCCGGGGCCGGGTCATGAGGGCTCGGCCGATCGCCAGCATCTGCTGCTCGCCCCCGCTCAGCGTCCCGGCAACCTGGTTCATCCGCTGCTCGAGCCGCGGGAACAGGGCGAAGACGTGCTCGGTCCGCTCGCGGACCATTGCCGGGTCGCGGACGATGAAGGCGCCCATCTTGAGGTTCTCGAGGACCGTGAGCCGGGCGAACATGCGGCGGCCCTCGGGGACCTGGACGACACCCTTCGCCGTGATCTCGTGGGCCGCGTACCGGGAGAGGCTCTCCCCGGCGAGCCGGATCTGTCCGCTCCGAGGGCGGACGAGCCCGCTGATCGTGTTGAGGGTCGTGCTCTTGCCGGCCCCGTTCCCGCCCACCAGGGTGACGATCTCGCCCTCATCGACGTGGAGCGAGATGCCCTGGAGGGCGTGGATGTTGCCGTAGTAGGCGTGGACGTCTTCGACGTCGAGGAGCGGCGTCCCCATCAGGTGGCCCCCACCGGTGGCGGAGCCGCCTCGGGCGGCGCCGGCTGGGCAGCGCCCGCGCCGGCGGAACCGGCCCGCCCGAGGTATGCCTCGATCACCCGCACGTCACTCTGGATCTCGCGCGGCGTACCCTCCGCGATCTTCACCCCGTAGTCGAGCACAGTGATCCGATCCGAGATCCCCATGACGACCCGCATCTCGTGCTCGATGAGCAGGATGGTGATGCCCAGCTCGCCGCGCAGGCGCCGGATGAACTCGGTCATCTCCCCCGTCTCGGCCGGGTTCATCCCGGCCGTCGGCTCGTCCAGGAGCAGGAGCCGGGGCTTGCCGGCAAGCGCGCGGACCACCTCGAGGCGCCGCTGGTCGCCGTACGGGAGCTTGGCCGCAAGGATGTCACCCTGCCCACGCAGACCAACGAAGGTGAGCAGCCGGCGGGCCTCCTCGTGCGCGCGGGCTTCCTCGTCCCGCGTCCGCCGCGTGTTGACGACCGCGCCCAGCCACGTCGCCCGCAGAAGCTGGTGCTCGCCGACGAGGATGTTCTCGAGGGCGGTCATGGTCGGGAAGAGGCGAACGTTCTGGTAGGTCCGCGAGATCCCGAAGTGCGAGATCTGGTCCGGCCGCAGATGGTGGATCGGCACGCCATCGAAGGTGATCTGCCCCTCGTCGATGCGGAAGAAGCCGGAGACGCAGTTGAAGAACGTCGTCTTGCCGGCACCGTTGGGACCGATCACGCTGGCGATCGCGCCCGGCTCCATCTCGAAATCGAAGTCCCGCACGGCGACGAGACCGCCGAAGCGCTTCGTGACGCCTTTCGCCTCCAGGATTGCCGTCATCGCCGGCTCCCTCAGCTCGCCGCCGGCCGGGGCGAGGAAGCGTCGCCGCGGGCTGTCGCGTCCAGCTCGTCGGGCGAATACAGCTCCCGTTTGACGATCCGCGAGGGGAGCAGCCCCGCCGGCCGGTACAGCATCATCGCGATCAGGGCGACCCCGTAGAACAGGAACCGGTACTCGGAGAACTCACGGAAGAGCTCCGGCAGGGCGATCAGGAAGATCGCGCCCACGATGACACCGGGGTTGCTCCCCATTCCGCCGACGACGACGAGGGCGACGACGTTGAGCGAGACGAACAGCTGCATGCTCGAGGCGAAGATCGAGCCGACGAGCCCGGCGAAGACGGCCCCGCCAAGGCCGGCGAAGGCCCCGCCGAGCATGTAGGCGAGGAGCTTCGTCTGGACGAGGTTGACCCCGAGGGCCTCGGCGACGTCCTCGTCCTCGCGGATCGCCATCCAGGATCGACCCAGGCGTGACCCGCGGAGGCGCCAGGCGACGAAGGCGACGATTGCCGCGCAGGCCAGGGCGATGTAGTAGATCTGGACGGGTCCTGCCAGGGGGTGACCCGGTGGCACGTCGATCGGCTTGGGGATGCCCAGGATGCCCTGCGGTCCTCCGAGCCAGGCCTTCAGCAGGTCCGATCCGGCGAGAATCCGGACGATCTCGCCGAAGCCGAGCGTGGCGATGGCGAGGTAGTCCCCGCGGATCCGCAGGATCGGCAGGCCGAGGAAGGCCGCGAACGCCATCGCGAAGAGAACGGCGAAGGGCACCGCCGCCCACCACGACCAGCCGGCGAGCCCGAACTCGCCGGTGGAGGTCAACAGGCCGACGGTGTAGGCGCCGACCGCGAAGAACGCGACGAACCCGAGGTCGAGCAGGCCGGCCAGGCCGAGGGTGATGTTCATCCCGAAGCCCATCAGGACGTAGATGGTGACGATGGCGATCACCTGGGCGAAGAACGAGCCCATGCTGATCGGGAACATCAGGACGACGAGGATCGCGACGAGGAGCGCCGGCACCAGGAGAGCCCTCCGCCTCCGCTCCGGGAGGGCGTCGTACCGCCGGCGGGCGGTCAGCGGCCCGCGGATCGCGACCGCCGCGGCGACGCCGACGAAGACCAGCACGGCTCCCGCCACGGTGAGGCCATCCGGGGCGAACAGAAACCGGGCGAGGCCGGCCAGGGGGCTGGTGAGCAGCGGCGTTCGGAGCAGGCCGGAGAACAGCCCCATGACCACGACCGCGGTGAACCCCCAGGTGATCGGCCGGCGGAGCGAGTCGGGGAGGGCGACGACAAGCGCGGCGATCGCGCCGACCAGCGCCCCGACGGCGATCGGAATCCAGCAGCCGGTCACGCGGAGGCCGAACGTCAGGGTGTCGTACAGCTCCGGCGAGGCGTGGATGAACACACTGCGGAGGTCCACGACCGAGCCGATCAGGACGAGCAGCGTCAGGAGGGACCCGGCCAATCCCCCCGCCAGCCCTCCGGCGGCGACCTCTGCCCGGCGGCTGCCTCCGGGGGCCCGGCGGGCCGCCAGGTAGCCGGTACCGACCCCCGCGAGGATGAGCGAGGCCTCGCCGAGCGAGATGACCCCGGCGATGAGCTGGCGCTCGTCGAACGTGGGCACGATGCCGACCAGGCAAAGGTAGACGGCGATGACTCCCCCGAGCAGGCCGATCCGCACGATTGGCCACGATGCCCGGGTGCGCGACCGTGGTGCCGGCTGCTCGCGGGTCATGCGCGGGCCCTCGCGACCCGCTCGCCCAGGATGCCCGAGGGCCGGAACACGAGGACCAGCACGAGCATCGTGAACCCGATCACGTCCTTCAGCTGGTTCGGCGACGGGACGTTGAGCCCGTCAAGGAACAGGGTGGGGCCGACCGACTCGATGAGGCCGAGGAACAGGCCGCCGAGCATCGCGCCCGGCACGTTGCCGATGCCGCCCAGGACGGCAGCGGTGAACGCCTTGATGCCCGGGACGAAGCCGGAGAAGAAGTAGACCTGGGTGTACTTCAGGCCGTAGAGGACGCCTGCCGCGCCGGCCATGGCGGCGCCGATGGCGAATGTGAGGACGATCGCCCGGTTGGCGTCGATGCCCATCAGCGCCGCCGTGTCCCTGTCCTCCGAGACCGCCCGGATCGAGGTCCCGAGTCTGGTCCGCATGACGAACAGGTAGAGCACGCTCATCATCAGCAGGGCCGACACGATCACCAGGACGTCCACCCAGCGCATGTTGAGGATCTCGATCGGGACCTGCTCGCCCAGGATCGCGACGTCCGGGTAGGCGTAGATGCCGGGACCGAACAGCCCGCGGATGGTGTACTGGAGGAAGAACGAGGCACCAATCGCGCTGATCAGTGGGACGAGGCGCGGGGCGGTCCGGAGCCGCCGGTAGGCGATCCGCTCGAGCCCCATCGCCAGCACCGTCGAGGTGGCCATGGCGACGAGGATCATCAGCCCGATCGAGAGCAGGCTGGCCACCGGGTTGGCGTTCAACAGCCCGGTCCCGGCGAGCGCCACGGCCATGAAGTAGCCGGCGAACGCCCCCGCCGTGAAGATCTCGCCGTGGGCGAAGTTGATCATGCGCAGGATGCCGTAGACCATCGTGTAGCCGAGGGCGATCAGCGCGTAGATGCTGCCCAGGGTGAGGCCGTTCCCGACCAGGTCGACCCAGGTCTCGAGGGAGTACTTGCCGCTCGCCAGCGTCGCGATCGAGCCGACCACGACGATGAGAAGAACGGCGATCCGGAACGCCCACAGGAAGCCCGCGATCGCCAGGTCGGTGAGGCGGTCGATCCGGCGCACCTTCCTGCTCCGGCCTGGCTGGCCGGGCGGAGTGCTCGGGGGGCGGGCGGCGGCGGGATCCGCCGGTCCGCCCCCCGACCGGGTCAAGGTCACGACAGGACGGTGTGGAACAGCGACTGCCTCAGCGCTTTGGCCAGATCGGCGCCGTCGGCGGGAAGTTCTCCTTCACCAGCTCGCGGGCCGTGAGCTGGTAGACGCCGATGACCGGGGCGCCGCAGTCGCCGGTCGGGCTGCAGGACAGCGTGCCGGTAATGCCCTTGAAGTCCTTGGTGGCGTACAGGGCATCACGGAGCGCCCCCTTCGGGACGTACAGCGTGCCATCTGCCCCCTGCACCGCGACCTTCTCAAGAGCGTTGAACAACATGTTGGTGGCGTCGTACGCGTGGGCATGGAAGATGCTCAGCGGCTTGGTGGCGAACATGTCCTTGTACTTCTTGAGGAACCCCTGGTACTCGGAGCCGAAGGCGGTAAAGTCGGGGCTGGAGATGTAGTGGCCCTCGGCAGCCGCGCCGGCCGCCTTGACGAAGTCGAACGTGAACGTGCCGTCCGCGCTCATGGTCTTCGTGTTCTCGAGCCCTGGCACTTGCCCAACCTGGGACAGGATGAAGCCCCCCGCGGCGACGAAGACCGGGAAGTACATGAAGTCCGGCTTGGTGGCGGCGATCCGGGTCAGGACCGGCTTCATGTCGGTCTGGTCCTTGGACACGGCCTCCTGGATCAGGACCTTGCCGCCGAGCTTGGTGAACTCGTCGGCGAAGACCTGCTGGAGCGCCTCGGCGTAGGAGCTGCCGTCGTGGATCGTGGCGGCGGTCCGCAGCCCGAGCTCGTTGTAGACGAACTCGGCCGCGGCCTTGCCCTGGAACGAGTCGCTGTGCGCGGTGCGGAGGTAGCCCGCGTACTCCGGGCCGCGGTCCGGCGCGGTGAGCACGGGCCGCGTGTTCGAGGGCGAGATCGTGCTCAGGCCGGCCGCGGTGATGGCCGCGATGCCGCCGACGGTCTCGTCGGAGCACGAGGAGCCGACGAGGCCGACGAGGGTGCTGTCGGCCGCGAGCTTCTGGGCGGCGATGGCGCCGCCCTCCGGAGTGCACAGCCCGTCCTCGGTCGTCAGCCGGATCTCGTGGCCGAGGAGCTTGCCGCCCCGGTCGGCGATGGCGATCTTGACGCCGTACGTCGAGTCCGTGCCGAGTGTGCCGTCGGCCCCGGACAGGACCCCCCACTGGGCGATGTGGATGGGTTCGTCGGGCGGGATGGTCACGACGCCGAGCGGGTCGGTCGGCGGGGTTACCGCCGGGGCCTCGGTGGGCCCCGCCGGGGCCTCGGTGGCCCCCGTCGAGGCGGCCGGCGTGGCCCCCGTCGAGGCGGCCGGCGTGGGCGAGGCCCCGCCGCCGCAGGCGGCCACCAGGATGGAAGCGGCCGCGAGAACCGCGGCCACGCGTGCGAGTTTCATGAGCGTCTCCTCCTCTTCCCCCCGCCTCACGCGTGCGCCTGGCATCCGCGGTGATCACGCCTCCCCCGTCGCCCTGGACGACGTGCCTCCCTCCCTGGGGGCACGTGGCAGACGGCGGGGGTATTCGGGCGGGGGCCCACTTGAACTCTCCATGCGTTGCAACTGGAGAGATGCCGTATATTAGGCAGCGGCGACCCGAATGCAATACGGGCGTCGTGCGCCCCGGCGTGGCCGGGCGAGCGTGAGATCGCGCTCCCCGCCCCGGTGCGGCGCCAGACGCCCGGAGCCCGGTCGAGCCCGACCGCCAGCTCCCGATCTCGGATCCAGGGGTCGCCCTCCTGTGCGAGGTCAAGCCCTCGGAGTGGAATACCAGGTTCGGGCGGCACGGATCACCGACGTCGAGCGCATCGTCGCGCTCGTCGCGGCGGCTGCGCCGGCGGCATCCGCCGCGATCCCCGAAGGAGCGGACCTGCTCCGGCGGCTGGTCTACCTCCCGCAGGCGAGCGTGCTCGTGGTGGAGACGCTGCGGACGATGGTCGGGGTCGCGGTCCTCGCGCTTCGCCCATCCGTCCGGGCGGGCGGCTACGTCGGGACGATCGACCTCCTCGCGGTCGACCAGCGTCACGACGCGGAACGCGTGACCGGGCTGCTCCTCGGGGAGCTGCTCCGGTCGGCGCGCAACAAGGGCTGCGCCGTCGTGGAGACGACGGCCCCCGCGGACGGCGCAGCGCCGGCTGCGTGGGAGCGGAACGGCTTCCGGCCGGCCGGCCCGCGCATCGAATGTCGAATCAGGGCGGACCGGGCCTCCGCCGACCAGGGGTGATGGCCGGAGCGCGCACGTCGCGCGTCCGGCGGGCGGGCGTCCGGGAATCCGGCGCCCACGGGAACAGCTGAGGAGTCATTGTGGGCAAGAACGTCGCCGTCTTCGTGGACGTCGCGAACATCTTCTACGCGGCCAAGGCGGCCGGCGCGGACATCGACTACGTCCTGCTGCTGAAGGCGGCCACCGCCGGGCGGGACCTGGTGCGCGCCTACGCGTATACGGGTCTCGACCCCGAGAACGACAACCAGCGCAACTTCCATTCCTTCCTTGCCCGCAACGGATACAAGGTCGTCAGCAAGGACATCCGCAAGTACGGTGACGGCAGGGTCAAGGCGAACCTCGACATCGAGCTCGTCGTCGACCTCATGAAGACATCGCGCAACCTCGACGTGGCGGTGGTCATCTCCGGCGACGGGGACTTCGCTCCCGCGATCCGCGCGGTCCAGGAGACCGGCGTCCGGGTCGAGGTGATCAGCTTCCGCGGCAACACCAGCTCCGACCTGATGGAGGTCGCGGACAAGTTCACCGACATCACCCATCTGGCGAAGGTCGAGAAGACCTCGACCGCCTCCGGCCGGCGCGTCGCGACGGATGACGAGGACCTTTCCATGACCGAGGTCCCCGACAAGGAGTCCGAGGGGACCGGGCGCGGCCGGGGCCGCGGGCGCGGTCGGACCCGCACGGAGCGGGTCGAGGAGACAGCGGAGCCGGTCGAGACGATCCGCGGACGCGCACGGGGCCGCGCGCGCGTCGCCGCCGTGCCGGTCGCCGCCGAGCCGGTCGCCGCCGCGAGTGCCGTTGTCGAAGGCGCCCTGTTCGCGCTTCCCGGCGAGAAGCTCTCGAAGGCGGCCGTGGCGCGCCTCGCCGAGGCTGCCGCCGCCACGAGCGACGACGAGGCCGTGGAGATCGCCGGTGACAACGAGTCCGCCGGTGACGCCGAGGAGCGCCGCGGGCGCCGCCGCCGCCGCGGTGGGCGCGGGCGCGGGCGCGGCCGAGGCCAGGACCAGGACCAGGAGCAGGCAGTCGCGCCCGAGGGCGCACCGGTCTCAGACGCCGAGATCGTCGAGATCGTCGAGGACGAGGAGGTCGAGGAGGTCGGCGAGCCCGCCCGCCCGGCTCCGCGTCGCGCCGCCTTCGGATCGGTCTGGGACTCGCAGATCGGGGTGCCGAGTGCACCGCGTTCGGCGACCCCGAGCGACGACGAGGAGTACGACGACGAGCCGGCCATCCCCGAGTACCTGCTCGCCGAGCGCAGGGCGGGGGGCCGAGGCGGCCAGCAGCCCGGGCAGCGCGGCGGCCAGCGCGGCCGCGGCGGCTCGTATGCGGCCGCGGTCGACCGGGAGCGGTACGGCCGTGGCGCCCCGAGCGGCAGCCGCGTCTCCGAGCCGTCCGGCCGCGGCGCCCCGAGCGGCAGCCGCGTCTCCGAGCCGTCCGGCCGCGGCGCCCCGAGCGGTTCACGGGGCGGGCAGCGCACGTCGCGCCCTCCACAGCCGGCTCCCTTCCGCGATCGTGCTCCCGAGCGCCGACCGTCGTCGGAGCCGTGGAGCGAGGTCCCGCCGGAGCTCGAGCAGCTCCTCCGGGCCCAGCTTGCCCAGAAGATCGCCCGCCAGGAGCCCGCTCCGACGGCGCGATCCGAGGAGGCTCCGTCGCCGCGGCGGCGCACGCGCACGCGGGCGGCCGCGCTCGCCGGAACCCCGGCCAAGGTGGCGACCCCGGCCGCGGAGACGAAGCCGGCCCGCGTGCCGCGGACCCGGAAGGCGGCGGCGCCCGTGGAGGTCGCCCCGGCGGCACCGGCCGCGGCACCGGCCAAGGCCCCGGCCCGCACGCCCCGGACCCGCAAGACGGCACCCGCTGAGGGCGCCTGACGCCGGGGCGGCCGCCCCGAGCCCGTCCTGATGCCGGCGCCGCGCTCGCGCGCCCGCCAGCCCGCCGAGGCCCCGCCGCGCGTGCGGCCGGGACCTCGGCTCCGGGTGCCGTCCGCCGGACGGTTTGCCACGCGCGGCCAGCCGGCCGCCGTCGCCGCGATGGAGCGGATGCTCCGCCAGGGCGCCCCGCAGGCGCTTCTCCTGGTAGGGCCGGGCTCGGTCGGCAAGACGACGCTGGCCCTCGACCTCGCGGCCGGGATCCTCTGCCACGCCGGGGACCCGGACGCCCGGCCGTGCGGGGCCTGTCGCTCCTGCCGGCTGATCGACGCCGGCGCTCACCAGGACCTGCACCGGCTCGCGCCGGAGGGGCCGGGGCGCCAGGTCCGGATCGGCGACCACGAGGATCCGGAGCCCGGGACGGTGCGCCACCTGCTGCGCGAGCTGGCGCGCCTCCCCGTGGAGGGCGCCCACCGGGTCGCGATCGTCGAGGGCGCCCACCGTCTCAACGAGGACGCCCAGAACGCGCTCCTCAAGACCCTCGAGGAGCCGCCTCCGGGGGCCACCCTCATCCTCTGCGCGGACGAGCCGGAGCGGCTGCTGCCGACCGTGCGATCGCGGACGGCCGTCCTCCGTCTCGGCCCGGTCGGCCCCCGCGCGATGGAGGGCCTGCTCGCGGAGCACGGCGTGGAG
>Ga0315289_10005313_pt1 | contig 19051 bp, 11 predicted proteins | sample YL17G11_40_MG_FD_203452 | JGI IMG/M metagenome (GOLD analysis project Ga0315289, IMG submission 203452) | Sediment microbial communities from Yellowstone Lake, YNP, Wyoming, USA - YL17G11_40 | ecosystem: Environmental > Aquatic > Freshwater > Lake > Sediment | place: USA: Wyoming | collected...
GAGTACGGCCCCTCGACCATGCCCCTCGACAGGCTCGGGGCGGTGAGCAAGGCCGAACCGCTCGGGGCCGCCCTGAGCCTGTCGAAGGGCGGCAAGGGGCGCGTTTTCCATTGCGTGTTGGGACACGACGTCAAGGCGCTCGCGAACCCGCCCGTCGCCGAGCTGTTCCGCCGCGGCACGGCCTGGGCCGCGGGGCAGCCTCCAGTCCCGGAGAAGCGATGACCGCGTTGCCGGAGGCGCCATGGATGCATGGAATTCGAAGCACTAAACTCGAAATGCGAAACAAATTAGAAATCCAAAATTCAAATGTTCAAAACAATGATGGGTGTCATACTCTCGGAAGCTTGAGGGTCGCTGTTGTTTTGAATTTGTCCGTTTTTCTGTTTTGAATTTGTTTCGTATTTCGAATTTCGGATTTCGAATTTATTTCGGATTTCGGATTTAGGTTTTAGGATTTTCTTCCTTTACCTTGCCGTGGAATCGCTGTCCGACATCGAGGAAGGTTCCGACGCGGGCGCTGCCGAGGAACCGGCATTCTGCTTTGCTGCATCATTGGCGTTCCGCGTACGGGTCCGCCGGTAGGTGTCGATAAAGCTTTCGTCGCGCATGAAGAATTCATTTTGCGCCTTATCAAGCTGCCGCAGGTCGTTTTCAAGATTGATATAGGCGCTGTCTTCCACGATATGCGGCGTGATATAAATCACAAGGTTTGTCTGCGAATTGCTTTTTACCATGTTGCGGAATAAAAAGCCTATGATCGGCAGATTGCCTAAAAACGGCACTTTCCCGCGCTCGGTGTTGACGTCGCTGCGGATAAGGCCGCCCATGACCAGGGTCTGGTTATTGTCCAGACGCACGGTAGTTGATGCGGAGCGCTTGAACACGTTGGGATAGCCTTCACCGCTCCTGCCGATGCTGTTGGAAATGTCCGGCGAAATTTCCGCTGTGATCTGCCCTCCAAGGGATATCCAGGGCGTGATCTGGAGCGTAATGCCGAAGGTGATCGGCCTGAATTGCAGGTTATGGTTTTCGTTTGTTCCGGTTTCGATTTTGTAGTATTCGGTAGTGCTGACATCGATATTCGCTTTATTGCCGTTAAGAACGGTTATCGACGGTTGGGCCAGTACCTTGGCTTTCTTCTCGGTTTCCAAAAGCTTCAGCTGGATGAAAAAATCCTGGGGTAGCCGGCTCAGAAAACTGTTGGGAAATCCCATGCTGGCAAGGGTCTTGTCCACCCACTTTTTGTCCCGCGTAACACTCACTTCCGGATATGCAAATGAGCTTCCGGTTGCGGTCCCCATTCCGGCGCCCATATTCAAACCGAACTCCTGACCCAGGCTGCGGTTGTATTCCACCACCAGCACGTCGATCACCACCTGCGGCGTGGGGATGTCGATGGTGGCTATCACTTCACGCGTATTGACGATATCTTCGGAGGTGCCGGTGATTAAAAGCGCATTCTGTTCCTTCACGACCTTGATATTATTGACTTTAGGCAATATCTGGGGCACGATGTCCGCTTTGATGTGTTTCAGGTGGATCATCTCGGACTTGGAAAGCGCCTGGCCCGACTGCGATGCCGGGTTGCGGTCGCCGATCAGGATGATGCTGTCTTTCTGAATAAAGGTGTAATTCGTGCCGCCAAGAAGAAGCGCCAGCGCTTCGGTGAGGGGGATATTATCGAGTTTGGCGTTGATTTCGGCGCGAATGCTGCCATAGGTCACGATCTGTATCCCGCTCTGTTCGGCGATGGCTTTAACGACGTCTTCCAGGTCGCCGTTGGACACGTCCAGCGACAAACGGCCGTCGTTGTATTCGACATTGAAAGAAGTGCGTCCGCCTGCCGGGGCGCCTCCCATGCGGCGCGGCGATATCATGCCCTGCGGCTGCCCCGCGGCCTGGTTGTCGCCGGAGGTAACGTTGAATATGTTTTTCCGCTTGGTAACGGAAAAACCATTGCCCTCAAGCAGGGCGCGCAAGCCGTCCTCCAGGTTGACATCGTACAGCTTGCCGGAGATCTTTCCTTCAACCTTGGCATCAGGAACGATACTGATGGCGGTTTTGGAGCTGATTTCTTTGAGAAAATCACGCACATCTATATTCTGGACGTCGACGGTGAGCTTGTTGCGGATGTACTGAATGACCGAGCGCTGTTCTTCGGATTTTTTGCGCACATTGTAAACACTCCCCTCTTTGACCACTTCCAGGCCGGCAGACTCAGCAAGCTTGGAAAGTCCTTCCATGATCGGCACGCCGGACAGGTGAAGCGTCACTTTACCCGACACCTCTTTGTCTATGATAATGCTGAGGTTATAGCCGGTCGATATCATGCGTATGACGTCCCGGATGTCCGTGTCCTTGACGTCGATGGACATGGTGTCCGCTGCTATTGACAGCTTTGCCGCCGCCGCGGAGGGTCTGGCCTGGGCGAAGGTAATGCCGGAGATAAGAAGGCCGGCGATCAGGGGCAGGTGGAAAAAAGATCGGTATTTCATTTTGGATATTCCATGATTCAGGGGAGCAACCCCCATGGTAAATCGCATATAGAAAGATACAATCGCTGCGCCCTAGATACCACTATTTTCTTATTTCGGGGTTTGCCGCTCCCCCGCTTCTGAATTCCACGGCATCCTCGACCAAAACCACGCGCAGCAGTTCTTCTGCGGTGGTTATCCCCTGCTCGATTTTTTCAATACCGTTGATTATCAGCGGCTGCATGCCTTCATCACGGATCCTGCGGCGCAATTGCGTGTCCGGAGCGTCTTCCGCTATCATTTCCCGCAGCGTTTCCGTTACGGTGACAAGTTCAAAAATGCCGGTGCGGCCCTTATAGCCAAGATTATTGCATGCTTTGCAGCCCACGGGCTGATAGGATGGCGGAATCGGAACGTCCCCAAGCAATGCCCGCCAGCGCGCGGCGGTCTCGGGGGGAATTTCGCCGCGTACTTTGCAGGCAGGGCAGAGCACGCGCACCAGGCGCTGGGCCACGATGGCCAGCAGCGACGATCCGATGAGGAACCCGGGAACGCCCAGGTCGCGCAGGCGCGTGATGGCGGAAATCGCGTCGTTGGTATGGAGAGTAGAAAAGACGAGATGGCCGGTCTGCGATGCCTGGATGGCGATTTCCGCGGTCTCTTTATCCCGGATTTCTCCCACCAGTATCACATCCGGGTCCTGGCGGAGAATCGAGCGCAGCGTGGATGCGAAGGTGACGCCGGCCTTTTCGTTGACCTGCACCTGATTGATGCCCGATAGTTTGTATTCAATCGGATTTTCAATCGTGATGATATTGATCGCCTTGGCGCGGATTTTGTTGAGGCAGGCGAAGAGCGTTGATGATTTGCCGCTGCCCGTGGGGCCGGTCACGAAGAACATGCCCTGCGGCTTTTCAATCATCTCCCGGATCGTAGTGAGTTCATGCGGCCGGATGCCAAGGTTTGCCAGATCGGTGAGTTTTTCATCGTGCTTGAGGATGCGGATGACGGTCTTTTCGCCCCAGTGGGTAGGCAGCGTTGAAACGCGGAAATCATACGCCGTGCCGTCTACAATGTGGCGCATGCGGCCGTCCTGGGGGATGCGTTTTTCTGCTATGTCAAGGTCCGCCAGGATCTTCACGCGCGAGGTGAGCGGAATGTACATGCCGCGCGTCAGGTCCATGTGTTTGCGCAATAGGCCATCAATGCGCAGCCGCACGGTCGCATCATGTTCGCCTGCTTCGATATGCACGTCCGACGCGCCCAGCCGGATGGCCTCGTCGAATATCAGCGACGCCATCTTGACGACCGGCTCCAATTCGGTGCGTTTGCGGATCTCATCAAGCGTGAGAGCCACCTCTTCGTTCTGCGCCTGCTTTTCGTATTCCTGGAAAATTTTCCCTGCCGAATGCTTGAAAGACGATTCGCTGGAGTAAATGCGCAGCCGCGCTTTCTCCATTTGCCGGGGGGTGGTCAGGCTTGTTTTGACGGCCAGTCCGGAGGCGGCGCCGGCCGCGAGGACGATATCCAGATCATGCGGGTTGCCGACAACGAGATGAAGGGTTTTGTCATCCGCTTCCAGGGGAAAACAGCGGCCGTGCGAAAACAGGTCCGACGGCAGATCGCGCAGAAGTTCCTGGCTTATTACCGGTTCCACGGCCTCGATAAACACCATGCCGCATTGTTCCGAAAGCGCCCGATACACCGCCTCTTCGGACAGCTTTTCATTGCGGATAAGGTACTCGCCGATATAGAGTCCCTCCTGACGGGCTGCAATGGCCGCCTGATCAAGCGTTGATGCGTCGATCGCGTTGTGCCTGCGCAGGATGGCGCCAAGATTTGGATTCATAGGGCAAGTTCGCTGATTTTCCGCTTGAGTTCCCGGAGCGCCTTGCCCCGATGACTCACGCTGTTTTTAATGTCCGGGCTGAGTTCGGCGAATGTCATCTCATGCCCGTCCGGCAAAAAAAGCGGGTCGTAGCCGAATCCGCCGGTCCCGCTGGGTGCAAAAGCGATGCGGCCGCCGCAGGCGCCCTCGACGGTAAGATGGTCCGTTGCCGACATTGCAAGCACCATGACGCATCGGAACCGCGCCGTTCGTTTCCCGATCGGAGCGTTTCTCAGCATGGCAAGCAGTTTGGCATTGTTCGCCCCGTCACCCGCACCGTCGCCTGCATAGCGCGCGCTGCGCACGCCGGGTTCGCCGTGGAGAAAGTCAACCTCCAGCCCGGAATCATCGGCCAGGACCCAGCACGGTTTTCGCGAATAGACCCATGTTGCCTTTTGAAAAGCATTTTCCAGAAACGACTCACCGGTTTCCGGAATTTCAGGTATCGGGTCCCAATGATCGCGCAGGGACGTCAGGTGGACGGGAAAATCCGAGAGGAGCTCCCCTATCTCGCGGACTTTGCCGGCGTTGCCGGTGGCTATGATGATTTCCCGTATTTTCATTTTTGCTTTCGCCTATCCGGACATTCTTCCTACACTACCACATTCACCAGTTTTCCCGGCACAACGATCACTTTCCGGACGGTCTTTCCCTGAAAATGCGGCCGGGCCTTTTCGTTTTCCAGCGCCATCTTCTGGAGTTGCTCGTTGGGTGTGCCGATAGGAGCGATAAACTGTCCGCGCAGTTTGCCGTTGACCTGTATTACGATGGTCCAGGATTCATCGGCGGCAAGCGATTCATCCCAGACCGGCCATGGGGTGCGGATGAGAAATTCCTTTTCGCCAAGGCGTTCCCACAATTCGTCGCCGCAATGCGGGGCGAACGGCGACATCAGTTTGACCATTGCCGCCAGATCGTCGCGGGTCGCGCCGGTGTCGGAGAGCGCATTTAAAAACTCCATCAACGCGGCGATGGCCGTGTTGAATTTCATGGATTCCAGGTCTTGCGTTACGCGCTTGATGGTTTTATGGCGCACGCGGCAATTCGGGTCGTTGTGCGGCGCTTTGGCGGCGTCGAATTCATCCACCAGACGGTAGACCCTCTTAAGGAACCGGCTGCAGCCTTCAATGGCGCGCGGGTCCCATATTTTCGGAAGCTCGAACTCGCCCATGAACATTTCGTAAAGCCGAAGAACGTCCGCTCCGTGCGTGGCGATCACCTCGTCGGGATTGACGCCGTTGAGCTGCGATTTGGACATCTTTTCGACTTCGACCGACAATTTCTCGTTGGTCGTTTTAAGGAAGGCATCATCCCCGCGGAAAATCACCTCGGAAAATTCATGATATCGCCCCATGGAATCGCGGAAGCTGCGCGCCAGGACCGTGCCCTGATGGCGGAGCTTTTTGAACGGCTCTTTCGTGGACACGAACCCGAGGTCAAACAGGACTTTGTGCCAGAAACGCGAATACAGCAGGTGCAGCACGGCATGCTCGGCGCCGCCCACATACAGGTCGACATTCATCCACTGTTTTTCAGGCCCGGCGGACCACGCCTGCGCGGTGTTTTTGGGGTCCAGATAGCGCAGATAATACCAGCACGATCCCGCCCACTGGGGCATGGTGTTGGTTTCGCGCCTGGCCGGACCTTTACAGGAAGGACACGTCGTACTGAGCCACGCGGCGATCGTGGACAGCGGCGATTCGCCGGTGCCCGACGGTTCGTAGCGTTCCACTTCGGGCAGGCGCACGGGCAGTTGGTCTTCGGGCACCGCCACGGCCCCGCACTTTGGGCAATGGACAACGGGGATCGGTTCTCCCCAATACCGCTGGCGCGAAAAGACCCAGTCGCGCAGCCGGTAGGTTATGGCGCCTTTTCCCGTGCCGCGTTCTTCGAGCTGTCGGGTGATTTTCTTTTTTGCTTCGAGGGTTGCCAGCCCGTCCAGGTCGCCGGAGTTGACGGCAATACCGTCGCATTCCAGCGCCGCGCCAGCCGGCAGGGCGCTGTTGTCGACGGGCTTGACGACTTGGATGATGGGCAGATTGAATTTAACGGCGAATTCATGATCGCGCTGGTCGTGGGCCGGCACCGCCATGATGGCGCCGGTGCCGTAGGTCGACAGCACATAGTCGGCGATCCAGATGGGGACCGGTTTGCCGTTGACCGGGTTGATCGCATATTCGCCGGTAAAGGCGCCGGTCTTTTCTTTTGATAATTCCGTGCGTTCCATGTCGCTTTTATGCCGCGCGGCGGCCTGGTATTCGGCTACCGCGTCTTTCCGGTCCGGGGTTGTGAGGCGGTCCACGAGCGCGTGTTCCGGCGACAGCACCATGTAGGTTGCGCCGTGCAGCGTGTCGGGCCTGGTGGTGAAAACGCGAATCGTGCTGCCTTTTGCCGGGCCGCCGGCCACGACAAAATCCACCTCCGCGCCTTCGGAACGGCCGATCCAGTTCTTCTGCATGAGCAGCGTCGATTCGGGCCAGTCGACATCGTCGAGGTCCGCAAGCAGGCGGTCGGCATAGCGCGTGATGCGCAGCATCCACTGGCGCAGGTCTTTGCGTTCCACGGCAGTGCCGCATCGTTCGCATTTTCCGCCGGTCACCTCTTCGTTGGCCAAACCGGTTTTACAAGAGGGACACCAGTTGATGGGCACGATCGCTTCATAGGCCAGGCCCATTTTAAAAAGTTGCAGAAAAATCCACTGGGTCCAGCGATAGTATGCCGGATCGGTGGTATTGACTTCACGGTCCCAGTCATAGGAAAAGCCGATGGAATCAATCTGACGGCGGAAATTGTCCACTGCCTGCGCGGTGGTAATACTGGGGTGAATGCCGGTCTTGATGGCATAATTTTCGGCCGGCAAGCCGAAGGCGTCCCAGCCCATGGGATGCAGGACATTGTATCCCTGCATGCGCTTCCAGCGCGCGATAACGTCGGTGGCGGTATAGCCTTCGCAGTGTCCGACATGCAGCCCATGGCCCGACGGATATGGAAACATATCGAGCGCGTAAAATTTGGGTTTCGCGGGATCATATTCGCATTTGTGAATTTTCGCGTCACGCCAGCGCTGCTGCCATTTAGGTTCGATCGCTGATGGTTCGTAGGTCGCCACGTTTCCTCTGCTTTCCATTTCGTATTATTGGATTTCTTTTGCATACGGAATCGATGATGTCGCCCCCTTGCGGGTAACGCAGATGGCCGCGGCCCGCGTTGCCGATTCCAGGGCGTTTGCAACGGTGTCGCCGCGCTGAATGCCCGCCATGAGATAGCCGGTAAAGGTATCTCCTGCGCCGGTGGTGTCGATGACGTCCACTTTGCGGCCGGCAATACTGCCTTTTTCTTTTCCTTTGTGATACATGCATCCTTTGCTGCCCATGGTCAGGATGGCAAGAGCTTCGGGAAAGCGTCTTTCCATGGCGTGCATGATCTTGTCGGCATCCTGTTGCCCGGTAAGGGATTCCCCTTCGGATTGATTGATGATGAACGCCGATATGGATTTGAGGGGATAATCGAAGACTTCGGCCGTCATGGGCGCGGGATTGAAATACACCGGCAGTTTGCGAACCGCCGCCTGCTCCATAATATACGGAACGTTGTTGATCTCATTCTGCAGAAGCACAAGGTCTCCTGCCAGGGTTTCATCCAGCACGGCGTCGATCTCCTGCGTGGTGATGAGCCGGTTGGTGCCGCCATAGATCACGATGCTGTTCTGGCCTTTCCTGTCGACCTGAATGATGGCATGGCCGGTCGGCTGCTCGGCGAGGATTATTCTCGATATGTCAACACCGTCCTTTTTCATGTTCTGTATCATCCACTGACCGTCGTGACCGATTTTGCCGATATGCATTACCGCGCCGCCGGCGCGGGCGATGGCCACCGACTGGTTGGCGCCTTTACCGCCGGCAAAAAGGGAATAATCGAGGCTTGCCGCGGTTTCTCCCGGCCGGGCGATATGGTCCACCTGATAGACATGATCGATGTTTAATGATCCGAAATTCAAAATGCGCATATGTTGAGGCTCCCGCCGTATTGGAACACCGGATCTATACCGATTCGATCGAAACCTCTTCCATGATCTGCCATACCTCATTGCTATCAATAGCGCCCGCACCAAGGTGAAGCGATTTGGACACTCCGCATGCCACGGCCATACGGCACATTTCGGTAAACGAAAAACTGCGCTTCCAGCCGACTATTAGCCCGCCGACAAGAGCGTCACCGCACCCCACCGTATCAACCGCTTTCACCGAAGGTGCCGAGCAGAGCAGGCAGTCGTTCCCTTGCAGCGCGATCATACCGTCGGATCCCAATGAAATAAAAACGCGCGGTATTCCCAGGTCAAGCAGGCGTTTGCCGCGCAGGGCGATATGGCGGATCCCTTTGATCTTCTCGCCAAAATACGATTCGAGCTCCGCAAGATTGGGCTTGACCATGTCGGGCTTGGCGCGCATACCCATGGTCAGGGCGGCATCGCTGCTGTCAAGCAGGCACCCGATCTTCTTTTTCTTTAAGGCCGCGATCACTTTCTGATAGAGTCCGCGGTCAAAGCCGTCCGGAATGCTGCCGGAGAGCGCCCACAGGTCTTTGGCTTTCATATGCTGTTCCAGAAAGTCAATAAACTCGGACTGTATGCCGGACGCCAGCTTTTCATTCTGGGCGTTGATGTGCGTCGACCTGCCGGCATCCGCTTCGGCGATGGTCACATTGATGCGCGCGGAGCCGGCGACAGGATAGAAACTGGCGCCGATCGACAACTCTTTCATGGCGCGTTCGTACACGCCCCGGCTTGCTTCCGGCATGATGCCGATCACTGCAACATCCTCACCCAGTGCACGCACTATTCTGGCGACATTGACACCCTTGCCGGCAGGATCGGCTTGCGAGCGCACGCGCGTATACGTTTTGCCGGCTTCAAAATCGGCAAGTGTATACAGCACATCAACCGCCGGATTAAAAAGCGAGCAGTATATCAAGCGAACCGTCCTTATCTCAAAGCAGATACGAGGAGCGTAACCGCTTTTATCATCATAATGCCGGCGACCACCGCAGCGGCAATCTGTGCAATCTGCATTATGCGGATGATGCCTTTAAAACGCTTCATAGGCTGATAACCGCCTAAAATACAATACGATAGGAGATTCTATCACGAAATTCGCGAAATTCGTTCTGATATAAGAGGATCTGGGGAAGGTTGACAGCTCGATTCCGGATATCCGCCGGCTACTCTTTTTCCATGGTGACCGGAGTTACACCGGCGGGATCGCCCTTTATCGCAGGCTTAAGGGAGTCGGTTGAAATGCTGTCGGTCCGTGCGAGCGCGGCGGGAGGGGTGCCTGGTACCGCTGCGTCGTGCGCGGAGGGTGATGGCACGTTGGGAGTGTTGTTTACAACAGGCGCATTTCTCCCGGGGAGATTGGATGCCATATAGACGAAATAGCCGGCCCCGAAAAATCCCAGCGCCACCAGCACCGTGGCCACGGCGCCTTTGCGGAAAAGGGTGAAAACGGTGAAGGCTGAGGTTACTTTCTTAATGGGGCATGAACAGACGCGGAGGATTTCCTTGCTGGTTGTTTGGGAGGGTTCGGCGCCGAGAATTTCTGGAGTGAAGAATCTGCTGCGGTGCTGTTCGTATTCCTCGGCCTCCCTGCGGCAGGGCGCGCATGCCCGAAGGTGCTCAAGATACGCCGCCTTTCTGCTTTCGTCAAGTTCGCACGACCCCAAAAGAAGGCCTTCTTCCGCCCATTCAGCGCACTCCATAAATACCTCTTTTTTCGAGTTCCTTGCGGATGTTTTTCAGGGCCAGGCGCATCCGCCCCAACGCCGTATTAATGGGACACCTCATGATTTCGGCTATTTCCTTAAACGGTACATCTCCGAGTTCCCGCAGCAGGAACACCTCTCGTTGCACCGGATCCAGCGCGTCAACCGCTTCGTTGATCAGCGATTGTATGCGCTTGTTGGATAATGCGTCATCGGGTGCATCAATCCGGCTGCCTATGGAACCAAGCGCATCATGTTCATGTTCCGTTTCAACCTTGATGTGCCGAAAGTAATCGATGGTCCTTTTATGGGCAATCCCGAACAACCAGCTTAAAAAACTTCTGGTCCTATCAAACTGGTCGATGTTTCTATAAGCCGCGATGAAGGAATCCTGCATGATGTCTTCGGCGCGTTCCCGGTCTCCGGTCATGCGCAGAAGGAAGCCAAAGACCCGGTTTTTATACTTGTCATAAAGCCGGGCAAACCCCTGAGGGTCCCCTTTTCTCCAGAGATCAAACAGTTCCTGATCCGCAGCATCGATATTCGGATTATCTAAATTCATCATGATTACGCGCGGTTTTTTTATTTATTGCATCATGAATTCTATCAAACACAAACGACGGCTTCGAAGGACAATCCTGGAAGCCGTCGTTTTGAAATGATCGCTAACCCTTTATTATCATGCAAGACGATTGGTCCACCCTGATGATGATCCTCATGCCGGCTTATTTTGCGTTTTTCGATTCATCCATAATTTCCTGATTGCCCGGATCGATTGCCCTGGCTTTGTCCAGGTGCATGCGATAAAGATCATCTTTTTTCCAGAGCTTATACAAACGCGCAAGACCAAGCTCCGCCAGAGCGAATTTCGGATCGGCTTTCAGCGCTCGTTCGTAGAATGTTTCAGCCCATTTCGGGCTCTTTTCGAGCTCTTTTCCATAGAGACGATACAATTCGGCTTTTTCATATAGCGCCGATGCCGGGTTATATCCGTATTCCGCGGCCATATTAATCACATCGTCAAATGATTTAAGAGCATCTTTATAGTTCTTTTCTGCGGTCAGAATGCGGCCGAGGAGCAGGAAAGCGTCCGGGTTTGGGTTACCGGCGAGCACGTTCTGTATTTCGTTTTCAGCTTCCTTAAAAGCCTTGTCCTCATACAGCATCTGCGCATAGCTCTGTCGCACTTCAAGATTATTGGGATCGAGCGTCAGGAGTTCTTCAACGGTTCTTCTTGCATCCTTGCCCCGGCCGACCTTGATATACAGCCTGCTGAGCTGACTGATAAGATTAATGTCCTTTGGCTTGAGAAGCTTGGCTTTTTCAAGCGCGGAAATGGCCTCTTGCGGACGTTCGGTGCGGCCGTATCCTTCGGCCAGCGCTATCTGTACATCGATATCCCTGGGCGCCAGAGTGCTGGCGGTTTCCAGATAGATCAATCCTTCTTTATATTGCCCTTTTTTCACCAGAATTATGCCAATGCGCTTGTTGGCATCCGCATTCTGCGGCTCAGATCGTATATACGATTTATATGCTTTGAGTTCGTCTTCGTCACGTTTGAGTTTTCCATATACTTCCGCGAGCTTGAGCCAGATAAGCGGGATGGAATCCGCCATGGAGGTGATTTTCTGGAACAGCTGGATCGATCGTGCCAGCTTCTCCTTGTTGTCCGAATAAATGAGCCCGAGCTGAAGGTAATTGCGGTAATCGCGAACATATTTGATAATATTATCTTCGTATGCTTTGATTGCCGCCGGTTGATTGGTTTTCTCCTGCAAAAATGCTACTTTATATGCGGCATCCGGATCCAGCACACCTGGTTTGGCAACGTAGGAGGCATACGATTTTGCCGCCATATCGTTCTGGTTGGTGGCTTCATACGATGCACCGAGCATCTTCAGAATATCTTTCTGGGCCTGGCTTCCGGAGGTTGCGCGGGCCTGCAGCGGGTCCAGCATTTTGATGGCCTCTTTGAAATTATTCGAGAAGAAAAAGGCGCGGCCAAGCGTGAGCTGGTTGTCGAAATCATTGGCCTCCGGACCTTTGATCAGCTGCAAGTATTTTATCGCTTCATCATATTTTTTCTGATCGACCAGATACATCGCCACCTGTTTGGCAATCATGTTATCGGCGGGCACTTTTTCGAGATATTTGCGATATGATTTCATTGCCTGGTCGATTTTGCCCTGCTTAGCGTATAAGTCCCCGAGCGATTTGAATTCTTTTGAAGCGTTCTGGTTCATCATGATGGATTGCTCATAGGTAATGATCGCTTCGTTAAGCATGCCGCTGCCGGCCTGGCATTCGGCCAGCGAAGCGAGTACATCCGCGTTCTGCGGCTCCATCTGCAATGATTTTTCATAGCTTTCGATTGCTTTGGCAAATACGCCTTTTTTCTGATAAATAGTGCCGAGTGTTGTGTAATCATCGGCCGAGGCTTCGCCTGATTTGATCTTTCCGGTAATGGCCTTGATCGCCTCGTCGTGCTGTCCTTTGGCGATCACGATCTCGGCATAGCGTTTGTAAAAGCCTTTGATGGTCGGATCCATGGCCAGCGCCTGACGGTATGCGGCAAGCGAGCCATCATACTCCTTTTTGTCGTAGAGCAAATCGCCCAGGTCCCGCTGCGCGATCGCGTCTTTGGGATTGAGAGCAAGATATTGCTGCACGCGCGTGAGTGCGGTGGTGCGGTCGCCCAGTTGCAGGGCCAGCGTATAGAGCGTTTGGAAAACGCCGGCGTTTTTGGGTGTCAGCAGGGCAAGATCGGTATAGACGCCAAGCGCATTTTTGGAATCCTTTTTATCAAGAAGGTATTGACCGTATCGAACACGCGAATCCACATTGGCCTTGTCCAGACCCATAATGGTTTTATCGGCATCGGCCAGTTTGTCTGTCTGGCTGGTTTTTGCATAGCACTCCGCCAGGTTCTTCCAATAGTCGATGTTCGACGGCATCTTCTTTGCCAGCATCTCATAATGCTCGATCGCTTTGGCGCAATTGCCTTCTTTATACCAGGCATACGCCAGAATTTTACGAGGCTCATCGAGCGACGCGTCGAACTGCAACGCACCGTCGGCCGCGTCTTTGGCGGCGTCCCATCGATTGAGATTGGCGGCCGCGACGGCCATGCCTTCGGAGGCCAGGGCACTGCGCTTGAGCATGTTGCTTTTCTGGAACTGCTCAAATGCCGCCTGCCAGTTTTTGGCTTTCTGATTATACTGGCCCAGCGTCAGGTACACGCCCGGATCGCTGGGACTGAGCGCAATCATCTTTTCGTAGGTCGTTTTGGCTTTGGCTTCGTTGCCTACGCGCTTGTAAAGATCGGCCAGCCGCGCATAGGCTTCGATATTCTTGGAGTCGATAGCAAGAGCCTTTTCGAGGCTGGTAATGGCATTATCAATCTGCTTAAGACCTTCGTAGGAGTCGGCCAGCAGGAAGTTGATGTCCGGAGCGATGCCGGTTTTGTCGTTGGCTGCGATGAATTTGAAATTATTCAGCGCATTTTCAAAACTTTTCGCGTCTAGCTGGGCTTTGCCTGCAATCAGACGCGATTGAAGCGCTTCCTTGACGGTAGAACCTCCGAACCCCCTGATCGCCGCATCATAGGCCGAAATGGATCCTTTGACATCGCCGGTCTTTTCTTTTGCAAGGGCATTCTGATAATAATCAATGGCCGTTGCCTGAGAACTCGCGAGCGATTTGTCGTATTGGGGCGCGGCATTGGCGAAATCGCCCATTTTGAAATAGGTGCGGGCCAGCTCCAACCCGATGTCGTTGGACGGCTGCAAACGGATCGCCTGTTTAAGGTAATCGGCAGCGCCGGACAGATCGTTGGTCTCAAGCGATGATTTGCCGATGCGATAGGCGATTTCGGCGTCCTGCTTTTTTTCATAGGATTTCCTGAGCAGCTGAATGGCTTTCCCGTATTCCTTGTCGTTGAAATAGATATTGCCCAGTTCCCGGTTGGCGACGATGTTGGCTGGATCGGTTTCAATCACCTTTTCCAGCGCTTTCTTCGCTTCCGCCGACCGTTTGAGCTGGATGCAGGAATTGGCATATTCCCAGCTGGCGTCTCCGGTGAAATTAAGGTCAAGCGCTTTGCGCGCCGCGTCAAGGCCGCTCTCATACTGCCCCAGCTTGTTATAAATGCGGGCCGCGCCCAGCCATGATTCATAGTCCTTGGGATTCATGCGCGACGACACGAGATAGCAGGCCATTGCCTTTTCAGTCAAGCCCATCTCTTCATTCGCTTTGGCGATGGAGACCCACACGTCGGCGGCCCGGGATGCGGGAGGAATGCTTTCGTCGGCGTAATCGATGGCCTCCTTGAATTTCCGCGCTTTTATCAGCCGGTCGAATGTTTCATCGGCCGTGACGTTGGCAACCATGATGCCTGCAACTACGATTATGCACCCGAAAATTCTCGTTTTCATCCGCCTATCCTCCTTTGACATGAATGCATTGAAACGAATAAATGAACCCCTGTAAAACGTTATAAAATGTGTTATTGTGACGCCGGGGCGCAAAGAAAATCCGCTATTCGCGGCATTATTTGATCTTCCATATGCGCGATGCTACTCAAAACCGGCTGTTTTCCGGAATCTTGCCCAATCGAAAAGCGGACCCGGATCCGATTTCGCCGCAGGCCGCAAATGCCGCTTGAGCGCCTCATTGCCGGCTATATGTTCGTGGCCGGCGGCATTCGCCATGTCCGGAAATCTCCGGTGAAGTGAAACGCATAACGCAGCGAGAGATCCGTATTGTTCCTCGGTGTACCCCGATTGATGCGTGGCCACCAGCTCGATTCCGATGGAGAAATTGTTTGCATCCGTGCGCAGGTCGGGATACGGCATGACGCTGCCGCCGCAGTGCCATGCGCGTGCCTCATCAGGCGCTAATTGCATGACATCGCCGTCGCGGCCGATCAGGTAATGGCTGCTGACCGAGAAATCGCAGAAAATTTTCAGGATCATATCGGTGTTAAACGGGTCGCGCCGCAGAACATTTATCGCACTGGTATAATGGATAACGACGGTATCAATTTCCGCATCCGCCGGCCGGTCGTTCCATAACTGCGTTTTGCCCTTGATTGTCACCCATTCGCCGATCGACAGGCCTTCAACGATGCGAAGGTTGTTTTTGTCAAGAAGGCAGGGAGTGATTTGCATGGGAGGCCCCGTATGCTGTGATGATTAAAATACTTTATACTCCGCGAAAGAAGGGGAATCCCGGCCGGATGATCACGCGGAATTCCGTCGGCAATTTCGATAGTAATTGAAAGCAAATCTTGGTTTCCGCTTGCCCCGGTAATTAAATTTCCTTTTGCATCGTTCTGATTATAAAGAGAAATTCCCTGCGAATGAGGAGGTCTCTTCATGCTTAAACGGCGCTATGGCATCATCCTGATCATGATCGCGCTCTTTCTTTGCGGCTCCAAACCCCAATCGATTTCACATGGCGATCCATTGATGACCAATCTTCCCTTTTCCGCGGAATCAATATCCGGCATTGCCGACAGTATGTCCGCGGCCAAACTCAATGGCTTTGAGGCGGAAATCAGACGTCTCCTGGACAAGGACAGTAGCATGATCAGCGCCTATCATACGCTTAAAAAGCAACTTGCGCAAGCGCAGAAACTTGGGGCGCTCGGCCTGCTTTTCCGGATCTTCTCGGAATCGCCGGGATTCAACCGTGCCCGCTTTGATACCGCCGAATGTATCGGCCTTGCGCAGCTATGGGTACGCGATGCGCTCGCACTCGACGATGAAGGCCTGCGCATGGATTATTCGGATTACCTTCCGCAGATCAAAGAGCCTGTGTATGCGCATCTTGGTGAATGGAATTTTTATCCCGAAAACACCATGATCCGGCCTGGGAAAAATCTGGTCGTCCAGTATGGCCGGTATTATTTTTACGACCGGAAAAAGGCGAAAAAGCGCGCGTTTGCGCTGGAGATTTCCCGTCTGACGCTCGATGCGACATTTAAGCCGAAAGGCTTTACGCGGGTACGCACGGACACGCTGCGAGTGACCGGCGAATGGGCCCGTCATGAGGTGAATATCGCCAAACCCGGCGTTTACCGCGCGGTCATCTTCGACGACTACCATTTCCAGCAATTCTATTTTCAGGCCACATGGCTTGACGGTGTGATTAAAACCGACCGCAACGCCATGCTGGTCTTTGGCGCGTCGTACCGCGATACGCTGCCGCCTCCGTATCGGGTGTTTTGTATCGCGGCCGACGGGTCCGTCTTTCAAACGCAGACGGACGGCGGCGGCCTTTGCATGATGTCGCACCGGATGTCCGACACGACAGCCGGCGGCGATATCCGGGTGATCGTGGCGAAAAACGACCAGTGTGCATTTTTAAGCGGCCGGTTCGGCAAAACCTCCGCGGACACATCCCTGCTGTATTACCTGTATACCGACCGGCCGATCTACCGTCCCGGCCATACGGTGCATTTCCGCGGCATGGTCATGGATTTTGCCGGCGACCGGCAGCTTGGCCCTGCCTATGTTGATTCGTTTTCGCTCATGATACGCGATCCCGCGGGCAATGAGGCATGCTTAAAAACGCTGTCTGTTGACAAATGGGGGCATTTCGGCGATTCCCTCACGCTTTTAGAAACGGCAAAACAGGGTTCATATACCATGTACAATGCGGATGAATATCATGGCCGGTTGACGCGACGGCATCGCCCGATGGTCGCGTACCATGCCGCAACATTCATCGTAGAAGCGTATAAAAAGCCGGAATTCACGATCACGGCAACTGCCGGCAAAGACGTCTGTCTGACCGATGAGCCGGTCAACGTGGCGATCAAGGGCGCTTATTTCTTCGGCGGACCCCTGGCCGGGGTGCCGGTGACCATCCGCTGGTATCGCGAAAACATGGGCCATTATTTCTCCTGGTGGGGCGGATTCGAGCGCTGCTGCTTTTATCCGGCCGGCGGCCGCACATTCATCAAGCAGGAGGAGCTGAATTTCGACGCCGATGGCGCCTGCGCCATGACTTGGAAAGGAACCCCGTTCGACGGCGAATACACCTATCTCATCGCCGAAGCTATCGTCACCGATGCCAGTCGCCGGCAGGTGCGCGCCGAGGCGCAGGTCAAGATGGTCAAACATGACGCCTACATCAGCATCACACCCGACAAATGGGAATATGAGATCGGCGAAGTGGCGCGCGTCGAAGTCATTGCCGTGGACCTGAAGGGCGACCCCCTTGCCGGCGCCGTGGAGCTGCGCATTACAAAAGGCCTTGAAATGCTTGACACCCGAAAGCTGCCGATTGATAAAAACGGCCGCGTCATCACCTCGCTTAAAATGGCGGAACCCGGGGAATACCGGCTGGAAGCGTCGGCCAAAGACAGCCGCGGAAAAACCTTGGTTGTCGAACAATCCCTGCGTTGTGTGAAGAAGCGTATTTACAGATGGGACTGGGAACGCATCGAAATCACCGCGGACAAGCAACGGTATTGCGCAGGTGACACGGCTCTTATTACGGTCAAGGCCGGCGCCGACTCCACGCGCGCGCTCTGCGTGGTGGAAGGCGGTCGCATGTTTGCGCATGCGGTCAAACGTTTGAGCGATCATGCGCTGGAATATCGCATTCCCATCACGCCCGACCTGGGATACAACGTAGCCTTCTATGCCGCGTTTGCCGGCAGGGACAGGCTGGCATATTCCTCGCATGCTCTGACCATCGTGGACAGCACGGTGCTGCTGAGCGTTGCCATGAAGGGAAACAGGACCATGCGTCCGGGTGACGCATTCGACGGACTGATCGTGGTGAAAGACCGGTCCGGAAGGCCTGTGGAGGCGGACTTTTCCGTCGCACTGGTGGATGAGGCGATATTCGCCGTGGCGGCGAATTCGCCGGCGGTAAACCACGCATCGTATTCCTATAATGGTCTGCGCGGAAGCCGCACTGCTTCCGTTCTCGATATGCTCCCGGCCTATTACCGGAACCGCGTGGCCACGGATTACAATCATTTTGACTGGCCGTATCTCGCGGCGCTCATGGGCATCGCGGAGAATGAAGGCATCGGTTACCTGGAAGGCTACGGCGGAGGTGGACTCTCCGATAAGCTGCAGGCCCTGGAAATGGGCGCGGGCGGGTTTGGCGCGCAGCGTCTGGAAAGGAAAGCCTCGGCGCCGGTTGCATCGCGCGGCGTTCTTGGCATGCTGTCCGGCGGCAGCATGCCTGAAGAAAAAGCGGTGGAACCGCAGCCGCCCCGCGAGCGCACGGAATTCAAGGACCTCGGCTATTGGGCGCCGGCCATCGCCACCTCACGCAACGGCGAAGCGCCGGTGCGGTTTACCATGCCCGACGATCTCACCAAATGGCGCCTGGTCCTTAAAGGTTCCGACGGCCGCGCCTATTTGCTTGACTGGTGCGACAGCCTGATCACGCGGCAGGACGTGATGGTGAAGCTTGAAGCGCCGCGGTCATTTACCGCCGGTGATTCGGCGGTTATCAACTCGGTCATACACAACTATTCCGATGCCGGGGTCAGTGCGACCGTCAATCTGGAAATCAAGGAGGGCGCGCGATGCGCCTCGCTCTGCGGCAGCGGAAAACAGACCCTCCGTATCGAAAAGAACGGAACCGCACGCGCGGACTGGCCCGTGCGCATCACCAATGGCGGCACAGTCACCTTCTATACTTCCGTCTATACCCCCAAAGGCAATGACGCCGAATCGCGCACCTATCCGGTGCTGTTCCACGGCATCCCCCGCACAATTGCGCAAAGCGGCGTGCTGGATGAAAAAAATGCCGTTGACACGGTGACCATCGTATCTCCCGAAAACACCGCCCCGGGATCGCGCATCCTTGCCATCGAATACGCACCAACCCTCGCCTACTCGCTGTTCCAGAGCCTTGCGTATCTGACCGGCTATCCCTATGGAACAGCGAGTAGGCGAGGGTT
>Ga0315289_10005314_pt1 | contig 19050 bp, 20 predicted proteins | sample YL17G11_40_MG_FD_203452 | JGI IMG/M metagenome (GOLD analysis project Ga0315289, IMG submission 203452) | Sediment microbial communities from Yellowstone Lake, YNP, Wyoming, USA - YL17G11_40 | ecosystem: Environmental > Aquatic > Freshwater > Lake > Sediment | place: USA: Wyoming | collected...
AAGGTTTGGATTGGCTAATATTAATCGTTTGATCTATCAGCTTAAGGCTTGAATCAGCATACACTTTTCCATCCAGGTCAGCCAGGACAAAACGTGTTTGCGATGAAGAAGCCATATTTTCCATCAAGGCTTGCAAACCAGACCATATTTCCTGTTCGCCTGTATGTTGGGCAACGTATTCCTGAATATTCGCAATCTTTCGATCGAGGCGAAGATTGCGATAGCGCAATATGCCTGCAACTGAACGTTGAAATTCACTGCGGGTTGTTTGGCTGGTATAGATTGCCATGGTGGCAAGAGCGACCCCGACTACAGCCAGCAAGGAAAGGAGCAAGCGTACCCGCAGGTTATTTAACATCCTTTATATCAAGCCTGGCCGGAGCGGTATTGGATACGATGGTGGCTCCCCCGAACTTATAGCCGACGCCGTAAACAGTCTGTATGTAGATCGGATGTTCTGGATTTACTTCAATCTTGTTGCGCAGGTTCATGATATGGACATCCACCGTCCGTTCAAGACCGCCATAATTATATCCAAATGCACCTTCGAGGAGTTCGAGGCGCGAAAATACCCTATCCGGCTGGCTGATGAGGATTTCCAACAAGCGGAATTCTTTTGGAGTGAGGTGAGTTAATTCCCCTTGAAGGCAAACTTGTCGACGCATAAAATCTATCGTTAGATCACCGCAATCGATGCGCGTCGGTCCACTCTGCTTTTCCTCTGCCGAACGGCGTAATACTGCCCTGAGGCGCGCCATTAGCTCACGCGGGCTGAATGGTTTGGTCATGTAATCATCCGCACCCAAATCAAGACCGATAAGCTTATCCTGCTCGGCAGTTTTAGCGGTCAACATGATAATTGGGATATCGGTCTCTGCCCGTAGAATACGGCAGATGTCGAGCCCATCGATTTTTGGCAGCATTAGATCAAGGATCATCAAGTCAGGACGAAAACGCCGAACAGTCTCCAATGCCTGACGTCCATCATAAGCTACCAATACCTGGTACTCGTCTTTCTCGAGGTAAAGTCTGATCAGGTCAACTGTTTTATGATCATCGTCTACGACCAATATAGTTCGACTCATACGTTTGCCAACTAATCCTGGGTCAGGAGTCAACTGAAGGGAGTAATTCCAATCAGTATATCAAAAGATTTTAAAGATTTCATGAAGTTTTTAATCTTTATAGTTTTGGTTATATAGAAAATGTCGCCTGAATAAGATTGATGGGGTAAAATGGTAGATTATATGGTAACGGATATCATGGTTCCCGCTTTAGTCAATAGGCACCTGCGCCGTCTCGACATGCGACGCGATCTGGCTAAGGTTGCTGATTTGGTGGAGCTATGCTTTTACGATACGCTTGACCCCGAGGGCAAACAATACCTGAATGAAATGCGCAGGGCTGCCCAGAATCCGTCCTTTATGGGATGGGCAAGTGGCTTGATTGATGAAGCTCAGATGCCACCCTCCGGGTACGTGTGGGAAGAAGATGGCCGGTTAGTGGGAAATCTCAGCCTGATACCGATGTCTGTGCAAGGAAAAAAAGGTTATATGATCGCCAATGTGGCGACCCACCCGGAATATCGTGGGCGAGGGATTGCGATGACTCTCACTGCCGCCGCTTTAAAGCACGCCCAGCAGCATGGAGCTGTCAGCGTCTGGCTGCAGGTGCGCGACGATAACCCGAGTGCCATCCATATTTATGAAGTTAATCAATTCAAAGAGCGTATGCGTCGCACCAGCTGGTATCGTGGACCGGATCATGCCGAGCTGCCTATCCCGGTGGGGGTAAGTGTAGTCAAGCGCCAACCCAGTCATTGGGCCTTACAGCGTGAGTGGCTAAAACGTATTTATCCAATCGATCTTCCCTGGCATATCCCTTTCGATTGGAATTTATTCAGACCTGATGTGTGGGGAAAAATATATCGCATTTTCACATTTGAATTTCTCCATCATTGGAGCGCCGAGTGCAAAGGGCAGCTGAAAGGTGTGTTAAGCTGGAGCCATTCCACTGGATTTACCGACACATTATGGCTGGCAATACCCGAGGAGATGGATGAGGAAGCCACATTGGCATTATTATCCAAGGCACGGAAAGAAATCCGGCAAGGTCAACCATTAAGCTTGAACTTTCCCGCGGGAGTGGCAGACGATGTGCTCCGACAGACAGGGTTCTACCCGCACCAAACATTAATCTGGATGGAATACAAATTTTAACGCTAGAATCCTAACAACAATGTAGGTGAATCGTAGGGTAAAAGTCAGTCTGGATGATTGACTTTGCCATCAATTTGGCTTATACTGAATTTAACCGGAGAAGATACCGCTATGCGAGTTTTTCTCTCAAAAGTGAATAGTAGCTGATGATAACCAAGGCACACGTTTATAAACGCGTGCCTTTTTGTTCAAAAATATGACCCGTGAAAGGAGACAAATAGAAAGGTATGGATTCAGGCTTGATCCGCAAGCGAGAAAAAGCAAAGCGCTATGCCGAGCAGCGTGAACGTATCCATGTAAAATCACTCTTCGTTACATTTGATGGGGATAACAACCCGCACACCGTGAAATATATCGATAATGCCTGGCAGTGCGATTGTGACTTCTTTAAGATGCGCCAGACATGCAGTCATACCATGGCATTGGAAATGATTCTGGAGGGTTGTTCCTGGGCAAGTTGAGTTCAGGAATAGAAAACTGAATAGCTGCAATACACTGCGAGCCCAACAAGGGCTCGCTTTTTTTATAAATTCACCCGCTCATGGGTCAGGGAAATCGCCTCCTCCAAGGCTGCCTGGCGGATAGTTATGGGGAAGCGATTATGCAGTGGGCTGATCCGAGCGCCCAAAGCAGTTGATTTCCAGAAAAGCCAAGCGAACGGCTTCATGAAGGTGCTTAGGTCGGCTGCTCGCCGGACCTCTTCCAGGGTGGCATCATCCCAACCGCCAAAAAGCCCGTAGAAAAAGGCGAAGATCGGATAGGAAGGGAGGATGGCGATGGTAAGGATCAGGATGCTGGTGACCTGGTCCCCCCGCCAGATCAAACCACCGATCCAACGCACCAGTGCATAGTGTGCAAGCCCTGCCAGGAATGGGGCTCCCAATGATTGCCAGAAATAGAAACGCTGTGGAAAGCATAATTTATGGTTCAACAGGTAGGCAATGATGTTTTTGGTCATTAGCGCGACGATATAAGCAATGATCAGGGCATTGATTTGTAAGCGGGCGATCAAGGTAAAGGCAAGGATGATGCGGATGAATTGCTCCATACCCACCAAAGCGCCTTTCATCCAGGGTTTGTTGGCACCCAGCTGAACATTATCACCCACCCAGGAAGGGTACTGAATGATCCCCCAGATGAGCAACAGTGTGCTGTATTTGGCGGCTCTGACAAACTCCGGACCACTGGCACCCAGGATGAACCGGTCTGCCACCGCCAGCAGGAGTGCACCTAGCATGGCACTGATCATCCCACCCCACTTGTACCCCATCGCGGAGTAGTATTGGCTAAGAATTTTGCGCCCGTGCGAAATCGCTTCGGAGATGGAGGGCATGAGGTTATTATAGAGTGTGGAAGTGACTTGGAAGGCATAGACGAAATTCTGGGCAATCACCCAATTTCCCCACACCTCAGCGGAGTTTATCAGATATGTCTGACTGATGATGATCTCTACGGATTGACCGATGCCCCAGGCGGCTGATCCAAGCATTTCAAACACCCCAAATCGGAAGGAATCCTTAATCACCGACCAATCGAAATGAGCTAGAAAGTAAAGTCGAGCGTTATACCCGATACGGCGATATAGCCACATACCAAGCATAAATGTCAACAATTCAGCAAAATAGGCAGCCAAACCCATTCCGAGCAACCCGCCCATCGGCGCGCCAAAGATTGGGTGTCCTTTTCCCCACGCAAACATCAGAGTGACCAGGATCGGTTGAGCGATCATTGGAAAGATAACTGCTAATGCCAGGTCCAAAATCTGAGCATAGTCAAAGCGTTGCAAACCGGTGAGGGCGTTGCGCATCACCTGGTAAAACCCAGGGATCTGGATAAAAGTGTGGATGATAATGCTCCAGGCATAAATGGCATAAACCGTGCTGGGCAAGAGGGAACCGGCAAGTGCCACCATGATGGCCACCTGCACTGCCCCCGAGAGTGCCTGCCACCAAACGAATACCTGTCCATATTGGACAGCCCGCCGTGGATCATGAACCCGGTACTGGGATAGGAATTTAATAAAAGCAATGCCGGTACCCATATCAAAAAAGTTCCAGATCAGGGCAAAGAACTGGGTCACCCGACCCCAAATGCCGACGGCCTGGGCTGAGGGGAGAATGTACACTGGCAGGATTAGATTTTGATAGATGATGAGCGGGATGAAGACGAGTATGCCCAAAAAGAAGGCCATGAAAAAGCCCGCCAGTGGACGGTGAAAACCGATATCCTCCCAATCGGTGTTGGCTTCACGGACGATAAATTTCTCACGGTCTGCGACGACTACATCTAAGGCTTCGGGGTGTCGAAGACTATAACAGCGCACAATCCAAAATGACAAACCGGAGATGAGGAGCAGACCCGCCAGGAGCAGGTACAGGACAACCTGATCACTGGTGTGAGGCACCGGGGAGGCGGGGTACCTGGCAAATGAAAGCGGAGTGCGCCCGGCAGAACTTTCCACGAGGTGATAGATAAGATAATTGAAGTAGGCCCATTCCTGGAATTGAGGATTATCAGCGTTGAGAAATGCTGTAAAGATATAAACCTGACCTGAACCGATGCTCATTTTCCCCAGGATCGGTGATCCATCTTCAAAGCCAGACACCAATGGTGTGAAACTCGAGGCTGAGAGCTGATAACGCTGACGCACCTGGGGGGCGCTGGTCCAGACAATCTGCTCCTGGATGTAGTCTGAACCCGCAGAAGAGATGTTCAAACTTAAGGGATCTTCCCTCATAATAAGAGATACATTTTCCCCGAGTAATGAATTGATCTGTGAGGCAACCAGGTTTGGACCCAGAATCAGCACCAGACCCGCCCCTTGATTAAGGCGCGCCCGGATAGCTTCTCCATCCGGAATCTCCCCATTAAGCACAAAAACATGCGCGCTGGAAACCGCATTGACCCGCTGAATATTATTATCCAGGGTCAGCGCGGTAAGAAGTGCGCCACTTGGTCCTGCATAATAGACATTGAGAGAATTATCGGCGGATGCCTGTTGGGGTGATAAGAAAAGTAACGGTAAAAGCAGCAATAAGAGCAAAAATTTTCGCATCGACGGTCTCAGATGAGTAGTCTTGTACCTAGATAAAAGGCCAGCCATGATCAAAATGCAATCCACTTACCTGAATCCAATAAGTTTATAGTATATCCCACCGCGGGTCAATTGATCACGGAGGGATTACAGTGCGGAATGAAATCGATTGGATTATGCTATACTGTAACGTGGCTAAAATTTAACCAACCTGATAAGCACATGGCTAGAAAACCGACCCCCACCAAGGTCATCCTTCCGCAGCGCCGCAAGGAGCTGTTCACCCGGCAGCGGCTGATCAACCTGCTGTACGACCTGTTGGATGAGAAACTCATCCTGGTGATCGCGCCGGCAGGTTATGGAAAGACTTCATTACTCATCGATTTCGCTTACCAGGTGGATTTGCCCGTGTGCTGGTATGCAGTGGATGACCTCGACCAGACACCGGAACGTTTTTTTGCTTACTTCATCGCCGCACTACACCGGCAATTCCCCGAATTTGGAGAAGCATCCAAAGCAGCCTTAAAGGCCCTCAACCCATTTAATCCTGATGTTAACCAGCTTGTCTCGGTAATCGTCAACGATGCCTACGAGCATATTCAGGAACATTTCCTGATCATTCTGGATGACTACCACGTGGTTAGCAATGTCAGGGAAATCCAGGCGTTCATTAACCGTTTTATCAATGAATCAGCCGAAAACTGCCATTTAATTCTCAGCTCGCGCATATTGCTCAGCCTGCCAGACCTGCCCCTGCTTGTAGCCCGCTCACAGGTAGGCGGCATCGGTTTTGAAGAACTTGCCTTTCGAGCCGATGAAATCCAATCTTTTGTACTGCAGTATTATCACGTCACCCTATCTGATACAGCCTCGCAAGACCTGGCGCGTGACACAGAAGGGTGGATCACCGGTCTGATGCTTTCCGCTCAGGTGATGGGTCCGGGAATGACAAACCAGATGAGGGCAGCAAGGGTGACAGGTGTGGAGCTGTACACTTACCTGGCACAAGAAATCCTGGACCAACAAACCGCGGATATCCGGGATTTTCTGCTGCGGACCTCATTTTTGGATGAATTCGATGTGTCTTTGTGTACATCCATCTGGGGATCAGACGGCAATTGGCGTGCATTGATCAACCAGGTGGTACAAGACAACTTATTTGTTTTACCAGTAGGTGAGGATGGAAGGTGGCTGCGCTACCACCACCTGTTTGGTGAGTTTTTACGAGCACAGTTCGAGAAGGAGAGCCCAGAGCAGGTGGAAGCCCTGTTGCGCCGGATTGCGCACGTGTATACCGAACGCGAGGAATGGGCGCGGGCATATTCCCTCTACAACCGGATCAAAGATAATTCAGCCACTGCAGGATTGGTCGAGAAAGCTGGCCCATCGCTCATCCGCAATGCACAAATTGCAGTATTGGCAAAATGGATCGATGCCTTACCGGTCGAACTCCTAGACTCACAACCGAGTTTGATCTCACATAAAGGAACGGTCCTGTTAATCCAGGGTCAGGTGGAAAAAAGCCTGGAATATTTGAATCGGGCAGAGGTGGCTCAACGAGAAAATAATGACCGGTCAGGTTTGGCACACACACTGGCAAGACGCGCCACAGCTCAGCGCTATATGGGGAGATACTTGGCATCCATCAGGGATGGTTTGGAGGCGCTTGAGCTATCTGATGGGAAAGCTGAATTACGTCCAATTCAAGCGGATGCTTATTGCACAGTGGGAATCAGTCTACAACATCAGGGGCAGCTCAAGGAAGCCCTCGATAAGCTGGACCAATCCCTCCTATTGTACCAATCCATCCAGGATGAGCAGAACACAGCCATGGTTCACATGGAATTGGGGATATGTTGCCAATATCAGGGGGATACACGCCAGGCAGTAAAACACTATCAGCAGGCACTCGCATACTGGCAGAGTGTCAGGAATACCACCCGGCAATCCTTCGTCATGAACAACCTGGGCAGCCTGCACTATTTATCGGGCAATTATATTGAAGCAGCCAAATTATTCGAGCAGGCGCTGACCCTGGCCAGAAGTAATGGAATCCTGCGCAGTGAGGCGTACTTGTTGTTCAACTTGGGGAACCTGTATGCCGATCTGGAGGCACACGACAGCGCCAGGGATGCCTTCCAGAAAACCCGTGATGCCTGCCAGACATTAGCTGACCATTTCCTGATGCTGAATATCGACCTGGCAGAATCCGCCCTGGCCAGGCGCGAGGGAGAATTTTCACGCGCCAAAGCATATCTCCGATCAGCACAGGAACTGGTCCAAAAAAGCCATTCCAGTTTTGAAACCAGCGTATGGGCAATGGAAGCCGGGAGCCTGGCTTTGGCAGAAAATAATGTCCAACTCGCGTTGAAACACCTATCCGAAGCCTATGCAATTTTTAACGAGAGTGGGCAGAAGCTGGAAGCTGCCAGTGCAGCCCTGCTGTTAAGCCGGGCATATTCGCTTGATAATGACAGGCAAACGGCACGAACCACAATGGAGCAAGCGCTAAACCTGGTAAGCAATTTGGATAGTATCCAACCCTTGTTAGTGGTGGGCAGAAGCTCCAAAGAAGAGCTCAATGGGTATGTAGGAGATGGAAATATCGGCCCTGCAGCCGTTAAACTGCTGGGCAGGATTGAAAATTTTGAGAGGCAAATAGCTTCGTTGCGGCGTCGATTACGCCCGCATGCTGCCACAGTGTTACTCATCCCACCAAAATTGAGCATCTTCGTGCTGGGCAGGTCTAATGTGAAAGTTGATGGCAAGGCAGTCACCTCTTACAGCTGGGTCAATCAGAAGCGAGCGCGGGAGCTGTTCTTCTTCCTGGTAGCACACGCCACTAAAGACATGACTAAGGAGGAAATTGGAGTTATATTATGGCCCGAAAGCTCATCGGAGCAATTAAGGCTGCAATTCAGAAACACGCTCTATTATGTGCGCTACGCCCTGGGGCAAGAAGTAATCCTCAGCACTGACCGCCATTATTCATTCAACTCGGATATGGATTACAGTTATGATGTGCAGGAATTTGAGCGCATAATCGGGCAGGCTGAAAATGCTGAAACACCTGCCCGGAAGATTGAGCTCTTGCAGGAGGGCATGAATCTCTATCAGGGTGAATTTTACCCTGAAGGGGAGGGTACCTGGGTGATGACTGAGCGTCAGCGATTAGCTCAGTTACACGAGCATTCACTGCTGACTTTGGCACAGCTCAACCTGGAGAAAGGTGAGCCAAAAACGGCATTAATTCACCTGCAGACGGTCCTGGCAGAGAATCACTGCATGGAATCGGCTCATCGGTTGGCGATGCAGGCATATGCTGCCCTGGGAAACCGGTCGGGGATTGCCAACCAATATGAACAATGCAAACAGATATTAAGGGATGAACTTGGGTTGGAACCCTCACCTGAAACCACCCAGTTATATAAAATATTGCGTTAATTTTCTGAATAAAATGGCGAAAAATCCCCTTTATTGGGGATTTTTTTAATCTTTAACAGACTGTTTAGAGGACATGATTGTGTAATAATATTAAAATCAAGATCGTCCAAATACTTTTTTTAAGAGGAGATATTCAAATGAACACCTGCCTTTCTAACATCTATTTAAAACTCAATCAGATCGATGCCCGCTCCATTCGCATGGCACTCATGGTCCTGACTTTCCTAGTATCGGGTATTGGTATTTTAGCCCTGCCCATCCATGGTGATGTGGGTTCATAGTCATCCACAAAAGATATCGTGATCATTGAAAATCAAGCAATTTTGTCGCGAGCCTATATTTAAAAACTGAGGTAAATCCAATGTTAATCAATGAATCCCCTATCATGGAAGTCAGAGGGCAGCTTGATTACCCATCCCGCAATGATGAACTAAACCGTTTACTCAGCGCAGCTGTGGTCAGTAAAAGTTTTCGCAACATGCTGCTCGTAAACCCTGAAATTGCGGTGGCAAATGGGTATCAAGGCGAGTCATTTAATTTGAGCGACGAGGACCGAAGCTGGCTTTATTCAATGCGATCAACCAGCCTGGTTGACTTCGCCGCCAATATGGTCACCTATCAGCAAAAAGTTAGCCAGGAATGCCCGGTGAAAATACCGTTGGAACCTGCGCATCATCTTGTGAGAGTGAACTGAGCTGATAAGTATTTTATTATCCTAATTTTATAAGGAAGTGTATTCTGGACTCCGATGTATTGGTGAGGGAGATATCTCCACGCTTTAATACTTTGCTTGACCAAATTCCTGGCATGGTTTACCAGTGCAGGAATGATTTGAACCATACCCTCGAATACGCCAGCAAAGGATGTTTCGCTTTGACCGGCTATCAGGCAGAGGAATTAGTCATGAACCAGATCATCCCCTATGGGAATTTGATCTATCCGGATGACCGGGATATGGTTTGGATCAATGTACAAAATGCGGTACTCCAACGAAAATCCTTCGAGCTGGTATACCGCATCTACACCCGGAGCAGACAAATTCGATGGATTCGGGACCTGGGGGCAAGTTCTTCAGCCAATCATGGTAACCAGCAATTACTGGAAGGGTTTATCACGGACATTACCGATTGGAAGTTGGCTGAAGAAAAGATCCAGCACCAGGTACGTCGTTTCCAAGCTTTGCGTGCGATCGATTTGGCCATCTCAGCCGGACCCGACCTGCAATTCACCTTGGGTATCCTGCTTGAACAGATCATGACACAAATCAACGTGGATGCAGCCGCCATCCTGCTTCATCGAAAAGGGACACCGCTGTTGGAGTACGGTGCAAGCCGAGGATTCAGGACGGAAGCACCTCACCATGCAAAGATATACATAGGAAGAGGGTTCGCAGGTATCGCCGCTTTAACCCATAATACGATCCATATTCCCGATCTGTCGGTCAATTCTGCTGCAGGAGATCAGGTGCTCCCCATCGAAGCAGAGGCATTCAAGGCTTATTATGGTATTCCATTGATCGCCAAAGGGCAGGTGAAAGGCGTGCTGGAGGTCTTTTTGCGCACTCCGCGCTCGATCGACCAGGACCGTTTGGAATTTCTCGAAGCTTTGGCTGGGCAAGCTGCCATCGCACTCGACAATTCGTCCTTATTTGAGCAGCTACAAGATTCGAACAGCGAGCTATCGATCGCCTATGATGCCACCCTGGAGGGCTGGGCAAAGGCGTTGGAATTGCGCGATCGTGAGACTGTGGGACATGCCCATCGGGTAATCGAAATGACCTTGCAAATTGCAGGCAAGATAGGGATTCAGGGTGAAATACTGCAACATATCCGGCGTGGCGCGCTACTGCATGACATAGGTAAGATGGGCATACCGGATTCGATATTATTAAAACCAGGCCCGCTGACTCCCAATGAATGGGAAATCATGCGCCAGCACCCCGTGCATGCATATGAGATGCTGAAGACCATTGATTATCTTTCACCTGCTTTGGAAATCCCGTATTGCCATCATGAGAAATGGGACGGGAATGGATACCCGCAAGGGTTAAAAGGCAAGAATATACCCATATCTGCACGTATCTTTGCGGTGGTTGACGTATGGGATGCGCTCACATCTGACCGCCCTTACCGGCCTGCATGGTCTGAAAATCAAGTGCTGGAGTATATTCAAAGAGAATCGGGCAGACATTTTGACCCACAAGTAGTGAATGCTTTCTTCAGCCAATAATGCCTGATCAGGATAAAATACAGCGCACTTCCGAAGAAGTGCGCCGTATTTATTATTCACATCACCAACCCGATGGGGATCCTGAAACCAGCTCGCCCCAGTTACTCTACGTACCTACGGGCGGGTCGGTCGACCCGTGGGTATTGATAAATTACTTTTTCTTTAATACAGGCAGCCCGGTCTTGCTTTCGGCAACCATATAACCCTGGGGAACAAGATCTAAAGCACCCGCTTTCTGGGTTTTTGCAAAGTAATAGAGATGTTGTTTCTTACCACTCTTGAGGACACGCGTCGTGGCATGGAGGAAATAAGTTTGCCCCTTCGAGTTTTTAAAGCTGTATGCCATGGATGTGCTCCTTTCTTCTCATCAGGATGAAAATGAGACAAATTTCCTAAGCAAAGTAGCTCGGATGAATTAATCATACATCAATTACCCCAAAAAGGGGGATTAAATGAGTATGAGTATTTCAGGTGATTTGTATCAAGCCATGAGGCCTCTATATCGGTCCAATACCAAGTGATGCAGGTTCCAGAAGCCGAGCTGGTGGTTTTGTATGACCTGGAATTAAACCCCTAATAGGATGGCACCCAACACGAATGGAAGCAGGGTTAATAATGCCAGGAATGGGTTGTGACCTCTGCGCTGATTTTTACTATCCCAATTGAACAAATAGATTGCCAATACAAAAGCAATCACACCACTGGAGAGTAAGACCAGCAAAGCCCAGCGGGGATCAAAGGTAGGCGCCATTCCAAAAGCTAAGCCCCGCCAGGCATTCATGGCATAGCTGGTAGGCAAGAGCAGGGATATCCGGTATAAACTGGCTGGCAACATGCTGGAAGGGATCATCAGGCCGCCCAGGATCATGGAGGGCAGAAAGATTGCTTGGCTGAATAAAACGATGGCACGCGAATTAGGTGAAACGACCCCTATTACCATTCCGAGACTGGCCAGGGTAAAGGCAGTCAGGAGCAATATCAATACGAAATATCCCCAATTAACCGGGATGCCCGCCTTAAAAAGCGGTCCAGCAGTGAACGTGATAATAAGAGAAACCAGAATTATATGCACAAAGCTGCTCAACACCGGGATGGTGACAATCGAGAGAGCAGGGACACCATTGATCTTGAAACTGCGAAATATCCCCGCCTCACGTGCGTCTACAATCGGATTCGGAAGGCCAAGCAAGGTGTTTGCCATCATCGCCACCAGGATCATCGCCGGGATCATGGTGGGTGCAAATGTGGGGTTGAGCCCGGTCATGAGCATGCCCATTAATGCATAGAAACCCAGTGGAAATAGATAATTCATCAGCAGGAGGGTTTTATCGCGTAAACCGGTCCGAAAATCATACATGAAATGGTGGAAAAAAGCGGTCATGGCTTGCCTCCATTCGAGAGGTCGGGTTGGGTGATTTCAAGAAAGCGGTCTTCAAGCGAGGGGCGCTCCACGCGCAGATCGACCAAATGGTCATCGTGTGCCTTGAGGAAATCGAAGATGGCTGGCACAGACTCCCCGGCATCACGGCTATAATAAATTACATATTCATCCTTGAGGATTTGCTGAGAAACTGACGGGAATACTCCTGCATTCTGTAACAAACTACCAGTCTCAGATGAGACTGAAATCTTGACCAACCCACTGCCGGTGGCAGTCAGCTGGGTGGGGCTACCCGTGGCGGCAATCTTCCCCTTTAGTAAGATGGCAACCCGGTCAGCCATTTTTTCAGCTTCAGCCATATCATGGGTAGCAAGGATAATCGTCGTACCCTTAGCCCGCAGCTCGCGCATCACCTCGTGAAGCTCAACCCGTGAGCCAACGTCCAGACCGGCCGTAGGCTCGTCCAGCAATATTACCGGAGGGTCGTGAGCGATGGCTAAGGCTAATGCCAGCCTTCGCTGTAACCCGGTGGAGAGGGTGGAGAACTGTGAGGATTTCTTCTCCCCCAGGCCCAGACGATCGAGCAAGTCTTCACGGGGAGTCACCTGGTGATAGGCACAGAAAAACTCCATCGCCTCGTGGGGGGTCATGCTCCCGGGAAGCCCGGAGGCTTGCAGCTGAACGCCGATCATGCTATGCAATCTTTTTGGTTGGCGGGTTGGATCAACTCCCAAAACACTTAACCAGCCACCAGAGGGTTGCCTTAATCCCTCCAGGCTTTCCATGGTCGTGGTTTTACCCGCCCCATTGGGTCCGAGCAGGCCAAAAATTTCTCCCTGTTGAACATCGAAGCTGATCCCATCAACTGCAACCGTGTCCCCATAGCTCTTGCGAAAATCCTTTACCAGAACAACATCCTCTTGCATACAAAACCTCCAGGTCTTGAAATTGATGTAAACAGCTCATTTTATCAAATAAAACAATCATTCAATGCATGATTCAGGGGGTGATTTAGCGTCTTCGTGAATTGATACCAGGTGACGCCCAACGCGTCGGTTTTGGATACCCAGCCAAACATTGCCCTGTGCCTGAACTTCGTATCGGTTCAGGGATATTCACCATGAAGTAACCCCAATTGTTAAAGCTACCACCCCCCAAAAATTTATTTTGGGGGGTGGTATTTATTTTATGTCACCAGTTTTTACCTGGTGAGTAAACCTCGGAACCCATTTCCCCCTTCCCTATCACGGATGCTTACGCACCCAAAACTTCGCGTGCCATAGACTAATTTCCCCCATAGCGTCTTGTCTAATGAGTCATGCGGGTCAAGGTCTTATCAATGTCCGCCATCTGCTGAGGCGACCTTTTAGCAAGCCATTCCTTATGCACAGTCTGTGCATGTCCAATGGCATTCTTTTTTACTTCTTCTAGAGAATTCCCCTTTGCCACGTAGCTACAATTTGTTCCTAATTCCTTGCATTCAAATTTTAACATACGCTATCTCCTAATCACATTATTGAAAATAGAGATCTTATTCTGTCACAGATCCTATTTTGGTATAGGCAGGTTCATTCACGACTATATTACTCCTATTTATCCCATTTGTCAAATAAGGAAACCATTAACGCTTATTGAATCCAACCACCTGGTAGCTTTCCAGACGATGTGACAATCAATCCCTTGGTGGGAGGCGAGCTGCTTGAAGACAAAGCTAAGGATATTATAATTTCTCAGGATTTTATTAGGATAAATTTCATCTAATTTATGATAAAATAGAGGGGTTTCTGGCAAAGTATCTGCAGGAAACTAAAAAACAATTCTCTAATCTACATCAGGAGGAGTTAAATATGGAGAATAATATTACAGTTCATGATGCAATCAATCGGGGAAACAACCTGCTGGTAGTCGGTCTACAAACTTTCACCGCCATTGGATTGCTCGGTGAAATCATTCGTGAAACCGAGCTACGTGACAAAGTAGATGATATCTTTATCGTGCTGTTAGCACTAGCCTCGATCATCTGGTATTTCACGGGCAGGAATCGCTACAAACTATCATGGTTCCCATTTGTTTTACTGGCAGCCACCGCAATCGTAAAAGTAGGTACTCTTATCTACGAGTTCAGTGATCAAGTGGCGGTCGGAGATGAGCTGGGTCTCGTCCTTCCCCTTGTGGTGATGACGATCGTTACAGGGATTACAATTGCCCGCGCGCACCGTGACCAGATGCGCATGGTCACACCGCAAGCACCCGAGATGATGCATTCTGGCGATTAACAACCACCCCCGTGGACTCTTCCATGGGGGTGCTTATATATAAGGCTAAATCAGGCGGCGATTTTTATAAAATCAACCGCATGAGTCCTGGTGGTGCGAGAACTTAGTGCTGAAAGTGGGGAGCCGGGGTCACCTTCGGGAAGGGTTGTATTGCCTCAAAGCCAGCCAATTTTCGCTGCTCCAATGAGCGCCCCAAAAGATGCTCGATTGTGCGTATCATCGGCAGGTCATCCCGCGTGACGAGAGTAAGGGCAGTGCCCTGCCTGGCCATGCGACCTGTACGCCCGATGCGATGGGTATATGCATCCGCGGTGTCTGGCATGTCAAAGTTGATTACATGCGAGATCTGAGATACATCGATCCCGCGTGCGGCGATATCTGTGGCTACCAATACCTGGATCCTCCCGGTGCGGAAGCTATTCATCGCCTCTTGGCGCCGATTCTGAGACAGGTTACCCTGCAGCGAGGCGGCGGGTAATCCAGCCTTGACCAACTGCTCAGCGAGCTTTTTTGCGCGGTGCTTCGTCCGGGTAAAGACCAGGATCTGACCACTGCCTGACTTGCGGAGGATTGCCAGCAACAGCTCAGTTTTACGGGTTTGATCCACCGGATACAGCGCATGTCCGATCGTCTCGACCGGGCGGGTTACCCCCAAATCAACCTTTACCGGATCATTCAGGAGCTCATTTGCCAACGAACGGATCTCGTCTGGCATGGTGGCTGAAAACAGCAATGTCTGGCGTTGGTTGGGCAAGGCGGCGAGAATACGGCGGATATCCGGTAAAAAACCCATATCGAACATCCGGTCAGCTTCATCGATTACCAGGATCTCAATCCGGCTCAGGTTGACCACCTTCTGCCCCATCAGATCCAATAAGCGACCTGGGCAGGCAACCACAATCTCCGCCCCTGCGCGCAGCCCTTTGATCTGAGGTTGGGCGCTAACGCCTCCATAGATGGTTATACTGCGAAAGCCGGTCTGGCGTCCGAGTATCCCAATATTGGTATGGGTCTGTTCGGTCAGCTCGCGTGTAGGTGAAAGGATGAGGACACGCAGCTTGCCACGCGGCCCGGCAAGCAGGTGCTCAAGGATGGGTAAAACAAAAGCCGCGGTCTTCCCTGTGCCGGTTTGGGCTAAGCCCAGTACATCCCGTCCTTCTAAGATAGGCGGGATGGTATGAAGTTGTATAGCAGTCGGAGTGGAATAACCAGCGGCAGATATCCCCGCATTGATCTGGGGATGAAAAGCAAACGAAGTAAAGTTCACAAAAGGTCCTTTTGGCATAAGATTGAGCCAAGGCGAACCCCAGCCCGTCCGCCTCCATTTTGGATAAAGTTTATCTATTTCAGAAGCGAACGCAGGATTATACCACATAAAAACAGTATATTTTCCGATAGTATTCGAGCATGACGGTCTGACCCAAAGCTTATCCAATCAGTCACGGCTGACAATACTCTTTCCCTAAACGATAAGCTTCGTGTAAATAATCACGTCTTATATCAACGCTCACCGCACCGACAGAATAGAAGTAAACATGTTCCACCTTTTTTACCCCAGGATAGCGAAATCCAAAATCGTCGATCAGCCTGGTCATGGCTTCCCGTAAACCGTCATTGTATGCCTGCTCATCGAAAAGGGTTGTGCTGATAAGGAGGGCCTTCTCGTGTTTGAACAGTGGGACTCGGCCTTTGATGTCACCTTTCCAACCTTCCGGCTTGAGGGAGTAAGCGAAGCTGTAAGTGAAGACCCGTTCGATCCAACCTTTCAGGATCGCCGGGAGACCCACGAACCAAACCGGGAAGATAATCGCCAAGCCCTGGGCGGCGGTGATTTTTCGCTGCTGTTCCACAACGTCCCTGGGCCTGAACTTGCGGATCATTTTCGCCAGATAGGCAGCGTCCTTAGCGCGGAGCCACCGCTGCAGAACGAACCTCTGGACGGCACTACCGCTGCTTTCAAGGATCATACCTCGGAGAGTATCCAAAGGGAAATTTTCGTCGACCCAGCAGGGGTAATCACGAGGCGTCAGGACCGGGTTAAAGTGCATGGCATAGAGGTCGACGACCTCATTTGAATGGCCTGCGTCTGCCAGCCCCCGGCTGAACTGCTCTAAGATCGCATGGCAAAACGATCTGGGGTTAGGATTCGCATAAACGGTCAAGATATTCATCGGTTTTTCCTTTCATATCCTTATAACAATCGTTGAACACTTGTTCCATTCGGTTCCAATTCTCTCCCGAGCAGCTCACATCAGTACGAACTGCATTCGCACCACATCCATGCAAAACTTGTTCGGTAGCTGCTGTTGCGGGCTATTCGAGATGCGGGACAGCGCGTTCCTTGATCAGGCCACGTATAAAGATGAACGTTCCTAGAACGAATCCAACCGTCTCAATGAGGGATACCATGTAACTTCCCAACCCGCCCAAAGCTGACAGGAGAAACAGGACCGGCCGACCGATGCCACCAACGAACCCTGCAACCACAAATGACCAGCTTGAAATTTCCTTTTGCCGCCTGCTCAGGTTTAATCGGTCGATGCAATGGCCGAAAAAGAAATTGACGAAAGCCAGGAAAACACCATACCCATGCAGTACTTTCCAGGTCTGGTATTGGGCGTCGGTCAGCATTGATCCCCCTAAAAGATCCACGGTTAGCGGAATGCCAATCACGACGCCAAGAATTATAAATAACACAGTGCCGAAGGCAATATTCTTCCTACCTACATCTGCATCTGCAAAAAATCTATCCATGTCCAATGCTCCTTTCAATATTTTTATTGTCTGTAAGGTTTCAAGCCTGGGCCAATATCAGCTGGACCTTCTCAGCCACTTTATCTGCGATCATCTTGCATTTGTTTATGCAATCACCCTCGATATAATTGCTAATGCCTTTCGAGTCAGAAAAATCACATTGCGTGATTGCCTGACACTGGGTGCTGCCGAATTCTTTCACGAACCACTTCGACAGCCGGTATCCGCGGTTCATACTCCGGTTGAACTTGTTGATCTTCTCGTCGAAGGCATATCCACCGACGGTCATGATGGCGAGTAGCCGGATGACCCGTAGGGGACTGTCTTCGATTTCACCGGCCTGCAAGCCAATGGCCATCACACCAGCGGTGAAGGCGCTGCAGGTGCGTCCCATGAATAACGTCCCTCCTATGAAGGCAGAGGTGGCATCGAAGAGCTCCTTATTTCCTTCAGGGGTGTAACCAAGGTTGATAAGTATGGCCTGGGCGCAGTGAAAATTATGTTCGACCAGGTGTGAATACAACCTGGAGTAACCGACCCTTCGAGCAGGAGGAATGGGTTCCCGGTGGTTGCCATTGTTGGCATCCATGAAGAGCCCAGGAGAGCGCAACACCGGCGGGATGCAATGCTTTGGAAAGCGGTCATTCCCACGGATCTCACGGCATCGAAGGGTATGATGGCAGGCGAGAAAGTCCATGCACAGAGCATGGCCTCTATCGAAGATCACCGGCAGGCCACGCTCGACATTGCGCAGGCCGTGGTGGGTGCCCAAAAGCACCAAGGGCGAGGTGACGCCGCCGCATTCAAAGCCGGTGTTGCCAATGCCTCCCGGCATCCCAGCGCTGAGCCTGACCAGCCATTCCTTTTCGGTGGAAGAGATGTCCAGGATGGTCTTCATTACCGTCGGAGCGCAGTGGCCCATCCTTATAAGGTTGGCGAGGGCATATCGGTAATACTCCCACCTTGGATTTCTATCGTTCTTCAGGTTTATTTTTTGATTTTCCATAAGATGATCCTTTCGAATCTCGCCTAGCTGAATTGGTCAGGATTTCGGCTTTTTGGCTGGTTGATTTCACACTTCCAAGTGCAGGCCAGAGATGGAGAAAGAAAGGCCAATTGCCAGGAGGTGCCTTATTTTTGATCATTCATGCGCAGGATTTCGCCTCTTAGCAAGATCACACCCAGCACGATCAGCAAGATTGCAAAAACAGGCTTACCGTGGCTAGGGCAGTCAGCACATGGATTGAGCTTGGTTGATTCATCCATTTCATGCTTCCGGTTCATTGACTATGTTTTCCAGTCAGTTCGGGTGCGAGTACGATCACTCCCAGCACAATCAGTAAAATTGCGAAGACAGGGAGTGCGAACGGCAAGCTTAGGAGAACACCCATCAGTTCCAATCCGCCCCAAACGAAAGCCAGGATGCCAACGGTAATTGAAAAACGGCTGATGGGTACACCGCTTAGCCGTCGAGCCACATTAATACCGATCAAAATCAGACCGATACCAATTGCGCCTGTGCCATCCGGCAGGGGAAAGACGAGCTCTGTAATGCCCCACCAGATAAATAAAGCACCCCATGTTATTGCATCAAAATTTCGGTTGATTGTTTTTGTGTTATTCATTTTGTCTCCTATCCATTGGTCCTATTTACTTCATTCACGGATATTAAAGTCAGGCCCAGTCGACTAAGTTTATTTAATAGACCCATGA
>Ga0315289_10005315_pt1 | contig 19048 bp, 19 predicted proteins | sample YL17G11_40_MG_FD_203452 | JGI IMG/M metagenome (GOLD analysis project Ga0315289, IMG submission 203452) | Sediment microbial communities from Yellowstone Lake, YNP, Wyoming, USA - YL17G11_40 | ecosystem: Environmental > Aquatic > Freshwater > Lake > Sediment | place: USA: Wyoming | collected...
TCCTCCTCCTCCTCCTCGGGACTCAGCCTCATCCTCGCCCGCACCCACCGCCGCCTCCTCACGAAGTCGCGCAGCGGCCTCGCCCTCCCCGAGCCCGGCGGCGGCGGCCACTCGCACGTCGCGAAGTCGAACGCGTAGCTCCACCCCTCCTCGTCGACGGAGCCCACGTCGATGTGCGACAGGTCGAGCCGCCAGTCGGGCTCGATCCACCGCCAGCCGCCGCCGCGCGGCAGCGGCCTGGCGACGCGCCGGAACTCGGCCGCGGCGTCCCCCCCGGGGCTGCCGTCGCGGGCCGAGAAGCGGCCGCAGCGGTCGGTGGGCAGTAGGTGCCCCGGCCAGTCGGAGCCCCAGCCGCGGAAGGGCTGGAGCCGCTCGTTCTCGAAGACTTCGTTCTCGACGACGGTGCCGGGGGGCTGAGTTGGTGTCGAAAAAAGGAGGAAAAGAAGTGAGAAGTCGGGGTGAGATTTTTTTTCGCGGATGATTTTTGCCCCCATTTTCCCCTCTCTCAAAAAAAAAAAAAACTCTCTCCCCTCTCACCAGGGCCCTCGAGCGGCGCGGGGAGGTCGCGGGAGAGAGGAGGTCGAGGGCGCCCGAGAGCGGGCCCGGACCGTAGCCCGCGGCCTCTTCCTCGGAGAAGATCGCGGGGAGGGAGAGAGGAAGCGGGGAGCGCGGGGTCGATTTCGTTTCTTCTCGAGGGGCAGCAGCAGCAGCGCTCATCGTCGCCGTCGCCGTCGCGTTCGTCGGCGGGGGGACGGCGATCCCGAGCCCGCCGACCCCGGCCGCCGCGGCGGCTGAGGCCGCCCAGCGCAGACCCTCACCGAAGAGGCGCGCGGCGGCTCTCAGCTGCTCCGCGGCCGCGGGGGCGGAAGGTGTCTTGTCCTCCTCCCGTTCCTCCTCCTCTTCCTCTTCCTCTCGCTCTTTCTGCCGCTGCTGCTGCCGCCGGCGCCCCTTCCTCTTCGGTGCTGCTGCTGATGCCGCCGCCGCCGCCGCAGCAGATTCAGCCTCGTCCTCCGCGGCCCTCGCAGACGCCGCGGCAGCCGCGGCGGAGAACCCCGGGTGGAGAGTCGCCGCGGCCCTCGAGGGGTCCCCCCCTCCCTCGGAGCGGGAGGGGAGCGACAGCCGCTTCCTCCGGGCCGCCGCCGCCCGGGCCTCGAGCGCCGCCGCCGTGGCGGAGCCCGCCGCGAGGAGCCCGCCGCGGGCAGCGGCGACGGTCGCGGCCCCGAGCAGCGCGGAGAAGACCGACGGAGGACTCGCGGACAGCAGCGAGCAGCACGGAGAGAGGAAGAGAAAGGACTCGAGGGAGGAGAAGAGACCGGAGGAGGCGTCTCCTCCCTCTCCTCCTCTTTGACCCGCCGCCGGGCACCCGAGCGCCGCCGAGAGCGACCGCGGCGCCGAGAGCAGCAGCGCGGTCGCCGCGAGGATCGCCGCCGCGGCCAGGGCCAGCGCGGCCGTGCCAGGGGAGGAGCCGCCGCTGTCGCCGCGGCTGCTGCTGGCAGCACCCGCCGACGAAGGACGAGGCGGAGGAACCGATGGCGACGGGGAAGAAGGGGAGGAAGCGGGGGCGAGGAGCGCCCTCGCGGCGGGCTCGAACCCTCGCCCGAGCTCCTCTCCCGCGAGGGCGAGCAGCGCCTCTCGCATCAGGGCCGAGAGCCTCGAGGGCGGGGCCGGAAGGAGGCTCACCTGGTGCGAGAGAAGAGGAGAAGACGAGGAAGGCGGCTGTTGCTGCCGTGGGAGAGAAGCGGCGGCGGCGGCGGCCGCAGCGGCGACGGCCGCTGCCGTCGCGCCCGGCGCGACGCGCTCGCAGCGGAAGCGCCCCGCGAGCGCCCTCTCCAGCGCCGAGAACGAGTCCCGCAGCCCCGCCGAGACGCCCCGCTCGATCGCGCGCTTGATGAGCGCCATCGGGGCTCCCGCGTCCCCTTCCTCCCAGACGAGGGCGAAGTCGACGCAGAGGCGCGCGGCTGCGGAAGCGGCCGCTGCGGCAGGAGGGGGAGGAGGCGACCCCTTCGAGCCGGCGCCCGTCGCCGCCGCGCCACTCGCCGCCCCTCCCCCCGCCGCCGCCGCCGCCGCGCCGCTCCCCGCCCCCCCTCCGGCGGCGACGGGCACCGAGATCAGCCTCCACACCGTCACGATCGCGAAGCGGTCCCCGCCGCGCAGCCCCGCCGTCCGCACCACGCTCTCGACCTCGAAGCCCGCGCCCGGGTCGGCCGAGGAGCAGCGCTGGAGCTCGTCCGCGCGGAGCCGGCCGGAGGAGGCCTCGCCGCCGCCGCCGCCGCCGCCGCCGCCGCCCTCTGCTCCTCCTCCCCCGCCGCCGCCGCCTCCGGAGAAGAGCGCCGCGGCGGCGGGCAGGGGAGCCGTCGAGGTTGTCCTGCGAACGCGCCCGCGGCACTCTGCCCTGCGGACAAAGGCGAGAGAAGCAGCTGCAGCAGACGGAGAAGCGCGGGTGCTGCTGCTGCTGCCCCCGGAGTCGCCCTGGTCGCCGTTGTCGGCCGAGCCCGCCGAAGACGAGGAGAGGGAAGAAGAAGAGCCCGCCTTGCCTCTCTTCCTCTCCCTCTCCGCCGCCAACACTTTCGCCATCTCCGCGTCGGCACTCTCGGCGTCAGGGAGCCAGGGCGACTCGAGGTAGTCGCGGTGGCCGCGCAGGGAGCGGACGCGGGCCTATGTTTTTGGTGCAGAGAGGAGAGCAGTGAGAGGGTCAGAGAGAGAAGAGTGGCTTGATTCTCTTTTACTTTGTTGGCAAAGGGGCACGCACGCGAGGGGAGAAGCATCGCTTTTTGACCGCAACTTTCAGCTCCGCTTTCCTCCCCCCTTGTCTTTTATTTCGTCGCTCTTCCTTCCTCTCAGAGCTAGGAGACATCGAGAAGAAGCCATCGGCGCACCTGGAACGGCGACTTTTCGCCGAAGAGGTCGTCGAACAGGAGGTCGACCGTCGTCGACGTCGAAGAAGAAGCGGAAGGCGACGAGTCATTGCCGTTTTTCGTTCTGATGCCATCACTTTCGACGATGATGCTTCCGTCTTTGAACAGCAGCACGTCGAGGAGCGAGGTGCCCCGCGTGCTCTTGGGCCACGAGGGCCACGACGCTGCCGACGCGGACGAAGACGAGGAGGAGCTCATGGGTGAGCGCGCGCGCGCGAGCTGCTGCTGCTCCTGCCGCTGCTCTCGCTCTTTTCGAGCAGAAAAAAGATGTGAGCGAGGGAGGGCTTCGTCCCCGACCTCGGAATAGAAAAAACAAGGAAAAGAAAAACCCAAAGAGTTCCGACCCTCGCCTCGTTTTTGTAGAATCGTTTTTCGACTTCCGCTCATTGTTGTTACATTTTCTCTCTAAAAGGGTGACGGGGGGACCAAGTGCTGCAACGAAAGCGGAAACACTGAGAGTGGGAACAATGAGAGTGGAAAGGGAGGGGGAGAGGGCGAGGAAGAGGTTCTCTCCTCTACAGCCCAAAGGCGCCGCCGCCGCCGTTGCCGCCTCCCCGCCTCGGGTTGTTGTTCCCTCCTCCGTTGTTCCCCGGGCTCGGCCGCGGGGGCTTGCTGAGAGCCGCCGTCGTTGCGGTGCCGTCGCTCATAGCCGCGTCGCGGAGGTGGAAGCGCTCCCCCTGCTGCTGCTGGAAGGGAACGCCGCCGGTGCCGCCAAATGCCGCCGCGGCGAGCGCTGCCGCGGCCTGCGCCGCAGCTGCCACGGCGGCCTCGGAAGCCTGTATCTGCTGCTGCTGCGATTGCTGCTGCGGGTGCTGCTGCGGGTTGAATAGGTGAGCGTGTTCCTGCTGCAGCAGCGTCGTCGACGGAGGAGGGGGTCGAGGAGACGCGGCCCCCAGCCGCGCGCCAAAGGGGGGCTGCCCCCCGCCGAGGAAGGGGAGGTCCCTTGCGGCTGCTTCGCCGCCGCCGCTGTTCCCAGAGGTGGAGCACAGGGTGTGTTCGTCCGCGGCCTCGGCGGTGTTCTGTTCGGTTTGGAGGGGGGAAAGGAGGGGAGGGGGGGGGAGGGCGAGGGAAGAGAGAGAAGGTGAGCAAAAAAAGGGGGAGGTCGTCGTCGCCGGTCCTTGTCGTCGTTGTCGCCGTCGGAGAAAAGAAGTCGAACCGCAAAAAAAACAAAACTCTCACCGCGAGCTCCGCCCTCAGGTAGTTGAGCAGCACGGACACGGGAACTGCCCCGGCCGCGTCAAAGTCGCGCAGGAGCCACTCGGCTTGGCGTTCCTGTTGGTGGTGTTGCGGTCGTGGAGGAGAGAAAGGAGTTGCGAAAGAGGAGATGAATCGATGAGAAAACGAGCGAGAGGGCAAACGTTCCTCGGTCGAGCGTTTTTTTCCAGCCACTTTTGCGCCCCTCATTCTCCCGGTTCCTGGCTTCGTTTCTCCTCGCCGACTGCGTCAGAGGCAAACCGCGAGGCTCTCGCATCCTCAGGAAAGCTGGACGAGGCAAGAGACGGCGCAGAACGGGACTCGAGAGGCGAGGAAAAAGGATGAAGCCGCCGACGACGGAGGTCTCTTGCTCTCTTGGCGCTCGCTCGCTCGCTTCAAAAAAAAAGGGCTTTGCGGCGAGTCGTCCTCTCTCTCTTCCCCAGCCTTCGGGGCGCTGCCTACTTACCAGCACGGCCTTCGCCCCGGCAGCCGAGGCGGACTTTTGCGCCGCCGACGCCGCAGAGTAGAGCCCGGCGACGGCGTTGGCGGCGGTCGCGAAGGAGGAATGCAGCGTCTTGTTCCGCTCCGAGCTCGCGGCGTCGTCGGCCCCTCGCCGGCGCTTGCTGCCGCTGGAGGAGCCCATGGGAGAAGGAGCAGGCAGAGCAGAGAGGGAGCGAGAGGGCAAGCAGAAGAGAGAGAACCAAGGAAGCTCTTTTTTCGCGGAAGGAATGAAGAAGTCGCTGCCTTCCTTTTGCTCTTCCTTTTTGTTGGTAGTGCGTCAAGACACTACAAGAAAAAAAAAAAAAAGAGAAGGAGAAAAAAAAACCCCGCATCTAATTTTACACCCCCGCCCAGCTGCAGATCGGGCACTCCGCCCTCGCGTGCCTCTGCGCCGGGCAGTGCTCCCTCCCGAAGTAGATCAACCGCAAATGCAGCTTGTCCCACTGACCCCTGATCCCGTCGTTCTGCCCGAAGGCCGCGCACAGATCGGCCTCGACCTGGAGCACGCTCGCGCCGGCCCTCGAGAAGCCCCACCGCTGGCTGAGCCTGTGGATGTGCGTGTCGACGGGCAGGGCCTGGACGAGGCCGGACATGGCGAGGACGACGCTGGCGGTCTTCCTGCCGACTCCCGGCAGCGACTCGAGCTCCTCGCGCGAGACGTCGAGCGGGAGGTCCCCGTCTTCCTTCCCGGTCCTTCCGTACCTTTCCACCAGGATGGACGCCGTCGCGGCGACGTTCCGCGCCTTTGTCGGGGCCAGGCCCAGAGATTTGATGTGCGCCTCGATGCCCTCAGCGCCCAGGGAAGCGAGCTCGACCGCGGTCGGCGCCTCCGCGAACAGCGTCTTCGTGGCCTCGTTGACCTTGAGGTCCGTCGTCTGCGCCGAGAGCATCACTGCGACGAGCAGCTGCGTCCTGTTGGCGTGGGTCAGCGGGCAGGGAGGGTCCGGGTAGAGCGCCGCGAGCTGCGCGGAGATCTTCTCTGCTTTCGATAGGAGGGAGGGGGAGCCGGCGTTCGGGGAGGTGGGGAGGGAGTAGGGCTTTTTCTTCTTCAGAGGCGGCGGCGACAGAGGAGTCGATGAGGTTGGGATCGACGACGACTCTGATGCCTTCTTCGCCGCTGCCGTTGAGGTGCCCCTCGCTTTGCGCTTCAAAGGAGCGGCGGCGGTGCGTGCCGCCGCGCTAGTCGACGGCATGTCGAGAAGAAGAAGCCTCGACGAAGCGACGAGGAGGCGAGACCGGGAGGAGAGACGAGCGAGCATCCGAAATTCGGAATGGCTTCCCGAGAGTGGCCCTGCGATCTTTTTTCCTTTCTTTCTTATTGTTACACACGCTCCCTCTCCCTCCTCTCCCTCTTCTTCCTTTCTCTCTACTTCCCTCCGACGAGCATGCCCTCGGCCGAGAACCACAGCACGGTCACGCCCGCCCCGAGAGCAAAGAGATTAGCGAGCGAGCTCAGCCCGTGGAGCATCCCGAACCTCCCGTTAGCTTTTTTCTTCTCGTTTTCGGGAAACTTCGAGCCCTCGGCCTGCGCGTCGCGGCGATGGTACATCGCGGCGGTCGTCAGCGGCTCCAGCACAGCGAGATTCAGCAGGGAGAACGCGAGGGCGACGGCCGCGGCGACGGCGCGCGGTCTCGCGGAAGAGCTGCTCCCGCCGGCGCGCCCGGTCGCCGTCAGGGCGAGCGCCGCCGCGGACGTCGCCGTCTGCAGCCCGAAGTAAACGGGGAACAGCTTCGCCTGGAGGTCTCCAAAGGTTGTTTTCGGCAGGTTCGTAAACATTAAGATACCTGCGAAGAAGGTCGTCCAAACGCTGGCGCCGACGAAGACGGAGGTGGAGAGCAGGGAGGCGAACGCGCCCCCAGTGGAGGTTGGCAAGGATGATGGCAGTGACGAGAGTTTGCCGCCCTTCAAGAGGGCCACTCCTGCTGCCGTCACGGCGCAGCCGCCTGCCAAGCGTCCCAGCGGGGTCGACAGGAGGCCCATGGCGAGGTCCAGAAGAGGCGGGATAGGAGGCCAGCGGCGAAGGGAGGGCGAAGGGAAGGGAAGAAAGCTACAGAGAAGCGAAGCGATGAAAGTGATCTCACATTGCGACGTCGCAACTCCACGTCACTTTCATTGATTTTTCATTTCGTCGACAGCGATGCTCAACATGCCACCCCTCTCCGGTCCTCGCGCCGCGGCGCTCCTCCCTCGCCGCGCCCCTTCAGGCGCGGCGACGCCGAGGGCAGATGCCTCTGTGTCTGCCTCCGCTGCCGCTGCCCCTCGACCAGCAGCAGCAGGCCCTCGGCGGCAGCAGCTCCCGCCGCCCCCCTCCTCGAAGCAATCGAAACGCACCTCCGCTTCTTCTTCTTCGACCTCCTCTTCGTCGACCTCGTCCTCGTCCTCAACGGCAAAGCGCAAACCCTTCACGCGGGCCCCGGACCTCCCGACGCGCCTCGCCGACCTCCAGGAGCTCGTCCGCGATCTGGCCGGCGTCGCCGCCTCCGCCGGGCCCCAAAGCGCCTTCCGCGGGATCCAGGCCGCGGACGCCGTCGCCCGCGTCGGCAGGCGCGCCGCCGTCGAGGCCCTGCGCCCGGGCGGCAGGCCGCCCTCCGCCCCGGCGTTGCTCCGCAGGGTCTTCGAGGCCCTGGGCGCCACCTACATCAAGCTCGGCCAGTTCATCGCCTCGAGCCCGTCGCTGTTCCCCGAGGAGTACGTCTTGGAGTTCGAGGCCCTGCTCGACCGCACCGAGCCAGTGCCGTGGGCGACGATCAAGGCGTCGATCGAGCGGGAGCTCGGCGGGCCGCTCGAGAGGTTCTTCGAGTCCGTCGACGAGGCGCCGCTGGCGTCGGCCTCCGTCGCCCAGGTCCACGCCGCCGTGCTGAAGGGCTCGAGGGCGGACGTCGTCATCAAGGTGCGGAAGCCAGGAGTGGACGCGACGCTCTCGGCGGACCTGGGGTTCCTGTACGCCGCCGCGCGCGTCGCCGAGTTTCTGAACCCGGCGCTGGGGAGGGGGTCCGTCGCGGCGATCGCGGGCGACATCCGCGCGGCCATGCTCGACGAGGTCGACTTCACCAAGGAGGCGGCGCATGTCGCGGAGTTCGCGTCGTACCTGAGGGCCACGGGCATGGAGTCGGTCGCCACCTGCCCCGTCGTCTACGGCGAGGCGAGCTCGAAGGGCGTCCTCACGATGTCGCGGCTGCGGGGGGTGCCCCTGACCGACATAGAGGCCATCCGCTCGATCACGGACGTCGAGCCCGAGGCCGTGCTGGTGGGGGCGCTCAACGCCTGGTTCGGCTCGCTGCTTGCCGCGCGGAGCTTCCACGCCGACGTGCACTCGGGGAACCTCCTGGCGCTGCCCGACGGCCGCGTCGGCTTCATCGACTTCGGGATCGTGGGGCGCGTCGCGCCCTCGACGTGGGCGGCCGTGAGGGCGCTGGTCGCGTCGACGGCGTCGGGCGACTACGACACGATGGCGAGGGCGCTGGCGGCGATGGGGGCGCTCGGGGAGGAGAAGCAGGTGGTGGGGGGGCGGGGGGGGGGGGAGGCGGGCGGGGCCGGCGCCGGCAGCCCAGGGCCTCCGGGGTCGGACCCTCGGGAGCCTTCCGACGACGGCGAGCTCGACTACGCCGCCTTCGCCGCCGACCTCGAGGCCGTCTTCAAGGACGCGGCTGCCGCAGCTGCCGCGACGACGGTCACCGTACTGCCCGCGGACGACGGCGCCCGGGCTGCCGCCCAGGCTTCGGCCGCCGCCGCTTCGGCTGCCGCCGCGGCCGTCACGTTCGACGAGGCCGCGGTCAACCGCCTCCTCCTCTCGGTCGTCCGAGTCGGGGAGACCTACGGCATCCGCTTCCCGCGCGAGTTCGGGATCCTGCTCAAGCAGCTGCTGTACTTCGACCGGTACGTGCGGGTCCTTGCTCCGGGGCTCAGCCTGGCGGACGACTCGAGGGTCGGGCTCGACTCGATGGAGGCGCGGTTTGGCGGAAGCGGTGTGGTCGAGATTTGATAGACTTTTTTTTTCTTTCTCTATTTTTTTTCTTCTTCTTCTTGTTCTCCACAGAGCATTCTTTCTCATTGTGTTTTATGTAACCGAACCTGGCGCGACTCGCGCTTGCCAAAAGAAGAAGAAGAAGAAGGAGGATAGAAGGAAGAGGCGCGGCTTGAAGGGACTGTCTTACATTTTTTTAATTTCTGAAAGAAAAAAAGGAACAAGGAAGAAACAATCTTACCAATTCCCTCCCGGGGCGCTCTCGGGACTCGGACTCGGCGGCCTCAGCACCGCGCCCGCCACGGCGAGCGGACACTTGACGTCGAATAGCTTCTCCATGTCGCCCGCGGCTCTCTTCGCGGCCTTGCTCGCCGCGGCCTGCTGCTGCTTGTTCTTCTTGAAGTCTTTCAGCGCCGACACCAGGGCCCTGTCGCACGCGCACTCGGCGGCGGCCCGGCGCACCTTGTGGCTCGGGGGGTTGGCCTCTCGGGCCTGGCCGTAGCAGGTGTCGTGCGCGTGGCAGGCCTCGTCGACGGGGTCGATCCCGGGGCGGTTCTGCTTGTCGGTCCAGCCTGTTTTTTTTTTTTTTTTCCGCCGCCTCAAAGTGAGATTGCAGAGGGAAAAAAACAAAAATTTGCCGCTTTCGACCCCCTTTTTCGTCTCCACGCGCACTTTTCTTCCCCCCCCCCCTTTTCTTTCGCCTTTCGAGCCTCTGCTCGGAAGGCTTCGTACTTTTCTCTCGGAGACAAGGACGCACCCCTCCCTCCCCTCCACAAAAAAAAAACGAAACGCGCACCCGGACCGCAGTAGCGCCCGTAGAAGACGAACGACCCTTTCTCGCCCGAGAGCGACGAGGGGTCGACCTCGCTCTGGTCGATGGCTTTGGAGGCGCCCCTGGCGAGGAACCTGACCCTCTTGGGCTGGACCGGGGCGGCGGGGGGCTCCGACGCTGCCGAGGCGACGTCCGCGGCGACGCCGGCCTGGGCCTCTGGGTCTGCTTCCTCTTCGGAGCCGGCGGCTTCTTGGCCGGCGCCGTCGCCGCTGCTCGCCTCTTCTTCTTCTTCGTTGTCGTCGTCGTCGCCGTCGTCGTCACCATCAGAGATTGCGCTCGGAGAAGGAGCGGCCGCTGCTGCTCCTTTCACTCCGCCTTCTCGGAGCAGAAGGCCCTCAGAAGCAGCAACAGCAGCAGCAGCAACCCTGCTCGGCGCCGGCGTGGGTGCGAGCAGGAGGGCGAGGGTCGGCGGGGCCGAAGGGGAGGGAGCAGCAGCGGCGTCGTCGGAAGCGGCCAGCACTCGCGGCGCATTTTCGTCGCTCCATCGTTGCTGCTGCTCTTCGCGGCGGCGGTCGTGGGGCCCGCCAGGCCTGCCCTGCGCGTCAGTCGAGCAGAAAAACAGCAGTGTGATCGCTAAAAGGGTCGCGAGGACGAGGTTTCCCCTACAGGAGGTGGGGGGCGGCCTGCGGGGCATCTTGCTAGTAGTTTTCTTTTTCGCCCCAGTAGACGTTGTGCAGGTTCTGTTCGGAGCCGACGAGGAAAAAACCAAAAAAAACTCACTCTCACTCTGACTTCAAGACACCCTTTCTTCTCGCTTTCGCTCCCCTTCCGACAGCCTCTTACCCCGACCTCTCGCGCCTCAACCCAATGGCTCCTCCAACAGCAGCCCCCTTAAAGTCCTCCAAGGACGGAGCCAGGTGAGAAACAGAGAGAGATGGAGAGAATTGAGAAGAGAATTGAGAAGAGAATTGAGAGAGAATTGAGAGAGCTGTTACGCCCGCGCGTAGGCCATGGCGAAAAACAAAACAACGAAAACCATTTGTGCCCTCTCTTTGCACCCCCTTCGCCCAACGTTTGCGAACTTTTCGCTCCTTCTCTGCCACAGACAAGTGATTGAAATTATTAGTCGTTTTCAGCAGAGAGAGAGGGAGAGAGAGTATACCGCGAGGGAGCTCGCGACCCTGAAGAGAATGAAAAACGAGAGAGAGCGCGCCCGCCATTGCGGAGGAAAGCAGTTCACTTCCGACGTCGTTTTGTCTCTCTTGCCTTTCATAAAGCTCATCCCTTTTTCCTCCACCTCCTCTCTCCGCTTCCTCTCCAGGCCCCGCCTGCTCTTCGCCGCCGCGGCCGCCGCGGCAGCCTTCGCCGTCGGCCGCTTCGCCGGCTCCTGGCCCCGCAGTTCTCCTCTTTTCGGCGCCGACCCTCGACTCTGCGACCCGAAAGTCGGATGCACCCCGGTGCAGCTCGCGGCCAAGCGCCTGACGCCGCTGGCCGCGGGCCGCAAGCACGCCTTCGCGTCGGTCCAGGAGGCCTGGAACGCGACGGTGAGCGGCCTCGACCTGATCGACGTGGTCGACAGGGTCATCGGGGAGAAGAACCTCAAGTGCGTCCTGAACCTCGGTAAGTCGTTAGTATTTTCTTCCTCTTCTTCTTCTTCTTCTCCTTCTTCTCCTCCTTCTCCTTCTTCTCCTTCTTCTTCTCCTTCTTCTTCTTTTTCTTCTCCTTCTTCTTCTTCTTCTTCCTCTCCTCCATTCTCTTGTTCTGTTTTCGAGGCCCCGTTTCTATGGGCGTTTTCCGCCTCGTTCTGACCTCCTCCTCCCTCGTGCATCTATCTCTCGCCCCGCAAAAAGGTGCCCTCGACGGCCTCACCGACGACCCGACCTACCCGCTCTTTGAGCGCGGCGCCTGCGGCGCCGCCTTCGAGGGGGACCCGCTGATCCTCGACGCGCTCGAGGAGAACCTCGCGCCCTTCCGCAGCCACGGCGTCGCGATCATGAAGGAGTACGCGCACCCGGCCACGCTCCCGGCCAGGCTCCGCGCCGCGGGGCTCACGCCGGCCAACCTCGACGTGCTCAAGGTCGACGTCGACGGCTTCGACCTCGCGCTGGCGCGCTCGGTGATGGAGGCCGGCTTCAGGCCCAAGGTCGTGTTGATGGAGGCCAACACCGACGTGCCCGCGCCGTTTGCGTTCGAGACCATTTACAGGCCCGACTACGGCGTGTACTTCCAGTTGCGTTGTTTTTTTTTTTGGGGGGGGGAAAGAGTCGAGAGAGAAAAGGAAAGAAAGAGGAAAAAGGAGCCGCGCCGGCGGCAAAAAGATCGGAAAAAGAAAAGAAAAAGAGGAAATTAACCCTGGCCTTTTTCTCTCTCCCCTCCAACCACCAAAACCACCTCCCTCCTCTCTCTCTCTCTCTCTCTCTCTCTCTCTCTCTCTCTCTCTCTCTCTCTCTCTCTCTCTCAGCGGCGGCTTCTACGGCACCTCCACCGCGGCCATCGCCGACCTCCTCGAGCCCTACGGCTACTCCCTCGCCCTGGCCGACAACGACGACTCCAAGACGGAGCACAACGTGTACCTCGTCAGGGACGACTTCGTCGCCGCCGGCGCGCTGCCCGACGCGCCCCGCGACGTCTGCTCGGTGTACTACGGCGGCATGCGCAAGTACCACTGCATCCACGCCTGCCACCAGGACGAGAACTTCGAGGGCCTCGGGAACGGGGAGCGGTTCGACACCACCAAGGTGTGGACTGAGGAGCTCGCGAGGGCCAAGGGGGGCGAGGGGAGGGAGGCCGACGTCGACGCCGTCAGGGAGAGGCTGGCGCGTGTGTGGGGCAACGCGGCGCGGAGGCACGAGGAAGTGATCGGAGGGCGCTCGGAGTTCTCGATGGGGGTGCTCAAGTACGTGGACGTGAAGAGCTGCGGGCTTTAGAAAGTGGAAAAAACGGGAAGCCGTTGACCTTTTGCCGAGACAAGTCTCTGGGACGTTGCTCCCCCCTTTCGTTAGACATATTTCAATAAGAGACAAGGGAAGAGAAAGAGATTAAGAGAAAGAGAGAGGAGAGAACGAGTTTTCCACCCCCCCTCCCTGCTCTTTGTTCCCTTTTTTTGGACCCTGGACCGCCACCGCCACTTCCTCTTCGGAGGAGGGTGGTGGTGGTGGTCGATACAAACTAAACTGATTTGAGAGAGCTTTTCTCTCTTCTCTAGAGCACACTTCAGACAGATGCCCCCTTTCCCGGCTTCCCGTATCGGGTGTTGTTGTAAGTAGCGAACGTCAAAAGAGATAGAGAGAGAGAGAGAAGAAGAAACAAAGAGAAGAGAGAAAGAAAGAAAAAAAGACTCTGTTTTCGTCTGTTACACTTTCTCGTTTCGTTCCCCCACCAACTTGCAGATTCCCCCCCTTCACCCGCCACTTGCGCGCCTCTCCCCCCTTCGGACGCTTCCCCCGCATTCTCTCCCAGACACCATGGCAGCTGACTCGCCCTCGGGGAACCTGAAGCGTCCCGCCAAGTTTGGAGGATCCACGCGCTCCTCGGACGACGACGCGAAAGCCGCGGCGAAAGGCAAGGCGACGCAGCATGGCGGCGTGTCGTTGGCCAAATTCGCCTTTGCCGCGACCGCCGCGCTGCTCTGCGGCGCCGCGGTCAAGATCTCCTCCGCCTCCTCCCCGCACCCGGGCCACGCGCAGCTCAAATCCCTCATTACCGACGGGAAGTGGAGGCACGCGGAGATCGACCACCTGTACACGCTGGGCGACGAGATGCAGGAGGCCATTGGCTTGGTGCGTCGAGGTTTTCTCCCTTGCATTTACTTCTCTCGACCTCTCTCCTCTCTTCCTCTTTCCCTCTCTCGCTCACTCGAGACCCCGAGGCCAAAAAAAACAAAAACAAAAAACTTCCTCCGCATAGGACGTCACCGAGGGCCACACGGGAACGGCCTTCCTCCTCCGCAAGATGCAGGTCGCGCTCGCGCGCATGCCGGCGGTCAAGACGATCTGCGAGATCGGGTTCAACTCGGGCCACTCGGCGTCGGTCTGGCTCGCGGTGAGAGAGAAGACTTTCCGAGTTTTTTTCCCCTTAAGAATTTTCTTCCTTCCTCTCTTTTTCGGGGGTTTCATCGAGGCATCGTTTTCGGTCGAAGAAGAAGAAAAACTCTCTCACGTTTCTCCTCCACGTTTCCCAAAACCTCCCTTCAAAACACAAACAGGCCAACCCCAACGCCAAGGTGATCATGTTTGACCTCTGGGAGCACGCCTACGCCCCGAAAGCGGAGGCCTGGCTGCGGTCCCCGGCCGCGGCCGCGCACGGCATCGTCGACGGCGACGCGCGCCTGACGGTCGTCAAGGGGTCGTCGCTCGAGACGGTGCCCGAATTCGCCGCCGACAACCCCGACGTCAAGTGCGACCTGATCTCGGTCGACGGGGGGCACACCTACGACGTCGCCCTCAAGGACCTCGAGAACATGCACCTCCTCGCCAACCGTGAGTAGGAGATCTTGCCTTTTCTCTTCTTTTGCCTTTCTCTCCAAACGTCGAGAAAAAAAAAAAAAACTCCTCTCCTTCTCTCTCTCACTCTTCCTCTTCCTTCCTCATCTTCTCCTCCTTCTCCTCCTTTCCAACCATCTTCGTCTCTCCCAGCCGACTTCAACGTCGTCACCGTCGACGACACCCTCTGCTCCCTCCACTGGTGCGAGCCCGTCGAGGAGGCAGTCCAGGAGCACCAGCGGCGCGGGACGATCCGCCGCGTGTACGGCGTGAGCGAGGGCAAGGTGACGCGCGAGGTCGAGGCCGAGGGCGATGACGGGGAGGCGGTCGTCGAGGAGAAGACTTACTACACTCGCGGAATGACGGTCGCTCGCTACCAGTTCTGAGAGAGAGAGGGGGGGTTTCCGGAAAAACGGCGGGGAAGGCGGAACGCGACGGCGGCGACGGACGAAGAGAGGAAATTCTTTCCTCTGCCCCCGCTGCAGTTTCGTCACGAAGAAAAAAAAGAAAAAAAGAGAGAGAAGCAACATAGGCCTTGTTTTTTTCTCTCACAACCGCAACCAAAACGCAACGAATCTTTGGGATTACGAGCGCATTTACAAAGAGAGAGACAATTAGGGAGAGAGAGAGAGATAGAGATAGAGTGAGAGAGAGATTTTGATCAGAGAGAGAGCAAAAAGAGAGGTGCAACGAAAAACTTGTTTTTTATTGTTATGTTTCTGATTTTATACCTCCAACGCCACCACCCTCGCGCGCTTTATCCACACCTTTTCACCAAGACGGAAGTTCACGAACAACTTCGGCTTTGCCCCATCCTTCCTTCCTTCGTTATAATTAGTTCCGGAAAAATGAAAAAGCACACTTTTGACCCTTGAAGAAAAAAAGAGAGAGAGCAAAAAACAAAGAGCAGCTTGTCGCCGTCTCTCTCTCTCTCTCTCCTCTGTCATTTTTTCTCTCTCTCTACCTCTCTCTCTTTCGAGAGAGGGACATTTCCTTCTGTTCTTCCGACAATATTTTATATAGATGGTCGCCCTCCTTACAAGGGACGAAAAGGCGATGGAGGGCGTTGGCAAGCAAAATTAAGTGAAAAAACTCCTGATAGTTTTTTCTTTCTTCAAGGGCTCTTTATCCCAAAGTCTCTCTCTCTCTCTCTCTCTCTCTTTCGTTTCTCCCAATTCGATTAAAACCAAAAAAAGCAAGCAAAAGGGGGCGTGATTAGAACTGTCTAGGACAAGGCGTGGAGGGAAAAGGAGAGAAATCAACGACGATAAAAAAGCAAATCGTACTCTGCCGGTTTGGCGTTGCTGCGCGTTGAGAGGCTCAATCATTTCTGAAAAAAAAAAAAACTCTCTCTCGCTCTTCTTCTATCCTCCCTTCTTACGCCGGGATAGCAGGGTAGGTGCACCCGGCCTGCTCCACGTTGACCAGCGGCGTCAGGTCGAACCCGATCGCCTTGGCGGCCGTCCTCGCGGCCTCGACGACGGCGGCGCTGGGCACGGGCTGCCTCGTGAAGATCCAGAACCCGGAGCCGTTGACGTCCAGGAACGTCTGCGGCCCCTCGCGGCCCGTGCGGCAGGCGCCGTTGGAGGGGGTCGTAGGGGGTCCGCCCGAGATCACGGACCACGCGTCCGGGGCCGTGGTGTCCCCCGAGGTCGCGACGATCCAGTAGGGCCCGCTGATCCCGGGGATGGCGGGCTTGAGCTGGTAGAGCCCCTCGAAGAACGTCGGCAGCACGCGCAGCTTGGACGCCGCGGTCGTCGCGTTCTTGGGGTAGGGCTCGGGGTACGCCACGATGCCGGTCTGGCCTCCGAACGGGTTCCCTGTCGAGGTCGCGTTGGTGTTGGGGACGGTGCCGACCTGCTTGCCCGTGACGCTGCCCTCGTTTGCGGAGTTGTAGACGACCGTGCCCTTCTTAAAGTTGGCGGGGTCCCTGGGCTTGTAGACGGCCCGGACGCAGTAGAGCTGGTTCACGGGCTGGTAGACGAGCGGGATCTGTTTCGTCGGGAGAGAGTGCGAGAGAGAGCGCAGGTGAAGGAGGAGGGAAGAAGGGAGGGAGGAAAGTTTAGAGGTCGAGGTCGAGATGAGAGGTTTTTTCGAAGCAAAAAGTCGCTGGCGTCTCCGCCTCGTCTCTCTCTCTCTCTCTCTCTCTCCTATCCTTCTTACCTGCTGCTGGATGTACCAGGGAGCGGAGACGTAGGCAGTCAGGTTGAAGTTGGGCAGCGAGTCGAAGCCGACGGGCGGGCACGGCTTGATCTGGGTGCCGACGACGGGAATCTGCTGGATCAGCCCACCGATCGACGTGGGCTGCGCCGAGGCGACGGCGACGGCGGCGGCGAGGGCCGAGGCCAGGGCCGCGAGGGCGAGGGAGGCGAGGTGAGGGCTGATTTTGTTTTCGTTTTTGTTTTGGAGGGAGGGAACGAGAGGTGGTCGAGGGTTGAGTTTTTCTTTTCTCTTGGACTGCGAAACAAAAAAACAACGGTCGAATGAGCAAACGCATTTTTAAGAGTCTCGAGTTTTCTCCGGCGTGCGGGCGCTTTAGTGGCCTTTATCGACTCGAAAGGCAGAAAACGCATCGATTCCTTGGGTTCGCAGCTGGCGAAAGCAAAGGTCGAGTGCAGTTGGGGGCACGCCGACGGCGATACATGCCGAAGGATTTCTCGCGGAGCAGCCATGGCGCGACGTTGTTACAAGCAATTGCTTCCCTCCCTCCTCTCGACGCGCCAAGAGCGGGAAAGCTCTCCCTCTCTCACGGTAAGAGCCAGAATGCCTATGCGTGCTTGGCGCGCTGGGCAGAGATGAAGACGTTATCTTACCTCATTTGAGCGATAGTTTTTTTTTCTAGGTGTTGAAAAGAAGGGCGAGGAAAAAAAGTGAGCGTCGAAGGACCGACGACGGCGACGCTCACGCTCGCTTTGAGGAGCTCTCCATCACTTTTCGCTTCTTGTTTTCACCTCCGCCGCTTCTCTTTTGTGCTTTCGTCGCTTCCGGGATCCCTTCTTGCCTTCTTCTCCAGCCTCCCTCTGCTCGCACTGAAGGGATGACTCTGTTATTGTGCTCTTGCACGGTCGCAAAGGCAGCTCCGGGCCGCCCCGGAGGAGCGAAGCCGGTCAAAAACGATTTCAAAGGCTTGAAAACGACGAAGCGCCCGCTTCCTCTTCTTCCTCTTCGCCCCTTCCGGCCTCGCCCCTCGGTCGCCGTCGCGTCTTCTCCTTCGACTCAGGGTAATCAGTCTGGCGGCGTGGTGACGCGGTACCGGGGAGCGGGCTCGAATTCCAACGGTTTCTTGAGAAAAAGAGGGAGGGAAAGAGGGAAGCAAAGGCATCGAGAAGGAGAGAGCCATCGAAAATCGGGGCTCGACGCAAAATCATCGTCGCCCTCGCTGACCTCAGCACATCTCCCTTATCCCTCTCGCGCCAATCTCCGAAACAAACTCTCCCCCCACGAAAACAGCAGCCTCCTCGCCCTCCCACCAGCCCGCCGCCGGCCCCGACTACTCCTGGACCTCTTCTTCAAAGCGTTCCCTGGCTCTGGAGCTCGTCCGCGTGACCGAGGCCGCGGCCCTCGCCGGCGCGCGCCACCTCGGCCGCGGCGACAAGGACGCCGCCGACGGCGCCGCGGTCGACATCATGCGGCGCGTGCTGAACACGATCCCGATGGACGGCGTGATCGTGATCGGGGAGGGTGAGAGCGATTTCAATTGGTCTGGGTAGAAAAAGGGAGAGAGAGGGAGAAGAGAGAAGAGGGAAGAGAGAAAGCAGAGGGGAGGGAAAAGACAGAGCGTTTTTCCATGTCTCTCCCTCTCTCTCACCTCCGCCGCTGCCCCCATCCTTCTCCTCCGAAAAACCCTCCCTTCCCTCTCGCCCCCCCCCAAAAAAAAAACAGGAGAGAAGGACAACGCCCCCATGCTCTTCTGCGGCGAGCGCGTCGGAGACGCGACCGCCCCGCACGCTCTCGCTGTCGACGTCGCCGTCGACCCCTTGGACGGCACGAGCCTCGTCGCGGGCGGGAGGAGTGGAGCCGTTGCGGTGATCGCCGTCGCGGAGCGCGGGGCGATGTTTGACCCGGGCCCCGTGATGTGTGAGTGAACTATGGAGAGAGAAAGAGAGAGGGAGAGGGAAAGAGAGAGCGCGAGAGAGAAAGAGGAAAATCCGTTGAAGCCTCTGTCGCCTCTTTTCATCAAAACTCACCCCCCTTTTTTTTCAAAACTCTCTCTCTCTCTCTCTCTTTCTTTTGCAGACATGGACAAGCTCGCCGTCGGCCCTTTGGTGAACCCCCATCGCGTCTCGCTGTCCTACCCCGTCGCGCAGAACCTGGCGGCGGTCGCGGAGGCCCTCTCGAAGCCCGTCAGCGAGGTCACAGTTGAGCCGAAGCCTTTTTTTCCCCTTCTTTTCTTTTCTTCGAGGTCGGGAGAGGGGCTTCGAGGTCGGGAGAGAGGTTTCGAGGTTGCGAGAGGCTGCGAAACTCAGAAAAGGAACCTCTTTCCCCCCTCAAAAAAAAAACTCAAAAAAAAAAAACCAGGTCTGCATCCTCGACCGCCCGAGGCACGCGGAGCTCATCAGGCAGGTGCGCGCAACGGGCGCCCGCATCCGCCTCATTTCCGACGGCGACGTGGCTGCAGCGATCGAAACGGCTCGGCCAGGCAGCCCCGTCGACGTCATGCTGGGGATCGGCGGCACGCCCGAGGGCGTCGTCGCCGCCGCGGCGCTCAAGTGCCTCGGCGGCTCGATCCAGGGGCGGCTCGCGCCCCGCGAGGAGTTTGGCGAGCGCGAGAGGGCGCTGGCGCTGGGCTACGACCTGTCGCGCATCCTCTTCACCGACGACCTCTGCGGCGGCGACGACGTCTTTTTCGCCGCGACGGGCGTCTCCGACGGCGACCTCCTCCGCGGCGTGCGGTTCGAGGGCGGGGGCAGGGGCAGGACGCAGAGCATCGTCATGCGGGCCGCGAGCGGCACGGTGCGGACGATCGAGACGGAGCACCGGTGGGGCCAGGCGAGGGCCGGGAGGCGCGAGGTGAGGACGGGGGGCGGGGGGGGGGGCGGTTTATTTCCTGTGCGAGCCTCGCGCGAGGGGGCGGAGGGGAAGGGGGCGCGGAGGCGGAGGGCGAGGAGGAGGGGCGGTGGGAGCGGGCGGGGTCGGGGGGGGGGGGGGGGGTGCGGGGGGGGGCGGTGGGGGGGGCCCAAGAAGGGAAAAAGAGGGGGGGGGCGGAAAGAACGCCCCGGC
>Ga0315289_10005316_pt1 | contig 19047 bp, 12 predicted proteins | sample YL17G11_40_MG_FD_203452 | JGI IMG/M metagenome (GOLD analysis project Ga0315289, IMG submission 203452) | Sediment microbial communities from Yellowstone Lake, YNP, Wyoming, USA - YL17G11_40 | ecosystem: Environmental > Aquatic > Freshwater > Lake > Sediment | place: USA: Wyoming | collected...
CCCAAAACGACGATTCCAGGAGTGATTCGGAAGGAACGCGAATGCTGTCACTCTGTCATTCTACTGTCACCCAGGGGGGACGCGAGTGCTGACACTTGGCCGATTAGGGATAAGAAAGAACCAACTCGCATCGAGATAGTAACTCCGCCCAGTATCACTACGACCTATGAGGCTCTTCTCCATAACATCCGCACTCGCGTGATTAGCATCCCCAGTGCCTGGCCGCCAACATCCAATCCTTCATCCCTCATCCCTTATCCCTCATCCCTACTTATACTCCCAGTCCCGCACGTCAACAAAATGGCCCTCCACGGCGGCGGCGGCGGCCATGGCAGGCGAAACCAAGTGGGTGCGGCCTCCTTTGCCCTGTCGGCCCTCGAAATTGCGGTTGCTGGTCGAGGCGCAGCGCTGGCCCGGCTCGAGCTTGTCGGGATTCATGGCCAGGCACATGCTACAGCCGGCCTCGCGCCACTGGAACCCGGCGGCAGTGAAGATCTTATCGAGTCCTTCGGCCTCGGCCTGCCGTTTGACCAGGCCGCTGCCGGGCACGACCATGGCGTCGACGCCTGCCGCTACGCGATACCCCCGCGCCACGGCCGCTGCCGCCCGCAGATCTTCGATCCGCCCGTTGGTGCAGGAGCCGATAAACGCCCGGTCGATCCGCAGCGACAGCACAGGTGTCCCGGGCGTCAGGCCCATGTACTCTAGCGCCCGGGCCACGGCCTTTTGGTCGGAAGGGTCGGCGAAATCGGCCGGAGCAGGCACCTTGCCGCCCACGTCGGTAACCTGGCTGGGATTGGTGCCCCAGGTGACCTGCGGCTGAACGGCGGCGGCGTCGAACACCTCTACACGATCGTAACGGGCGCCGGCATCGGTCGGGAGTTGCTGCCAGCGCTTCACGGCGGCGTCAAAGTCCCCAGGCGCGAAAGGCCGGCCATGGAGATACGCAAAGGTCGTGTCGTCGGGGGCAATCAGTCCGGCCCGGGCGCCGGCCTCGATCGACATGTTACAGACCGTCATCCGCTCCTCCATACTGAGCCGGCGAATGGCCTCGCCCGTGTACTCGATACAGTAGCCGGTGCCGCCGCTGGGCGTCAGTCGGCCAATGAGATAGAGGATCAGATCCTTGGCGGTGACGCCCCGGCCGAGGCGGCCGTCGACGCGGATTTCCAGCGTTTTCGGCCGATGCTGCAAGAGCGTCTGCGTGGCCAGCACGTGCTCGACCTCGCTGGTGCCGATGCCGAAGGCCAGTGCGCCCAGGGCGCCGTGGGTGGCCGTATGGCTGTCGCCGCAGACGATGGTCATGCCCGGCTGCGTGAGGCCCAATTCCGGCCCGATGACATGGACGATTCCTTGGTTCGGGTCGTGCAGATCGTAGTAGCGCACGCCGAATTCCGCGCAGTTTTGCCGCAGGGTATCGATCTGTTGTTTGGAGACGGGGTCGGCGATGGGCCGCCGGCGGTCGGTGGTCGGAACGTTATGATCCGCGGTGGCCACGGTCTGCTCGGGTCGCCGCACCTTCCGCCCGGAGAGCCGGAGCCCTTCGAACGCCTGGGGACTGGTGACTTCGTGAACCAGGTGCAGATCGATGTAGAGGATCGTCTGCTTGCCTTCTTCGGCCAGGACGACGTGCTCGTCCCAGATCTTCTCAAACATCGTCCGCGGAGTGTTTGGTGCGGTCATAGGATGGATCATGACTTGGTCATAGGTTCAACGCCACAGATTATCGCGCTTCAGAAGGAAAAAGGGAGCGTGTATCTTGGTTCAACATGACTTGCAAAGGTGACATCCGAAAAATGCAGGCCCCGCAAGGACTACGGGTTCCTCTTCTCTGTTCGCGCAACTGCCTGCCGGAAAGCATGTTAGCAGTTCCCCCGAATAGAGAAGAGGAACCCGTACTTGCGTGGTTTTCGAGAGATTAAGCAGGTCTTGTGGGCTTCCATTTGTAACTGAATCAAGACACACGTTTCCGCAAGCACAATCAATCGGTCGATCGGCGGTGCTGCTTGTGACACTGTCGAGCGCTGCTGCGCCAGCAGGACACGATACACGCCGTCGAGGTTCACTGCCGGGCTAGACGGTTACCTCCACCTCTTGCTCTTGCCACCACTGGGCGGCCTGGGCCTGGGGCCAGCGGTCGGCCGACTGGCAGTCGCCCAAGGCCCGGTTCAGGCTGGCGGCATCCGGGAAGCGGTCGGCCAGCGATTTGGCCAGGCAGCGCAAAATGACCTGCTCCAAGTCAGCGGGGATTTCCGGGCGGAGCTGTGAAGGGGGAACCACGGGATCGTGCACCTGCGCAATCAACACCTTGATCGGCTTATCGTCGACAAACGGCGGCCGCCCCGTCAACAAGTAATATCCTACCGCGCCCAGCGAGTAGATGTCACTGCGCGCGTCCGGCCGGGTATCGCCTTGGGCCTGCTCGGGCGACATGAACAACGGGGAACCGGTGATCGAGCCTTCGACGGTCACCTCCACGGGCTGCTCGTCGACCAACGGCTTGACCAGTCCAAAATCCAGCAGCTTGGTCACGTCGTAAATGCCGCCGCGTAGGGCGGCAAAGATATTGCCCGGCTTGATGTCGCGATGAATCAATCCGGCCGCGTGGGCCTCACTGAGCGCGTCGCACGCCTGCCGCAGGAAGTGGATCACCCGTTCCGGGGGCATCGGCCCATAACGGTCGACTAATTCGGCCAGATTCATGCCGGGCAGGTACTCCATCACGTAATAGAACGTGCCATCGGCGGTGCAGCCATAGTCGAAGATCTCCACGGTGTTCCAGTGGGAAAGCCGGGCCGTGGCACGCACCTCGCGCTGGAAACGGGCGAAGGTCTTGGCATCGCCCGCCTTGTCGGCCCGGATCAGCTTGATCACACAAGGTCGCTTCAACAGTTGGTGCTCGGCCAAATAGACCTCGCCCATGCCGCCGGCTCCAATCCGCCGAGCCAAACGGTAACGGCCCATTTGGCGGGCCTCGAACACCTCGCGCCGCAGGGAGCCGATCGTCCCCACCCCAAAAACCGCCCCTCCGGCGGCCAGCACGAACAGCAAGGCCAATCGCGTGACCTCATCGGTACGCACGGCCCTTGCCACCTGAGGATAGGCCCAGATCATCGCCACCAGCAGCGCGATCGGCAGGGCCGACATCAGACCGATGATCACGGCCGCCCGCCGCAACGTATTGGGAATGAATAGCGCATAAGTATAGATGACCAGCAGCCACTGGGCGTCGGGAAAATCGAAGTGTCCGACCGCACACGTCACTAGCGTGTACGAGTACTGCAGACAAAGACAGAATAGCACCGGCAGCCCGAAAATCGCCACCTCCAATGCCCGCAGTCGCCTCAGCGACATGGCCCGTCCTCGGTACAGCAGGGCGGCCCCCAGCCCTAGTACGACTACTGCCACGGCGTGCAGGGCAAACAGAAACACGTCGCCCGGCTTGAAGAAGTCGGCCACAAGAAAGTGGTACACCAAGAACGCGCCGAAGCCCGCCAACAACAGCACCGCCGCCAAGCGCAGCCGCCGCTGCAGCAGCAACTGCGTCTCGTCGGACAAGCGCGGCCCGGTCCCTTCGGTCAATACCACCGGGCCGGGCGGCGCGAGGCGGACCACCGTGTCGCTCAATAAAGGCGAAGAACCCGTCTGTGGGAGGAAAACCGACGTGGGGTCATCAGCCGAAAGACTAACGGGACGTGGAACACGTTCAGCCATGGTTATTACTACGAGCGGGAGACTACTGCCCGAGATGAGTTCTACAGAGTCGATAGCGGCGCATCTTTCTCCGACACGAATGCCGCTGCTGCCGGAGAAATGCGCCAAGCCGAATTGGCAAGAGAACTGTGCTTGCGCCGGGCCTACAAGTCCCGCGCGCTTTCCACTCTTATCATATACGGCGGGGGAAGAACGGGCGATGGCGGCCGGCAGTCTGCTCAACTAGGTGGTGCAGTCTAACCATATAGAGCCGGCCGAAAAACAAGTCCCGCAGACACAAAGTACTCGGCACGCTCCGCTCGGCTGAGCTCGCCGCAAGCCGCGTGCCGAAATTCCCGCACGCGGAGCGTGCGGGGTACTTTCTGCGCTGGTCACGCCGCACGGCGACGCGCGCAGGCGGCGACAGCAGCTAGATTACGGATCTCCTGTGGCGCCACCCGTTTGAGCGAAATGCCGCCGTCGGGCAGACGGTTTTCGACGTAAACCTGCGACTGCTCGTGCAGCAACCGTGGCACGTAGAACCACGCCCGGTCAAGCCGAGTCGGGTCCAACCGCGACGTGAAGATCAGCAGATCAACCTGCCTCAGGGCGTTGGCCGTTTGTGCCAGCGAATCGATTGGGTCGCCCGGGACAAGTTGCACCCGGGCACCGGTGCCGTGCAGCAGTCGGTAGGCAGCCTTCAGCGGGATGCTCGGCCCGCTGGCACCCGGCCCCGACTCGAACAGATCCATGCCGACGAAGTGCACTTGACGGATCGGGTTTAGCAGGCCGGCCACCCGGATCATTCGCACGGCCCGCTGGCCGACCCCGATGCCTAGTTCGAGGATCTTTCGGACTCGATAACGGCCGATCGCGCGATAAATGGTGCGATCTGTGGCGGGTTTGGATAGATGAGAAAAATAGAAAAGCTTTAGGCGGGCGGTAATCGGCACTGTTGCCATCCTTGGCCACTCCGTATCGGTCTTCGTAAATCGGGCCTCCTATGGAACTTCGGCCAGCCATCGTGTCTCGGTTCAGCCGAAAGTTGAATGAATGCGGAGCCCGGCTCAGTAGCGAATGACCTTCCGCAGCAGCAGCACGCCCCACAGCAGCAGGAAGAGGTTCCCGGCCCAGACAGCGCAGGGAGGCAGGCTGCCGTTCTTGGCCGCATTGACGCTGATGGCCCAAAGAGGGTAGTAGACCAAGAGGATCGGCACAAAGCACAGAAAGAAAATCGTCAGGTGATCGCGATTGCGCAGGCGGATGGCCATGGGCGCGCCGATCCAAGCGAAACACAGGCAACTGAAGCCGGCCGACCAGCGGCGGTGGGGCTCGGTCAGCAGGCGGCACAGGTGGGCTCGCAGGGACGTTAACTTCTCGATTCGATCGTCCCATGGTGGGCTGGTGAGCCCGTCGAAATCTCCGCAGAGCATTTGATAGGCGGCCTGGGCTGCCATTTGTTGTTCCTGGCTTAAGACCAATTCTCGTTGTTCGATCTCCTGTTGGGGAATCTGTCGCAAGGGGAGCCAGGAAGGGGTATTCGAGGAGTCTTGCGCCCGGGTGGCATCGCTCAGCGGGATTTCAAAGACTTGCACGTCGGGAAATGCGCCGCGATAGCCGCCCGCGTCGAAGGTCCAGTCGCGAAGGATGGCGGTCAACACGCCTTTAGCATGATCGGCGCGCAATTCGCCCTCTGCGGCGCTGGCGGAAATAGCCGGCGTGTTGCCGCTGCCTTGCAGGGTGAGGGTGGGACGCAGCAGCCGCCGGCCCTCGACCCCTTTCACGCTGATCGAGAAATTCGGCGTGCTGTAGCCGTGCTGTGCCCTAAGCATCCCGTAAGCAATTTCTTCGGCGGCCTCGATGATCACGCGGCGGGCCCCGTTGCGGCCCCAGGACACCGCCAGATCGTTCAACCACACCGTGGCCAGGCTCAAGAGAAACGCCACCACATAGGTCGGCCAGAGGATGGCCAGGGGCGAGATCCCCAGCGCCTTGACGGCCAGCACCTCGTTGGCGCCCGACATCCGCCCATAAACAGCGGTGGCGGCCAGCAGCAGCGTCACGGGCACCGTGACGCGCAGGGCCTCGGGCAGGATGTAAGGAATCAGCCGCGGAACCTGCGCCACCGGCAGGCCCTGCTCGTGCGCCTCCCGCACCACGCCCTGGATGATCATCATCATCGTCAGGCCGATGAGGCAAATCAAAAACACCTTGGCCAGTTCGGCCAGAATATAGCGGGTGAAGGTAGGCATCGGCCCGGTAGTTTCCCCCCAAAAGCCCTGCCGGGTCAAGAGCAGTCGGCTTTACAGGAAGGCGACAATGCACCATACTACTTCGGCAGAGGGATGCTTCGGAATTGAAGCCGCTGCGACTTTGCGCGGGGCGGCTGGGGCAATTGTGAAGGAGCGGGCACGGATGGCAGTCTTGTCGATGAGTGAAACCACGACCTTTCGCTGGTCGTTCGAGGAAGATGTGGTCCAGTACGCCGCTGCCGGAATCCCGGCCATCGGGGTATGGCGGGAAAAACTCTCCGATTGCGGCCAGGCCAAGGCCGTCGAATTGCTCAGCCGCCATGGGCTGAAGGTCTCGCACCTGCTCTGGGCCGGCGGATTCACCGGCTCCGACGGACGCAGCTACCGCGAGAGCGTGGACGATGCCGCCGAAGCGGTCCGCACCGCCGCCGCGCTGGGGACCAACACCTTGGTCGTCTACAGCGGCGCCCGGGCCGGCCACACGTACAACCACGCCCGGCGGCTGATGCACGGGGCGCTGCGGGAATTGCTCCCCCTGGCCGGCCAGTTGGGCGTGACGCTGGCCGTCGAGCCGATGCACCCCGGTTGCGCCGCGCAGTGGACTTTTCTGACCAGCTTGGACGACGTCTTCGCCTTGCTGGAAGCCGTCAGCAGCCCGCAGGTGAAAATCGTCTTCGATACGTACCACCTCGGCCAGAGTGCCGACATCGTCGAGCACATCCCAAGACTTGTCCCGCACGTGGCGATCGTGCAGCTCGGCGACGCCCGGCAGCCGCCTACCGGCGAACAGAACCGTTGCCGCCTGGGCGAAGGCACGATCCCGTTGCGGGAAATCGTCGCGGCCCTTCGGGCGGGCGGCTACGACGGCTATTACGACGTGGAACTGCTCGGCGAGGAAATCGAAGCCTGCGACTATCCCTCGCTGTTGCAGCACGCCAAGCGGGCATTCGAGGAAATCGTCATCGGCCGATGATGTTCGGTCGGCCACCGCTTGGATACCGCCATGAGTGACACCGAAATCTTGACAGTCCACGAGTCTCCCGCGTTGCGGCAAGCGACCCTGGTGTTGGCGCTGACCGGCTGGATGGATGGCGGCGACGTCTCCACGGGCACCGTGCGGCGCCTGGTCGATTTGCTCGGCGCCAAGTCGATTGCGGAGATCGACCCGGAGCCCTTTTACCTCTACAACATGCCCGGCTCGATGGAGGTTGCCGCCATGTTTCGGCCACACGTCGAGATCGAAGATGGCCTGGTGAAGCGCCTCGACCTGCCTGCAAACGTTTTTTATTGCCATGCGGCGGCCAGCCTGGTGTTATTCATCGGCAAGGAGCCGCATCTGCGGTGGCGGACTTTTGGCGAGTGCATCTTTCGGCTGGTGCGCCAGCTAAGCGTAAGTCGCATCGTGTTCGTCGGCTCGTTCGGCGGTCCGGTGCCGCATACCCGTTTACCTCGTTTGTATATCACCTGCTCCGATGCCCGGCTGCTGCCGGAAATGCAGCAGTATGGCGTTCGCCGCAGCGGCTATCAAGGTCCCGGCTCCTTCACCACGTATCTGATGACGCAGGCCAAGACGGTCGGCGCCGACATGGTTTCTCTCGTGGCCGAGATCCCCGGCTACCTGCAAGGCACCAATCCGGCGAGCATCGAAGCCGTCACGCGCCGGCTGGCGAAATTGCTGCGATTGCCGCTCGACTTGGCCTCACTGCGCACCGCGAGCACCGCTTGGGAACTCCAGGTTTCGCAGATCGTCGAGCAAAACGAAGAGCTTGCTCAGACGGTGCGCAAATTGGAGGACGCCTACGACAACGAGCTGATCGACCTCGATGCAGAGCAAAGCTAAGGCGGAGGGCGGAAGGCGGAGGGCGGAGGGCGGAGGACTCGTTTAGCGGCCGGCGGCACGCCGGCCCCATTGCGGAAGGCGGAGGGCGGACGGCGGAATGATGAATTCTCAAGCAAAGGGGTCGCAGTCTGGCGCGGATCAATCAAATCCACAATCCACAATCCTACATCCTACATGCTTCCCGAGAACCTTACCTGCTTGCTCGTCGAGAAGGACGCCGCCGGCGGCGTTTCCCGCCGCATCACCCAGTGCGCCACCCGCGAACTGCCGCCGGGGGATGTGGTGATTCGCGTGGCGTATTCGTCGCTGAATTACAAGGATGCCATGTCGGCAACCGGCCACCCGGGCGTGACCAAGATGTTCCCCCACGTGCCCGGGGTCGATGCCGCCGGCACCGTGGCCCAAAGCGGCGTCTACGAGTTCGTCGAAGGCGATCTGGTTTTGGTGACGGGCTTCGATTTGGGCGCCACCCGCTGGGGCGGCTTCGCAGAACTTGTGTCGGTGCCGCAGGAGTGGGTCGTGCCGCTGCCGCTCGGGCTGACGCTCCGGGAAAGCATGATCCTGGGCACTGGCGGCTTTACGGCGGCGCTGTGCGTGCATGCGCTCGAGACACACGATGTTCAGCCCGACCGGGGTGAGGTGGTCGTCACCGGCGCTAGCGGCGGAGTGGGCAGCATGGCCGTGGCCATCCTCTCCAAACTCGGCTACCACGTGGCGGCCGTCACCGGCAAGCCCTCTGCCCACGAGTATCTGAAGCAACTCGGCGCGAAACAGATTCTCCCGCGCGAGGCGGTCGACGACCACAGTGATAAACCGCTGCTGCCGGGCCGCTGGGTGGGAGCGGTCGACACCGTGGGCGGCAACATCCTGACCACGCTGCTGCGCTCCACCCGGCTCGGCGGCTGCGTGGCGGCCTGCGGCCTGACGGCGGGCAGTACGCTCGCGCTGACCGTGTATCCCTTCATCCTTCGCGGGATTACCCTGGCCGGCATCGACGCCGCTTGGGGAAAAATCCCGCTGCGTCATCAAATATGGCAGCAGTTGGCCGGCCCGTGGAAGCCGGATCACCTGGAGATCATGGCGCACGAAACAGATCTGGCGGGGCTGGAGCCGCGCATCCACGAGATCCTGGCCGGCCGGATCACAGGCCGCGTGCTGCTGGCGATCGATCCGAGCCAAGAACAAGTTAGCGGCGCGGACAACCGCGGATGATACGGTACGGTACCTGCCGGCCACAAGCGTGTGCCACTGCTTGCGCGGATCTCGGCAGCCGCCGCCGTTGCGACTCAGCACTGCTTGCCTACAACCTTTCACACCTGAGATGATTTGGCAAGCAGTGCCGCCCGTACTCCACTGGCTCGTTTTCTCAGGGCAAGCAGTGGCACACTGCCGATTCGTCGACCGTTACGTGCTGCTTTGGATTTTTTTCAAGGCCTCGGCGGCCGACCCGTGGAGCAATCGATCTTGCAGCAGATCGGTGAGGATGGGGATTGCCGGTTTGGCCTGTGCCCCGAGGGTGCCCAGCGCCACCACGGCTGAACGTTGGACCTCGGGGTCGCTGTCGCGAAGCATTTGGATCAGCGGGAGCACCAAATGCGCCGAATTGTCGTGCGGGCCTTTGCGCGCCAACGCGGCCGTAACGAACCGAGTCCGAAACGCCGCGGCCTTGCGCTGCAATCGTGCGAGCTACTCCTGCCGCAACTGCGCCTTCTTCTCGCGGAGCAATTTCTCTTGGGACGTGGCGGCAAACTGTGTCCCACAACCGCTACAAGCCACCAAAACGACGGCACTGAGCAAACAAGCGAGCCTTTTCATTGTTCCTTCCTCCTATGGCTCGTCCCGGAAAACCTGCAACGTGGGGCAGGTTGCCAACCTCTCAAAAACGCGGCTGAGTGCCAATCTGCCCGAACGGGCACGTTGCACTTTGACGGGCACGGGCCATAACATCCAGATTACTACCGGCGGCCGGCGGTGTCAAATTTCCGCCGCCGCCGCGCTACACCAGGACAATCGCCTCGGTGAATTGCGGGAGCGTCCAAGGGCCGTAGGTTACGTCTACCGGGATCACATGCCGGCCGGGCGCGACCGTATCAGGCATCCGCAGTGATAACTGCAACGATTGCTCTGTTTTTGCGGGCACCGTGGCGCGGACCCAGTCGCTGGTGCGATCGTGCTGCGGCCCGCTGCCGAAGGCTTGTGGCAGCACGGCGCGGCAGGCGGCCTGCCGCGGCTCGGCCGAATGATTGGTGAAGACCACGCGCAAAGTCACCCGTTGACCTGCCTCCGCTTCTTGTGTGTAGGGATGGCAGCGGACCCAACTGGGGTCCAGCCCGTAGTTGGCGTGGTCCCAGGGCACAAGCTGGCCGAACAGCGTTTCCCGCTCGTCCAGGTTCTGCCGCATGCAGCGGATTTCCTCCGGCGTGAAGGTGAAGGCGTCGTTGACGTGGCAGTTGAAGAGGTGCGTCGGCTGGAGCTTTTCGATCAAGCTCAGGCAGTACTGGAATCCCACGTTGCGGCCCAGGAAATTGCGGTTGTAGGCGCAGTAGTCGTCGATGCCGCTCATGGTGTGTGAGTCGCCTACGAAAAACATCCGCAGCCCGCCCTGCTCGACCAACAGCGCCGCATGGTAGAGCGTTTGGCCGGGGTAGTAGTAGGAAGTCAGCTTGAACTCCCGCCACTGCCACGACTGGCCGTCTGCCATCGGCCGGTGTACGCGGATCGGCTCCGCCATCAGGCACGGCAGGCGCCACGCCCTGGGGTTGATCAGCACCTCGGCCAGCCGGCGGTCGGTGATGCAAGGGCAGTCGAACTCCTTTTGGAACTGGGGAATGCCGTCGGTGTGATCGAAGTGGTAGTGCGTGAGCCAAAGCCCTTCCACGCTCTTGATTTCGCCCTGCGCCAGCATGTTCTTGATCTCGGTGACGATGCGGGGCGTGCCGACGTCCATCACGAAAGCAGCCCCGCTTTGAGAGACCAGCATCCAGGTGGTGCCAAAGTGCCGCAGGCAATCGGGCGGCTTGATGCCCGGACGGATCGGCATTTGTCCGGGGCGGCCGACGTAATCGGTGAACAGCTCGGGAAAGTAGTGCCGCAGCGCACTGATCGCCACGTAGTTCTCGTAACAGGTTTCCAAGCGGCCGGCGAGTGTATCGATCGCCTTGCTGGGCTCGGGCATCAGCTTGCCGTGCGAAGGGACGAGCATCTGCGGCCGCAGCGCCTTCAGCCGGCCGAGGCCCTCGACCAGCCGCCACCGATCGCCCATGAATCCGTGGTAGCCGCCGATCCGCTTGCCGCCTTTGGCGAATCCCTTCTGCAGGCTGTAGAGGTCCCAGATTTTGCCTTCGTCGTAAATCGAGTCGCCGCAGAACACGATTCGCCGACCGTCCACTTCGACGAGATAACTCACGGCGCCTTCAGTATGGCCCGGCGTCTCCAGCACGCGGATCTTCGCCGGTCCGAAGTTGATCTCGTGCCCGTCGGCATAAGCGTCATCGACCCGCAGCGGGTCGGTGAGCATCAGCGGATGGGGGCGGAAATCGCGGTACAGCCGCCACAAGTTGCGATCATCATTCCAGTAGCTGCCTGGATTGGCGAACAGTTCGCGTTCGGACTGCGGCACGCCGATCTTGGCCCCACCGGCTGCCATGCCGTGCGCCCCGCATGCCTGGTCGCGGTGGTGATGCGTAAAGACGACCTGCTCGACCTTCGTGATTGCCATTGCCGGCAAGGCATCGGCCACGCTGCCGTCGCCACAGTCGATCAGCAACGCTTTGCCTGCCGCGTGCACGATACCGACGTTGATCGGCCCGTGATACACGGCCAGGTGTTCGCTCAACTTGGTGACTTCGGCCGCTGGTGCCCGCCTGATGGACTCTCCTGATGCATCACCACCGGCGGCGGCCACTGCGGCGGTCGGCACACCGTGAGCCAGTGCCAAGCCGGCTGCGCCGGCCGCCGTCTGCAGAAAACGCCTGCGCGTTGGTCTTGCTTCTTTGGCGCCCATCGCTTCCTCCTTGCGTATTGCCTGTGGAAGACATCATAGCCGACTGCTTGGCGATGAGAAAGACAAGGCGGGGCGTGAGAAGTACTTAGTTTCCGTTGCGGAAACACTTGTAGGGTGGGTCGAGCGGAGTGAGCCCCACCGGAATCGGGTTAAATTCTAGGTTCCTCAGCAGAATCCGTGGGTCGATTGATTTGCAGCGGAGCTACCGAAAGTACCGGTGCCTCTTCTCTGATCCGGTCTGTGCTGAGGGAAGCGCGGCAATAGAGAAGAGGCACCGGTACTTGGATTTCCCAGGATGGAGAAACACACGCTGCCAGGAATCGCAACTGCTTGGTGTAGCCCAGGTTACACTGCCACAGAGCAGGATCAACCCACGAATTCTGCGGGAGAGCAAAATTCTAATGCTGGGGCTCGCTCCGCTCGACCCACCCTACGCTTTCCCATTGTTTGCCGTGAATGCGGGCAAGATGCCCGCGCTTCAGATGGGGATAGGCTTCTACCGTTCGCCGATGCCGCGAAGATGGAGCGCGTCGTACTCGTCGGCCAGGGCGAAAACCGCGTCGAGCACTTGGCGCTCCACCTCGTGGCGCGCCCAGTACTCCGCGTTATCTTGGAGGTCGACCGAAGATGCCGCGTTCCACACGGATACCCAGTTCGAGTGCCACTGCGTGGCGGGCTGGCTGTCAGCGGCTACCAGCGTGCTTCGGACGCACGGTGCCGCCGTTAGTTCGCGGATCGCAGCCGTCAGTGCATCCAACCGCCCTTGAAGCCAATGGGAGGCCAGCGCAGCCTGACGATTCGCGGCACTGCGGCCCGCGGCTTGGATCCGGTCGGCAACGGCCCTTTCGAGCAGCGCGCCCTGGGCGGCCAAGTGGTCAAGAATCTGGTGCGGCGGTGTCTGCACCGCCCGGGCTGGCGATTGCTCGGGAGTGCCGTGCGTGTCGGCCTGGAAACTGGCCATCGAAGCGCGTGAAGCCGTGCTGTTGGTGACCGAGACCTGGAAAGTCTGGCTGGTGCTGGTGGTGCCGTCGCTGACGGTCAATTGCACGTAGAAGTTGCCGAGCAATCCGCTGCGCGGCGTGACCGTGAGCACGTTGCCCGAAACGGTCGCCGTGGCATCGTTTGTTGGGGTGAGCGCCGGCGGCCGGGCGTCGTGCAAAAGCGCGGGATTGTTGTAGTAGGCCGAGCTGAGCGTGGCCACGACCGGGCTGGCCGCCATGCTCCCCGCCCAGGCACGCACCTGGCCGTTGGGCAGGATGCAATACCACGCGCCGCGATTGCCCTGCATCCACTTTTCGTTGGCGTGATAAAGGTTCTGGAAGTAGTTTCCCGCCTTGGATAGTCCCAGTTGCTGATCCAGGTCGTAGGCCAGTTTCGCCAGCGGATCGTACTTGAGCACTTGCGCGCTGAACTTCAGAGCGTCGCCGTCGGCGTCGGAGACCTGCAGCGTGATCGCCCGGCTGCGCTCGCTGCGCGACATGGTTTGGTCGGCAATTCGCGCCTGTAGCGGGGCACGGTTGGAGACCGAAACCTGGAACGTCTGGCTGGCACTGGTGATGCCGTCGCTGACGGTCACCCGCACGGAAAAGTTTCCCAGAAAACCTGCCCGCGGCGCGATCTTCAGCACGTTGCCCGAGACGCTGGCCGTGGCGCCCGTTTTGGCGGTCAAGATCTGTGCGCTGTAGGTGAGCCTGTCGCCGTCGGCGTCCGACGCCTGCAGCGTGATGCTCCTGCTGCGCTCGTTCCGCGACATGGTTTGGTCGGCAATGCGTGCTAGCACGGGGGCGCTGTTGGTCACCGAAACCTGAAACGTCTGACTGACGCGGGCGACGCCGTCGCTGACGGTCGCCTGCACCGCGAACGTTCCCAGGAATCCCGACCGCGGCGTGATCGTCAGCACATTGCCCGAGACGCTCACCGCGGCCCCGGTATTGGCCGTTAGCACCTGCGCCGAGTAGGTCAAGGCATCGCCGTTGGGATCGGTGGCCTGCAGCGTGATGCTCCTGCTGCGCTCGCGGCGCGACATCGTCTGGTCACCGATCCGTGCAAATACGGGAGCACCGTTCTCGCTGCTCAAGCTGAGCGTATACGAGCCGGTTTGCGTCGAGTTGTACGCTGCCACTTCGAGATAGTAAGTTCCGTTGGCAGGGGCGGTCCAAACGATTTTCGAGGCCAGCGTGCTCCCCCAGTCGTCGTTCCAGCCGATCCGCGTCGTCCCGTCACGGTCATACAGCGAGAGCACCGAGTCAGGCAGCGTTTGTAGTTGCGTTTGGAAGCTGTAACTTCTCCCAGCGACCGCGTCGAAGGAAAAGTAATCGACGTCGCCGCCGGTGCCGATGGTGCCGGCGACCGAGCCCGGCAACGCCACGCGCGTGGCCGAGGTCGGGTCGTTGCCGTGGTCGTCGCGGGCGAGCACTTGCAGCGAGGTGCCGGCGGCCCCGCTCCATTGGGAATGGTTGTCCGCAGCACGGGCAAAGAACGTGTAATTTCCCGCGGCAAAGCTGGTGCCAATCGCCAAGCTGGCCTCGCCGCTGGCGATCGTCGACGTGCTGCCCAGCAGCCGATCGTTGACGTCCCACTGGTTGTTGCCATTGGTGTCCTGATAAAAAGATATGCCGGTCACCGTGCCGCCGGGATCGGCGATGCCGTGCGCGGCGAGCGTAATGGCTGCCCCCGCCGTCGCCGGATTCGGCGATGCCGTCAGCGAGGCGATGACGGGCAATTGCGGCGCGCCGCCGCTGAGCAACTGCAGCGTGTTGTAGGCATCCAGGCGGCCGCCGGTTGCCACTTTGCCGCTGAGGCCGGCGATCCGATCGGCGCCCTGCAAAATGGCATTGCGGATATCGGACACGCTGGCACTGGGGGCCACCGACCAGGCCAGGGCCGCCACGCCGGCCACGTGCGGTGTCGCCATGCTCGTGCCCGAATAGATCGCATAGCCGTTGCCCGGCACGGTGCTGTAAACGCTCACGCCGGGGGCCGCCAGGTCGACGCTCGCAGCGCCGTAATTGCTAAAACTTGCCAGATTGTCGTTGCGATCGGTCGCGGCCACGGCAAGGAGGCTGGAGGAGCCGTAGTTCGAGGGGTAGTTGGGATAGACGTCGTTATTCCTGCCGTCGTTGCCCGCGGCGGCCACGGTGAGGATTCCGGCATTGCCGGCGGCCTGGATGGCATCTTGCAAGGCGCTGTCGAAGCCGCCCCCGCCCCAACTGCAATTCAACACCCGCACGTTCACGCCGTAGCGGGTCCGCTGCATGGTGGCATAGTTGATCGCGCGCACCGCGTCGGAGGTGCGTCCCGAGCCGTTGGCGCCGAGAAACTTCAGCGGCATGATCGATACCGACCAATTCACGCCCGCCACGCCCAGGCCGTTGTTGCCCACGCCGCCGATCGTGCCGGCCACGTGCGTGCCGTGGCCGAAGTCGTCCGTCGGGTCGCCGTCGTTGTTGACAAAGTCGTATCCGTGGACATCGTCGGCAAATCCGTCGCCGTCATCGTCGCGGCCGTTGCCGGCGGTCTCTCGGAGATTCGTCCAAATGTTCGCGGCCAGGTCGCTATGGGTGTAGTCGACGCCCGTGTCGATCACCGCCACCACCACGTTGCGGCTGCCGGTGGAGATGCCCCAAGCAGCGGGCGCGTTGATGTCGGCATGCGGCGTGCCGCCGTTTTGGCCGGTATTGTTCAAGCCCCAAAGCTGGCCCAGTTGCGGGTCGTTGGGCAGCGCATTGAAGGTGCGCACCACGTCCAGATCATAATGCGCGACGGCCGTGTTGGTCGAGAAATAGTTTTCGACCGTTTCCAGCGACGCGCCCGCGCTCTGGACCAACACCTGGCCCACCAACCCCAAGCCGCGCACCACGCTGAAGTCGATGCCGCTTCCCGCCAACAGGCTGCTGGTCTGCGCGACGGAGCTAATGCCGGCAATCGCCTGGGTGCTGAAGCGGACGATCCAATCGTACGTATTGGCGCTGTCGGCGATCGAGAGATTCTTGCCCGCCGCGGCCCCTGCATTCTGCTCGGCCGTCGAAGCCGCCAGGTAGCCGGCAGCGCTGTTGCGGCCGGCCACACCGCTGCTGACATTCTGGAACCACACGGGCGACACCAGGTCGACCAGCCCGCCGGCGCTGAACAGCGCTCGCTCCTCCAGTCGCTCCAAGCGCAAGCTTTTGCCGCCCCGCTGCGACGGACGCTTCAGCAGCGCGTCCAGCAGCCAGCCGGGCGAATTGGCCAGCTTGCAGATCTTCTGCGACAGGCCCGGGTAACGCTCTTGCCCTTCGGTGTGTGCTTCAGTCATGGTTGCCGTTCGATGTTGAGAGCCTTGGTTGGTGACTTCTGCCCACCGTGGCGGATGTCGCAGCGTGGGATCTACAGCGGACCAAACGCCCGCCGACTGCCGTCGGCGGGGTTGCAGCTTTCAACCGCGCTAAGGCCGTTGCTCCAGCGTCCCCAACTCGTGACGAGGATGCGCGTGTCGGAAAAGACTCAAGGTCAATGAAAAGACTTCAGGACGAGATCCCGCTATGGAAAGCTTGTGTCACAAGCGGGGTGCCGTCAAATCGGGCCGCCGATGTTGATCATCACGCGCGCCGAGCTGTGCCAAAAAGCAACCTTCCGTGTGGCAAAAGAGCAACAGGCGGGCAGTTCCGCACTCTCTACTGCTGAACCACGTGGAACGCCTGCGCAATTTCGCGGGGAATGGCCGTCGGCCCTCCGGTGGCGTAATCGACGAAGGCCCACTTGGTCTCGGCGCTGGCCAGCAGTTGGCCGTCGCTTGAGCGGATGACATGGTAGCGCCGGATCGAGGTCACCTTCTTCATGGTGGCGACCCAGGTCCGCACCACAATCTGCTCCCCGGGCCGTGCGGGCTGATGGTACTCGATCGCGTGCGAGCGGACCACCCAGCCGCATCCGAGCTGCCGATACCTTTCGCCCGACCACCCTTGGGCGGCCGAATGGGCCACGGCCGCCGCCTGCATCCACTCCAGGTAGGCCACGTTGTTCGCGTGCCCCTGGGCGTCGATCTCATCGCCGGCGACGGTATGAGAATACTCGTAGATTTCGGGCATCATCCATCATTCAGTTCTTATGGCCGCGATGGTGCCAGCTTCTTGAATGTCTCTTGGAACGAGAAATTCGCTTTGAAGCGGCGGTCGGCCTCCTTGGCCCGGGCCTTGAGCACCGAGGCCGATTCGCGCGCGGCGGCCAGCGACCCGACCACCACCACGTTGGCCTCCGGTACCTGAAATACATAGACCTGCGGAAAGGCGCTGCGGATCGTCTGGATGTCGGCATTGACGGCCGCGTAGCGATTCAGATTAAAGACCACCAGTCCCTCGGGCTGCAGCTTTTTCTGCATGTTTCGATAGAAGTCGCTGGTTTTCAAGCGCAGCGGGACGCCGGTCGAGTCGGTATCGGCCGCCGGCTTCAAGAAGGCGTCGATATAGATCACGTCATAGCGTTTTTCCGTGGTATGTAGATACTCCAAGGCATCGGCCGTGATGATGTTCACGTTCCCGCCGGATCGCACGTCGAAATACCGCGCGGCGATCTCGACCACGGCCGGATCGATCTCGACCGCATCGATTCGCAACGGCGGGTCGTGAAACTTCAGAAAGTGAACCATCGCCCCGCCGCCCAGGCCCACGATCAGCACCTGCTCTTGCTTCGGCCGGAAGAGGTAGCTGGAGAACATGAAATGCGTGTACGGCGAGAGCATCTCCTGCGGCCTCTTGAGGTTCAATTCGCTCTGGACCGCCTCTTCGCCGCCATCGCGCACGAAGAGCAGCATGCGGATATTGCCCTGCCTGCGGACGCGGATGTGGGAGAACTGAGAGGTTTGATCCAGTTCGATCGCCCCGGCAAGGCGCACGCCGCGACCGCCCCCGGCCGCTGTCCCCGGCAGCGGCCGCCAGCAGAACCACACGAGTACCAGCAGCAGAGCAACGAGCCTGCGTAGCCGATGGTCTTCCAAGTGTCTGTGCGTGCAAGCCATGCGTCCCACCTTCCTCAAATTGGAAGAGACCCCCTCTCCCAAACCCCGCAGCGCGGGCATCTTCCCCGCCCGGTGCCGAACTGGAGGATGGCCAATCTGCAATAAAGACGCGTTTCGTTTAATGTTGGCGCGCATGCGGACTCAAACGTGGGCATGGTGCCCTGCGCGACCAACGGTCGCGGCTTTCTGGCACGAATCCACGTTGATCCTCTTGGCGTTACAGCCCGGCCATGATCCGCTTGGCTTGATCCACCACACGCTGATCCTTGCACACTTCGGTAACTTTCTTCAGCGCAGCCGTGAACTCGGTGCGGTGCGGTTCGAGCAACTCGCGGCGCCGGGCCAGGTCGATTACCGCTTTGCTGGCCTCCGTCGCCAGTGCGGGGTTGTCCAGATACGGCGCGACAAAGCGCAGCGCGGCGACGTCGCGCACCTCGGCCACGCGCGTCAGCAGCAGCTTGCGCTCATCATCGCGGCTGATCATCTCCATGGCCTTCTTGAACATCGTCAGGCTTCGCTTCGCCGAGCGCTTGGCGTCCAGGCTGATCACGCGGATATAGGCCCTTAGCGCCCAGGTGCGATGCGCGGGGTTGTCGGCATTCTGCGCCAGCGCGAGCAACTCGTCGGCCACGCTGGCGTCGGGCCAGTTGCACAGCGCGCGGATGCCGGCCTCGCGCATCTCGGGCGACGGGCTTTGCATCGCGGCCTGGACCGCCGTCAGCGCCTGCTTTCCGCCGATGCGTCCCAAAAGCGGCAGCAAGATCACACGTTGGGCATCGCTCGACTCGGCCATCGCGGCCAGCACCGGGGCGGCCCGGTTCTCTTCTTCGTCGCTGCGCCCGCAGGCGAACATGATCGCCTTCTCGGCCTCGTCCCGCACTGCCCCCTTCTCGGTGCTGAGCAGGACCTTGATCATGGCAGGCACATTTTCCGGGCCGGCAAGTTTTCCCAACGCCCGCATCGCGCGGTCGCGAAGCTTCGTGTCCGGGCCTTGAACAAACTCGAGAAAGGCGGGCACGGCGGCAACGGCGCTGCGCTGTTCGAGCACGTCCAGCAGCGTATCGCGCATCGGCGGTTCAGCCTTTTTCATCGCGACCACGATCGCTTCGTCAACGCCTTTTCCCCAAACTTGTTGGAGACTTTCCTTGGCCGGGCCGCCAACTTCTCCGCCCGCGGCAACGGCCTCGATCAACAGCGGCACCACCGACGCATCACCCAGTTTGGCCAGGCTCTCAATCGCGGCGATCTTGACCTGCTGATTCTCGCT
>Ga0315289_10005318_pt1 | contig 19042 bp, 24 predicted proteins | sample YL17G11_40_MG_FD_203452 | JGI IMG/M metagenome (GOLD analysis project Ga0315289, IMG submission 203452) | Sediment microbial communities from Yellowstone Lake, YNP, Wyoming, USA - YL17G11_40 | ecosystem: Environmental > Aquatic > Freshwater > Lake > Sediment | place: USA: Wyoming | collected...
ACGATAGCGGGGCTGCCGGTTGTCGCGATTGCCCCTGCTGCTATCGGCGTGACGGTGACTGCCCCTAATACTACGGCCGGCCCGATTGTTGCCGTGACCGCTTCTGCCTGGAGAGGTGCTACCGAAAGCGAGCCCAAGGCCACGCTGGGGGCCGTAACCGTCGCCACCGCCGATAGTGCAGCAGGTGTCACACTTACCGATCCCGCAATGACTACCGGCCCCGAGGTCGTCGCGATTGCTTCCGCCTGGAGAGGCTCTGTGGAAATCGAACCTAAGACGACAGTCGGGCCACTGGTTGCAGTGATCGCTCCAGTCGCCGCTGGCGTGACGATGACTGCTCCTGCTATTACGGTTGGCCCCATGGCTACCGCTATTGCGCTCGCCTGGGGAGGTCCTATCGTCAATGAGCCGAGAACGACTGCGGGGCCGACGGTTGCCGTGATTGCGTCCGTCGCCGCTGGAGCGACCGTGAGCGCCCCCAGCACGACCACCGGTCCAGTGGCTGCTGCTACCGCGCTCGCCTGGGGAGGCTCTACCAAAAGTGAACTCAGCGCCACACTGGGGGCTGTGACCGTCGCTACTGCCGATAGCGCAACAGGTGTCACGCTGACCGATCCTAGAACGACCGCAGGGGCACCGGTTGCCGCGATTGCGCTCGATTGTAAAGGTTCGACTACGAGTGACCCCAGTATTGGCGTGGGGTCTACCCCGGCGGCTACTGCCGTCGCTGCCGCCGGCATTATCGTCGAATCAGGCCAGTAGTCCTCGTGCCAGTACCGGGCCGGCCAATACCCGCTGAAATGATACTGTGGAGCGGCCATTATGCTCCGTCTAGCGTCACCGCCGTTCGGTTGCCGCTGGCATCCACTGTTGCAGTTACACGCGGCTTGAGGTCTGCGTTATCCTGGAAAACGGCCGTGCTCGTCCCGCCGCCGCTCGACTTGCCGGCGCATACCGCCAAGAGGACCTTTAGCACGTGGCGCAATGTCAACGTCCCCTCGACCACCTCGTCCAGGATCTCGTCTACCGCATCCGCCGCCAGCGCTCCAGCGTCGATCGCTCCAGCCGCGAACGTCGCCGCATCTATGGCACCATTGGCGATGGCCGCCGCAGTGATGATATTTGCCCCAATCTCCTCCACGTCCACACTGAGCCTGTCCGCCCCAAACATCGAGTCCCACACATTGGCCGGCACGACCATAAAGTCCTGCCAGACGGGTAGACAGGAGGCGGCTGCCGCAAACTGCATCCGCAAGGTCCCCAGGGTATTCGTGTCCGTCGTATCCAACGTCACACAGTAGTTCCCGTATGCATCGTAGGTCGAGGCAGTCACGTTGGCGTGGCGGATCGTGAGAGCACCGCCGTTCTTGGACAGGAGGATACCCGTCGAGGCGTGGTCCAATGCCGAGACCAGGCCAGTTTCCAGTGCGACCCCATCCGCCTGGTCCACGAACGGGCCGAACGAGACGACTACTGCCGTTGATTGCTTCAACCACATCGTCATCGACTAGGTCCTCATCCGGCGATAGTAGTCGGCGAGACGGGGTATACCACCAGCAGGCGGGTTGTATTCGATATCGAGCCTCGCCGCATTTGCTGCCGAGCCATCGTAATGCACGATCGCCCCTACTGAGTTGCCCGTCGGGTCGTGCACCCACAGGACGACAGCCTGGATTGCGTATGCAGTAGCCAGTTCCTGAATGATGGTCGCCACATCATATGCTACCCAGTCAGTACCAGCATCCGTAACCGTCGCCGATATTTTTGTACTGGTTTCCGACCTGCTACTAATATCGTTGCTGGCCGTCGTAAACTGCGCTGGATTCGCCCCATTCTCACCAGCGATGTACGTGTCTGCATCCAGCGAATCGTAATCCGTCGAATAGAACTTGACCGAGAGCGTCGCCGAAACAATCGTAGATCCCTTCGGGATCGTACTACCCGGCACCCAACGGTGCCCGCTGTAGGCGTTGCTGCCCTGGTACAACCGCCCGCGAGACGCAGTCACCAGAACTGTGCTATCGCCTTGCTCAGCGTCGTCGGCGGATGCAACTACCTTCAGGATCTCGGTAGTCATTGTGCTACGACTCGTTCAAGTCCAATTCCAGGTTCTGCAACGTCAATGTCTGCCCATCGCTCACCGTCCGTGGCGATACCAGATCCCAGTAGGCGATGACTTCGCGGTTCCCTACCGTCCCATTGTCGTCCGTGAGAACCGCGTACCTGGCCCCGGCCCCGCTGTCAGGAATGTCCCCGCCGCCGGCCGTCCAGACGACATCCTTGACCTGGACGATGCCCTGGTCGGTGAGATCCTCTTCCGTCAGGGTATCGAAGTCCGTGCCGTCCCGGTTGAGCTGGTAACCGCCTTCTGTGTACCCGTTGCCGTCGGCAATTTCGGTCAGTTCGCCCAACGTGTTTATGTCCGCTGCGGGTGCCACTGCCGCCGTCACCAACGCTACGTAGAAACTGGATGGCGCCCCGCTCGCCAGGAAATAGGCATCGAGAAGCCTCATCTTGCCTTTATTCGTCACACCGGCCATAACTTTATCCTCCTAAAATCATAGCGGTCCTCGTGCCATCGCGCGTTCCAGCGGGTCTATCATCAGCCCGGCTACGCTGACCATGGGCACGCTGTCCACGACTTCGGCGCTGGAGATGGCCTCCAGCACGCTTTCCTTGTTCTCCGCCAGTGACGCCTTGAGTTCCGCCTCCAACTTACTGAGCGTATCCACCTTGTTGTAGTAGGAGATAGTCGTGCCCTCTTTGGCGTCGCTCAGGCGCTGCTTGGACATGTACCAGTCGCGCGCGAGTGGGATCAGCAACGCGGTGGCCTGGTCTGCGATCCAGTAAGCTGCCAGTTCTGGGATGTCCGGCTCGTCGGGCACCGTGGCCGCGCCGTAGAGGACGCGCTTGGCACGCGCGATAGCGCGCGCCTTCTGGTCGGCGTAATCCACAGTGGTATCTGCCGTCAGCGCGGCCTCGGTCGTCGGCCAGATGCGCGAAACTTCGGCGAAGATGTCTATCGCCATACGTCCTCCCCCGTCTGGCCAGGGCCAGGGCAGGATTGCTCTCTACCCTGGCCCTGGTATGCCTAATACACGCGGCAGTACACGATCCCGGCCGGGAAGTTGACCACCGGCATGCGCGCGGTCTGGACGCGCACGTTCTTGGCGACCTGCTCCTCGTTGACGTAGATCTCGGCCACCATGCCGGGGTTGCGCTCTATCACGATGTCACCGCCACGCACGACAGCGACCAAGCCATCGTACATCTCGACGATGGGAACGCCGTTGTAGGTGTAGCCTCGCGGCATGAAGAGCGCGTACCCGTCTGGGAGGAACTTGACCTTGGCGCCGGCCGCATCGAAGTAGAAGTCGTTGCGGACCTCGATCCCAGCGATCTCCAGGACCTCGATGGCCTCCGTCCGTTGGGGGGTGATGATGCGCGGGTTCTGGCTGGACAGTTCGCCGCGCAGTTTCTCGTTTTTCTTGACGATGTGCCAGGTAGTCGAGTTGACCATCATGACGACTTCGCTCTCGTCGATCCCCAGGTCGCTGGCGATCAGTCCCGAGATGTCGTACACGTCCTCCAGGATGTCGGCATCGTAGTTGCCGCTGCCATCGGTGTGGCTCCAGGCCACTGCGCCGAAGGCGCCGCCAGGGATGGAGGGCAGGTGGGAGGTGCTGAAGCGGCCGGCATTTTGATCAGTGCCGTCCAAGTCGTAGTCCACGGCCACCGTCACGCCGCCGTAGTCGATGACCAGGGCGTCCTTGACGGCCTGCCAGGCCATCCACCGGGTGCGGTTGACGTTGCGCTGCTGGAGGATGAGGGCCTTGGCCAGGATGTCCTCCGCGGCCAACTGCGCGATGCGGTCGTCCAGGCTCTCCAGTTCGATCAAGGTCGAAGCCTCCATGACTTCCTTCTCCGCGATCAGGGCGAGCTCCAGGTAGACTTCCTGGAGTTGGCCCGCGGTAGGGACTACCAACGTTCCGGCGTTGTCCGCCTTGAAGGGAGCCAGGCCCGCGCCAGTGTGCATCTTGACGGCGAGTTTGACCTTGCGGCCGTTGAACGGGAATAGCGGCGCGAACGGGACGTCGTAGACGCTCGATTCGGGCCGCTTCTCGTTCAGGACGCGGGTCAGGATGTGCGAATCCTTGATATCGCTTGGGTGTAGATATTGTTCGGTCATCTCTCATCCTCCTCAGTCGTCAAAGGTGCATTGCGGGAAAGCCGCTTCCAGGGCCGTCGAGTGCGCGCTGATGCCGTCGAGGGTCATCTCAGACAGATCGAACACGCAATCGGCGAACAGGCCGGCGATGGGCCGGTCGCCCAGGGTGACGTCGAGGCCGTTTTGCGCCACGACGACCATTTTGTTGGTGAGGTTCTGCCGGCCATCGGTGGCGGTGCCGGAATAAGGTCCGTACTTGCCGTCGCCAGTACCGGAGGTGATCTCGCACAGTACCTCCCCCCGATTCACCAGCCGCCGCGAGTCGTTGTCCAGCGTCACGACGCTGGCGTAGACGACGATGCTCTTGCTCTTTTCGTCGCCGTAGCGGTACTTGAGCGGTTGGTGGCGGTCGTAATCCATATTGTAGTAAGTTTGGAATCCCATGATGTTCCTCCTACTTCACCGCGACCGTCGCGCCGCGCTGCGGATGCAGCCGGGTAGCGAACTCTTTGACCTGTTCGCCCGTCGGTTCTGTGGCGTTAGGTTCTGAAAGCGATGGGTCTACGGGTGCCTTGGAACTGGCCGGTTGGACGGCCAGAGCCATGCGGCCTTCCTGCGGGATCGCATTGGCGACGGCCAGCACGATGGCGTCCAGGCCGGTTTGACCATCGTCGTTGGCGGCCAGAGCCAGGGCGGCGGGATGCTCGCGCAGGGCCTTCTCGACCGCTGCGATGACGACCGGCCAGTGGCGGTAGCCCTCAATGCGCACGACGCCGGGGTGGGCCTCCGTGGCCTCCATCGCCCGGACGACGCGCGTAATCTCCAGGTCGCGCGCCTTCTGGCATACCTTCGCACGCTCAGCGACCATCTTCTGGATGTCGCCAACGCTCAGCCCCAGGCCCCTGTATTGCCCATATAGCGTGAGATCCTCCGCGCTGAGGGTGACGGGGGCCGGGGCCGGTGGCTGTTCGGTCCGTTGAGACTGAGTATCATTCGGCATAGTCGGTACCTCCTGTACGGGATGATACGATTGCACGACGAAACGACCGTCGGTGCTGCTCGCGGGAACGGCGCCGAACGGTGAGAGGTCCTGCACCAGCGGATCGTTGGTCAGCAGGACGTGTTGGAGAATCCAGTCGAACTTTTCACCCGTAGTCGGGTGGATGACGTCGGGTTGCAGATACACGGAGCAGTCGGCGATGTTGCCGTGCTCGACGCCGAAGGCGATTTCGGGGTCCGTGAAGCGGAAACCGGCAAACAGTTTGTCGCCGATCATCTTGAGTTTTTCGACGAAACCCCGGTTGTGTTCGACCGGGACGAGGCCTGCGGTGTCGTCGTGGTGGTAGTCGGCGGGGACGGAGATGTGACGGGGCAGGCCGGCTTTCCATGCCTTGAACGCGCTCCTGATCATCTTGGCGGTGATCTCGACCAGGTTGCCAGAATCCCCCTTGAACCACTGGCCGGGGTGGATGATCTCTTTCCACACCAGGCCGTCGTCGGTTTCCATCGCATCCAGGACCGGACCGAGGCGGACGGAGAAGGCGTGCAGAGAGACCGGGGCACCATCGGCGGGCATGCTGTCTGGAGCAGTGACGGGCTGGGGCTGGGGTTGCAGGGCGGAGAGTGCTTGCCGAATGGGGGCGACGACGGCGCTCAGGAATGTGCCGAATAGCGATGCCTTGACCGGCTCATCCATCGTCTTGTCCACCCATACCCGCGCCTGCTCCTCCGTGTAGACCGAACGCTCGAAGGCGAAGGCGACGATGGATTGCATGGAGTCGCTCCACAGGGCATAGACTGCCGGGCCGAAGTCTCCCTCCAGTTCACGCAGGTCCTCGACGTTGGCGGGATCGCGGTTGCCGGTAGGGACGATGACGTAACGGTCGAGGTGCTCCAGGTCCACCCTGGAGGCGGTGAGGGTAGCCTCTTTTTCGTTCTCGATCCACTTGCCATCCTCGACGTGGAAGGATTTCTTGAACTGCGCGATGGCGACGGCCATCGGAGAGTCCACTTTGCCTTGCTCTTTCAGGGCATCGTACACGCGCAGAATCCAGTTGACTTGCGCCAGCGAGAGTTTTACGTCGTCCAATTCCTGGATCGCTGGCGGTGCGTCTGAAACCTTCTTGACTGGCATATTCTATTTCTCCAGCAGGTGTTCGATCTTTCCCTTGACGGCGATGGAACCTTCGAGCCGGTTGGTAATCTCGTGCAGTTCGCGGTTCTCGCGCTCCAGTACTGTGATGCGCTTCTTCAATTCCTTGATCTCCTTGTCCAGCCGGGTCACCATATCCCCGGCTGCATCGGTGATCGTCGCCGCCGCGTCTGCGTTGGTTTTCCTGCCCTCCGGCCCGGCCTTGCGCCTGTTGATCAGATAGGCCAGCAGCGCCGGGATGCACCCGACGGTCAAGGCGACGATGGCCGATACGATGATGTCCACTTTCATAGTAGGTGCTCCAGAAACGAAAAAGCGGAGGCCCGTTACCTCCGCCGCGTCCATTGCCTATGGTCTATATGGCTTCTCGCCTGATACAGTTTCGGCAGGGGTAACAGGTCTCCGCTTTCTTGACTATGCAAAAAGCAAACGACCTCTTGCTACTTGCTCCTATGGCATTTCTATCTGAAAGCCATAGGATGCTATGAAGTTGTCAGGTTCAATATGACAGGATGATGACGATTACGTAACGACAGTATAACAGAATCCACTCAGGCTGTCAAGTAGTACATCGGTACTGTAAGATCAGGGTTGAGTAAAATACCTCGCCCATTTTCGTTCCCATACTTATACGAAGGGCGCGATACGTTGAGCTACCTGAGATGCCTCAACGAATAGTTCCTGGGCCGTGTGTTGCGCTTCCCTGGACTCACGCAGGGCATTCATCAGTGTGGCCAGTTGGAACCATACGTCTTCGAGCGCCGTGATTGCGTCCTGTACCGCGATGGCCTGCCCGCAGGCCGTACAGATCAGGCAGCCGTGCTCGAAATCCTCTCGCAGGGGGCGGTGGCAGATATGACATACGAGTTGCAATTGTGTCACGCGCCCCATGCGCATATTGAGGCAAATGCTTCCATGTGACATCGACAAAGCCCCCCCCTTTTTTTTCCGATGCGGTCTGGTACTGACATTGTACTCATTTGCCGGAATCGTGCAAATCGCTTTTCAGTCGCTCATCGTCCAGTAACGCCTCCACGGACGACTCCGGCGGGACCAGGGTGACGCGGACGATGTGCCGGTTGTGGACGCGCAACAGCCACATGCCGTTCTCGGCCAGCATGCGGTACAGGGCCAGGATGTCCTTGTTAGGCGTGATCGTGATCCTAGCGTCTATCGTTTGCATCTGGCTGCCCATCTGGCCCGGTGCGAATTGGGCCTCCGCGCTGCAACGCCTTCAACCGGGCGTGGAATAGCGGGCGCATGGCCTCGACGTGCTCTCCCTTACCGTGCAGGGCCGACGACTGTTGGATATCCTCGATCCTCCAGCCCTCCCACATCAATTCCACCCATCCCATCGTAGCGGCCTTGTGGCAGATCAGCACGTCCTCGAACCCATACAGGTGGTCGGGGGCCAGGACATCGAAGTACCCAACCCGGTCCATGAACTCGCCCGTGTACCATACGGCATAGCCGAGCCGCTTCTGCGGAACGTAGAAGGAGAAGCCGCCCCACGCTTCGCGCCAGGCTGACTCGACTTGTGTGCCGTCGCGCCAGGCCCGCACCAGCGCCACAGGACGCACCTGGCGCTGATACTCGACGAACTGCTCGACGGCCCCGGCCCAGCCTTGCGTCAGGCACACCACGTCGTTGTCCCATTTGACGACGGGTTGGAGGGGTTGACGATGGGCCTCGATCGCCAGGTTCAGGGCACGGGGAATGCCGATGTTCGTTTCCAGATGGTGCACGGTCGGCCACGTCGTGAACGACGACTTCTCCCCTTGCGTGGTCCGCCAGGCGTCCACGACGTCGCCGGCCCCATCGGTCGAGCCGTTGTCTACGATCACGAGCTCGATCTCGCCCAGGTCGGTCGTCTCGGCCAGGGCGTCCAGGGTCGCCGTCGTCTCCTTATGCCGGTTATACACGGTCACGATCACCAGCGGCTTCACTTTATTACACGCTCCAGTTTTCCAACCCGGTTCACCCTCCAGGTGACGTTAGCGAAACCGGCCACCGGCACGTCTCCGAGCAACGCCCGATTGTCGAGCGTCTCCTCGATCTGCCTTTTCTTGTAGTGTACCTGGTGGTGGCAAATCGCCAACTCAGAACCATCCACGACCGGGACCTGCTTGCTCAGCGCTGTTCCTACGAGCCAGTTGTCCCAGGACGTCCGCCCTACGGCGAAGTCTGGCATGTCGTTCCAGAAGTCGCCCCGATAGCAGAACACGTCTATCGCCAGGGGGCCTTTGTAACGGGCAGGTAGGCGGATGATTTTTTTCTGCCAATCGGAGGAGAAGTCGATCCGCTCCCGCACGTCTATATCGTATCGCTTGATGATCAGGAGGAACTTCTCGAACTTATCCGCCACGATGCGGACCAGGCGCGGGAAGTCGTCGAACAGGATGATGTCGGCGTTGATCAGGCAGCGGATGTCGTTGTGCGCCAGTTCTCGCGCTTGCTTAATGGGCCAGTTGACCAGGGGGATATTCCGGTGATCGCGCTTGAGCGGATAGATCGGCGATCCGACCTCGGCAGCGAACTCGCGCGCCCCCGGTTCGTCGTCGCCGAATAATAGCACCTCCGGCGTTGGCTCTGATCTAAGCCACGAGCCGATGGCGTTGCGCTGGATGTAATCGAACTCACCCGTAAAGCCTCTGACAATGGCGTGGAAGGTTATCATCTTATGCTCCTAACTCTATAGGCTCTTGCTCTGTCAACAGCTTTTCGCTCAGCGTGTCCATCCCCAGCGGGAAGCGGGACGCCACGAATACCGCACGCACCTTGCGTTCCCCGGACGGCCAGTGCAATGGGAACTCTGGATGACGGGGCTGCTTGACTGTCACGTAGGCGTAGCGAAAGTGGAGGCGCAGTTGCGTCAGCACCCAGTTGCGCGCCGGTCGGCAACTTTTCTGATGCAGCGCCTGGTCCAGACCGTCGCTGTCGCCGCACCTGTGCGCCTGTCCGTCGTCCGATGGATGAGCGCGTACCTCGACCAGGAGCAAGCCGCTGCAGACCCGCGCCAGGTCCTCCAGCACGCGGTGGGGGTTGTGAACGTGGTACAGGGTCCCGTACAGGAATACGACGTCGAACTGGCCCAGGTGATCGTGGCTGCCCGGCGTCTCCAGGTCCACGCATAATACGCGCCCCGCCCGCCAGGGGTGACGGCGCAGGTTCTCCGCGATGTTTCCCTCCCTGCCTTCCGTCGAAAGCACGTCGCAGCCGCGTTCCTCCCAGAAGGAAGTTAGCAGGCCGATCCCAGAGCCGGGTTCCAGGACGCGCTTACCCCAGAGGTCCAGGCCCAGGGAGTCCAGGTGGGCGAGCCGGGCCTGATTGAGTTCCTGTGACTTGGGCCGGTCGAATGGAAAGGTCGTCATAGCTTCTTTCCCTCTTTCGTCCTTTCCCATTCCATGCGCGCACCGGTTCTCACGAGCATGTAATGTGCGTGCTGGAAGCCGTAACGGCGATCCGTGCCGATGGAGCGGGTGTATAGCCCCGCCATTTCCTCTCTGACGGCCTGAGGCAAGGGGCGAGCGTGGTTCTGGTGGATCACCGTCGCCGCGCCTGTGAGGTCGGCCAGCACCGCGCCGGCCTTGCGTGCCCGCCATATCATCCAGTTATCCCAGCAGGTCCGCCCGGCCAGGAACGCGGGCACGTCCCCCCAGTTTACGTCGCGGTAGATGAACGTATCGCAAGCCTCTTTACGGTGCAGGCGGGGGCGGTCCATGACGACTTGTTTCGTGGCCCCGGGCCAGGCCGGATCAGCGAAATCTATCAGCCTCTGCATCTGTACATCCCAACGCCGGGCGCCAGCCAGGAAGCGCGGGAACTTCTTGGCGGTAGCCTGGATAGCCTCGACGATGTCCGGCAGAATGATGATGTCGGCGTTGACCAGGCAGCGGATGGGGTGATTTGCCAAGCAGTCGCCCTGAGTGATCAGGTCGCCGACGAAGGGTACCCCATCTGCGTTGCGCCGGATGGGGTAGATCGGTAGCCCGACCTCGGCGGCATACTCTCGCGCCCCTGGCTCCTCTGCGCCGAACAGAATGACCTCTACGCCGGGACGCAGCCGTATCCAGGAGCCAATGGCGTTGCGCTGAATGTGATCGAACTCGCCCGTAAACCCCTTGACGAGGGAGTAGATGGTTAGCATAGGGCCTTCTCCAATTTGGCCGGGTCGTGCTCAGGCCGTTTCCAGAACAATAAGTCGCGCTTGCCGATTCCACGCCACTGGTAGCCCCAGCCGGTCAGCAGGTCGGTAATCCTATGGCTTTTGTATCCGAACTGCATAGTCCGCTTGTCCTGGACCTCGATGACCAGGGCCGGTGAGTGACATTCGATCAGGCGAGAGGCCCCCACGAGGGCCGGCAGTTCCGCCCCCTCCACGTCTATCTTGATCACGTCTAGCGCGAACGTTGGTAGCAGTTCGGCATCCAGCGTCACGGCCTGCACCTTGTGCCGATGGCTCGATTTGAAGTTGGGCGTACCGATCGTCGCCAGGCCAATTTGCCCTTGGTGGTCTGGCAGGTTCAACCACGTTTCGCATGGGATGTCGAGCGCGGCCTTCTCGGAGATGATCACTCGATCTACTAAGCCCTCAGATGTTACGTTCCAGCGCAGGAGGGGTAGTATTTCTGGATTTGGCTCGAATGCCCATACGCCCAGGCTGGGGATCACAGCGGCCAGGAGGGTAAATGTACCGATCCCCGCGCCGACGTCGAGCAGCCGGGGGGCATCCCTCTGTACCAGTAGATCATGGGTTATTGTCAGTACCCGCCACGTTTCGTCGTCTATGGGAATCATCCTCCGCGAGCCGTGCGTGAATAGAAGTTCGTACTCACTTTGCAGCAGTGGTAGCATTGACTTGCTCCTCGATCCAGGCATACGTTTCTGCGATCCCGTCCTCCAGGGATACTTGCGGCTCGTAGTCCAGGACCTTGCGCATTGCCGTCAGGTCGGCGTTGCGTCCGCGTACCCCTTGCGGGCCGGGGACGTGGATGAGCGTGACCGGCCAGTTAGCAGCCTCGCTGACGACGTGGGCCAGTTCATCGATCGAGACGGCCCGATCAGTGCCGATGTTCAGCGGCTCGCTGTGCTCTGACCTCATCAGCCGGTACAGCATCTCCAGGCAATCAGAGACGTAGCAGAACGAGCGCGTTTGCTCACCGTCTCCCCATACCTCGATGCTGTGCTCGCCCGCTCGCTTAGCCTCTGCTACCTTGCGGCACAATGCGGCCGGCGCTTTTTCACGCCCGCTGTCCCAGTCCCCCTCCGGCCCATAGATGTTATGGAATCTGGCGATGCGCACCTGGACGCGAGGCGTATCCAGGTACATTTCCTCTGCGGTTAGTTTCTCAATCCCATAGGCCGTATCCGGCTTGCCGTCCCATGCATCGCCCTCCCTCAGTCCCTGCGCCCGGCTGGAATCCTGGAGCCACTCAGGGTACACGCATGCGCTGGACGTGAATAGCAGCCGCTCGACCCCAAGGCACGCCACGGCCCTGGCCGTGTTGAGGTTGATCCTGAGATTGTTCTGGAGGATGTCGAAGTGGTGGAAGGAGATGTAGCCCATCCCGCCCATATCGGCGGCCAGGTGGTACACCTCGTCGACGTCAACCAATGCATTTAGTGCGTTGATTGGTTCGCGCAGGTCGCACGTCCAGTCTACCTCATCGGCGGGGACTTTGTACGCAGGCGGGCGATAATCTACTGCCCGCACCCAGCACCCCCGCTTTTTCAGGAAGCGCACCAGGTGGTGCCCGATGAAACCGGCCGCTCCGGTGACACACACTCTCGTCATCTCGCCTTTCCTTTCCACCACAAGTATAGTGGCCCGCACTCGTCGTTGACATGCTGTTGCTCTGATCTGGACAGGTCGTCGGTGTAACGACCGATGTGGGCATCCACCAGTCGAATCGTCTTGATGGCGTCGAATAGCCAGTCCGGGTCGGCGGGGATCTCGAAGAATGTGAATAGCGCCGGAACGACGTCCTGTGGGTGCCGTGCCATCTGCTCCATCTCCACGACCGTGTAGCATCTCTGCGGAACTTGCTCGTAGGCGGCCCGTGCATCCCCCATGATCTTGAGGTACCAGAGGCAGAAACGGTCCACACCCCCCGGCCCCCACCTCTGGCGCATCAGGGAGGCCAGGACGTCTTTCGGCTCACGGATCAGGTGGACGTAGCGCAGGCCGTCTCCGAACATCTGGCATAGCAGGTCTACATACCGCACCGTATGGGGTGTCTTTTCTACCCAGTACGGCATGGGGAAGCGCGAGAACATCGTCAGGGTGAACCGGCGGGCGTCCTGTATGCGATCCTCGCCGGTCATAGTATCGTGTAGTACCCCCTCGACGTCCTCCCAGGCATAGACGGCCTGGATAGCCTCGGCCGGTACTCCATTCTCGGCCAGGCCCGCAATCAGCGTGCGGTAGAAATCGGGGAGCATGGAATGCCGAAATTGCTCCAGCGTGACCGCGCCGTGTACGTAGTCGGCCAGCCCCCCCGCCTCGCAGATGAAGCGCGGTTCACGAAAATAGATCGTCTCGGGATGGGCATTGACGATACTTCCCAGGACTGCCGTGCCGCAGCGTCCGGTTCCACCGATGAAACGCGCCTCAATCATTTTCCCTCCCCGAAACGGATATACTCGCAGCCGTGGAGCTTTGACTCGTCCAGGAATCCCCACACGTCCAGAATGGTCTTGCCGGCCAGGGGCATCCCCTCGATCTGCTTGAATTCCTCCCAGCCGGTCATCAGTACGAGCACGTCGCTGGCCTCGACCAGTTCCTCCAGAGTTGCCGCATATTCCACGTACTCCTCGGTCGGCATTGCGCCCGGATCGTAGGCCAGGATATGCAGGTCTGGCCGGCGGCTGAACATCGCGCGGGCCAGGAGCATGCTCGTCGAGCCGACCGACAGATTTACACCGGGCTTGTAGGCTACCCCTAGCAGGCCAATGGAGGCGTTGGTATCGGCAAAGCGTGTGGCGAGCATCGCCAGGTGCTCGATCTGGTACTGCTCGAAGGCTATTACGGCGGAGGAGATGTGATCGGTGAGGCCGCGCCTCTCCATTGCCGCGAGCATCGCCAGGTTGTCGCGAGGGAAGCACGGGCCTCCAGGCGGGGGTCCGGGCCTAAAATATGCCTGCCCGATACGCGGGTCGGAACCGATGGCGCGCAGGACCTGAGCGGCATTCGCGCCGGGTGTGTGGTGGCATAGGAGTGCTAATTCGTTGGCGCGGGCGATCTTGGTGACGATGGCCGTATTGAGACCGATCTTGGCGATCTCTGCGCTTTCTATCGTAATCTCATAGATGGCAGGATTGCCGAGGGCGATGCTTTCGTAATACCTGCGCATCATCGCGACTTCGCGCTCGTCCTCGTGGCCGATCAGGATCAGGTTGGGGGATGAGAAATCGTGGACGATGCTGCCTTGTCGAATGAACTCTGGGCAGTAGACCAACCCGAAATCCCGGTGCGCAATCTTGCCACTGATCGTCTCCAGGCAATCCCGAATGGGGCCATCGACGTGGCCGGGCATCACGGTCGAGGCGATGGCGACGACTCTGTATTCCGAATCCAGGGCCAGCGCCCGGCCAATGTCCCGACACGCGCCCAGGACGTGCTTGAGCGAAAACGAACCGTCGGGCAGGCTGGGGGTTTGCACCAGAACGAACACGATGTCGGATCGCTGGACGGCGAGGAGGGTGTCCGTCGTGGCCTCCAGGCTGCGGTGAGGATCGTCGCGTATCGCTCGCGCCAGCCTGTCTACGTCCGGTTCGGGAGAGTAGAACGTGTCACTCTGGAATTGCTGCACCGCACTGGCATTGGCATCGGCGATGATGGTCGGCAGCCCTTCGCAGGCAGTCCACACCGCCATCGGGTAGCCCAGCCGGCCGCATCCTCCCACATAGCATATTGTATTCATTCTGGTCTCCAGAAATAGACGTGCTTGGTCCCATCCGGTTGCGTGAGCTCGACCCTGCGGGCATTCACCCACGCCATCAGTGGAACAACCTCCGGGAAGCCGTAGTAAGAGCCACCTTGCCAGTAGGAAGCAAACTTGTGGGGTGGCGGTCTGCGGGAATGGCGGAAGTAGCGTTCGATGCGCGTCGAGTAGAAACCAAGAAGGTTTTCATCGGTCAGTGTTTCCGGGCTGTACCACAGGTCGTCTACGGCGATCACGCTACAGAGTGGCAGGGTTGGCACGATGCTCCTCAGTACGTGTTGCATGATGCTGGCCCCGTGGGCGTCCACGTACAGTAATGCTATGTCCGTTTCCCCCCATTCGTTTTGGAACATAACCGCAGAGGCGTCGGCCAGGATGCGGCGAACGCGCGAGGAATCCAGGGGTAGGGCGCCCAGCGATCTATCCAAAGCCCCGAAATCGCGATCTACGGCCAGGATACGGGTCTCCATGCCCTCAGTAGCGTCTACCCAAGTTCGCAGGGATAGGCCGAAGCCCACGCCTATCTCCGCGATCACGTCAGGGACGAGGGCGTGGACGAGTAGGGCCAGCGCACTCAGCGACTGCGGGGTTTGGTCGGTGCATTCCACGCGCCCGGCTACCCGCCGGACCTGCTCGATCCACGTTTCGTATCGCTCTCGGCTCACTCTCCCTCCAGGCAATCTCGATAATTGGTCGGGGCGTCTTTCCTCAGCGCGATGCTCAGCGGCCACCGCTCTACCCCGGCCAGGTTGCAGATTGCGATTTCGGCCTGCTCCGGCAACACCGCGATCTGGCAGTTGCCGGTCAGGTCCTCGTAGTACAAGCGAACGCCCTCCAGGCAGGAGAACTTTGCCACGTACCGCGCCTTGCGTGCGGCAAACTTCTCGAACCCGGCCCGGTCGAACGGGATCGCCGGATACTCTCCGCGCTCGACGGCCTGCGCAGCGTTCGGATTTCTCTTGGCGTAGGATTTCCACAGGCCGGAGAACCAGTGCGCCACATCGTCCCGGCGCACCAGGTGGATGACGCGCATCTGCTCCAGCAGTGACAGGGATGCACCGATCTGATTGTACTTGATGTCCAGGCAGGTTACGAGGTCCGGGTGATCGTATTGCCGGATGGTCTCTATGGCCGTTTCCAGGGCCTGCGGCGGGTTGTTGCGAAATATCTCATCGGCATAGCGCAACTGCGGGTGGCTGGCGATGGCACTGCCGAGCATGTGCGTGCCGCTACGCTGGTATGCCATTAGGACGATGAAGCGAGAAAAGTCTAAGTCGCTCATCCTATTACCTCAAAACGGCATTTCGTTGCGGCCCTTGCGTAGCCCGGTCACGTACCCTATGACCAGGCCCACCAGGAACCCCACGGCGGCCATCGCTGCCCCGGCCTCACACATCCATTCCTGTACGGTCACGTATCCCTCCCTATGGCGTTATACTCGTAAACTCACAGGCTAAGCCCTGGCCTCCTCGATGACCTCCAGCCAGCGCATGGCCTGCTGCTCGTATGAGTGGCGCAGCCAGACCTCCTCGCGCCAGGCATGGGCCATTTGCAGCGCCTCGGGCCGGGCAGAGGAAAGCGCCTCGCGCAGTACCATCTCCAGGTTGTCCAGGTTCGCCAGGAAGCCGAACTTGGTTACGTGCGGGCTTTCCGACTGACGGCAATCGTTCCACAGAGCACCGTAGACCGTCTCGGAGGCGACGACCGGCACGCCGCCGGCGCCGTACTGGATTGCCTTGAGCGGAGAGCGGCACTTGCTCGATTCGGTGCGGTCGGTCGTCCAGGCCAGGCCGACGTCGAAGGACTTGATCAGCCGGCGCACTTTGGCGAAATCTCTCATTTTGACCAGGGGGTGCATCCAGGTCCGTGCTGCCAGCCGGTCAGGGAACATCGTGATGAGTTCTGGCGCGCCGATCAGCGCCAGGCTCCCATGCAGGTCCTCTAGCACGCGATCCAGCACGGGAATGATCTCCCACCAGTCGTCCCAGTGGTTCTCAGTACCGAACCAGCCCAGGGTCGGCCCCTCTACGTTTTCGTGCACCGTCTCCGGGAGGACGTCCCACTCACCCATGACGACACAGTTGGGGAGGACCTCGACGACGCCTTGCTCGAGGCCCAGGTGGGCCTCTAGCTTGGCGGCCAGGTAGGGGGTCGTCGTCGTGACGATGCTGGCGCGTTTGAGCAACCGTTCGTGGAACAGCAGGCGCTCGCGGGGAGTGCCGGTGCCACGAACAAACCAGTTATCGTAGCACGGCCAGGACGAGGGGAGACCGAACAGCCAGTCGTCCACGTCGTAGACGACCAGGCCGCCGCGCTTCTGCATATCGGCCATGATCAATTCCGTCGTCGGGTCGGCGTGCTGATGGAGCCATAGCACGTCGAAATCCTCCGCCGTCTTTGCCGATACCAGTCCACTCTCGAATTCGTGTGCCGTCCGGTATCGCAATACTGAGAAGGGGGCCAGGATGCGATAGTAGCACCCGGCGGTGTCCTGTGCACCTCCGAAGATTTTCACGCTGGTTTCCTCCAATGCTCTACGATAGTTTTCCATTCCTGGACGCTGATTTGCACGTCCCATTCATCTTCGACCTCTGCCCGGCGGCGGGCGACTTCTACCAGGCGCTCGCCGGGGTCGCATAGCCGCTCCAGTTCGTCAGGCGTGCGGGCGACGGGCATCCCCAGCGCCCAGGCGATGCGGGTCTTGTTATCCGATTTGTAACTGAACGGCGCAACGTCGGGGCGTGGATTCAGGAGGATGTCGAACTGTAGAATCTCTCTCCAAAAATCGAGGAACGGTACGGGTTGAGATTTGGAGAGAATCCTGAGGGGTAGGCCAAGGCGCTCGATCGTGGGCAGTAGGATGTCCAGCGCCCCGACGTTGCCGGCGTAGCCGGCCCAAACCGGGGCGGGCTTGAGCCGATTGCTACCTTCTTTCTTGGGACCGATGACGGCGACCTCGTCCAGGTCCACCCGGTCCGGAACCTTGTAGGCCGGGAGCCATTGCGCCAGCCAAGCCCGTAGTGGCTCAGTCGGCGTGACGGCAAAATCGAACGTGGGCAGGACCTCCAGCAACCGGTACTCGCGTGCGGGTGACTCCAGCCAGTCCGGGTCGCACAGGTCGAATGCCAACAGGCAGCGTCCGGCGTCGCGCCAGCGCGCGATGGAGACGAGCCAGCCGAGCGCCGGATGGTTGAGGTACAATTTCTGGAACACGTACAGGTCGTACCCGGCCAGCCGCTGGCTGCCGTCGTAGACTTGCGCGCCATCCCAGTGCCGCGCCACCCACTCCGCCCGGATGCGGGCGGATCCGGAATTGCGATCCATGCCGTCCCAGTAGCAGGGGATAAATAATGTTTTCATATTGCTTATTGACTTATTCCGAAATCCGTCGTATAATGACCATAGGGCCTGGGGAGTGCTCTGGCCGAGCGAGGGGCAACCCTGGTATTTGACAGCCTACCCGGTGAAGGCTGGTGGCCTATGCCGGCCTCCAGGTGGGACCCCCCGGAGCGCTCTCCTCACGAAATCGTTTTTCCTCTTATACTCCCTACCGACCGGCGGGCACGTTACTGTCTCAACAGGTCGCCGGTGCCGGCACCGTGACAGTTTCAAGTGGCCGAGTAACGTTTTGCCGGTACAGGCCATCCTGGTGCAGATTGTAGGCATCGCCCCCGGCCTGTAGGCTTAGGCTGCTAATCTTATAGAACTTCTCGCTGACCTCAGATAATGATAAATCATCCCACTTCTCGTCCAATGCCTGCATGGCCTGCTGGACTTGTTCGAGGTGTTTGCGCAGGCCGGCCTTGTAATCCTGCTCGCTACTCATAGCCTCACCCCGATGTCTCCCAGGAGCGCCAGCCACTCCTTCCCCAGCAGTTCGGCGGTGAATAGTTTGCGCGCCGCCTCGCGTCCGGTTTGCCCGATCTGGTAGGCCAGGTCGGGATGGGCGAGCAGGGCGCGCAGCGTGTCCCGTGCCTGGATGTAATTCTGCACGACGAAGCCGGTCTTGCCGCCAATGATGTAATCTTCGACGTCGTTGCCCGGAACACTGACGATACAGCAGCCGGATAGCATCGCCTCGGTCCGCGCACCGGGCATAGGAGCGCGCCGGGTGGGCGAGAAGTAGATCAACGTCTCGGCCATCATGCGCCGATAGGCGTCGTAGTTCTCACACCAGTTCCGATTACCTGCCGGCCCCAGGTGTGCCAGGGGCACGTCACGCATGAGCCGCTCGACCAGCGGCAGGCCGTGGTAGATGCGGCTCGTGCTACCGCCTGAACAGATCGTGACGATCTCCAGCCGTCGCTTCTCCAATGGCTCGCTCCAGAATTCATCCACGACGTAGCCGTGGATGATGGGCCGGAACTGTGGCAGTCCATAGCGGCTCGCCCTGTTCTCCCCGCCGTCCCACTCCAGCGCCGCCGCCCACGAGTTGCACACGACTTGCTCGTTTCCGATCAGGCGCAGGATCTCCAGACGATTGGCTTCATTATCTGGCGTTCCATGCATGATGACGACTCGCGGGAGGTCCTTTGAGATCGACTTCATAATCCGATAGGGCAGCGCCCGCAGGTTATGCTTTTCCCCGCACCACTGGTCCAGGTGCATCAGTGCCAGATCGTAGTCTGCCGGATCGACGGCGTCGGGATCCACTGCGCCCAGGAAGTTGGGGGCAGGCGGGCGTTGGGCCGCGTTCCAGATCATGGCCTTGGTCGCCAGGAGCGTAAAGTCCGCCGGGAGTGCCCGGCAGAGCCGGTAGAGGTGCACCTGGTGCCAGGG
>Ga0315289_10005319_pt1 | contig 19041 bp, 11 predicted proteins | sample YL17G11_40_MG_FD_203452 | JGI IMG/M metagenome (GOLD analysis project Ga0315289, IMG submission 203452) | Sediment microbial communities from Yellowstone Lake, YNP, Wyoming, USA - YL17G11_40 | ecosystem: Environmental > Aquatic > Freshwater > Lake > Sediment | place: USA: Wyoming | collected...
CCCGTTCTCTCTCTCCCCTCTTCCACCCCCCCCCCCCCCCCCCCGCCAGACACCTTCCCCGCTCCGCAAAGACAGACCAGACCGAAGAACAAGAACAAGAAGAGGGCGAGAGAGGAATGGGAAAGCGAGCGGAAAGCTCTTTCTCTCTCACTCAAAACGCCGGGCCTCCCCCTCCTCCGCTCTGCGCGCTCCCGGGCGCCGGCAGCGCCAGAGGCATCATGCTGTGGTACCCCGCCGCGTCATCGCCCGCCCCCCCGTTCCCTCCCCCGCTCTTCCTCGCGGCGTCGCGCTCCCGCATCAGCAGGTCGATCTTGGCCGTCTGGTCCCGGAGCGTCTGGATCATGAACGGCATCGCGGCGTCGGTCGCGCCGTGCGACCACGCCAGCTCGAGCACGACGTCCGGCGCGAGCAGGCCCGCGCACGAGAACAGCGTCGCGGCAAAGCACTCCTTCTCGCCCTGCTCCACAAAGTGGCGCGCGAGGTCCTCGGCCACCGCCCTGGACCCGGAGGCCGCGGCGGTCGCGATGGCGTCCTTGTGGAGGCCGTCCGCCTTCGCCAACGCGACGGCCTCGGCCCACCTCCCCTTCTGCTTGAAGATCTTGGCGCCGACGCGGCGGAACTCGACAGAGGGGTGCTTGGCCAGCGTCGCCGCGAGCGCGAGCGCGTCAAACTTGGTGAAGTTGGCCACGGACTCGCTCAGCGCCGCGGCGTCGCCGTCGGCGACGAGCAGCTCGTTGACGGCGTCATTGACGGCCGGGACGTCCTGCTTCTGGACCGCGAGCAGGTAGTCCCTGCCCAGGGCCAGGTGGCCCGCCTTGCGCAGGATCGACACGACGCGCGCGTGGTCGAGGCGCGGCTCGAGGACCTTGAGCAGGTCGACGAGCAGGTCGGGGTGCTCGGAGAGGTAGAAGGCCACGGCGCGGTAGTGCACGTCCGGGTTGGCGACCTTGACGGCCACGTCCTTGAACCGGGAGTGCTCCCAGGCCACGGCCGGGTGCGACAGCATCACGAGGGCCGCGTTGTCATGCTCGTCGTAGGTGCAGTAGAGGAAGACGAGCTCGCGCCACAGGGCCGCGTCCTCGCAGGTGCGGATCAGCCGCGGCACGTTGAGCCGCTGCGCAAACAGCTTGAGGTGCTCCATCAGCTTCTCCGGCCTCGTGCGCGCGTAGAGGATGCCCAGCTCGGTGAAGATGCCCATGTGCGCGCGCTCGAGCCCGATCGCAGACTCCAGCAGGGCGGCGAGCTGGTCGTCGAGGCCGCGGGAGGAGTACCGCTCGACGACCTCGGCCAGGTCGTCGGCCGCGACGACGACGCTCATGGCCGCCAGCTGCGCCATCTTGAACTCCTTCTCCTCGACGCACGCCCAGCAGACCTCCTTCCAGCACTTGGCGGTGTTGGCCTTGCGGGAGGCCTCGATCGCTGGCTGGAACTGGCGCAGGTGGACGAGGCACGAGGCGAGCCGCGCCCAGTTGGGGATGCGGGCGTAGACGACGCGGGCGGCGTCGAACGAGCCGGCGGCAAAGAGACGGTCGGCCACGGGGCCCAGCGAGGCCTTGTTGGGCCCGGCGAGGAAGGCCTCGAGGGCGGCGGTGTCGCCCGAGGCGGCGTAGGCGTGGACCTGAGGGTGATTGTTTTTGGGGGGGGAGAGGGGGAAGAAGTAAATTTCGAGCGAGTTTTTTGGGTTTTTTTTATTAAAAAAACTCAAAAACCCCAAAAAATGGGGGGGGACAGGAAACTCTTCCTCACCAGCTCCGAATCGATCGCGGCGGGGTCCCCCTTAAGCGACCCCGGCGCACCTCCCGCCGCGGCCTTGGCCCGGGCCATCAGCAGGTACTCAATCAGCGGTGCGTGCGCCTTGGCCGCCGTCGCCGCGGCGACGACGTCGGAGAGCCTCGAGCCGTCGCCCGCTTTCGTATACGCCGCGATCGCAGCCGCGGCGTCGCCCGCGGCGAGGTGCGCGTGGCCGAGCTCGGTCCAGACGGCCGGGTCGTCGACCTCGGCGGCGTAGGCGTCCGCCTTCGCCAAAGAAGAAGGGGAGGCGACAGCAGGGGTCGAAGACGACGAAGCAGAGGGGGACTCTCCTCCGTCGCCGCCTTCGCCGCCGCCCTTGGCCTTGCCGTGCTCGAGCAGCACTTTCACCGCCTGCGCCTTGAGGCCAAACTTCTTGTAAATCTCAAAAGCCTCGTCGAACATCTCGTAGCCGACCGCGATCTCGCCCACCGCCGGGCCATCAAAGTTGTCGAGCCGCGAGATGTAGTCCGCGACGCGGCTCTTGTCGGCCTTGATCGCGGTGATGATGAGCAAATTCTGCAGGTTGTGGTTGTTGGCGAAGGCCGAGTTGGCCATCAGCACAATCTTCTCGAGCAGCTCGATCAGCTCCGACTGCAGGCCCGCGGCCATAAAGGCCTTGACCGCGACGGAGACCTGCTCCGGGTTGCGGCACTCGGGCAGCGCGGTGGACACAACCTGGTCGACCAGCGGCCTGCGGGTCTCCTCGGCATCCTCGGCCAGCACCTTGGCCCACAGCTCGGCGTCGGCGCGCTCGACGACGTAGCGCGCCTGCGCCTTGAACAGCGAGTGGGCGGTCGTGCAGCGCACGAGCTCGTCGTCGCACTGCCCCCGGCGGTATGCCACGCACGCGAGATGCGGGTCGCGCTTCTCGCAGTACTTGCCCACGGCGCGGGAGTCGTAGTAGGGGTTGGTGGTGAGGAAGTGCTCGGCGTTGGTGCCGGCGGCCGAGGACGAGGCCGAGGCCGAGGCGCCGCCACCGCCGGCAGCGGCGCCGCCGCTGTCGACGAGGATCTTGCCCAGCGCGGAGTGCACCCCGGCGTCCTTGGAGCCCTCGGCCACCAGCTGCTCCAGGAAGGGCGTCAGCAGCCTGAGCCTGTTGCGCCGCTCGACCTCCTCGCAGAGCGCGTCGACGGGAACCAGGGAGCGGACAGAGAGGATGAGGTTGGTCACAAACTCGTCGGGCGCGTCAGCGTCGAGGAGGCCGCCGACGACGGCCGGCGCCGCCGAGGGGTTGACCTTCTGGACGTAGGCCTCGATGTAGCGCGTGGCGCCCGTGGACCAGAGGTAAGCTGCCAGCGGTAAGGGGGAAGGGGGGACAGAGAGGGAGAGAAAGAAGGGAGGGGAAAAAAGTGAGTTTTTTGTTTTCGTCGAAACTTGTTCTTCTTCGCCTCTCAACCTCCCAACCTCTCTCTCTCTCTCTATTTCTCTCTCGAAAAGAAACTCAGAAGAACGAACTCACCGGTCAGGTCCCCGACCATCCCGTGCCTGTCGCACACGTTGATTAGAGGGCGCGCGTCCGGAAGCTTCGCGTCCATCAAAAACCTCTTGGTGCGCTCAGGAGGGTAGAAGTCTGACTCGCGCGTCGCGCGTTCGACCTCCTTCACGTTGCCGGTCTTGGCCGCGGCCTCGATGTACTTGAAGTGCACGTCCGGGTCCTGCGAGAACGCCACGTAGGAACCCAGGTACAGGTAGAGGCCCGCGGGGGACTCAGCCGCCTCGAACAGGTCGACGATCTTCGAGGCGCCGATCTGCTCGGTGTACTCTTTCGCGATCTGCACCGCGAGAGGGAGGTTGGCCTTGGGGTCGGCCTTGAGCAGCTCGCGGAGGCACTCGAGGGCCCACTCGGCCGAGAGCGTGCCGAAGAACTCGACGAGGGCCTGCGGGTCGAGGGCGTGGGTGTTGACGATGACGCGGCGGATGTCCGGGAGGTCGGTGTAGTGCTGAAGAGAAGTTGTTGTTTTTTTGGAAAAAGTATTGTGGAAAAAGGTGAACGTGAAGATTTCCGTCCGCTCTCGCATCTCTCTCTCTCTCTCGAAAAACCAAAACCTCTCCCTCTCTCTCGTACCTGCAGCGCCCGCATGTACAGTCCTGCCTTCTCGGCCAGCTGCGCCACGCGCGGCCTGTCGTAGTGCGTCAGCGTCCCCGCCGCCATGATGGCGTCGGCCACCTGCGGCGCCGTGACGAGGTTGATCTCGAGCAGCTTGGTCTGCAGCGCGCTCTGCGAGGCGTCGTCGGCCGCGAGCGCGTCGAGCAAAAACGCCGTCGCCTCGCGGACCATGTTGCGCTGCAGGAAGAGGTCCGCGGCAGCGCCGACCTCGACTCCAGAGCCGGGCTGCTTGACGACTTGCTTGGCCAGAGAGACTGCGGCGTCGGGCGAGTCCATCATCAGCTTCTGCAGCAAGGCCACATAGTTGGGCGCCGCGCCCGACTGCGACGCGTACTGCGACAGCTCGGCGAAGTCGCCCTTGGCGGCCAGCGCCTCCACCACCTTGGCCTGCGCGCCGCAGGAGCGGTAGACCTCCAAGGCGCGCTCTGCGTCGCCCGAGGCCCTGAAGGCGTCGCCCAGGGACTCGCAAGCCTCGAGCTTGCCGTCCCTGAGCCAGCCCTCGAGGAGGTGTTTCTTGTTCTGGGAGAGGACCAGCTTGGCGAGCTCCGTCGACTCGAGCGCGGTGAGCCTGCCCCCCGGGACCGACAGCAGCGCCCCGAAGTACACCAGCAGCGGGGAGGGCTGGCCGGCCGGGGGCGGCACGGACTTGAACTTTTCGATCGTCTCGCGCGTGCGCAGGGCCCCGCGGGGGGACTCTGCGGCCGCGGACGCCGCGGCCTTGAAGTCGCCAGCCGCAAACAGGCGCTCAAAGTTTGCCGCCGCGAGCGCGTCTGCCCCGGGCAGACCCCCGCGCTTGGCCAGCGCCAGCGCCAGCTCGACGTTGTGCAGCTGGTTGGCCACGAACGGCACCACCGCGGCCTCATTCAGCGTCGCGTGCAGCACCTGCCCTCGCCTGTTGACGAGGTAGATGCCCCCCGTCGAGGAGCAGGGCACGGCCAGGAAGACGGGGTCGGCAGACACCCGGTTGCGGTAGACGGCCGCGCCCGTCGCGAGGTCGTAGACGAACAGCAGGCCCATCTTGGTCACCACGTAGACCAGGCCGAACCTCTCGGAAACGTGCAGCGAGACCGGGAAGTCGTCGGCGAACTCGGGAGGAAAGAAGAGCTCGGCCGACTTTTTCAGCGGCGGCGCGCCGCTGGCGTTGGCGCCGAGCTGAACGACGTGCAGCTTGGAAGAAGTTGCGGTCTTCTGCGCGAACGCGATCACGGGCACGCTGGTGCCGTCGGCGAGCTGCACCGTCGAGAAGGCCGCGGCGTGGGCTTCGAGCGCCTGCGAGCGGCGCTGCTCGGCCGAGAAGAGCTGCATGGCGCCGCGCACGAGCGCCGGGCGGTCGGGTGTGCCGGGCGCGATGCCGATGAGGACGCCCCACTTCTCGTCCGGGGTGGTGCGGTAGGAGATGATCTAGCGCAAAGTTTCGATTTTTTTCCGGTGGAAGGGGTTGTGCGGGAGAGAGAGGAAGGGAAGGGGAAAAAAGAAAGGTGTGAGTTTTTCCCTTTTTTTTTTTTTGATGAAAGTAAAAACACAACCTCTTTCTCGCTCGCTTCCTTCTCTCTCGCTCTCTTTCTCTCTCGCTCTCTTTCTCTCTCGCACTCTCGCATCACCGCAAGAACAACAAAAAAAACCCAAATAAACCGCTCACCTGCGTGTTCTCCAGGTTGGGCGCGCGGTCAAACACCTTGACCGGGTCCCCCCCCGAGGCCGCCGCGTCCCAGTGGTACACGCTCGACGCCGTGACCACGCCGAGCTTCGAGGGGGACACCCACCGCCAGAAGGAGACGGGCTGCGCGATCTGGAACGACTTGACCTTGGCCTTGGTTTCGAGATCGAACACCTGCAGCGAGTCCCCGGCGGCGCCGGCCACCGACGCCTTGAGCGCGATGACCTTGGACGAAGGGTTCATCAGCGCAGAGTCGGCGGTGATCGGCCTCCGGGTCGGCGTCATCGGCGACGCCATGTCGACGATGACGACCGAGTTCTGCGGTTCGTTTTTTTTGGGTTCGAGAGGTGCGTTTTGATAAATGAGGGGGGCGAGGAGAAAAGAGCGGGGGAGGGTGAGTTGTGGAAGGGGGCGGGAGAGGGCGAGGTCGAGAAGGAGAGGAGCGAGGCGGGGTCGCTGTTTTGCGTCCTCTCTTCTTCTTCTGCCTCCTTCTCTCCAAAGGAAACTCCAACTACTCACCTGCGCCCCGGTCTCGCGGATGCAGATGAACTTGTCAGACTCCATGGTGGTGTTGGTGAAGGTGACGAACTGCGCGTCGACGCCGATGGCCGGGAGCTGTTTTTGTTTTGTTGAGTTGAGTTGAGAAGGAAAAGGAGGAGGAGGAGGAGGTCGAAGAAAAGAGGTGAGAAGAAGAGTGTCGAAAGAAGAAAGAAGAAAAACAATGCGGCAGTTGCTCGACCGTTTCTGCCTCCTCGTTTTCGACGCCTCGACGTCTTCCAACGACCTCCCGCGCTCTTAAGACGTCGCCTCCGTGTTCCTTCGGTCCCCGCGGGAGAAGGAGGGGATGGAGGAGAGGTGCGAAAGAGGGGGGGCAGACGGAGGAAGAAGACGACGAGAGCATGGAAAAAAGGAGGAAAACCATCGAGCACGAAACAACAAAGCGAGATGAAGGCGTCGGTTGACGCCCTTCCGCTTGCTGGCGTCGTTTTCCTCTCGCTCGACGGGCAAGAGAACGTACCGACAGCGCCTCCTTGAGCGCGATGGGCGCAGCTGCCGCCATGGTTTTCTTTTTCTGCAGCGAAGACGAAGAAGAAGAGGGAACAACGGCGACGCAAGAAGGCGAGGAGGCGCTCTCTCGCTCTCTCTCTAGACTACTCTCTCTCTAGCACAAGCTCTCGCGTGCTTGCTCTATCTTTCACTCGCACGCGTGTATCCTTCTCTTTCTTCGAGGGGGAAAAAAGGGGGAAAAGGGGGAGGAAGACAAGAACGGGAGGAAAAGGGTAAAGACGGAAAGAATCGATTGTAAAAAACAGGGGGAGAAGCGAGGGACCATCGAGTTTTTCGGTCACGCCCCTCGCTCTCACTAAGGAAAGAGAGAGCGAGAGCGAGAGAGAGAAAGAGAGACAAAACACAGCGCTTTCCTCCTCAGTCTTCTGTTTCTTTCGTGATCCTTCCTAGTTTAACTATGTCCAGCGCCTTCAGCAAGCTCCTCAAGTCCCTGGGGAAGGAGGGGGGCTCTGCTGCAGAGGTAAGAAGAGAGAGACGGTGGCGATCGGGGTCGTCAAAATGCTCCGTGCCTCTTCTCACGTCCCTCTTTTTCCTCTCACGTCAACTCAAAATCGTCCCATCAACAGCCCTCTCCCAAGTCGACAGCAGATTTATCGGATGACGACAGCGCCAAAGGAGGAGAAAAAGCAGCGCGATCCTCCTCCTCGGCGTCGCTCCAGTCAGTTGTGCCGGCATCGGCGACGACGGCTCCGGACACCTCGATCGAGTCGAGGCTCCTGCGCTCGGCGGACGCCCTCGCGAGTGAGCTTTTTTTACCGTTCGGACGCGGCTGAAAGGTCGTATTTCGTCTGCTGATGCCGCATGATGATCACCCGCGTGATGATTAAGAAAACAGCATAGAAAGCCGGAGAGAAAGAGAAAGAGAGAGAGGAAGATGCAAATCCTTTCGAGGTCAATCGCTTTCGATCTCACCCCCTCCCTCTCGTCAACCTTCTCCTCTTCCACCTCCCTCTCTCTCTCTCCTCCCCCCCTCCCTCCTTCACAAACAGTCGCCGACGACGCCGCGTCCAGCAGCAAGCCCACTTGCTCCACCCCGACCCCCCTTGGCACCAAGCTCCCTCCCTCTTCGGCCGGAACGGGAATCGCCAAAATCGTCTTTGACATCGACTTGGAGGGAGGCGCCTCGTCGGCGCCGCAGCTCGAGGCCGAGATCGTCGCCAGCGTCCCTTCCCCTCCCGGGAGCCCCACCTCGCCCGAGGCCCTGCCCCCGCGCAGGCTCACCGCGGCCAGCGACGCCGTCTTCGCCTACGGCCTGGGCACGGGCGCGGTGAGGCTGCTGGCCCGCGAGGGCGGCAACGCCGTCCGCGCGCTGGCGAGGGGCCACAAGGCGCCGCTCACCGACCTCGCGTTCGCGCCGGCGGCGAAGGGGGCCGCTCCCGGAGCTCTCCTGCTCGCGACGGCCGACGAGGACGGCTGCGTCGGCGTCTGGACCGTGGAGCTGCGCGGGGGGTCGCTCGACGTGGCCCGGGCCGCGCTCTTCAGCGGAGGCGCGGCAGAGGGGGGCGCCGCGGGCGCGCCTGGGAGGGTCGGCGGCCGCGTCGCCTGGCACCCGACGACGCCGGGGCTGCTGGCGGCCTCCGTCGGCGCCGAGGGCAGCTCCGTCTTCCTGATCGACTGCGCTGCGGTCGCAGAGACGGCCCCGGCCACGGACGAAGCCGCGACGCCGGCGCTCGAGCTCGACGCGGGGCCGTTGCCCGCGGGCGTCGCTTTGCTTCCCGGAAACTCCGCCTCCTCGTTCCCCGCGGTCACCGCGCTCGCCTTCTCCCCCTCGGGATCGCACCTCGCCGCGGGGACCCTGGAAAACTGTGCCCTGCTGTGGGCTCTGCCCGGAGGCATCGACGCCGAGGACGCCGTGGACGCCGCCGCGGCGGCGAGGCCGCCTTCGAGCCTCGCGCTGGGACCCCCACGCGACGACGTGGAGGTCGTCGGCCGGCGGATCCCGGTCGAGGTCGAGTTCGTGCCCTGCCCCGGTCCGCCGACGCTCCTGGCGCGCCGGGGCCCCGTGCTCTCGCTCTTCGACGCGGCGAGGGCCGCGAGGTCCGCCGACGGGGCGGGGAGCAAGGTTGCGGAGCTGACCCTCGTGGGCGAGGACCGACGCGGCGCGCTCGGCCTGTCGTCGCTCGCCATCGCCGCCGCGCCCTCTGCCGCCGCCGGCTCCGCGCCGCTCCCGCCGCTCGCGGTGGTCTCCGTCCCGGCGAGGAAGATGCTGATCGCGGTCACCCTCTCGAAGGAGGGGCGCGAGTTCGCGGCCGTGGCGGTGTTCAAGGTAGCCGCGCCCGTGCTGTCGGCGGCGTTTGTCCCGCCTGCGGCGGCGGCGCTGGAGGCCGAGGACGGAGCGGCGGCGGCGGCGGCGCCCTCGGCCGTGGCGTCGGCGGCGGCCTCTTCCTCGTCGTCGGCCCTCTCCGTCCCGCATTGGGCGCAGCTGCTCGCGGCGCAGCGGGATGCCGTGCAGGTCTTATCCCTCGACGCCGCGGCCTGCTCCGCCGCGGCGGACGGGGGCGCCGCGGCCAAAGGGGCGGCCGAAGCCGCGGCCAAGGCCGCCGCGGCGAGGAGGGCAGCCTCGAGGAAGCTCGGCGGCAGCGCGATGCTTTCGGCCTCCAAGGAGCCTGCCTCCTGCCCCGCTCCCGCGCCCGCGGCGGCGCTCCCCGCCCCGCTCGCGAGGCTCCTGACCCCGTCGGCGCTCGCCCGGGCGTCCTCCGCGGCGTCCTCGGGGCCGGCGTCGCCCGCCTCTGTGGCGGCGGAGGCTCTGCCGAAGCCGGCCGCCGCCGTCAAGCTCGCCAGGGCGGCGGCGGCGGCGGCGCCGGTCGCTGCTGCTTCGGCTCCGGCTGCTGCTGCAGCTGCTCCTTCCCCCAGGACAGCAGCAGCACCAGCAGCACCAGCGGCGTCTCTCTCCTCGGCGTCCGCGGCGTCGATCATCGCCGAGATCAAGGCCGAGGGAGCGCGCTCGGCCGCGGCAGCAGAGGCCGCGGCCGCCCGCGCCGTCGCCGCCGCCTCTGCCGCCGCGGCGGAGGACAGGGCCCTGCTGCTCGCGACTGAGCACGCGGCGCTCGAGAAGCTCCTGGCCGGCGTCTCGGCCTCCGTCAACAGGGACCTCCCGGCCCGCATCGAGGAGATCGTCAAGAGGGAGGTGAAAGCGGCGGCCGGCGAGCGCGGCGGCGGCGGCGAGAGCGCTGCCGCTGCCGCTGCCGCGGCGGCGGCGACCGCAGCGGCCAAGGCCTCGTCCGCGGCGGCCACCGAGGCCATTAACGACCTCGACCTCGCCTCCGCGGCCTCCTCCGCCGTCGCCTCGGCGCTCCCCGCCGCCCTCTCGGCGGCCCTGCCGGCGGCGGTCTCGGCGGCCCTGCCCGCGGCGCTCTCGGCGGCCCTGAAGCCGGCGCTCGCCACCGCCGTCGAAGGCTCGCTGCTCCCGGCCTTTGAGAGGTGCTGCAGGGAGATGTTCGCGCAGGTGCAGTCCGCGTTCGCCGGGGGGCTCGCCGAGCACCTGGCCGCGGCGGGCGGAGTCGCGCGTGCGAACGTTGAGGCGCTGCGGGAGAGCGTGGAGAAGCTGGGACAGATCTCCGCTGCCGTCGAGAAAGCCGGGGCCCCCGAGAGGGGGGGCCGCGGCGCTGCTGCGGCTGCGGCTGCGGCTGCGGCTGCGGCTGCGGCTGCGGCCGCGGCTGCGGCTTCGGCTGCTTCCAGCAAGGGCAAGGCGCCCGCTGCCGCCGCTGCCAGCAGCAACAGGGGCAAGGCGGCAAAGCCCTCGGCGCGGACGAGGGGCGGGGAGGCGAGCAAGGCCGCCTTCCAGGAGCTGCTCGGGAGCTCGGTGTCCGTCGAGGAGGAGAAGAAGGAGGAGGCGAAGGAGCCCTCCCCTCCCGAGACCAAGGAGGAAGCAGAAGAGAGGGAGGAAGCAGAGGAGGGGGAGAAGGAGGTCGAGGCCGTGGTCGAGGCCAGGGAGGCCGAGGCGGCGGCCGAGGAGGAAGCCGAGGCGCTCGCCGCTGCTGCCGCTGCCGCTGCCGCTGCCGCGAAAAAAGAGGAAGCGAAAACGTCGGAGGAGGACGACTTCGCCCCCGACGACCCCAAGGCATCCCTGCGCAGGCTCGTATCGGAAAGGCTCTACGGCCAGGCCTTCGAGGCCGCGCTCGACCTTTCCGACGTCGCCGTCGTCGAGTGGCTCGCGACCGAGGTCGCTCCTTCCGATGCGCTCGCCGAGGACGCCGAGGACCCTCTGTCGCAGCCCGTGCTGCTCGCGCTGTTGCAGCAGCTCGGATCCGACCTCTCGGAGTCTTCCTCTGACGACGGAGTCCTGGCCACCAAGCTGACGTGGGTGCGAGAGGCCGCGAGGGAGCTCGACGCCGAGGCGCTTGGCCCGGCGCTGGCGCCGCACGTCAGGCCGATCCTCGCGGCGCTCGTCGCCGAGCTGAGGAAATTGATGGCGGTTGGGGGCGGGCACGCCGACGCGGCGAGGGCGGCGGCGCAGGTGGTAAACTCCGTGCTGCACCAGTGCTCTTGAGTTTGGGGGAGTTCGGAGGAGGAGGAAGGGTGTGGGGGGGGGTGGGGGAGAGAAAGAGAGAGAGAGAGAAAAGATAGAGACGAAGCAAGCAAAGAGGAGAGAGAGAGAGAGACAAAAATAAAGATGAGAAGTGTAAAAAAAATTCATGATTTTTCATCTTCCATTGTTTCCCTTCACGCCAGAGTTAAATACACCCCGAGGGCAAGCGCCAGCGTCGCCGCAGCCACCGCGCCGGCAGAGGCGAGTGGCACGGGGGATATCGAAGATGTCGCTCTCGCTGAGGAAGGCGCTGTTGGCGCCCTCGCCGCGGCCGTCGCTGCTCCCGTCGCCGCTGCTGCTCCTCTCCCCGGCTGCCGTTCCTGCTCCTGCTGCCTCTGCCGCGCCGACGACGACGACGACAGCGAAGCAGCCGCGCCGGCGGCGCTCGCGCCCTCGGCCCTCCCCTCGGCGAAAACCAGGTCCTCGGGGGCCAAGTCGTTTCTCCCGCAGAGCTGCGCCGCGGCGTCCAGGGCGCCCTCGCCGTCGGCCCTGTCTCCTTCCCCTCCTCCGTCGCCGCCGCCGCCTCGTTCGCCGCCCTCGCCGCCGCCGTGCCTCCTCGGCGGGGGCAGAGCGAGGTCCCCTCCGAACACCAGCGCCGCCGGCGCCGAGCTCCCGCCGCCGCCGCCGGGCAGCAGGGGGAAGAGCACGCGGCGGGCCAGCGGGACGACGACGGGGGAGCCGGTTGGAGGCGGCGAGAGCAGCAGTGGCGCTGGCCGTCCTTCTTCGCGCCCTCCTTCTTCTTCCTCTGCCTCCGCTTCGGCCTCCTCGACCGCCGCCGCCGCGCGGGCCCGCACCGTCGCCCCCACATCCGCAGCCAGGGCCTCCACGGCCTCCCGAACGCTGTCATGCTCAAAGATGGTGGCGCGTGCCTCGACCCAGCCCTCGAGGCGGAGAGTGCCCGCAGAGTCGGTGTCGTCGCCGTCGTCGCTTTCGTATTCGTCGTTGTCGCTTTCGACTCGCGAGCACGACACCGCGGGAGGCAGCAGCACCACCTCCCTCGCGCCACCAGCTGTGTCCGGCTCGCCCAGCTCCCCCAGGGAGTCCGCGATGGATGCGTCGAGGTCCAGGGGCCGCGGGCGCGCCCCGGCGCCGAGGGCGACGCTCCGCCGGGCGCGGGCGGCCTCGGCCCCCGCGACGGCCGAGAGGAGGGCCGAGAGCGGCCTGCTCCCCTTCTCGCCCTCCTTTTTCGAAAACGCGTCCACCCGCGCCGCGACCGAGTACAGCGCGCGCAGACTGACGAGCCTCTGGAGCAAGGGGGCGAAGCGAACGTCGGCATGGCGCAGCGCAGGGGACGCGCCGGGAGCGACGACCTCCCTGGCCGCGACGCGGCCCCGGCTCGAGGCGTCGGCGCCGAGGAGGACGCCCCCTCCTCCGCCGCCGCCGCCCGGGCTGCTCCCGAGGCGGCAGCCGCCGGAGGCGGCGCTGATACGGACGGCCTCTCTCCAGGCAGAGAGCAGGGAGGTCTCGGCCCCGGCGGCGGCGAGGCCGCCGGGCGCGAAGAGAAAGAGGCCGATGACGGAGAGACCTCCCGGGAGCACCAAGGAAGCTTGGCGGGCGTGTTCCGCGACAGATTCGGCGGAAACGGAAACGGAGGCTGTTGATGCTGCGTTGCTGCCTCTCGAGAGACGCACGGGCTCGAATCCCTGCGCGGAATATAGAAGTTTGGATGAAAGCGGTCGAGTCAGGGATGGGGAATGAAAGGGAGCAAACTTTGACTGAGTTTGTTGTGTTGACTAACCCTAAATGAAGAAATGACTAGCCCTTGATTTCTTTCTCTCCAACTTCTCAAACACAAAGCTCCCTTACGCCGACAGCTGGGGTTGGAATAACCGCGACAACGAGGTCGCGCTTGGAGCCGCACCTCCCCACGACGAGGCCGACCTGTTTTCGGGGGGTTGACGGGAGAGACGTTGGGAAGGAAGAAGAGGTTGTACGGGAGAGCGAGAGCGAGAGATCGAGAGCAAGGCGTGCAATGGTCATCAACCGACCGACCTCGCCTCTCGCGACGCACCTGCTTTTGCTGGCCCCCTTCGATCAGGGCGTCGAAGTGGACCTGCACGAGCTCGTCCGAGGTCAGGGACAGCACCATGGTCAAAATTCCAGTGAAAGAAATAACTAGAAAGAGGCCAAGAGAAAGAATTGATCGTTGCCTTGTTTTTTTCCTTCACTTCTGGTAATGTTCTGCTTCTTTTTCCAAGGAGTTGGCGTCGCTTTACCATCCTCCCGCGGAGCGACTTCCGCAGCTTCTCCGTCGAGATGCAGGCGCGCATCGGCGTTCCGGCGCGGGTGGGCAGAGGCATCGGCGGAGCGACGCCTCTTAGGGAGAAGCCCGCCGTAGAGACGCCGGCGATGCGAGCCCGGCCCCGACCCCGAAGTTCTTCGCTGGTCGTCTCGGCCAACAAGAAGAGCGCCCCGCCCTCGACAACCTACGCCCCGAGGCCGCCCGGGCCCCCCTCGACAGCCCTCCCGGGCGGCGGCGGCTCCTCTTCGAGCCCGCCGAGAACTCCTCCGCCGCAGCACCTCGACGACCCCATCGCGATCGCCGCGTCGGCGACCCGCACCCTCGCCGTCCCCGACAGAGCACGGAGCGGCGGAGGAGGAGAGGAGGACCTCTCCCTCGACGCCTACATGCGCCTGCCGCCGTCGGCGTACGCTGCCCTCGACCCTGACCTCATCCGCCGCGGCGGTGGCGGCGGCGGCTCTCCGCTCTCTTCCTCTTCCGAGCCCTCCCCTCCCTCCTCGGTCCCCATCGCCTTCTTCACGCTCGCCATCCCGCGCGCCTCGATGCTCGGGATCTGGCTCGAGCCCGTCATCAGCGTGCGCGTCGAGGGAGCGAGCAGCCCGAGCCCGAGCGGCCCGGAGGAGGGGAGAAGCGGCAGCGCGGGAGGAGCAACCCGCCACGACCGCGTCCGGCTCGTCTCGACTGCCTGCGACCTCCGCGGCTCGCCCGCCGTCCAGAGGCTGCGCATCAACGAGGTCTTCGCGCTGCGGTTCGAGGCAGTGCTGACGTGGACGGCGGGAGGAGCCGTCTCGGCCAGGGTGCGCACCGAGGTGTGGGCAGAGCCCGTCGGCCCCTTCAGGTTCGTGCCCCGCGGCGCCATCGTCGCCGCCGGGGACGCGCTTCTGAGGGGCCTTACGGGGGCCCTGCTTCCCTCTTTCTTGGGGAAGCTGGGCAAAGACTACGAGAGGTGGGCTGGGGATCCCGCGGTGAGGGCGGCGAGGCAGGCGATGGCGAGGGATGCCGAGGAGGGAGAGGAGGAGAGGAGGAGAGGAGGAAGCGCCGCTGCCGCAAAATGCTGAATTTAAAAAAAAAAAACGTCCTCTTTTTCTTCCTCCTTTCTCTCTTCGCCACCGTTTCTTCCTGTCTTAAGCCCCTATAAGAAATCCTCTTCCTGTCTGCTTAAAAAGGAATGGAACCCTTTCCGAGTGCTCTTCCTTTTCCTTCGTTTTCTGTTCTGTTTTACAAAATCACCTTTCGAGTCCGCGCACGAAGTCCCCGGCGCCCTCGCCCAGCGCGAACATCAGCACCGCTCCGGCAGTCGCGACGTTGAGCGACTCCATCTCACCTGCCATGGGGATCGAGACCGAGGAGACGGACGAGGAGGAGCGGGAGGAGGAGGAGGAAGAAGAGCTGCAGCTCGCTAGGAGCGCGGCCCTCCCCTCGTCGCTCAGGCCGCTGCCCTCGGAGCCGAGCACGAGGCAGATCCCTCTCCCGCTCCGCTCCTCCCTCCGGCCCGAGCCCGAGGGGAGAGGCGGGGGCCACCCGCCTCCCCCCTCCTCCCGGGGCTCCGCGACAAGGAAGTCCAGCCCGGCCGCCCTCGCGACCTCTACCAGCTCGCCCCAGCCGCTCCCGCCCCTCGGGCCGCGCACGGGCAGCCTCCACGCGGCGCCGCGCGCGGCGCGCAGTGCCTTGTCGCCCCAAGGGTCTGCCGTGCCGGGCAGGCAGTAGAGCCCGTCCCAGCCGAGGGCCAGCGCCGAGCGCGCGAGCGTGCCGACGTTTCCCGGGTCCTGCACGCCGTCGAGGGCGAGCAGCCTGCGCGGGAGTACGAAGGGCGGGGGACGGGCAACTTCCTCCTGTCCTCCTCCTCCTCCTCCTCCTCCTCCTCCTCCTCCTCCTCCTCCTCCTCCTCCTCCTCCCTCTGTCGACGGCGGCGGCGGCATCGTCGTCGGCGGCGGGGGAACAAGGAAGGTCGCCTCTCGGGGCAAGTCGACGACCGCCACGGCGGTCAGCGACGTGCTTCCCTTCGCCGTCGTCGCCAGCCCGGCGAGCCTCGCCAGCACCTCCGCGGGGGCGCGGAGCGTAAGCAGGGCCGGAGGGACCCCCTCCGGCACGTCGGCGTCGGGGGCGAGGAAGAGCACGCGCGGCGGGAGCGGTTTCTGCTCTGCTGCGCCTTTTCGACCTCCTTTTCCGCTTCCGCCGCCGCGGCAGACCTCGGAGATGATCGTGTCCCCGGCCAGCAGCGTTGCCCCTGCCTCCGAGCGCTCTGTAGGAGAAGTGCGGAGCTTGGCGCAGTATTTCACTGTGCAGTTTTGTGGTGGGTGCGTTTTCGGCGTTTTCATGGGGTTGGCAAATGAAAGGTTCAAAGCAAAGGTTTAGATCTAGCCAAAACGTCCAACTAAAAACTAAAAAACTATTGGCGAAAGAACGAAAGAGAACGGCGTCCGCTTTCCTTGCTCTTACCAAAGGGGTTTGAAGGAGACGTGATGAGCGTTCCCTCGGGTGGAGTGCGAGGGGCTGCGGCGTCTGCGGCGGCGGAGGAGAAAGCGGGCGCGGAGAAGGGAGAGGCCGAGCCGCCCCTCCCTCGGCCTGCAGCGGCGGCGACGCAGCCGCTCCCTGCGGGCGAGCTCCAGGATAAAAGCCTGCTCGACCTCGAGAGCCCGGAGATGCTCCTTTCTCCTGCGAGAGCGCATCGAGCGGGTAAAGGGAGTGCCAATCGCATCGAAGCCGACGGCGGCGGGGACTTTTTTTTTTTTTTTGAGGGAGGGGGTCGTCGAGGAAGGAAAAGAAGTTGTCAAAACGTCGCCGTTGGCCATCTGAATTGGAGTGAGGCTGGCCCTCTTCTTCCAATCCTTCCTATCTCTCTCACCGCTCTCGCCAGGGACGCCTGAGAGCCAGCTGCAGCTTGTCGCATTGTAATGAGCCGGATCGAGGGCGACAGGAGGACGAGAACGGGCGTGTTGATGCTCAACATCGACTCGACAAATAGTCACAAAAATCCTCCACCAAGTGGACAATTTTTCGTCTTCGTCGTCGAGCTCCACTTTTTTTCGGCTGAAGCACAGCGAGCGCGGAGTCCTTTTTTGCACGACGGCGATACGATGGCACTCTGAAGCGGTTTCAGCTTCTCTCCCTAAACGACCAGAAGAATGATCTCCGGAACTCGTTCGAAGGCTGAGACCAGGCCGCCGCGCAAGAGGCCGCGAGCCGCTTCCTCTTCTTCTTTGGCCGATGTCACCGATGTCGCCGGCGATGAAACTGAAAAAAACGAGAAGCACGCCGCGTTCGCTCTCGTCGAAGGCAACCGGAAGCGCTCCCGCGGCTGGCCTGCATCTCTGGCAACCCGCGCAGCCGAACTTTGCAAGGTAAGAGGAGAGCGGAAAATGCGAGGAAAGAGGGAAAGAGGGATAAGAAGAAGGAGCAGGAGAGAGAGAGCAAGGGCAAATTGGCATCAAGCGCGCCGCCGACGAGGAAAAAAAACAAAAAACTCAACCTCCCTCCCTTCTCGCTCACCCTCCCCCCGCAAACAGGCCCTCTCCTCTCGCCTCCTCCTCGGCTCCGGCGATGGAAGCCTGACACTCGAAGATAGGAATGCCCGGGACCAGGAACGGGGGGGTGAGGAAAAAAAGCACGCCCCCTCGAGCGGCAGTCCTCCTCCTCCTCCTCCTCTTCCTTTGACTGCCGCCGCCGCGGCCCCCCTCGCAAACGCTCTGGCCTTCCCCCGCAACAGCAACCGCAGGGCCGCGCTGCTCCTCCTACCTCCCACCGCGAGCAGCACCATGAGAGCTCCGACCGCGACCCCCAGCACGCTGTCGCCGGCCGCGGAGGCGCCCCGCGCCTCGCCTCCGCCGCCGGCTGCTGCTGCCGCGGCGGCGGCACAGCGGGCGCCGACAGAGCGTCCGCCACCGCCGCTCCCGCTGCCGCTGCTGCTGCCGCTGCCGCCGCTGCCTGCTTCTTCTGTCCCTCAGACATCTCAGCTGAAGAGGCCGCGCTGGCCGACTCCCGGCGGAGCGGGACGAGTCTCGCGGGCGGAGGCCCTCAGAGGCGGCGGCGGTGGATGCGGGAGCTTGAGCGGTCTCTCCGCTCCTCCTCCTCCTCCAGCGCAGCAGCTCTCTCGAGAGGAAGCCCCGAGCCCTCCCGTTGCCGCCGCCGCCGCTCCTCCTCCTCGTCGCCTTCATCCTCCTCCTCCTCCTCCTCCTTCTGCCGAGGCGGAGGCGGAGGCGAGAGCGAGAGCGAGAGCACGAGCTGAAAAGCAGCCCGCCGCCCCTCCGCTGCTCTTCGAGAGGCCCAACTCCTCCTCTTCCTACTCCTCGCAGCAGCAGCGCCCCTCTTCTTCATCGTCGAGCGGGAAGGCCGGCGGCGGCGGCGGCGGCAGCGGCGGCGGCAGCTTCGTCAGGAGAGTCAGCTTCGCCCTCGACGGCGACGACGGGAGCTGGAGCAGAGCTTCGTCTCTGGCCTCGCTTGCGCCGGCGGCGTGGCTGCCTTCCGGGTGGACCCTCTCTTCGAGGCGGCCGAGGCAGAGCGATGAGCAGCAGCAGCGGCAGCGGCAGCAGCGCCAGCAGCATCAGCAGCGGAAGCAGCAGCAGGGAGGGCTCCCCCCTCTGGCACCCGGAAGGAGGCAAAATTTATCCGAAGCAGCCTCGGTTGAGGAGGAGGCGTCGAGGAGCCCCTCCGCGACAGTGAGAGGAGGGGGAGCAGGAGCAGGGGAGAACCACCGCCGCTCGACGACGAGGAGGACGCAGGCCGCCATCGCCGCGGCCCTGCACCTGCCCCGCAGGCTCACCTTCTCCTCGAAAGCGGGAAGGGGAAGCGGAAACGGCAGCGGAAGAGGCGGCGGCGGAAGCGAGCTTTTCCCTTCCCCGCTCTCCCCGCGCACCCTCTCCTCGCTCGAGTCCGAGGAGCAGGCTTATCGCGAGGCCTTCCTCAACGCCAGGCTCGCCGGGGCCTGGGCCGGAGGGCGGGCCCCATGGGCTGCGCTGGACTTTAACGGGCTGGAGCTCCTGGTCGAGGGTGGAGCAGGAGAAGGAGCACAAGCAGGAGGAGAAGAGGAGGAGGAGCGGCAAAACAGGGCCGCCACCGCCGCCCGCCGGGCCGCCGCCCACCGCGCCGCCGCGGCGGGGGCGGCGAGGGACGCGCTCGTCGCCGCGAGGGGCCCGACGAGGGCCCGTCTCCTCGGGGAGGAGCTCGAGGTGGAGTGGGCGCACCTGGAGCGGCTCAGGAGGCGCAACTTCGCCGCCGGGGAGCGGGGCGGGGTCTTGAAGTCGAGCCGGAGGTGGAGCGCTGGGAGCGGGAGCGACGGGAGGGAGGGACCACCTCCTCCTCCTCCTTCTTCTCCTTCTCCTTCTCCTTCTCCTCCTTCTCCTCTCGTCGCTGGCCCTTCTCCTCCTCCTCCTCCTCCTCCCGCTTCCCCGACGGACCAGGAGGTCCTCGAGCAGCTCTTCTTTTGAAAGCGGAAGCCTGATGACTTTCGTTGTTCGTTGAAAAGAAGAATAAAAACTTTTTGTTGTATTGTGTTTTTTCGTTTGCAATTTAACTTCCCCCCCCGAAATCCGACTCTCTCTCTGAGTCTCTCTCTCTCTCTCTCTCTCTCTCTCTCTCTCTCTCACTCTCTCTCTATCTCTCTCTCTCTCTCACTCACTCTCACTATCTATCTCACACGCGCGCGATCAATC
>Ga0315289_10005321_pt1 | contig 19038 bp, 23 predicted proteins | sample YL17G11_40_MG_FD_203452 | JGI IMG/M metagenome (GOLD analysis project Ga0315289, IMG submission 203452) | Sediment microbial communities from Yellowstone Lake, YNP, Wyoming, USA - YL17G11_40 | ecosystem: Environmental > Aquatic > Freshwater > Lake > Sediment | place: USA: Wyoming | collected...
TTTTTAAATCTTTTATCTCATAAAAAGAAAAAAGGAGAAGAATTTGATTTTATGTTAAATGCTTTTATAAATTCTGCTCGTAGTATAAAAGAATAAGACGTTTTATATAACTCCTTATGAGTGAAAGAAATACAAAACAAATATTTATTATAAAGGAAAAGGATTTGTTCAGTAACGCCTTGATAATTAGATGGTTACATAAAGCGTCTTGTTAACCTTTGATTGACAGGCCGAGTGTAACAGGAGTAGAATAATTACACAATAAGAAGCGTTAGAATGGAGCGATAAGTGAAAACATTTTTTAGATGGCTGCTTTATGTGGTATTTTTGGTCTTGCCTGTTATGCTTTTTAGATTTGTTGGTTTCCTGGCAAACCGGATGCGCTGGGAGGTCGGAAGCCCAACGATGCCGGGATACAATTACTTCCGTTGGAGCCATGCGTACCTGATCCTGGGTTCGCTTTTTTGCTTTTGCTTGTATATTCCTACCATAGTCGCAATCTTCAAGAAGAGCTTGAAGCCGTTACTGATCACTACTGCGCTTATCATACTGTTAATCGTTGGAAGCATAGCCTTAGCTGTAATCGGTAGAAATACCTACTATGGCCAACAAGCAAAGGATGCTGAGAAAGCATTAGCAGTCAACCCGAATGATTCTGTCGCGATGGAAAGGATGGCGATCGCATACTCTGACAAGGGTGAATATGCCAAGGCAATTGAGTTTTTTAATAAGGCGTTGGATATAACTGCGGAACCCGCTTATGTTTTTCATGACCGCGCAAGCGCTTATGCAGGAGCTGGTTCTTATGATTTGGCGATAGCCGATTACACTAAAGCGATGGAGCTTAAACCAGACGAAAAGGATTTTGTAGCGCAGTGTTATAACGACCGGGGTGTCGCATATTTTAAATCCGGTAAGTATCAACAGAGTTATGAAGATGCCGCTAAAGCGCTTGAGATGGGATATAGAGTCCATCCCGGCTTTATCGCTGCGTTAGAGGAAAAAGGTTTTAAGGTTAATAAAAATAAATAATAGGGACGGTTCTATTTTTCAACAGGGTGTCCCTTTGGGGAACGTCCCCATATTAGTAATTTTGGAGAGGAGGGAAAAAATGCTTATAGTATTAATCGTAATAGTAACGAGCATTTGGGTATTTTTCGATGCTAAGAAGATAGGTGTTAAAAAAGGACAAATGAAGGGTGTTTGTAACATGGGGCCTGGGGGGTGGTTGATTGTCTGTTTATTGCTTTGGATTATAGGTTTCCCCCTTTATCTCATAAAAAGACCTGAATTAAAAAGAATAAACTCAGCAAGTTAAATAATTATATATTCCTACTTAAGGCGAGTTGATATTGCCCTAAAATTGTACTTGGAGGAAAAATCCGGGGACGTTCCCTGAGATACCAGACAAAGGCATTGTAAATATATAGACAATAATTAGTTGCGACACCCCTTCTAAAATAGGGTGTCCCTTTGGGCGAAGTCCCCGAAGGGGAGAACGTCCCCGTAAGCTTAGGAGATGAACATGGATAGAAAAGATTATTCTAAGGCGATTAAAGAGCTACAGAAGTTTAGGGAAGAGATTGAAAAATATGATAGAAATACAAAAGCTTTACCTAGGGCTGAAAGGTCATCCCAAGAACTGGCAATAAGGATGAAATACTTGACTAAAAAGTTGCGTGAAAGGATAAATAATAAAATTCCAATTGTTAGTTATTATCTCAAGGAGGTGGGGCTGTCTACCGATTATATTTATGTAAGTGCGCCAGCTGCGGGTGGCAGGGCTTTCCCTATTAGTTTATTAAATGACATTTTTAATTTTCCACCTTACTCAGGAATCAATATCAGCACGACCATAGATATTATTGATAGAGGTATCGGTTTTTATAAGTATCTAGTAAAAAGTAAAAAAACAATCGTAGAATTACAAGAAGCTCCTTTATTAGATATAATTAACTTAATTGAAAAAAATCTAAGAAGGTCGTTTAGAAAGTTACCTCAGAATGAAATTGAAGTTCAAGACCATATTGAGACGATTCTAAATGCCAGAGATATAAAGTTTTCAAGAGATAAAGTTTCTTTCGAGTACTCTTCTAAATCTTACAAACCAGATTTCATCATTGAAGATTTAGAAAGTGTTGTAGAAGTAAAGTTTAGTAATTCCAAAAAAGATGAAAGCAAAATAATTGCTGAAATTAATGATGACATCGTTGCTTATAAAACAAAATATAAAATTTTGATATTTATTATATATGATTTAGGTATTATTATAGACGAGTATAAATTTAAAGATGATATAACTGATAATCATAATGTATATGTAAAAGTTATTAAGCATTAAATAGAAAGAAATGCCAGAGAAACGCTTCATTGTGAGCGATGAGTGTGCTTAATATCTAGAAATTGCTAGCGGGGACGGTTATATTTATTAACAGGGTGTCCCTTTGGGGAACGTCCCCGTAAACTCCGAGGTATTTTATATGTATGAAAATAATAAATTAAAAGAGGCAAAATACTTCTTTTCGAGAATGATTGAATCAAAAGAAAGAATCGATGGCTTTATTCATAACTTAAGTGCCTTTCTTTCAGCATCGCGTTCTATATTGCAGTATGCACTGAAAGAGGCAAAGGCAACGCAAGGTGGTGAAAAATGGTATTCTGACAATGTCTCAAATAGCCCCATTTTGAAATTTTTTAGAGACAAGCGCGACCTAAACATCCATGAAGAACCAGTGAGGCCCCATGCAATACACAAGGTTATGATTACTGAAACTATTCACTTATCAGACTCAATCTCAATCGTTATTAAAGATAGAGATGGGAATGTTAAAGAGGAATATACCAGTCCTGAAGAGCTTAACTTAATTTCGGAGGATCAAAAATCATCCGTTGTTTCAGAGACTGAATATAGATTCGATAACTGGAGTGGTAATGAAGATGTTATAATATTATGCAAGCTTTATCTTGAACAATTAGAGAATTTAGTTAAAGATGGCGTCAAAAAAGGGTTAATCTCTGGGTAGACATTTTATGTGAAGTATTTTTTATTTTCAACAGGGTGTCCCTTTGGGCGAAGTACCCGAAGGGAAGAACGTCCCCGTAAGCTATCATCTGGGCTATTAAGACGCTAAATGAGGTAAAATGAAGAAGCGGCAAACAAAACGGGACCTTATCGAAATACTTAATCGCAAAAAAGGAACATTTAAATGGTTAAAATTTCCAAATAGTTCTAGTAAATCAACCTACTACACAAATAAGTTCATCGATTATGAAATTCTTTCGCAAAGCGATTTTCGACATAAGTATTTTGTAATAGAATTAATTAAACCTGAATATAGAAGAAAACCCGAACTCCGAATTGGTTATTACATACTTGGGAAGAAACCAAGTGTTGCGGGAAAGTGGGTTTGGGGACAATTCGCACCAATGGTTCTGCAAGGAGATATTTCCGCATTATTCAAAAAGTGTCAGATCCTAATGAAGCGATATAATAAAAGTAAGCACTAAGGAAATTGGGGGAGAAATAAAAATGTGGAAAGTCCTTGGAGTTATCGCTGCTATTTTATTAATTATTAATTTTCGTAAAGGGCAAAACTCAGTTTGGGGTGGTCTATCTTTGGGGATAATCATAGGGTTTATAATTGCTATTGTTTTAGCTTTTATGGGCAAGGGTTTTAATTGGTTTGTTATCTTAAAAACTATTACAATAGGAACAATAGTAGGATTTTTAGCCGATTTGTTAGGAAAAGTCCCTAAGTTGTTTAGGTGACGTAATAGGGTCTTTGGGCAAAGTCCCCGAATGGAGAGAACGCCCCCGGATCCGCACGATTGGGCTGGGAACAGTGAGGTATATGACCCTTTCATTTGGAGGGAGAAATGAGTGATAAAAAAATAAAGGTAAAAGCGTCTAGCCTAAACTGTCTAAGAGGAATTTTCTGTAAGGGAGATTCTTTTGATGAAAATGTATTATCGTTTTTTAGAAATTTAATTTTCTTTGTTGCAATTATCCTATATTTTGCTGGGTGGTATTACTGTTATTATTTTTTTAATAATCTTGGTATTTCTTTAAATGCCCTTAATATACCATTCCACTATTTCTTCATTTATTCATTTAAGTTGATTTTGAAAACTAGCATTCTTTGGAGTGTCATATTTTTATTTTTAATATTTTTTATACTTTGGCTTTCGAGAATTCCTAAACTACCAAAGGCATTCTTATCTACCATTATTTTTATTATTCCTTTTCTAATTTCTTATTCTGATGCAAAGGAGCAAGCCCTCCGCGAGGTTAGAAAAATTCGTATGGGCATAACGGATATAAAAACTATTTCACTTGCGTTAAAGGAAGAGGGTAAATATCCCAAGCAATTTATAAAAGCCAATTTCAACAATAGATTATATTTATTAACTGAAACTAATAATGCATTTTATATTTTAATACCCAATGTAGATAAAAAAGAAGAATATTATTTTAATTATCTATATGAAATATCGAAAAATGATGTTCATTTAGCAAAAATTAAAATAGTAGGCTTAAGAGATGATAAAAAAAAGGGGCAAGAATATGAATAAAAGATTATTTCTTAATATTATTATTTTAAGTTTTTGTGTCCTCCCGTTATATGGACTTGTTTTAGGTGAGGAAATATTGATTATTGGAGATAAGGGATATCTGGGTAAACGAACTCAAAATGGTAGAAAGTTTGTAACTTGTAAAGGGGAGTTGAAGGAAATCGGTAGTTGTAAGGTTTTACCGACACAAAAAAAATGTAGTGAAGACGAGCCCCCAGAGCTTTTAAGTGCTAAAATTATGAAAATAGATGTTAGCAAAAGAGAAGTTACGATGGTAGACTCCAATGGAGTAATCTATAGGAAAATGTTTCCTGTAATCATCGAAGAAAAAACAAATATAAGGTTAGAGAATTTAAATGTTGGAGATGAAATAATTGTAGACAGTGCAAAAGATAAAATGGAGTATATAGAGCTAAAAGAGAAGAATAAATAATAGGGTCGGTTCTATTTTTCAATAGGATGTCCCTTTGGGACGGGAACCGGGGACGTTCCCCGAGGTACCAGGCTAAGGCATCGTAAATATATAGACAATAAGTAGTTGCGACACGTTTTTTAAAATAGGGTGTCCCTTTGGGGAACGTCCCCGTAAAGGTCCTTAACAGGGTGTCCCTGCCTGCCAGCAGGCAGGCCTTTGGGTAACGTCCCCAATTACGAGTATATAAGCTAGGAGATAATATGTATCCTTACGATTTCAAGCCTGAGCAAAAGGCAATTAATTTTACTGAAGTCTTCGTTGTTATGCCATTCGAAAGTAAATATAATGATATATTTAATAAACTAATAGATCCTGCAACCAAAAGAGCCAATGAAATACTCAATTATGTTGGACAACAAGCGCTATCTGCCAAGAGGACTAAAGAAGATATCCTTACTACTTCTGGTTGGATAAATGTTTTGGAACATTTGTTAACTGCTCAGATAGTTCTTGGTGTCTTAACTGACAATAATCCCAATGTTTTTTATGAACTCGGCATAGCTCATATTGCTGAACCAAAAACAAGACAAATACTTATAGCAAACAAAGGTTATACAAGACTGTTCGATACAAAAGACTTAATCTATTATGAATATGAAGATGATTTGCAAAGTTCTATAGAGCCCTTGGCCTTCAGGATTACAGAAGCAATTAAGAGTTACAAAATTGCAGAAGAGAAAAAAATAAATCTAGCAAGAATGTTAATTGGTCCGCATGAATTTGAAATTGTTATGCTATTTAATAATACCCCTAATTTTGTGCTTCATACTTCTCCGCAAGGCAGAATAGACTATGAGAGTACGTTAAAAGTCAGACAAGGCAAAGATTATGTAGATGGCGCTTTCGAAAGACATGTTGTAGCAATTAGGCATCTTTGTCAGTGTGGTCTTCTAGGGTTAAATACCCAGACAAAAGAAGGCATAGTTTATTTTTCTTATCATTGGACAGAATTAGGTAACAGTGTATTACATTTAATGGATTTAATTACTTTTGAAGAACTAAAAAAAAGACGAGAAAGCTTGCCTTCATTTTTTAGATAAAGCAGTTAAGATGTACGCAGGGACGTTTACCGAGGTGCAAGGAAGGCTAGGGTATTGTAACTACATAGACAATAAGTAGTTGCGACACGTCTTTTAAAATAGGGTGTCCCTTTGGGCGAAGTGCCCGAAGGGGAAAACGTTCCAGAAACAATTAATAGTTGCTGGGGGCTAAAGTGAATAAAAATTCAGAAGAACTAACCTCTAAAGACATTAAAAAATTAGTTAATATTATTTGTGCTGGAAACAGGGAAGTATATTTGTTGCGTGTAGCAGTCTGATTATATTCAAAACTATTTATGATTAGGAAGTTGAAAATAAAAATACGCAACAATAAAATATTCGATTTTACATATTATTGTCCTTCGCGAAATTGTAAGATTATAATTAATACTTGCTGTTTTAAGTATTATGTAGGGGTGTCGCGATATAAGAGAATACTTATTGAAGAATTATTACAAAGTAATAAAAAGTTAAATATGTCTCGAGCGTTAATTAGAGAAAACTATTTCTCTCATTTTGACAAAACCGGAGCAGCTAAAATAAAAAATAATAATAAAGGTTGTTCTTTTTTATATAAAAATAAAAAAGGATTCTATCGTTGCAGAATACATAAATTATGTTTAGATAGATCATTAAATCCCTTTCGATACAAGCCAGTTGCTTGTACGCTTTGGCCCCTTATAGTATTTAAATATGACGGTATACTTTCGTTAGATGTTTACGAAGAATTTTCTTCATTTCCATGTTCTCACGACCAAAGAGGATTACCGCTTATTATTGCATTGCGCCCCCAATTAGAATATATTTTAGGAAAAAAGACGTATCTGCAACTTCAGCAGATATAGCTAAGCTATTTAAAATAAAGGAGAAAAGCAAATGAAAATTGATTGGGTACAATTATTTATCGGAACAATTTTCGGAGCTTTATTAAGCATTCTTTTTCAAGGCATGATTTTAAATCTATGGGAGATTATAATTTCAACGTTATTTGGGAAAAATATTGAAAAAATAGGGAATAACTGGATGTCAACTTTTGAAGAGTGGGATCCATCAAAACACAAAAGTGTAGAAACCAAAGCAAATATTATTTTAAAACAGTGGGGATCAAGTGTTTGGGGTTATACGAAGGCAAAAAGTATACGCTATAGGAGGTGGTTTGTAAAGGGGAAGATACATGATAACCGATATTTCTTTGCAGAATATCGCGATTCGAATACACGTCTTTTTCGCGGATGCCTTATATTAGCAATTGAAGGACCTCATAAGCTCAATGGTGTATGGATGGGTATAGATGAAGACTATACAAAAGACACTTCCAAACCAGTATTCGTAGGAACTTATGTTTTTGATAAGATATAACCAATAATTGAACCTTACTTGGGAATCAAAATAAGGGTAGTCAAGAGTAGTCTAAAGCTATTTAGTACCGAACGAGGTGATCTTAACCAAGTAGAATTCCGGGGACACATTATTTAATTCATCTATTTATATCTAATTTAATAAATAGAGACGGTTGTATTTTTTAATAATGTGTCCCTCCCACCTGCAGGTAGGCCTTTGGGGAACGTCCCCGTAACGCGCCTATTTTATGATAAAATAACTACGATAAATAGGAGAAGTTTCTATGGAGATAATAACTGTAAGCATGTGGATAATCGGTATAGCTTTAACCGTAATTTTTGGGGTTCCAAGTATCATAAGTTTGTTTCGTAGTGGCAAAATAACTTTTGTTAAAGAAGATTCAATTTGTCTATTTGATGCTGTTATCAAAAACTTCCCTCCTCTAAAGATCTCCTACAATGACTCTCCCATTGCTCAGAATTTGGTTTTACTAAAAGGCGCAATAGTTAATACGGGTAGTAAAGATATTACTCTAGCAATGGTAGAGAAAGACTTAGAAGCACAATTACCTGATAATTTCAAATGGCTAAATATAGCTATTGTTGATAAGTCTAAAGATTTGAAAGTAAGCCCTGAAATAAAAGATACCCGAACATTAGTTTTTAGATTCGGCTTATTCAGACGTAAAGAATTTGTTAGATTCGAAGCACTTATAGAAGTACCAATAAAAACAGACCCAAAAACTGGAGATGTTGAAACCTTAAAAGATATTGTGAAAATCGTTGTTTTTGCCCACAGGATATCAGATACCAGGAAGGTTAATAAAATTAATGTTTACCCAAAAGAAAATTTGCCCCCTATTTTTGGATTTATAATATTTATGTCTCTTATAATGGCGGTATCTTACTTTGCTCAACTAAAGGGCTGGGGTGTTAGTCATAAGTTAGTATACTCTTTTAATTCAAAAGAAAACAAAATAATAGATGTTTATATTACTCCTAAAAGAGATGACAAAGTTTCTGTAAAAGGAATTAAAGAGCGATACGCTGAAACCATGAATATTCAAGAATTTTTATCCAAAACTAAAGGAATACCTAAAACTATTAAGGATCCATCCGATAGGGATGCTCTTATGATACTAATAGTTGCCTTTATTATAATCTGCTTACCAATGTTATTCTTCCAGTATAAAATATATAAGATGCAAGGTCTACGCCGTTTATTGGGTATATGAACTATCTGGCAAAAGGAAAGTGTCTGTTTGACTTTTAAGACATAATTAAATAGGGAAGGAATATAAATATGAAATGGTGGGGATGGGTAGGAATTGCAATTGTTTTCTTTGCGGCTATGTATTACAAAGAACACATGTTCGTAACAACAGCCAATACAGATGTTAGCCAAGGCTACGGACTATGTGCTATTGGTTATGCACTTTCCCATTTGCCATCCGCCATACTTTTCTTAATAGCTGGATTAATGATTTGGATATCGGCCAGAAAGTAGAATAAAAGGTTAGTTCTATTCTTCTCGGAAATTCACTAGGGGCATCGAAGTCAGAAGCGGGTGGCTTGGTTTGACTTCGAGCGGGGCGTCCGAGGACCCGAGCGGGCATGGTTCGCCCGCTATAACAATTAGGCGAGAGCGAGGGCCGCAGGCCGAGCGCAGTTTTGCCACGCTGGGGCAAAACAAGCGCCCCCGCGAGAAACAAACCAAGACGCATGCTACCCTGACCCTGACATATTTGCCTTGACAGCCAAGGTTGGTTAGGTTAACATAAAGAGGTCAAAATTGTTCTTTGGGTAATTCGAGTAAAGAGTTGTTCAGGATTAGGGAAGGTTGTGAAAATCAACCACAGTCCCGCTGCTGTAAGGAGGGACGAAATTCTCTCAGGTAATGCCACTGCTTTGTAACGATTTCGAGGCGGGAAGGCGAGAGGAAAGTAGGAAGATCTCCGAGTCAGAAGACCAGTCTTGAGTGACTTTAGTCCAAATAATCAACCACGGCCCGAGGACAGGCTGGAAGGGAAAGAATCCGGGATGACCCTTGTTACCGCAGATTGTAGAGCGTGTGATAAGGGTCTTATTTTTTATGAAGAGATTAATATTAATAACTATCATGCTAGGCCTAGGGACAGTTCCCTTAGGTAAGCAAGTCATAGCTCTGGCGGGAACCGTCCCGTCGGCCAAATCAAGATATATCTCCCTTGCGCCTTCGACGACTGAGATTCTTTTTGCCCTTGGTCTTGGTGACAATATTGTCGGTGTAAGTTCTTATTGCGATTATCCTTCTCAGGCAAAAGAAAAAGAGAAAGTCGGGACATTCAGCCAGCCTAATATTGAGAAAATCGTTTTTCTGAAGCCGGATTATATCTTCTGCACCGGCCTTAAACAGGCGCCGGCTGTATCAGCGCTGAGGCGTCTGGGTTTGAAAGTATATGTCTCTGATCCTGCAAGCGTAGCGGATATGCTTTCTTCAATCAATGAGATAGGCAATATTACAGGTAAGGCAAAAGAGGCAGAGAGTCTGACAGAAAATATGAAGAGGCAGATCGAGGAGATAAGTTCCAAGGTCAGCTCAGTCCCCCAAGAGAAAAGGCCAAAGGTATTTATCGAGATCTGGCATGACCCGCTGACCACAGCCGGTAAAGGTTCATTTGTCGACGGGCTACTTACTCTGGCGGGTGGAATCAATATAGCAAATAATACAAGGAGCGCTTACGGCATTTTTAGCCCGGAAGAAGTGATCAAGCGTAATCCCGATTGCATCATCATTACTTACATGGATAAAAGAGTTGTTTCAAGATCGATGGCGAGCCGGTTCGGCTGGTCAGGCATAGCCGCTGTTAAAAACAACCGGGTCTATGCTGATATTGATTCAAATTTATTATTGCGGCCGGGCCCACGCATAGTCGAGGGCTTAAAAGAAATCCAAAAGAGGTTATATCAATAAAATTATGAAGAGCAAGTTCCTGCTACTATTCCTGATACTGATTTTAGCTGTATTGCTGGGAATTATCAAAGGTTCGGTCAATATCCCGCTTGGCGAATTATTCTTTAAGGCTAATCAGCCGATCATAATGCTCAGGGCGTTCCGCATCATCGTCGGGATTATTGCCGGTATGGGCCTTGCGGTTTCCGGGATAGTGCTTCAAGCGATACTGCGTAACTGCCTTGCTGAGCCGTATCTTTTAGGTACATCCAGTGGTGCCGGCTTGGGCGCGGTTTTGGCGATAGTTATGGGGATTTCGGGAGTATACCTACCTTTTATGGCGTTTATAGGCGCTATTCTTAGCGTCATCCTGGTTTATAACCTGGCGCGGGAGAATAACAAAATCCCGGAGCAGTCGCTGATACTATCCGGCGTGATCGTTTCGGTGGCGCTTTCAGCGATAATTATATTTTTGATCTCAATCTCTTCGAATGAGGCATTTCACGGCGCAACCTGGTGGTTGTGGGGAAGCCTGCAGGTGTATGATTTTAAACTCCTGGGGATAGTTTCTTTTATAGTTTTAGCCGGTGTAGCTGTGATTTATATATTCTCGCAGGATTTAAACGCCATAAGTATAGGCGAGGAAGAAGCACTCCATTTAGGCGTCAACATTGAAATCATCAAGAGAGTTCTGATAATCGTGACTTCTTTGATTACCGCAAGCGTAGTCTGCATCTGCGGCATAATCGGTTTTGTGGGCCTGATGATACCGCATATGATGCGCCTTGTAGTCGGGCCTAACCATAAGATCCTGATTCCCGCGACATGCCTGGCCGCGGCGATATTTATGGTAGTCTGCGATACTTTATCGCGCACACTTTTTCCTCCGCTTGAAATACCGATCGGGGTGATTACCGCTATTCTGGGTGCCCCGGTATTCATATTCCTGCTTAAGCGCAGGCAGAAAGTAAGATAAAGTAAATTAAGGTAATTTAAAGTAAGTAAAGGTAAGGTAAGTTAGATTAAAACAAGGTAAATTAAGGTAAAATAAGGTAAATTAAAGTAAATGAGCGCATTATTAAAAGTTGAAAATCTTTTTGGCGGTTATCACAGAGAAGCGGTAATCAAGGGCATTTCTCTGGATGTTAATAAAGGTGATTTTGTCGGGATGATCGGGCCAAACGGCTCAGGCAAGACCACGTTGTTGCGCCTGATGAGTCGGATATTGGGTGTCCAGAAAGGAAATATCCATCTGGAAGGAAAAGATATCAGCGCGATGGGCCTTAAGGAATTTTGTCAGGAGGTGGCTTTTGTGGCGCAGGATACGACGATTAATTTTTCTTTTAGCGTCCTTGAGATAGCGCTGATGGGAAGGATCCCGCACCTTAAAAGGCTTCAACTTGAGACAAAGCAGGATATGGAGATAGTTGAAAAATCTTTGAGCATGACCGATGCTTGGCACCTGAAAGAAAAAAAGATTGATGAGCTTAGCTCAGGCGAGCGGCAGCGAGTGGTCATTGCCAAGGCATTAGCCCAGGAGCCGGTTTTGTTATTCCTGGATGAGCCGACATCTCACTTGGATATCGGCCATCAGATACAGGTGCTGGATCTGCTTAAAAAACTTAACCGCCAGAGTAATCTTACGATAGTTATGGTCCTGCATGACCTGAATTTAGCCAGCGAATATTGTAACCGTATCGTTTTGCTGAATGAGGGAAAGGTGTTTAAGGAAGGTTCCCCGCGAGAGGTTTTGACTTATCAGAATATCGAGGCGGTTTATAAGACGGTGGTGGTGGTAAATGATAATCCTGTCAGTTCCAAGCCCTATGTGCTGTTGGTTCCGGGAGAGAAGTAATGCCGACAAAATTAATCTTAATCAGGCATGGCGAAACTGATTTTAACCGCAAGAAAAGATATTCCGGTTTCAAGGATATCCCGTTAAATCTAAAAGGCAGGCGTCAGGTCGGCAAATTGCATAAGAGGTTAAAAGATGATGAAGTGCATAAGATTTACGCAAGCGACAGGAGCCGGGCCATACAATCAGCCGGAATAATCTTTAAGGGCAGAATAATAGAGTTGCTTCCCGGATTACGCGAGATACATTTCGGCATTTTTGAAGGCCTGACCTATAAAGAAATCATGAAAAAATATCCTATTGTGTATAAGAAGTGGCTAAAAAACCCTTTTGGCGTGAAAATCCCGGGCGGGGAAAGCCTGATGGAATTCAGGAAAAGAGTAATAGGTGAGTTAAAAAATATCATTGCTAAAAATAAAAATCAGACAGTCGCGGTGGTCTGTCACGGCGGGCCTATCAGCATATTCGTAAATCATATATTAAAGTCAAAGGATTTCTGGAAATACATTCCGAAATCAGCAAGCTTAAGTATTATGGAGCATAAAAACGGCAAGACAAAAATCAGGTCGCTAAACGATACTTTGCACCTGAAGTGAGGATTGATATGTCAAAGATTACCTTTATTTTAGGCGGGGCAAGAAGCGGAAAAAGCACCTATGCTCTGAAGCTGGCAAAGAAGCATAAGGATGTCGCTTTTATCGCTACCGGTCAGGGGCTGGACAGGGAGATGAAAGAGCGCATAAAGCTGCATCAGAAGTCAAGGCCCCGGCACTGGCAGACCTTTGAGGAAGCAAAGGATGTGGCTTTGATGCTTGCGAGCATGGACAATAAGTTTGATTGCATTGTCATAGATTGCCTGACGCTCCTGGTCTCAAATCTGCTTTTGGCAAAAGATAATCATAAGACAATTGAAGCTAAAATTGACCGGATGCTGGAGCATTTAAGAAAGAAAAAGGGGCAGGTTATAATTGTATCCAATGAGGTCGGCCTGGGTGTGGTTCCGGCGAATAAACTGGGCAGGGATTTTCGGGATATCGCGGGAAGAGTGAATCAAGTTGTGGCTGAAGAAGCTGACGAAGTTTATTTTATGGTTTCAGGCATAGCGTCTAAAATAAAGGAAAGGGGTAAGTAGATGGATAAGTTAAAAGCAGTTTTAGCCAATATAAATAAGTTGGATTCCAAATTAATGGAGAGCGCGCAGGAGCGGCTGGATAACCTTACCAAGCCTCTGGGAAGTTTGGGACGGCTGGAGGAGTTAGCCAAGCAGATAGTGGGCATCAGTGCAAAAGAAAGCCCGGAGCTAAAAAATAAAGTTATTTTTACTTTGGCCGCAGATCACGGTGTTACTGAAGAAGGAGTAAGCGCCTATCCGAAAGAAGTCACTGCCCAGATGGTCTATAATTTTATCCGGGGAGGCGCTGGAATAAATGTTCTGGCAAAGCATGCCGGGGCAAGGGTTGTGGTGGTGGATATAGGGGTAGCGGAAGACCTGAAATCCAGCCCGGAATTAGTGATCAGGAAGATAGGCTACGGGACAAAAAATATGGCTAAAGGCCCGGCCATGACAAGGGATGAGGCCATAAAGTCAATTGAGGCAGGAATAGCGGTTTTTGAGGAAGAGTTTAAAAAGGGAATTGATATCATCGGCACAGGAGAGATGGGAATTGGCAATACAACTCCTGCAAGCGCGATAACCGCGGTATTTACCGCAAGGACCGTAGAAGAGCTCACCGGAAGGGGTGCCGGAGTTGATGATAAGGGCTTAAAAAATAAAATAGAAATCATTAAGAAAGCAATCAAGGTCAATAAGCCGAATCCGGAAGATGCTATTGACGTGCTTTCTAAGGTCGGCGGTTTTGAAATCGGTGGACTTGCCGGAATAATTTTGGCTGCTGCTTCTAAAAAAGTGCCTGTGATGGTCGATGGATTTATATCAGGGGCTGCGGCATTGGTTGCTTATAAAATAGAGCCAAAGGTTAAAGATTATATGATTGCTGCGCATTGCTCGGTTGAAATCGGGCATAGAATTATTCTGGATTATATCGGCCTTAAGCCTCTATTGGATTTAGACTTGAGGCTTGGCGAGGGCACGGGTGCTGCGTTAGGAATTAGTTTGGCGGATGCCGCGGTGAAAATATTAACTCAGATGGCTACTTTCAAAAGCGCTAATGTCTCGGAAAAAGTAAAATGATAAAAAGCTTCCTCTTAGCCCTGCAATTTCTGACTGTTATTCCGCTAAGGATAAAGAATGTGGATGATAAATCTGTGGCGCACTCTTTGATTTATTTTCCCCTTGTGGGATTATTCCTCGGGCTTTTGCTTGCCGGGATGTATAAGCTATTATTGTTCTTAAATTTTCCTCCTTTTGCCTCAAGCATGATCCTGGTAGTCACTTTGATCATCCTTACCGGCGGCCTGCATTTAGACGGGCTATCAGATACTGCCGATGCGTTATTAAGCAGAAAAGGAAGAGAGCAGATGCTGGAGATTATGCGCGACTCGCACGCAGGGGTAATGGGTGTTTTGACCATTATCAGCGTTTTGCTTTTAAAAATCGCCTTTCTTTATTCAATCGCAACGCAATTCAGGCCGGTAGCTTTGGTGTCAGCGTGTGTCTTAAGCAGATGGGCTTTGGTTTTACCCATATACTTATTTCCCTATGCTCGCGCGGAAGGCAAAGCCAAAGCTTATATTCAGGGGGTTAATCTGAAGATCCTGCTTTTGTCTACAGGATTAGCCTTGGCCTGCGCGCTTTTCTTATGGCAATTAAAAGGGTTGTATATTTTTGTTATTGTTGTGGCTTTTACTTATTTAGCGGGAAAGTTTATCAATAAAAAACTCTCAGGCATAACCGGAGATACTCTCGGCGCTTTATGTGAGTTAAACGAGCTGGTAGTTTTATTAACTGTCTTTATTTTAACGGGATTAACTTTTTAGAAGATGCTATCAGGACACGGCGGCAATATAGCGAAGATTATCAGTTCTCGTAAAATTCCCTTGCGCAGGATTCTTGATTTTAGTAGTAATATTAATCCGCTTGGGATCACTCCGAAGGTAAGGAGTATTATTGCAAAGAGCGCGGGTATCGTTACCCGATATCCTGATCCTGAATGTAGTTTGGCAAGAGAGGCTTTAGCCGGTTTTTTGGGGATTAACAAGAATAATATTCTCATTGGAAACGGTTCAAATGAGCTCATCCATTTAGTTCCCCGCGCCCTTGGCTGCCGCAATGCGCTTATTTATCAGCCGGCATTTTCTGAGTATGAATCAAGCGCAAGGTTAGCAGGCACAAAGGCGCATTTTCTTTTTGCCAAAGAAAGCGATGATTTCCGGATTGATTTGAAAAAAGTCAGGGATTATATTCCCAAGGTAGATTTGATTATCCTTTGCAATCCCAATAATCCTACGGGATTTTTGCTTAAAAAATCCGCGCTATTAGAATTGGCTAAAGCTTGTGAAAGGAATAAAACCTTTTTATTGGTCGATGAAACATTCATTGAATTTAGCGAAGGAAATAATTCCCTGATAAAAGAAGCAACGCGATTTAAATATCTTATGGTTTTAAGGAGCCTGACCAAATCCTTCAGCCTTCCCGGATTAAGGGTTGGGTACCTAGCCGCAGGTAAAGAATTAATCCGCAAAATAGGCTTATTTCAGCCGACGTGGTCGGTAAATGCGATTGCCCAGCAATTAATCGCTGAAGGCATCCTTGATCCTCAATTTATTAATAAGACCAAGGCATATATCACAAAAGAAAAACAATTTTTATTTGAGAGGCTTTTAGAGATAGAGGGCATGTATCCTTATTACCCGCAGGCAAATTTTATCTTTTGTAAAATCTTGGGAAAAAGGATAAATGCCAAATCTCTATTCCGAAGATTAATAAAATCAAGGATTTTTATCAGGGACTGCAGCAACTTTAAGGGATTGGATAACCGATTCTTTCGGGTTGCGGTAAGAGAAAGAAAAGACAACCTGTATTTAGTTTCCTGCCTAAAGAAAGTTTTTTAGATGAAATCAGCTTCTATTCAAATTTGTGGAACCGGCTCAGGAGTAGGCAAGAGCGTAATCGTTGCCGCTTTGTGCCGTATATTCTTGCAGGACGGATACAAGGTCGCTCCTTTTAAAGCGCAGAATATGGCCCTGAATTCATATGTGACTCTGGACGGCGGAGAGATGGGTAGGGCTCAGGTGGTCCAGGCCGAGGCTTGCGGTATAAAGCCTACTGTAGATATGAACCCCATCCTCATCAAGCCAAGCAGCGATACGGGTGCTCAGATAATCGTCCGCGGTAAACCTATCGGTAACATGAGTGTACTGAAATATACAAAATACAAAAATAGGGGCTTAAGCATTGTCAGGCGGTCACTTAGGAAATTATTGGATGAATATGAAGTGGTGGTAATGGAGGGAGCAGGGAGCCCGGCGGAAATTAACCTGAAATCTCACGATATCGTCAATCTCAAAATGGCAGAATACGCAAAGTCTCCGGTAATCCTCGTAGGAGATATAGATAAGGGCGGAGTATTTGCCTGGATTGTGGGCACTTTGGAATTGCTGACCAAAAAAGAAAGAAAAATGATTAAAGGCATAATCATCAATAAATTCCGGGGGGATAAAACTCTGCTTATGCCGGGCATAGATTATCTTGAAAAGCGCACCGGAATAAAAGTCCTGGGGATAGTGCCTTATTATAGGGATATAAATATCCCGGAGGAGGACGCGGTCCCGCTGGATAGTTTTAAGGAGAAAGAGGGAAAAAAAGAGCGCAAGCTGAATATAGATGTAATATACCTGCCGCATATTTCTAACTTTACTGATTTTGACGCGCTGGAAAGAGAAGAAGATGTGAGGTTAAGGTATGTTAAAAGCCCGCAGGAGTTGGATTCTGCGGATATGATAATCATCCCGGGGACAAAAAACACTATCGCGGATTTAAAATACCTTAAAAAAAGCGGACTTGCCAAAAAGATCGAGTCCATTATTAACTCCAATAAAAAGACTGCGCTGGCCGGTATTTGCGGGGGCTATCAGATGCTGGGCAGTAAAATAATTGATAAAGACGGACTGGAATCAAAGCACGGGGAAGAAGAAGGGTTAAAATTCCTGCCGGTTGAGACGAGCTTAAAAAATGAGAAGACTATTCTGCGGGTAAAGGCAAAGAATTTGTCGTCGGGAATAGAGGTATCCGGTTACGAGATACATCACGGCTCGACCAGGATCACGGGCGGCTGCCAGCCGGCATTTGAAGTCTTTGAATGTAATTCTAAAAAGGCCCGGTATTTTGACGGAGCAAGAAGCCCTGATAAGCGCATATTCGGCACATATATCCACGGCCTATTTGATGCCGCGCATTTTAGAAGAAATCTTTTGAATACCTTGAGAAAAAAAAGAGGGTGGCCTCCAGTATCTTCAAAAGAAAACTTTACCCTTGATAGAGAATTCGATAAACTTGCAAAATTGGTAAGGGATAGCATTGATATGGATTTATTGTATGAAATCTTAAGGAAACAGGCCTGATGCCCCAGTTAATTTTTGCAATTGCGCTTGCTTACTTTTTAGATCTGATTTTGGGCGACCCGCAGTGGTTTCCTCATCCTGTCAGGATAATGGGATGGTTGATAAAAAAGATAGAGCCGCCCTTAAGAAGGCTGGTTAAATATGAGCGCCTGTCAGGAATAATATTCGCGTTTCTTATCGTAGGTTCAACCTGGTTTGTAACTTTTAAAGCAGTGCAATGGGTGACTTCCTTCAATCAGATTCTGGGATTTTTCGTCTCCAGCTTTTTACTCTATACAGCCTTTGCGGCAAAAGACTTAAAAGTCGAGAGCATGGAAGTCTTTCGGGCGTTAAAAGACAGGGACTTAAACCGGGCGCGCAAGAAGCTTTCAATGATCGTAGGAAGAGATACAAATAATCTCAGCGAGCAGGAGATTATCCGCGCGGCGGTTGAGACGGTTGCGGAAAATACGGTGGATGGGATAATCTCGCCTTTATTTTACGCTTTTTTAGGTGGCGCGCCTTTAGCCTTGGCTTATAAGGCAGTCAGCACCTTGGATTCTATGGTGGGTTATAAAAATGAAAAATATATGAATTTCGGCTGGGCTTCGGCAAGGCTGGATGATCTGGTTAATTATATTCCGGCAAGGATATCGGCTTTGCTCCTGCCGGTAGCAAGTTTCCTGACAGGCAAAGATGGTTTAAATTCCTGGAGAGTAGTCTTACACGACGGAAGGAAAAATCCCAGCCCAAATAGCGGAATACCGGAAGCAGCTATTGCCGGTGCGCTAAGAGTCCAATTGGGCGGAGTTAATTCTTATAACTCCGTAGCTTCTTCAGAGCCGGTTATCGGAGACAGCTTAAATACTTTAGAAGCCGGGCATATCAAAGAAAGTATACGGATAAGTCACATATCATCAGCATTATTGCTGTTAATAGGAATATTCTTAAGTTATCTATTACTAAAAGGAGGGTGTTTATGAAACGTGCTAAGAGGACGCTTTTGTTAATATCTATATTCGTTTTGATAGCTACAGTTGGTTTAGCCGCAGCTGCCACGACCGTAACAGACGGGCTGGGCAGAAAGGTAACAATTAACAAAATCCCTCAGAGGATTGTATCAACAGTTCCTTCCAATACAGAAATATTATATGACCTGGGCTTGAAAGACAAAGTAATCGCGGTTACTTCTCACTGCGCGAAGACCTGTGATATAACCGGAAAAACTGTTATAGGAGGTTGGTCTGACAAAACTATTGTTGATAAGATCATAGAATTAAAACCTGATTTAGTCATAGCTTTTGGCGGCCTGCAAAGCCCGTTAG
>Ga0315289_10005322_pt1 | contig 19036 bp, 14 predicted proteins | sample YL17G11_40_MG_FD_203452 | JGI IMG/M metagenome (GOLD analysis project Ga0315289, IMG submission 203452) | Sediment microbial communities from Yellowstone Lake, YNP, Wyoming, USA - YL17G11_40 | ecosystem: Environmental > Aquatic > Freshwater > Lake > Sediment | place: USA: Wyoming | collected...
CGACGATGGTAAAAGAAGGCAAGCCCTGGGAAGCAATATCAACTTCAACAATAATGGGTAAAGAGTCCAAGCCAACGGTGGCACCCGAGGTAATCTTGGCCAGCATAGGTTAATGATAGGAAATTTCGGAAGGAGATGCAACGAACAAAAATAGGACTTACGCACTCTCGCTTTGCGAGAGTTAATTCCCGGAATTTTTTCCGTTCAATTCCGGGAATTGTGCGTAAGTCCTGAAAAATGGAGAATTTACCGGCTCATCAATAGCTTTTGCTCCCGAATCGGAAATTGAGGAAATGTAAGATAGGGTTTAGCTATAAATTATTTTTATTTTTAACGATAAAGTAAGGCCTCCCCTTGACCTCATCATAAATTCTTAACAGATATTCGCTGATAATTCCCAGAACAAAAAAAAGCACGCCGAAGAGAAACAAAATTAAAAGAATGAGAGTGGTAATACCAGGGATGACTTGTTTTCCAGAAGTTATGATAGCGAAATATAAACACAGATAAAAAATTATCATGATAAACGATACTCCAGTAATCAATATTCCCAATAACGAAATAAGCCGTAATGGCAGATATGAAAAAGAAAATATACCATTAAGGGCAATATTTAGCACTGTTAGAGTATCTGCTTTTGATTGGCCGGCAAACCTTTTCTGCCTATCGAACGGAACACCGATATGGGTAAATCCCGCCCATTCAATCATTCCCCTTAGATATTTATTTCGTTCATTCATGTTGTTAATTACTTGATATACTTTTCTATCAACCAATCTAAAATCACTGACATTCTCCGGAAATTTATTCAAAGCAAAGAAGTTGATTATTTTATAGAACAGAATTGAATTAAAATTACGCAATAAACTGGCGACTCTTTTTTTGACTATTCCGTATACTATTTCGTATCCTTCCTCCCATTTTTTAATAAAATCTTTGATTAAATCGATTGGTTCCTGTAAATCAGCCATCAAGATGACCAATGCATTCCCTTTGGCAAATTTCATACCAGCCGCAATTGCATTATCGGCGCCAAAATTTCTTGATAACTGAAGGATTTTAAAACGCTTATCTTTTTTGGCTGACCGGATCAGAAAATCATAAGATTTATCAGTTGACCCATTTTCAACAATAATGACTTCAAATTGATAGGCAGGCATGGTTTTGAAGAAATGTTGCAGTCTTTTCACTAATTCCGGGAGCACTTCTTCTTCATTGTAGGCAGGAATGACGATTGAAATTAATTTTTTAGTGACCATACTTACTAATAAAATCATCGAATGATTTCAGAGTAAAATCAATCATTTGCTCTATTATACCAGGATAAACTCCTATCCAAAAACCATCATTCATAATCTTATCGGAATTTTTTAAGTCTCCTACTATCCTTCGCCTAACTGATAAATAGGCGGGGTGGCGAAGAAGATTTCCGCCAAAGAGACTTCGCGTTCCGATTTTTTTTGATTCCAGAAACTTGACCATATCGAGCCTGGTGAAAGGACAATTATCCTTAAGAACGATCATAAAGCCAAACCAACAAGGCTCGGCTTCTTTTTCCCATTCAGGCAGGATGAAATATTTTTTATATTTTTGAAGATGAGCATAAAGTTTCTTAAAGTTTTCTTTTCTTTTTTTTATAAATACGGGAAGTTTATCAAGCTGGGCTACCCCTAAAGCCGCTTGCATATCAGTTAGTTTCAGATTGTAACCAATTTGGGAGTAGATATATTTATGATCGTAACCAAAGGGAAGTTTTCCTAATTGCCAACCGAATCTTTTTCCACAGGTGTTGTCTTCTCCGGTATCACACCAACAGTCTCTTCCCCAGTCGCGAAACTGCCTTATTACTCTATGCAAAAGAGGGTTGTTGGTAATTACTGCCCCACCTTCTCCCATGGTAATTTGATGGGCCGGATAAAATGAAAAGGTTGCCAGATCGCCAAAGGTGCCGACGAGCTTTCCATCATATTTTGAACCTAAAGCATCAGCGCAATCTTCAATAAGCCATAGATTATATCTTTTAACAATTCTTGTGACTTCTCTTAGAGAGAAAGGGTTACCTAAAGTATGGGCCATCATAATCGCTTTCGTCTTTTTTGTGACTGCCTTTTCTATCATTTCGGGAAGAGCATTTTTCGTCTCAAGATCAACATCAACGAAAACTGGGATACACCCATTTTGAATAATAGGATTGACAGTGGTGGGAAAACTGGTGGCCGCCGTTATTACCTCCTCGCCTGGCTTTATCGCTTTTCCTCTCAAGGTTTTCGATGTTAGAGCGGAAAAAGCCACCAGGTTGGCCGAGGAGCCTGAATTCACCAGGGATACATAACGAAAACCAAACAAATGGCTAAATTTTTTCTCAAATTCTTTGGCAAATCTGCCCTCGGTCCACCAACCATCAGTAACCGCCTCTATTCCTAAAGACAGCTCTTTCTCATCGAAAACTTTCCCGGATACAGGAATAGGAGATTTTCCTGGAATAAATTTCTTTTGGGAAGGGTTTTTCTTAAAATTGGTACGTATTAGTCTCACTAAATCCTTTTCCATAAACTAAAATTCTCTTACCTGTCCTTCGTATAAAGAAATATTTTTCCTAAACCAGTTTATTGTTTCTTTTAAACCTTTTTCCAAAGAATATCGAGGCCACCAACGTAAGTATCTTTTGGTTTTGGTTATGTCTGCTTGCCATTTTGGCGATTCAAAAGAACGTGAAGAAAAGACGCCCCATTTTATTTTGCTTTTTGAATCAGTCAATTTTAAAACAGTCTCAACTACTTCCTTAACTCTAGTTTCCCTGCCACTGCCGATATTAAAAATTCCCCCCTTATATTTATCTGCCCTTTCTATAACCGCAAGATAAGCATCAACAACGTCATTAATGTAAATATAATCTCGAACGGCCTCTTTAATCGACAAAAATATCGGTTTATTTTGCAAAGCATTAGCAATTATTTCAACGATTAATCTTTTGGGGTCATCGTACGGTCCAAACGGCGAAAACAAGCGAAAATTTATAATTGGGTGAGAAGTGGTCTTTCCTATATAATGGCTATACGTCGTTCCAGCTAATTTGCTAACGGCATATAAACTTAGCGGCAAGCAAACATCAGTTTCTCTCATGGGTCTATTTTTTGGCCCGTATTCAGCCGAACTACCGGTATTAACAAAACATTTATAGTTGACTTCTCCACAGGCATCAATTAAATTGACCGTTCCCGCAAAATTAGTATTTATATAATCACTTTTTTTAGACTGGGTACCTTGATAAAGAGGGGCGTTAGCTAGATGGAAAATTACCTCCGGTTTAATAGTTTTAATTGTCCTTTTTAATAAAGTACTTTCTGCAAGAGCTACTTCATGAAGGTTTACTTCGTTAAGAAGATCTCTTATTCTCCAAAAGTTGGAAATTTTACGCGCTAGAATATGGACAGCAAACTTTTTTTCTTCGACTAAACGTCTAACAATATTGGAGCCAACAAATCCCGTCGCACCAGTAACCAGAACTATCTTTTTTGCCATACTAAGGAGTAATTTCCAAAATTCACTCTAATGGTTTAATAATCATTTCTTTAATAAATTCTTTTCTGTCTAAAAGAGGAGATATCTCTTCAAGAGGCCGACCAAATTCGAGTTTGGGAATAAGTCTTTGTTTTTTATTTATTCTGACATCACAAAGAACAGGACCTTTATATCTTAAAACTTCTCTTATTTTCCTCCGCATTTCCCGATGATTTTTGATGGAAACAGTTTCTAAACCGTAGGCTTTAGCTATTTTGACAAAATCAGGAACTGAATAACCGCTATCTTCGGTAGAAGCAGCATAACGACCAGCACACCATGTTTCCTGAAATTGCTGAATAATGCCATAACCGCGGTTATTAATAATGAAAATTTTAATCGGAAGTTTATGATGTACCACCGTTTCTAAGTCTTGAATATTAATTTGGAAACCTCCATCACCGTCAATACAAATAATTTCTTTTTTACCGAGGGCAAATGACGCCCCAATCGCGGCCGGAAAAGAATAACCCATGGGAGAATTTCCTAGAGCAGAAAAAAGCCGCTGTCCCTCTTTTAACTTAAAGGCTTGGATTGTCCAGGTAAGATTACCGCCTTCATCAGGAATTATAACCGCCCTAGAATCAAGTTCTTCTGATAAGGTTTTGATAAAAGCGTAGGCATTGACATCTTTTTTTTCTTTAAAATATTCCGGAAGAACAATGGGGTATTTTTTCTTCCAAACCTGACATTTTTTAAGCCAATTGGAAACTTCTGGTTTTTTTAATTTCCCCAGGTGTTTAAGCATGACCCCTAAAAATTCTTTAAGGTCGCTGTTAATGGCAAGGTCAGGAGTTAAACCTCTTCTTTTATCTAACTCTGCTTTATCGATATCTACAACAATTTTTTTTGCCTCTCGAGCAAAAGTTGCTGGTTTTCCACCGGTCAATCTAGTATCGAGTCTTGACCCAAGAGTTATTAATAAATCGGCATTTTGCACGGCAAAATTGGCACCGCGATTACCGTATACTCCTGGCGTTCCTATAAGTAAAGAATAATCTGATGGCAAAATATCAAAAGCTCCCCAGGTTTTCACGACTGGGAACCCTAACACTTCGATAAGCCTTTTTACCTCTTTTTCCACATGAGCGATTCTTATTCCACCGCCAATCAAAATAATCGGTCTTTTCGCTTTTTCAATCAGTCTTAGACTTTTTTCAACTTTGGCAGAAAGCTTGACTCCAGTATCCTTAAAGGGCTTTTGTTGGGCAGGGACAAAACTTTTTTGATTTTTGGGGTTTATTTCCTCTCTTTGGATATCCATAGGAAGATCAATTAAAACTGGGCCAGGCCTGCCTGATTTCGCGAGATAGATAGCTTTTTCAAAAAGATAACGAGTATCATCAGGATTGTCAATCCTAACAGCAAATTTTGTTATAGATTTAACAATACTAACAATATCTGTTTCCTGAAAACCGACCTGACGAACCTTGCTTTCCCCTTTAAGTTCCTTCCTGTTAACCTGACCGGTGATATAAAGAACGGGTATAGAATCAAACCAGGCGCAACAAATTCCGGTAATTAAGTTAGTGGCTCCAGGTCCGGAAGTACCAATGGCGACTCCAATCCCGGGCCCTATACGAGAATAAGCTTCAGCGGCCATCGCTCCTGTTTGTTCGTGAGCGACACAAATATATTTAATATCTTTTCGCTTATAAAAGGAGTCAACAAACCAGGCAATGGCTGATCCTGTAATTAAAAAAGCTTCTTTGGTTCCCAGGGAGACTAAACGGTTTAAAAGATAGTCAGAAACATTCATACAATTTTCCTTAGGGTTTTTTTTATTCTTTCTATTCCCTTTTTAATATTTTCCAGGGAAGTGGCATAGGAAATACGCAAATAACCTTCACCATATTTCCCAAAAGCCGTTCCTGGCAGAAGCGCTACTCCTCCTTTCTCTAGAATTAAATTTGCTATTTCTCTTGATGATTTTTTAAATTTTTTAATATTGGGGAAGACGTAAAATGCGCCCTCGGGCTTTTGACAACTGATGCCCGGAATTTTATTAAGTTGGTCAACGATAAAGTTCCTTCTCTTCTCAAATTCTTTAACCATCAAAGAAACGCCAAACTGTGGGCCATTAAAAGCTTCAATGCCCGCATATTGCGTAAAAGTAGCGGTACATCCTACCATGTGGGTCAACAAATAATCCATTTTTTCTATCAAGTGCTCTGGCATAACCAGATATCCTAATCTCCAACCGGTCATGGCATAAGTTTTGGAAAAGCCATCCACTAAGATAGTTCTTTTCTTCATCCCGGACAAACTATAAATACTTTCGTATTCCTTGCCATCATACAAGATTCGAGAATACATCTCGTCAGTTATAACCCAGCTATTAGTATTTTTAATTGTCTTGGTAATTCCTTCTAGATCTTTCTTAGGCATCACTCCTCCGGTAGGATTACTTGGAGAATTTAAAATAATAACCTTAGTTTTTTTTGAAAAAAGTTTTGAGAAAGCCTTCATGTCAAAGCTAAAACTGTTCTCTTCAAGAAGAGGTACACTTTTTCTCTTCGCCCCAAAAAAATCAATTAATGCCTCATAAGTTGGAAAGCCGGGATCGGGATAAATTACTTCATCACCTTCATTAAGAACCGCGGCCATGGCGGCAAAAATTGCCGTTTTGCCGCTAGGAGTTACCGCCACCATGTCTTTTGAGACTTCTACTTTCCTCGCTTTGGTAACGTAGTTTGCGATAACCTGTCTAAGTTCTTGAAGACCTAAGGGCGGATTGTATTTAGTTTTACCATCTTTGATGGCTTTTATCGCCGACCGGGAAATATTCGAAGGAGTGGCAAAATCAGGCTGTCCGATTTCAAAATGGATAATTTCTTTACCCGCTTTTTCTAATTCTTGAGCTTTACTTAAAACCTGATAAGCACCTTCCGCCTGAAGCAGATTCATTCTGTCTGTTAATTTAAATAATCTCATAACTTATTAAAATCTTAAGCTTTTTTTATACCACAGAAAAACTTTTTTAAAACTGTTTTCTAAATTATATTTTGGCCTCCACCCCAGCTTTTTTATCTTCGTATCATCTAAATGCTGATAGGGAATTTCATTTTGGGCCGTATTTAAGATTTTATAAGGGATTTTTGTCTTTAATATCTGCTCTGCCTTCTTAACAAGCCCAATCACAGATAATGTTTCGCTCGAAGAAAAATTAAAGGCCTCTCCTTTAACTTGCTTAAAATTTTTAAGTAGGGTTAGATAGCCGTTAACCACATCCTTTATATAAAGATAGTCTCTGACATATCTTCCATTGCTTCTTATTTCAAGGGGCTTTTTTTTAACCACCGATAAGCAAATCCCTGGGACTATCCTGTCAAAATGAAAATCTCCTTCTCCGTAAACGTTGCCGAAACGGGTTATCACAACTGGCGTGCCATAAGTTTTAAAGTAGGCTTGAGAAATAAGATCCGCGCTTGATTTAGAAACATTATATGGATGGTCTCCTTTCAGGGGGAAATCTTCGGTGTATACTTTTTTCGTTTTCCCATAAGCCTTGTCTGAGGAAGCGATAATCGCTCCTTTTACAAATGGATTTAATCTTACCGCTTCCAGAATATTAAGCGTTCCCATGACATTAGTTTCTATGGCTTCGTAGGGATTTGTATAAGATAGAGAAACGGTCGTAATCGCTGCCAGATGAAACACGAAGTCGGGCTTCTCTTTTTCAAAAATTCGGAAAACTTTTTCTCTATCTCTAATATCTACAAGTTCAAGCTTTACTTTTTTGTCTAATTTATGGAGAACAAAAGTTGAAAGAGGATTAAGCTCTATGTCAATGACAATAACCTTTGCCTCGTATTTTAGGAGCTCCCGAACCAAATGACTGCCGATGAAACCAGCTCCACCGGTGACCAAAATTTTTAGTCTTTCCAGACTTTCCATTTCGGATCCTCTCTCCAAAACTTGTTAAGATTATCTACGTCCGGATAGGTATCCATGGAATGCCAGAAGCCGTCATGGATGTAAACAGATAATTGTCTTTCCCTAATAAGTCTTTTTAAGGCTTCATGTTCTAACTCTCCAACCCTGAGGTAGTCAAAAAAATTCTTTTTAAAGACCATAAAGCCCCCATTTACCCACTCTTTTAAAACTGGCTTCTCAACGAATTTCTCTACTCTCCCTTTTTTATCGGTGGTTAAAAGCCCATATTTACTCCGAGGATGAACGCCGGTTACGGTCCCGATAGTCCGCTGTTTTTGATGAAACTTTAAAAGCTTTTTAATATCAATGTCCGCCACTCCGTCTCCGTAGGTTACCATAAAATCCTCATCTTTTTCTGGAATATAGTCTTTAACCCTTAAAATTCTTTCGCCCGGCAAAGTTTCCTCTCCTGTATCAACAAAGGTAATCTTAAAATCATCAGGAATCCTTGTCCCATGATCTCTATAGATTTTCTCCGAGCCTGTTCTGGTATATAAAGTAAAATCGTAGGTAAAATACTTTTGATTGAGAAAGTATTCTTTTATGTAGTCGCCCTTATAACCAAGGGCGATAATAAAATCGTTAAATCCGTAATGGCTGTAGATTTTCATAATGTGCCAAAGGATTGGTTTTCCGCCGATAAAAACCATCGGCTTTGGCTTAAACTCTGTTTGTTCTTTGAGCCTATACCCAAGGCCTCCACATAAAATCACTGTTTTCATAATAGGATGGTGTTATACGCTAAATGAAAATTTACATCATCTGATATACGTCAACCGCTCCGGCATGTTCGGAAAAAGTATATCTATTTTTTATTGCTTGCCAAATAAGTATTGGTGTTTCTTTTTGGACTTGATTATAAGACTCAGAGTATACAAAAACAAATTTGGGATTTATCTTTAGTATTTGGTTAATACTTTTCTGAAGATCTTCATACGTATAAATTTGATATTCGGCAATTGGGTAATCAATAATACTGGCTTTTTGTGACATTACGTAAAGAAGCGTATCATATCTAGAGATGATAAGGACTTTGCTTGCGTCTGACGTCAATTCTCTAATTCTTTTTGCCGCTAAAGCAAAATTAATTCCGTTATCATCATGAAGATAGAAATCGGTTCCTTCGTAGGACCAGTAATAATATACTGGTTTTACTTTTGAGTATCTTTCTTGTAATCTGTTCGCTAATGCTTTGGCCGATTCTAATGGACCATTGTACATAATGATTAAACCTGAAACAAAAAAAAGGAATAACAAAAACTTTAATGTTAACAATCTTTTTTCAATGAACGGACGGTCTTCGGCAACGGGAAAAATAATATCTCTCGCCTCAGACCATAAGATAAAATATAGTAAAATCGCCGGATGAATAATTGCCAGAAGATGATTCCCTTCGCTTAGGTTAATGTAAAACATGAAGCTAAGGGTGCCGTATATTAAAAGAAAAGTCAGAAGATAAATAGAGCGATTATTATTGTAATATATTTTTAACAAAACAAGGTATAAGGAAATGATATAAATCCCTATTGGGAAATAATATAAACCAAACCTAGGCATTGGTATATCATACAGCCCTTTTGCATAAAATAGGACATAGGCGAAATATTGTCCCCAATCAGGCAAGATGCCACTACGTAATATTGTAACTAGAGTGATAAATCCTCCTATTACTAGGATACTTACTTCTAAAGATAGGAAAAATTGCATCATCTTTATAATTAAAATCTTTAGTGTGCTGCCGCTTCGATAAGATAAAATAATATTCACCGCGATTACACAAAGGTAGGCCAGGAAAATAAAAATGCCAATTTCTGCATTGTAAAATGAGGCGAGACTGACAACACCGCTCATCAAAAGTATTTTTCTGAAGGTTAACGGTTTTTTAAAAGTATTATATATTGAAAAAATGACAATAATATCAAAGAAATTACGCAAGGGGGTTAACGAAGGAGCAGTAAAAACCTCCCATGTAGTATAACCGTAACGGATAAAAACGAGTTTAATATATACTAAGACACCAACAAAACCTAGTACATAACTCTTGGTTACTTTTGATATGAATAAAAAAAATAATACCGCATAGATAATTGACACAATCATGTCATAAAGAACAAAATTAGAATAGGAAAGACCGACTATCTTAAAAATAAAAGCAGCAAAATAGGTTAATAAAAGACCATATTGAGAGAAAGCGTCTATCAAGAGATTTTTACCGTAAGTTACTTCATTTATGGGGCCGAGGAAAAAATTGATGTGATGGAATTGGTGGAGGGACTCAAAACCATACCAACCAAGATTTTCATATGAATATTTGTATTTCGGATTAAAAATAACAACGCTTAGAAATGCTACTAAAAAAATAATGAGCAGAAATTTAAATATAGAGTTTTTATTGACAAAGTCGTTTATTTTCGCACTTGGAAATGACATCTTTGCCTCATTGATCAGAAAAATAGAAAGTGTTGCCAACAGCACAAAAACGATTTCTAAATAATGATTGTTTAAAAATTGGTAAACGATTAAATACTTAAAAGTTTTTAGTCCTGGAACCGCTAACCATGTCAAAACGACGAGCAGTATTGGAAGAAAGATTATTGCCTTTCTTATCTTTTTCCATACGATAAAAAGGATTATGGGAATGGCGGTAAATAACAGTACTCCCAAGACAAAATAAAGGGCATCATTTGTCTGGGTTTCAAAAAGAGATCTATAAAAAGGAAGGAGACTGTTAATTAATTTCTGGTCTATAGGAAAAGGCTTATTAAAGAGCTTGATTAAAAATAGCAACAGTTCAAAGGAGATAAGGAAACATAAACTAAAAAAAAATAATATTTGGAGAATGCTTTTTTTAATCGTATCATCCATATCCATATCCATAGAGAGTATATCACGATTGAAAAATTTCCTTCATTCGAATGAGGTCCAAATTTTGGCACTAAATTCCTATTTTTGATAGGAAATTTTGGAAGGAACGGTAACGAAGAAAAATGGAGAATTTACCGAAATCGACTTGCGTTTAATTTAGTAGTAGCTTATGATTTAATTATGGACGAGGTTTTCTCCATTGTCACTCGCTCGGTAACGGTTTATCTATTCGTCGTTTTAGCGATACGCTTATTTGGCAAAAAAGAACTTACCCAGCTTTCGGTTATAGACTTAGTCTTTATTTTACTCATCAGCAACTCGGTCCAAAACGCCATGGTTGGCGGAAGTAGCACTCTTACTAGTGGAGTAATCGCCGCCACTTCATTATTTGCGGTAAACTTCATTTTGAAAAATCTAATTTATAGATCAGAGAGGCTAAGTAACTTTCTTCAGGGCAGCCCATTGATGCTTATCTACAAAGGAAAAGTAATAAAAGAACATCTTAATCAGGCAAAAATAACCCAAGAAGAGATCGAGGCGGCCGTTCGTGAACATGGAGTAGAAAAAGTAAGCCAAGTAGATTTAGCGGTACTTGAAGTTGATGGAAACATAAGCGTTCTCTCAGGAGATTTTAGTCACCGGACGGTAAGAAAACGGAAGGTTCATAAAGTAATTAGTAAAACCACCTGAAAATGACATGGTCCCTGCCAACTTAAGAGATTATATACAACAAGCACTGCGTCAAGGCCTTTCTCCGGAAGACATAAAATCATCTCTTACTAATTCAGGTTGGCAGCCAGATTTTGTAGATGAAGCTTTATCTATCGCCAGTAATTCTACAGTAATCGTACCGGATGAGACCGTCACAACTAACCTAACCAACACAAACCAGCCCATCTCAACCTCTACAGAAACACCTACCCAGGAATCTATCAAACAAAATGACGTTCTCCCCGGCGGTGGAAAGGCGGTCCGCCAGCCGGCGGATGGGCGGGTCGTCCCGCCTGCCAAAGCTGCCGCAGGCTGGCGGGCAGGCCGTCTTTTCTTTAGTTTATTAGAAGGAACAAGGAAATTCCCTGTTCTCCTTACCTACCTTTGCCTGGCAGTAATAGCGACCATTTTCCCCGCCTATAAGGTAATTACCTACGCTATACCGTTAATTAAGAATTTTGACCAGCGAATTGTTTCGGTGGCGAACGAAGTTTTCCCCGAAAATTTAGAGATCGCAATTAAAGACGGTAAGGTAACTACAAATGTGACGGAGCCTTTTTATTTAACCATTTCCCAAAGCACCTTGGAAAATTTACTTAAGGTAAGCAATGAAACAAGTAAATCGGTCTCTAAAGTCAGGCTTTTAACCATTAATACAGAAGGTAAAGCAGAAGATTTCGAAAGATACCAAAGTATGGCCATGCTTACCCGTTCAAACTTAGTCTATTATGACGATGGTGAAGTTAAAATCCAATCCTTAAGTAACGTTCCCAATATGGTTATCTCCAGGCAGAGTGTGATCAAAAATATTGTCGAATTTAAAAATAAAGACTGGATCATGCAAGTGTTACAGACGCTACTTTACATAAGTCCAGTTTTCATCCTTTTGACTCTTCTTATTGGGTCCTTACTTGGGATTTTAATAAACACTATTAAAATTTGGATTATAAACAAAATTTGTCTAACGCAACTCCCTTTTGGAAGGTTATTTAGATTTACGGCTGCATTGTATGCCCTGCCCACCTTATCTCTTGTTCTTACTCGGAATATTACGGGTTTGAATTTATTTTTTGGATGGTTTTCTACTGCTATTGATGTATTTATCCTGTCTTTGGCATATGTATCTATCTCTAGATACAAAGAGAATAATTCTTAAAATTTTATGAATTTAATACTAAGATTTATCTTATCATTTCTGTTTTTACCATTACTCTTATCGGTAGATCTTTTCCGTTCCCAAAGAAGTGGGATAGGGAAGATTGGTCTTTTTGTGTTAATCTGGCTAATTTTAGGCACCGTCTGGTTTCGTGGTTATGCAAATGTAATTAATATAACAAGAATTACCTTATACGAATTAGGAATATCTGATAAGTTGACGAGTGTTAAAGTTGTGGGCACATCGATGCTTCCCAATATTAAAGACCAGGAGAGTATTACCTTACACAGTCCAAAAAAATATGGGGTTCAAAGAGGAGACATCGTCTCCTTCCAGAATATCGAAACAGGGAATCTCCATTACATTAAAAGAGTGATAGGCCTGGAGGGAGAACAAATAGCGGTTGCAAACGGTACTACAATGATCAACGGACAGACACTTCGGGAAGACTACGTTTTTCATGAAAATCCTACCTTCGGTAACACCTTTTTAGTAGAATGTGAACCTCAACTTATACCTAAAGGGAAAGTGGCTGTTTTAGGGGATAATCGCATTGTTAGTTCTGATTCAAGGGTCATTGGATTTATTGATATGAAGGATATCGACGGCGTTATTAAAACAAGAGTTTCACCGGCTATGCAAACTAACCCCGATAATAGAGAGCTAAAAGAGGTTAATCTAAATTCTGATGTGTTTCTTGAGAAACTAAATGAAGTCAGAAAGGGAAAGAATATTAAACCGTTGTTATCACCGTCTATTTTAAACCAAATAGCCACCGAACGCTCCATAACAATTTCTTCCAATTTTAATGACTGGAAAAATCAATCTATACCCCTTGGCCAGTTGTTAGAAAGATACGGGTATCAATACTTGTTGGCACAAGAAATGGTTACATTTGGGTATTTAGATGAGCAGCAAATCGTTGACCAAATTCTGGAGTCAATTTATAAAGACGATTTTTTATCTGAGCGCTATTACGAAGTTGGGGTAGGAACAGCACCTATGCAGAAAAATGAATGTCAGTCTCCTGTAATTACTATAATTCTAGGCTGGCCCTCAAATCCCAGCTATCCGAAAACTACTATTGATGTTTGGAATAAAGACGTCGAGGTGTTGAGCCGAGTTATCAGTGCTCTCCAAAAATTAAAATATAAACCCGATATTAATGAGCAAAAAACTCAAGAGTTGTTAGAAGAGTTAAGCAATCTTTTAGAAATCGCCAGTCAGCTATCCTCAAGAGTCCAACAGAATGAATGGCTTACTTCAGCTGAAAACAAATCAATGGAGGATTATTTCCAGAAAAGTCAAGCAGCAACAGAAAAAATCCAGTCATATTATGAAACCTACGAACAAAATATTAATGATCCTGAAACCAGAGAGTTATTAATACAATTATTGCCAGGAAATACAGAATTTAACCAAAAAACAGAGGAGGCAAAATTAATGTTTGGGCGGGGACAATATAATGAACAATTAAAAATAGGACAAAAATTAATTGAAATCGCCCAGAATGATAAAGAACGGGCAATGGGCTATTATTGGATTGGCTTGGCAGAGTTTGAACTAAATCAGAATTCAGAGGCCAAAAGGGATCTTATCAACGCTACTCAATTAGACCCTCAATTTGCGGCTCCCTATGTAACCTTAGCGACTGTAAGTTTTAATGAACAAAACTATCAGCAAGGGCTTCAGTATTCCTCAACCTGTGTTGAGCTTGATCCTAATTATGCTTGGTGCCATAACGATTTAGGCTTAGCATATCTTTATTTAGGCGAGAAACAAAAAGGAATTCAAGCATTAGAAAAGGCTGTTTCTCTTGATCCCAATTCATACATTTTTAACGATAATTTAAAAAGAGCTAGGAGTAACTGAGATTACTTCTCCTATGGATTAAAGTCAACCGTCCGCCAAATAGCAGAGACTCTTAAGGGAGGACTTTTATAATCTGCCTTGAATATCATCTCCGCCATGAGATGGCGGAGTTCCTCGGGGATGAAGACGAAAAAGATTTGAGGCTAAGTTCTGATTCTCCTTGATGGAAAGTTTTGCTTGGGAAGCTTGTAAGCCAGATTCTGTTGCAAGACGGCCATTTCTCTGGATAGTGAAAATGGTTCACTCTTCCCTCCGGTTTAACACCGGAATGCCTTCAATCTTTGGACCTTGGGAAAGCATCCTTAATAGCGGTCCGTTCGGAAGTTGCGGCGGGTGGGATTGTCGCGTTTCACTCCCGCTCGTCTCTGTGACTCTCAAATCCTGTTATTTCAGAATCTGTCTTAAACTCCACATGCGGGTAAAGAGTTTAATCACCAGCGGTTTCCCGTCCCCGCTTACGCGGGATCCCCTGCTTTCTGCCGTCTGGACTTTCCTCCACGTTCAGTTTACATGAACGCGGCGGCCATCCATCTTCCCAAGCATGGATATTCTACCATAAAGGAAGGTTTCTTCACAAGCGATAGCGGGGAGTGATTACTTATTTTTTAAAAACGCCAGAAGAATCGTTTTTAAGACCATCAAGAGAGGAACGGCTAATATTGCGCCAACGATCCCCCCTAGTCTTCCCCCAATCATTAAGGCTAAAATTGTGGCAATTGGCGGCAAACCCATGATCTTATTCATTACTAATGGAACAACGATATTACCCTCTGACTGATGAATAATAAAGTAAAGAGCAACGGTGGCTAAGGCCAAAAAGGGGGAAGTGGTTAAGGCAACTAAAACCGCCGGGATGCCTGATATAATAGGGCCAAGAATGGGAACAATCTCTAGGGCCCCGGCAATAATTGATAAGGGTAGAGCATAATCAATGCCTAGAAGGGTTAAGCCGACAAATGTCATTGCACCTATTAGTCCTGCTAGCAAAAACTGGCCCCGAACCCAAGCGCCCAAAGACTCTTCGACTTCCCGCAGGATCGCGACCGTCTTTTCTGCCGCTTTTTCTCCTATAAGTTGACCTAGATTTTCTTCAAGTTTTTTTCTCTCGAGAAGAAAATAAAAAGTAAAGACTATAACCGTTAAAGTAGCAAAGACATTCGAGAAAAAACCAACGATTACCTTTAATAGATTCTCCCCTATTGGAGCAATTTGTGAGGTAATCGTTTGAAGGTCGATCTTTAGAAAAGGCAAAACGAAATTAATGTAAGAAGGTAACCTTGAACTAAGTTTAACCGATTGGGAAACAAATGGCGGAAGAATAAAAGAAGTCGCGACGCCCAAAACCAGAAACAAAAAAAGGTAGACTATTAAAACGGCTAGGAGTCTGGGAATTTTCATCTTTCCGAGCCTGTCGACTGAGGGTCGAAGAGCCGCCATTAAGATGAAAGAGATAAAAATCAAGATAATAATATCTCTAATCTCAAAAAGAACCCACAGCCCCAAAAGCAAAAAAACAGTAAAAATAATTGTCCTGTGGGAAATCTCAATTTTTTGTGTCATCTTAACCATTATTATACCATTGCCAAACTTTCTCTTCAATCATTTTTTGCCAATTTTTTTCTTCGATGTTAAACCAATGAATACGGGAATCTTTCTTAAACCAAGTCAGTTGCCGCCGAGCATAACCATGTTCATCATATTTCCACCTTCGAACCACCTCTTTTTTCAACTCTTCATCTTTGATTTTTGATTCTTCGACACAGCTTCGCATCAACCCTGAGTTTATCGAATGGGTTGATATTTGATTTTTATCTTTTATCTTTAATCTTTGATCTTTGATATATTTATGCCATTCTTTATATCCAATCGTTGTTCCCATGGCCGAATTTTCAAAAGAATAGCCCTTTCGTAATAATCCACAAATCTCGTTCTCAACCCCTGCTTTTCTTCTTTCATCCACCCGCTTATCAATTCGTTGGTAAAGAGTTTTAAATGGCGCCTTCAATCCGATCATTAAAAAATCTTTGATTTTTAAGGTACCTACCTGCCAGTAAGGCAGGTATTTTTGATTTTTGATTTTTGCTTCCCGAAGGGAACTCGCAAAGCGAGGTTTTTGATTTTCTAATACTATTTCAATCGCCCGAATTAGACGGCGTGGATTCTTCCGATCCGATTCATTCATCCCTCGCAAACGTTCAGGACAAGTCCTTTCTAAAATTTCCCGCAATTTCTCAGTATCTAAATCACTTAATTTCTTTCTTAATTTCCAATCTGGTGGTACCCCCAGTGTTTCTATTCCATCAACTACTGCCTTTATATAAAACCCTGTCCCGCCAACCAAAATCGGCAGTTTCCCCCGTTCCCAAATATTTTCAATCACTGCGTTCGCACATTTGACATAATCCGCCACGCTAAATTGATAATTTGGTTCAATAAGATCCCAAAGCCAGACGGAAATATCGTTAATTTTATAAACAAAAAATTTTTGATTTTTAAGGTATATTTTTGATGCCTCGACTTTGCTCGGCATCATCTCTTCGAGCCTGAGCGGTTCGACTGAGCTCACCGTCGAAGTCCTCAGAGCCGAAGGCCTGAATTTGTCGAAGGATGATTTTTGATATTTGATGCTTCGACTTTGCTCGGCATCATCTCTTCGAGCCTGAGCGGTTCGACTGAGCTCATCGTCGAAATCCTCAGAGCCGAAGGCCTGAGCTTGCCAAAGGATGATATTTGATATTTCTTTGCCTGTTCCAATATCCATTCTCTTATAGACCTGCCGACTGTCCGCCGACACAATCTCGCCATCAAACTGTTTTGCCAGATAAATTCCTAGCGCCGTTTTTCCCGTTGCCGTCGGCCCACAAACAACTAATAATTTCTTCTTTTTTTTTGCCATACTATACAAATACCAACACCGGGTGTTGAATTAAGTAGAAACTTAAGGATTTTCTAGAGAAAGATGCTTAATTTCTTGAAGCTTTCTTTGATACTCGGCTTGGTCGAAAACAAATTCTTGATACCTTTTTTTACCTCCAATCATTTTTAAGAGAAATTCTGTGCTGATAAAAGATGGTACTCGTTGCTCTAAATACTCGGGCAAGGACGACCAAGTATATGATGGTAAATCTTTAATCTTGGTAAGATATGAAGAACTAGGGTTTAGATGAATGTAGCGAGAAACATGAAGAATTTGTTCATCATTCTCAATTCTTATTGCCTTAAATATTGAACGAAAAAGTGGTCCAGCTCTTCTGTTTCTAAGATTGAAAAACCGGGCGTACCCGTTTTGAATATTTGCTAACATGATAGGAATTCCTCGAGGTTTAAGCTGTCTTAACAGAAGATGAAAGTGAGTTGGCATAAGACAATAGGCCAAAATTTCCACCAAATCGCCCTTACCTTTCAAGATCTTAGCAAATTTTTCTTTCTCGCGAATCGGAAGTCTATCGAAGTGAGAAAAGCTATAAAGGAAGGGAGGGTATCTGTAGAAATCCATTAGATTTAAAAACCTATGATATTCCTTTAAAAAACCAAAGATAGGAGTATTCGCTACTCCACGATTAAGAACATGATAAATTTCATTAACGGCAAAGACAATCTTTCGGTAAGGCATTATAATGTTATTTTAGCAAATTTACCTTAGGTGTCAAGCCAGTCAACACCGGGTGTTGGTATATGGTATAGAATTTCCCCTTGATTTCCTCAAATATATAGATTATCATCTATAAATATGAACAGATTGGGAAGTTGTTGTCCGTTTGCTTTTCCCAAAATGGCCGAACCATCCCGGAGAAAGATTTATAAATTCTTAAGTTCGGCCAGGGAGAAAACGGTTGGAGAAATTACTAAAAAACTAAAACTTAGGCAACCAACAGTTTCCTATCATCTTAAAATGATGAAAAAAGAAGGTTTAATTTCCTCAACAAAAAAGGGCAGAAAAGTTTATTTTAAAGTTAAAATTACTTGTCCAGAAGGAGGTGTCTGCTTTTCCAAATGAGAAAAGTCTATCTTGATTACGCGGCCACAACCCCGGTTAGAAAAGAAGTTTTAGCGGCCATGCTCCCCTATTTTTCGGAAAATTTTGGCAATCCGTCCGAACCTCATGAGTGGGGACAGCAGGCAAAACAAGCTTTGGAAGAGGCAAGAGAAAAAATTGCCGGATTTTTAGGGGCAAAGCCGAAGGAGTTAATCTTTACCAGTTGCGCCACTGAATCGATAAACCTTTCGCATAAGGGAGTGGTAGAAAAGTCAAAAGTCAAAAGTCAAAAGTCAAAAGTCGCCCATATAATTACTTCGTCAGTTGAGCATAAGGCGGTAATTGAGACTTGCCGGCATTTGGAAAAATTAGGAATGGCAAAAGTTACCTATCTTCCGGTTGATAAATATGGAATGGTTAAAGTTTCTGACGTCGAAAAAGCCATAAGACCGGAAACGGTTTTGGTAAGTATTATGTACGTCAATAATGAGATGGGGACGATTCAACCGATCAAAGAGGTTGGCCGATTAATTAGACAGATTAACATCTCACGTCTTGCATCTGGCATCTCACCTATTTACTTCCACTCCGATGTTACCCAAGCAATTCAGTACTTACCCATTAATGTAGATGAGTTTAATCTTGACTTTTTGTCATTAACCGGCCATAAAATTTACGGACCAAAGGGAGTGGGTGTGCTTTACGTAAGAAACGGAACGCCGTTAGTTAGGCAACAAGATGGCGGCGGACAGGAAATGAACCTGCGGGCGGGGACGGAAAATGTCCCCTACATTGTTGGCCTAGTAAAAGCATTAGAGCTGGTTGAAAATGAAAGGGAAAACGCCTCAAAACGAATTGAAAAATTACGAGACAGATTGATAAAAGGAGTACTGGGAAGAACTAAAAATGTGAACCTTACCGGCAATCCTCAAAAAAGATCGCCCCATATCGCTTCATTC
>Ga0315289_10005323_pt1 | contig 19035 bp, 13 predicted proteins | sample YL17G11_40_MG_FD_203452 | JGI IMG/M metagenome (GOLD analysis project Ga0315289, IMG submission 203452) | Sediment microbial communities from Yellowstone Lake, YNP, Wyoming, USA - YL17G11_40 | ecosystem: Environmental > Aquatic > Freshwater > Lake > Sediment | place: USA: Wyoming | collected...
TACGTCGACTCGGTTGGCGGCAGTGATTCCAATCCCGGCACCTCCGAGGGTGCGCCGTGGAAGAGCGTGGCGAAAGTGAATGCCGCCTCGCTTGCGGCCGGGGACAGCGTGCTGTTCAAGGCGGGTTGCGTGTGGCGCGAGACGCTCGTTGTCCACTACTCGGGCGCCGAGGGCGCGCCGATCACCTTCGGTTCGTACGGGCAGGGTTCAAAGCCGATCCTGAAGGGTTCGCGCGCGTCCGATGAGGACGGCTGCCGGTGGGTGAAGAGCTCGGGCGGGACAAACGAGTATTACCTGGTCAAGAGCGGCGGCAGCCCCGGCTATAGCAAACCCGGCAATGACCTGGACGATCGGCCCGGATGGCTCTGGTACAAGTCTGGTCCGACCAGGCTGCTGAAGGGCACGGCCGGCTCGCTCGCTGATGGGCAGTGGGGTTGGGGCGACCGGGATGGTTTGGGATTCTCGACCATCTACGTGCGCTCCGACGCCGGGACGCCCGGCCCGATCGAGGTCCCTCAGAGCAACGAGGGCATACTCCGCATCTCCGGGAAGAGCTACGTCGTCGTGAGCAACCTGTCGTTCCAGTTCGCCAATCTGATGCCCGGGGCGTTCTCCAGCGACGGTGCGCATCACATCACGTTCGAGGATTGCGAGTTCGCCTACAACCTCCAGACGGGCCTACAGATCTGGGGTTGTCAGGGAGCCGATTTTGACTCTTACACGGTTGTGCGGCGCTGCGTCGCACACGACAACGGCGGTCACGGCATCGCCGCGGACGGCCAGGAGAGAAGGCCCGTGTGCAAGCTGCGCCAGGTCACCTTTGAGGACTGCGAGGCGTACGGGCAGGTGCGCAGCTACTTCGGCGACGTGGACGGTTACGGGATCATGTTCACGTTCGTTGACAACTCGACCATCCGCCGCTGCAAGTCCCACAACAACGAGCTGACCGGCATCCACATGGACGGCAACACCGGCGCTCCGCTGGAGTATCTGGACGGGTGTCAGCACAACGACATCTACAGCAACGTCGCGTACGGCAACGGCGGCGCAGGGATCGAGGCCGAGGTCTCCTCAAACAACACGATCCACGGCAACGTGATCTACGACAACGGAACGGGTTGGGCAGGCAACGGCATCTGCATCAACAACCACGCCACCGGCAACTACCTGCATCACAACCTCATAACCGGCACGATCGGCGGCCCCGCCATAAACATCTATGGAGACTCAAGCGGAACGCAGCTGGTCCAGAACACCGTCAGCGTCGGCGGCACCACCGCCCTGCACATAGAGGACAGCTCCTGCACGCCGGGCACGCAGGTGTTCAACAACATCCTGCATTCCAAGAGCCTGTGCTTCTCGTTCGCCACCGTGGACGGCCTTACCTCGGACTACAACTGCGTTGGCGGAGTCGGCAAGCGGTTCGGCGAGCCCTGGCCGACCTACAGCCTGGCCGCATGGCGGCAGCTCTCCGGTCAGGACATGCACAGCATAGACGCCACGGACGTATTCGTCGACCCGAATCAGAAGGACTACACCCTCAGGGCCGGCAGCCCGTGCATAGACGCCGGCACCGACAAGGGCTTCCCGTACGAAGGCGCTGCTGCGGACATAGGCGCCTTCGAGTACGGCACGCAAGCGCCGCCCGCCAGTCAGTGGGCGCTGGGCGTACAGTCCGCGCCCATCACAGGCGTGTCAATAACGTCCAGCGCCGCTGGCGGCACCACCAACTACACCGCCAAGCTGGACAAGGGCAGCCAGGTGACTCTCAGCGCCCCGGCCACCCACTCGGTCGGCGGCACGGACTACGAGTTCGTCCGGTGGACCCTCAACGGCGCCGACCAGACTGCCGGCCAGGCCTCGCTCAGCTTCAGCATCACCGCGGACACCACCGCAGTAGCGGTCTACCAAATCCAGCAGCACACACTGAACGTACAGTCGACGCCGATCACCGGCGTGACCGTCACGGCCAGCCCCCCTCGCCCGACCAACTACACCATCGCGGTGGACGACAACAAAGCCCTCAACATCACCGCCTCGGCCACCCATTCAGACAACGGCACGGACTACGAGTTCGTGCGATGGACCCTCAACGGCGTCGACCAGCCAGCCGGCGGGACGACGCTGAGCTTCAGCATCAACAGTGATGCAACCGCCGTCGCCGTCTACAAACTGACGCAGCACACCCTGAACGTCCGGTCAAGCCCGGTCTCGGGCGTGTCGATTACGTCCAGCCCGGCAGGCATCACCGAGTATAGCACCCAAGTGGGTGACAACAGCTCCGTGAGTCTCACTGCCCCGGCGGTCTACTCGGTCGGCGCGACCGACTACGAGTTCGTCCGGTGGACCCTCAACGGCACGGACCAGGCGGCAGGGCAGCGGTCACTGAGCTTCAGCATCAACAGTGATGCAACCGCCGTCGCCGTCTACAAACTGACGCAGCGCACGCTGAGCGTCCGGTCGAGCCCGGTCTCGGGCGTGTCGATTACGTCCAGCCCGGCAGGCATCACTGAGTATAGCACCCAAGTGGGTGACAACAGCTCCGTGAGTCTCACTGCCCCGGCCACCTACTCGGTGGGGGGGACCGACTACCAGTTCGTGAAGTGGACGCTCAACGGCGCGGACCAGCCCGCCAGCCAGAGAACCCTGAACTTCAGCATCAATAGCGACACCACCGTGGTCGCGGTTTATGATCCTGTCAAGGCGCCGACGGCCACCACGTGGAGGCTGTGGGTCGAGTCCACGCCCATTAGGGGTGTTCCGATCACGGGCAGCCCAACGTGCTCCACGGACTACCAGGGTGACCTGGTTCGTAACTCCCTGGTGAGCCTGACGGCGCCTGCAACCGTGGTCAGAGGCACCAAGAAATATACGTTCGTGCGTTGGATACACAACGGTGTGAACCAGCCGGGAGGCCAGCGGACCGTCAAATTCCGCATCACAGAAGACACCGCGGAAGTCGCCGTGTACAAGTGAGTCCGGTGACCGGAGGGATGACTCTCGCGCAACGTCCTCCGTCGGTAGCGTCAAGCGCAAATGCCGGCTGGCTGGACACGCCATCGCCAACTGAACAAGCCGCGGCATCCCGTCGCACGGAGTGCCGCGGCTTGTCGTCCTACGCCGCCTATGCGGCTTCCCTTGGGAACTGCTTCACCCCCGTCAGTTGCAGCAGCAACCCAGATAGGAACACCGCGCCCGCCACCAGGTACCTCTTCCACATCCGGCGCGGTTCCTTGGCCAGGCGAAAGAACCACTCCAAACCCGCCCTCTGCATCCAGCCGGGCGCACGCGGCACGGTGCCAGCAAGAAAATCGAACGCCGCGCCGACACATACCATCACGGCCTGAATGCGGTTCCTGTGTTCCCAGGCGAACCTCTCCTGTAAAGGACACCCAAGGCCCAGGAACACAATGCCTGCCCCGCTGCGGTTGATTCGCTCTGTGATCGCTTCATCCTCTGCCTGTGTCAATGGCCTGAAGGGGCAGGACTCACAGCCGACGATCCGAACCCTCGGCGACCTTGCCAGAAGGTTCTCGCGCAGGGTCTTGACGACCTCGGGCCGGCTCCCGAACAGGTAGACCCCTATGCCTTCCTGACCAGCCCGTTCGACCAGCAGAGGCATAAGGTCGGGACCCGAGACGCGCCGACGCAATCGCGTGCCGTAAAGCAGATTCAGTGCGACACGTACCGAGTGACCGTCCGGCGCTGCGAGAAGGAAATCCTCCAGCATCTTTCTGAACGCCGGGTCGCGTCTGGCAATCGCAATGCTGTGCACCGCCAAGTGCGCCACGCAGCCCGATCGTCCGGCTTTCGCTGCGCGGATAATGGCGTCTAACGCTTCCTCGGGCGTGGTGACGCTTACACCGACACCCAAGACGTTGAGCTTCTGAGGCCAGCGCAACTGCGCCTGTTGCCGGTTTGTGCGTTCAGCCAATCTCAGACCCTCTTAGCTCACTGACTCAGAACCCTTAGCGCCCAGGAAGAGCTTCATCTTTGCTGATCTGGATGGCCTCTTCATACGCCGCCATCACCCCCCTGAAGTGCGCCTCGGCACTGTATTCGCGGGCGGCCTTCTCTTGCGCGGCTGCGCCCATACGCCGACACATCTCGGGATCTTCCCATAGTGCCCTGATCTTCGCCGCCATGTCACCGACGTCACCGGCGCGGAACAACAGCCCGGTCATACCGTCGTCCACTATCTCCGGCAATCCGCCTATCCTCGATGCGACTACGGGCAAGCCATGAGCCATTGCCTCAGCGAGCACGAGTGGGAAGACCTCAAAGCACCTGCTGGGCAGCGCGAATAAGCGTGCCGCGCTATAGAAGTCCGACATCTCATCCTTCCGGAGGAAACCCTCGAAAGACACATTGCCGGTAACCCGGTCACGCAGCCACGGCATGGAAGACCAATCTCCTGCAATACGGACTGGCACGTGTGGCAGTTCCCTCGCGGCACCCAGAAGGGTGTCCAGCCCTTTCTCCTGGCTGATCCTGCCCGCGTAGGCGACGTAGTCGCCCGTGCCAGACGCCGCAAGACCCACTGGAATCGGAGTCATGTTCGGGACAACGAGAACCCTGCTTGCCGGAATGCCCGTGCTGACCAGTCGCTGCTTCAGGAACCGGGTCGGCGCTATGAAGACTGTCACGCTTCTGGAGATTATTCCACGGGCTTGCGCTGCGGCGTGTCTCACGGCGTAGGCGATGCTCTCCAGCAGGCTGCCGCGGCAGTTCCTCAGCACACACAGGTGTGCGCCGTCGGAAGCGCATCGCTCGCAGATGTTGCCGTCTGTGAGGTGAAGGCCGGTTGGGCAGGTCAGACGGTAGTTGTGGCAGGTCATGACGATTGGCACGCCAAGGTTGTGGCACACGTCCAGCACCGCCGGTGAGAGCAGCGGGTAAAGGTTGTGCACGTGCACGACGTCGGGTCGCTGCTCGCGAAGGATCTCTTGCATGCTGCTGCGCGCTGAAGACGAGTAGACGCTGCTGGCGAACGCCTTGAACTTCCCAATCAAACCATTTGGAACATCCGCACTGTTGCGCGTCAGCAAGGATACCTTAACGCCGTGGCCTTTCAGGAGGCTACACAGGGCGTCGACGGCGAAGTCTTCGCCGCCGGCGTGTCTATAGTAGTTGTGGACTTGCAGGACATTCATCGGCGCGCTGTCGGCTGCTTGACGGCTTCCATGTAGAGCGAACAAGGTTTGTAGACGGTCCCGTCCTCATTTATGTCCAACGCGAACCGTGCCCAACCCTCTATACGGCTGGTAACGGCATCAACACGCTGTATTTCCCCAAACCCGGCTTCCTGGAGCAGGCGGCTCAAAGAGTATTCATCGTAGTGCCAGCGTCGCGCCTCCCCTTGGTCCATGGTGTCTCCCCGTACCACGCGCTCCAGCATCCGGACGAGCGGCGGCTGCTCCGAGGTGCCCTCCGGCGCCCGCCGGACCATGAGCTCAAAGATATCGAAAACAGTCTCCTCGTAGTCTTCTGCTGCCCCTCGTTCGCCGAGTCGCAGTGCGGCGGTGGCATCGCAGTATCGTCGGACGAGCTGCTCAAGGTCGGGAACGACAATCCTGATCGTACCGCCATTCTTCAACACCCTGTGGCACTCGCTCATGATATAGGGTACCTGCACCCTGTCAATATGCCCGAGGAAGTGAGAGTGGTAGACGGCGTCAAAAGCATTGTCGTCAAAGGGGAGGCCCTGCCGCACGTCCCAGCAGATTATCTGAAGGTCAGTGAATCTGAGGTTTTCGTACCGCTTTGGGGACAGAATACCCACGCGCCGCAGAAACCGGGCCAGGGACATGTGGTGAACCAGGCGAGCGTATGGCGAGCGATCTATGTTGTTCCACTCACAGTGTGTCCTTGTGCCGCAGCCGACATTCAGGAGCGCTCTTCCGTCCTCGAGGGTCTTGACTTTGGTTATTCGCTTCATTGGTGCCCTTTTGCCGCTGAAGGGGTTTCGGTCTGAGTCCGTAAGTCGTGACCTGCCGGCGTGTCCTCCGCGCCAGGTGTTGATTCAGGGTGCGTCGCGGGACTGCCGTCGCCTTCGACGCACGAGACAAGCTGGCCGTTGGTCAGGTACCGCACTCCGGGCCGGTGCGCTACGCCGGCCAGCACGGCCCTCAGGTCGTTCCAGAGGCCCTGCTCCTGTATCTCCCAGGAATGCCCCCACAGGTGCCAGACTCCGCCGCTCTCCAGTGCCCGCTCGAAGAAGGCGTGAGCCAGCTCCACCCAAGCCTTACCCGCGCCTACTCCGACCAGGTTTGCCAGACCCTTCCAGTTGAACGTCTTGGCTCCGTGCACCAGCCGCATCCAGAGCGGATGGGGGTACGCCTGCAGGGTGGTGGGTATCATCCACGGGTCGCTCCCGGCATCGAGGTAGAACTCCGTGATTGTCCGGGCGCCACGAAAGCCTGCCTCCATGACTGCCCTTCGAACGCGGCGGTTGCAGAGCCCGCGCGGGTAGCAGAACATGGGCACTTCAACGCCGAGGATGTCTTCCAACATGGACTTGCCCCGCTCGATCTCGCGCCCAAGCTCATCGTTCCTCAAGCCGGTCAGCGGGACGTGCGTGGCACTGTGGGCGCCGATTTCGAAGTCCTGGCCCAGTTCCCGCACCAAGCCGGTTCCGATGGCTGGCCGCTCCTGGTTCAGCGGCGCGATGTAAAACGTGCCCTGAAGGCCAAACTCGCTCAGAAGCTCTGCGACCAGGGCATCATCGGAATGGCCGTCGTCCCAGCTCGTCGTGACTATTGTCTGGGGGCATCTCACGATTCGTGTCTCTTCTCCGTTCCTGCGGAGGCATCCTTCTGGTTGCGGAAGTCCAGATAGGCGAAGAAGCTCTTCTGCGGGAACACTCTGGGCGCTACGAGGAACAGGCACCGTCGCGCGTATCCCGCGGCGCGCCACAGGGCGCACCTTCGCTCCAAGGCCTTCTTTTCGTCACCGCAGACCAGTGCAAGCAGCAAAAGGGGGAAGATCACGATAAGGGCCTTTGCCGCGCGCGCAACGCATGCCAGCAGCGCTATAACAAGCCCGTAGGCCTGCCGGTCATCCTGTGCGAAGCAGTCGCCCCAGCGCATTGAGTTCCACCGGAAGTAGCTCTCTTCCAAGCGTTCGGCCGGCACGTAGTGATGCACCACAGCGCCAGGCGCGTACCACATTTCCAACCCGGCAGCCCTGGCCCTGCCCCATAGATTAGTGTCCTCGCCTGCTGAGCCCCGAGTATCGAAGAGCCCGACCGAACTGAAGACACCGCCGTTGAGCAGAACGTTCGCGGTGGCCGGGCTTTCATTGCTCGGGAATCTGCTGGGCGCGGCGAATGGGTATTCGAAACCGCCAAGAACCAGTTGGCAAAGCGGACTGAGCCGGGCGAGCTGCTCCTCTGGCAACACGAGGCGCACGGGACCTCCCACTATCAGCCCTCCCGTCTTCATGGCCGTCGTGTAAAGCTCTCTGAGCCAGTTGGGGTCTGCCGTCTCGTCATCGTCGATGAAGGCTATCCAGTCGGCGATGAATTCTCGCACGGCCGTGTTCCTTGCAGCGCCTACGCCGGCGCCCTCGGAGCGAACATACCTCAGCGGCACCTTGATCTGCGAGGCGCACCGGTTGACCACGTCCTGGGTGTCATCTGTGGATCCGTCGTCGACTATGAGGATCTCGAACGCGAACTCGCCCCCGGTCTCCTGGCGACTCAGGTCTTCCAGCACCCCTGGCAGCAGCTCAGCCCTGTTGTAGGTGCAGACTGCCACCGTTATGTCCGGTCGATCCTGGCACTGCGTTCCTCGCCTCATTCCTGCGCTTCTCCACCCGAGAAGGCTTCGGGGCCAGAGCCGGCTTCGTTAGCGGCGCCTGCGGCGCCGTATGCCCCCCCAAGAACGGCAAACAGCGGATGCATGTACCAGACGCCGTACGTGATCGGATTGTCGGTAAAGGCGATTATCAGGAGCACGACCAGCCCCATGTGGGCCGCAGCAAAGGCTGTCCGTATCTCTCCCCGGCAGCGGCGGATTCGCTCATGCAAGTGGTGAAACTGCCACGCCACTACCGCAAGGAACAGCACCAGACCCACGAATCCCTGATCAAATACAATGCGCAGGTAGTCGTTGTGGGGCTGGTCCGTCCCCGGCCACACGCTGGCCACGAACTTTCCCGACTGCCCAACCCCAGCCCCGAGGACAGGGTGCTCCCGAGCCTCCTGCCAAATCAAAGGCCAGCTCTCGAAGCGGCCAGCACTGTCGAACTCCCCTTTGGAGACCTGCGATAGAGACCCCTGTTCTAAGCCGAAGAACCGCTCCTGAAATACCGGCGTGTAGAAGGCAAGGCACCCCAGAACCGCCACCATTCCCACGGCGACCAACCTCGCTAGAGGCCCTCGGTGCAACGGATGCACGACCCATATGGCGAGAAGCGCAACGGTGGCCATGCGCGAGCCCGTGAAAAAGGCAAGCGACAGGCACCCGGCCCACCCGGCGAGGCTCCAGACCGGGCTCATCCCGAAAGTAGCGGCGAAGACGCATCCAACGAAGCACGCCATCATCGCCATGGCTCTCTGGGCCAGGCTAAGCCCCCCGAACACGCCTGAGAGGGTCACAAGGTAGCCCGCGGAGGCAATGATCAGGCAATGCGTAAACGCCTTTCTCAGGCGCCGGAGTTCATGCTTGCTGCGGACGCGCATAGACGCCACAACGCCTACGACGAGCGGCGTCACGATCTGGAACGCGTCCTGGAAGTTGCGTAACGAATACCCCTGCACCCATGCGAGCGAGAGCATCACGAAACCCAACCACGGCAGCCACAGTACGACCGGGAAGCGGATGCGCTCCTTGCGGGCCAGAATCAGCAGCCCGCCGGCCGCCAGCATCGTCGCCCAGATCCAGCCGGAGTAGCGGAACCCTGCGATCTGAAAGTCGCCTATCGAGGAGATGCCTGCGACGTACGGAACCGACATGACATAGATAAAACCCGGGTCCAGCCGCTGCACAAAGTGACTCGGCGCCGGGGGAAACGCTGGCGCCGCCGACGATGAATCCGCCTGGGCGCCCTCGGGCGATGTTCGGCGGGAGCTCATTCCTGCGACGCACCCCCAGCAAGGTAGACGCCTTGTCGCTGCTTAACGAACGAGAAGCGCCTCAAGAACACGTGCATGAGCCGCTTGCAGCCCTTCGGCGCGGATGCCAGCGCCTGGCCCATCCACCAATGGAGGTGCCCCGGCGACCTGGGCCACATGGCTGCTGCTCGCTTGGCTTCATCGAAGTAGCCAGTCGCAATTGCCAGGGCGATAAGCCTGAAAAGGTAGAAGCTCCGGAACTTCGCGTATGACGACCAACACGGTAGTGACGTCGGCTCAGCGGATGTGAGCTTCTCCCATGCCTTGACGCGCATTCTGATGGTCTTGCCGAGGTTCTTCCGCACGCTGCCCGGCGTGTAGTCGCGGTAGTAACCCAGCACGTCGTCAATGTAGCCATAGCTGCCCTTCATGGCACACCGCACCTGGAACTCCTGGTCCTCGGCCCCGTCGAGGGACTCGTCGAAGCCGCCCACGGATGCGACCAAGTCCTTCCTGAATACCATTCCGCACGTAACCGGGAAGCAACGGTTCCGCACGGCTGCGCTGAAGAAGTCCGCAACGACGCCGTCGCCAGCTCGCCCCAGGATCTCCTTCGGCTCAAAGCCGATGGTCTTCTCTCCTTTGGCGTTGACAAAGCAGAAGTTGGTGGCAACCAGCGTGCACTCCGGGTGGGCATCGAGGAAACCTGTTGTCCGCTCGAGGTGCCGAGGGCCGTACCAATCGTCGGCGTCAAGCAAAGATATGTAATTGCCGCGGGCGCGCGCCATACCCACGTTGCGGGCATGTGATGGTCCGCTGTTCTCCTGGCTGACGAGTTGGATACGCGGGTCGTCATATTGCCGCACGAGCGCCTCCGTCCCGTCTGTGGAACCGTCGTTCACGACGATCAACTCCCAGTCCGAAAGCGTCTGCGCGAGCACGCTGTCGATCCCCTTGCGGATCCAGCGGGCCGCGTTGTATGCGGGCATCACGACCGTGACCAGCACGTCGGAGCGCTCCTCCTGTCTCACCCTGTTCTTCTCTGTGTCCACGGGTCAGTCCGTAAGATGCGCGGGGGCGTTCCTATCCGGCGCTGGCAATCCGGGAGCGCCCCGCAGCGCTCCGGCGGCATCCACCAGCAGCCGTTTGTAGTAGCCGACAACTCCGAGCAGGCGCCCGCTCGGTCCCGCCCCCAGGAGGCGATACGTGAGCTTTGCCACGTCCACCTTGGCCCTGCACAAGGGACAGATGTCTTTTGTCGCCGCAATCGCGAGTGCCTCGCGAACCAGCTCGTCACAGTCTACTTCCATTGCTTCCCGGGCTATGCGGTAGTATCGCCGAACGATTTCGCAGCCCACAACGCGCTGGTCGAGACCTGCGTAGCCCAGGCTCCGCTCAACCAGCTTGACGGCGCAAAGACCGCCGCGCACGCCGGGGAGCTTTGCCCCCAGATCGTCAATCCTGCCGAAGCTGTGCTGCCGGAAAAGCGAGAGCGTCCCTGGCACGTAGCACACATTGGGGTCCAGGCACGCGAAACGGACGTTGTATTCCCAGTCCTGCCAACGCACCAGTTGCTCACTCCACGGGCCAATGGTCACGCACGCTTCCCTACGATAGAGCCCTGAGCTTGTATGCCAGAGCAGCTTGTTGATGAAGTCCGGCAAGAGTCGCTCGCGTGCCCAACCGCAGTAAGGCCGTGCCTCGTAGTGCGCCACGTCGGTGAACAGTGCCGTTTGGGAGCACACGAAGTCGCACTTGGTGTCAGCCTCCATCGCCTGCACCTGGATCTCGAGCTTCCGGGGGTGCAGCAGATCATCGGAGTCCAGGAATTGGATGTACTGGCCACGCGACTCGATGAGACCGCGGTTGCGGGCGGTTGGGGCCCCATAGTTCTGCTGGCGGAAGGAACGGAACTCAAACCGGGCGTCACCGGCGCATTTCCGGCCCCAATCCCGGAGGATCTCCGGCGTGCTATCGCCGGATCCGTCGTCCACCACGATCAACTCCACGGGCCTGTGGCGTTGTGCCCAAACGGAGTCCATTGTCTCGCCTAGGAATCGCGCGCGGTTGTACGTGGGGATGATGACGCTCGCAAGGACGGGTTCGTACCCCTCGCTCATCCATCGGCTGTGCCGCGTCTCAGGCCAGAGGTCTTTCGCTTCACGCATCACATGCATCCAGTGGTTCCGATCTTGCGTAATGTGTAAGGCAACGCGCGCCTACATGTCAAAAAATTCAAAGACGCTGCACATTGTCGCGAGAGCCCCGACCAATTCGGCGTCATCCAACGCGTGGCCGCTCTGAATGCGGCCTGCGCGGAACTTTTCGAGGAATGCGGTGCAGCGTCCTGCGTCGAGTATGGCGCTCAGAGAGGGGCGAGCATTGACGATCTCTGCCGTGGTGTCCAGTAGCTTCTCATCCCGATTCAACAGAGAGTAGAGGAATGGGCGGCCCCGCAACAATGCAGACGTCCGGTTTCGCAGTGCCTGGCCGGCAAACGTTCTTATCCTGCGCCACAACCAGTAACCCGGCCAGTATTCCGGCCCTCCCGGCGCGTAATGCTGCATTCTGCCGCTCAACACTTTCCCCGTGTTCGCGCAAACCACTTCCCGGAGTGCCGGCAGGCATCTATGTATCATGAATGTATAGAAGTTCTTCTTGTAGAGCCATTCGGCGGGGAGCTGTAAGAGCAGGTCGGTGTACTCATACCCAAGATGTGGTCGGGCTTCGACCACGTCGGGATGGCTGCTGGCGGGAGAAACGAAACCGAAGGCGGGCAGCGCGCAAGCCAGGAACCAGGCCGTGACCACGTGCGCCGGCGTGGGGCCTTCGAAATCGTTGACGGTTTCCACCAGGGACTTGTCAAGCTGATGATAGTGCTCTCTCAGAATCTCGCGCCGAAAGAACAACCTGAACAATGCCGCTTCCTTGCTGCCGCCCAGTTTGAACCCGCGGCGGAACATACTGATGCACTGATCCATTCTCGACGGATCCAAATACATGCGCGACGGAACGAAGCCGCCGGCCAGGATGTCACCCGGCAACCCGTTCAGCATACAGGGCCAAATGTCCCTCGCGGCTGCGATGCACTGCATCGCCTTCGCAGTGTGGGGTATCGGAACCAGTCCACCCGTAAGGGAGATCATAGTCGGGGCAAGCACGGACACTGCTTGCGCCTGGACAGGTCTCACGTGGTGCTCAATGCCGAGACGTTTGCAGACCTGCGCCGCAGCCCTTACGTCCGGTGTTTCGGCTGTGTCCACTGAGTTAACAAACGTGAAGGCCGAAAAACCGCTTCCCCTTGGGGTGCTCGCGGCCACAAGTCGGCTGTCCAGACCGCCGCTCAATGCGATGATGCCACTGCCCAGCATCTTCGCGCGGCGTTCCGTGCCGCGCCTGAACGCATCGAACGCCCGATCGGCAAAGACCTCGGGGTTGAGGCCATACTCTACCTCTTGCCTCAGGTGCCAATACTGACTCTGTCGAATACCCTCGCGTGACAACGTCACGTGGGAAGCAGCAAGAAGCCTGCTCACGTCTCGCATGTGCGTGCGAGTGCCCAGCGTGCGACGGTACCTGAATATCTGAAGCCAGCCAAGCACGTCCGGCTCGCGCTTACCCGAGGCCAGGAAACATAGAAACGCCAGATTAGTCGAGAAATAGGTGCGATCACCAAGCGTCAGGATGAATGAAGGAACGGCCCCAAAACGGTCGTTGATTATGTGCAACATCCCGGAGCGGCCGTCCACAAATGCGCACACGAACTCCCCCTCGCTCCCCTCTATGGACCTCCCGCGGCTCTCGGCGCAGGACTCCAGCAAGCGCCCATACGTATCCGGCCCGTCCGGCATCGGCGGAAACAGATAGCCGGCAACCATCAACACGTTTCCGTGCCCGTCTGCAACAGTGGGCGTCCGGTGAGCATATCCCTTCCTGTACTTGGAGATGATGTGCCCAAACTCGGCTTCGATGACCTCATTGTCGTAGTCCTCAACGTTGTCAGAAGGCAGGATCGAGTACTCTGCGACCCTTTGTTCGAGAACCTCGGTTGCGAGTCTGTCACCTGTGCTGAAGTATCCCGCTATCAAACTCACGGTGTCGCCTCCTTCGGGTCATCTTGTAGTGGTGCAACGGGCATTCTGCGCAGCCGCTGAACGAGCCGTAAAGAGAGGCTCACCTCCATCACAAGTTCCATATGGTCCAACGCTCTCCGCCTGGTCATATCCCATCACACTACAACACGTGCCTACATGTCAAAAAATTCGAATACGTTGCATATGGTTGCCAGTGCGCCCACCAGTTCAGCATCATCCGTAGGGCCTCCACAGTGGATGCGTCCGGAACGAAAATCATCCAGAAACACATTGCAGCGATCCACGTCGAATATGGTACGCAGCGAAGAGCGCGAATTGATGATATCAGCCGTAGTGTCCAGCATGTCCTCATTCTCCCGCCACAGGCGATAATGAAAGGCGATCCAGGACGGTGATGGGATAAGCCAGGCAGGGACGGCCCGCCTGACCACGTCTCTCATGCCGAGATAGAGGCGGTAGCCTGGCCAGTATTCACCGTCGGCTAAGGGAACATCCTGCACTCGCCCGGGCAGCGGCCTGCCAGTATTTGAGTACGCCACATGCCTTAGGTCTGGCAGGCACCTGTATACCATGTAATTGTAGAAGTTCTTCTTGTAGATCCATTGTGCCGGCAGCCGCAGCATCAGATCGACGTACTCATAGCACAGATGCGGCGTGACCTCAGTGACGTCAGGATGGCTGTAGACCGGCGAGGCGAACGAGAAAGCAGGCTGCCGGTAGACCATTGACCACGCCGTGACCACATGGCCGGCCGTGGGCCCCTCCAGAGTGCCGAGCGTTTCCAGCAGACATTCATCAAGCTGCGCATAGTGAGCTTTCAGAATATCCTGGCGAAACACAAGACCCAGCAACGCAGCTGCGTGACCTTGCCCGCACTTGCGATTGCGGCAAAAGGAGCGCATGCACTGGCTCGTCCTCGCGGGATCGAGATAGATGGGCGAGGGAATGATGCTGCCTGCAAGGGAACCTCCGGGCCGAGCAGCGAGCATGCAGCCGGGAGTATCCTTCATGGCTGCGATGCACTGCATTACCTGTGAAGGATGGTGCAAGGGGACCAAGCCACCAGCCAGGGATGTAATCTCTGATGCAATGGACGACAGCGCTTGTTGCGGGAACCGCTCGATACGGTGCTCAAGATGCAGGGCCTTGGCCACCTGTGCAGCAGCCCTTACCTCTGGCGTGTCGGTTGTATCAACTGAATCCACGTATGTGAAGGCCGAGAAGGGAGCATCCTTCGGGACAGCGCCAGCCATGAGTCTGCTGTCTACACCACCGCTCAGTGCGATGATGCCGCCGCTCAGCATCCTGGTGCGCCGGTCGGTGCCGCGCTTGAACGCATCGAATAACTCATCGGCAAAGGCCTCGGGATTGAGGTGGTCCTCCACTTGGTGCCTTAGGTGCCAGTACTGCTTTTGGAGGATGCCTCCGCGGGAGCACGTCATGTGGGAAGCAGGAAGCAGCCTTTTCACACCTTGCATATGGGTTCGTGTGCCAAGCGTGTGACCATAGCTAAAGATCTGAAGGCACCCGAGCACGTCCGGCTCCCGTCTACCCGACGCCAGACAACATAGGAACGCCAGGTTGCTCGAGAAATACGTGCGTTTGTCCACTTGAAGAGTGAAAAAGGGGCAAGCGCCAAAGCGGTCATTCACTATGTGAAGCGTGCCGGACCTGCCGTCGACAAACACGCACACGAACTCTCCCTCGCTCGCCTCGATGGCGCTGCCCCCGGTTTCCACGCAGAGGTCAAGCAGTCGTGCGCACTGATCCGGCCCGTCCGGCACCGGTGGAAACAGATAGCCGGAAACCATCAGCACGTTCCCCTGCCCGTCCGCGACAGTTGGCAGCCGGTGGGCGTATCCCTTCTTGTACTTCGAGATAACGTGTCCGAACTCGGTCTCGATGACCTCGTTGTCATAGTCCTCGACACGGTCAGAAGCCAGAATCGAGTGATCCGCAACCCTTTCTTCAAGGACGGCGGTTGCGAGCTTGCCATCTGTGCTGAAATGCCCGCCGATGAGACTCATTGTCACCTTGCTCTCATGTCACGTCTGGGACCAGCCCTTCCCGTGCGTTCGAATCCTGGCCTGACTCCGGTCCCCTCCGCACACCCGGCCTACTCGCTTTCCAGAACATCGTCATAAAGGCATTCGATCTTCCCAAGCTGCGTGTCACCATCGAATTCCTGCTCGGCCAACCGGCGGGCCTTCGCGCCCATGGACATTCTTCTGTCGGGGCATTGAGCCAGTTCGACGATTCGGTCCGCCATTGCCGCCACGTCGCGCTGTTGCACCTCGTACCCGGTCTCGCCGTCGCGGCAGATCTCACCCATCCCCCCGCAGCGCGAGACCACCAGTGGCAACCCGAAGCTCGCCGCCTCGACGAGGCTGATTGCCAGGCCCTCCTCCTGGACGCTGCGCCGTCCGCCTGGACGGTCCTGAACAATGCGCACGCTCGGCTGGACGTAGATGTGGGATGCAGCCATTAGCCCACGCAACCTTTCGGGTGGAACAAGTCCGGCCAATGTGACCCTTTCCGTGATGCCCAACTCCACGATCCTACGTTCGATGTCACGCCGAAGCGGACCGTCACCCACAAGCGTCAAGAAGAGGCAGGCTTCTCGCTGCGAGGCAACAGCAAACGCCTCCAGGAGGTAGCTGTGCCCTTTTGCCCTGTTAAACGCCGCCACGCAGAGCACCTGTATCCGGTCGCCCTGGGAAGCGACGTCCGCGCACACATCGGGGATCGGCGCCCCTATGTAGATCCTCCTGATCTTGCCCGGGGGACAGCCGATCTGCACGAGTTTTCCCTTGATGAAGTCTGAGACGGCGATCACTCGCGCCACACGCTCCATGCCCCGCAACACATCGTTGCGGTAAGGCTCATCAACAATGGCCTTGTTCACGTCAGTGCCATGGCCGGTGACGACCAGCGGCACAGACTGCTCTGCCGCCACGGGAGCCGACGAACGCAAGTTCCACAGGAAGTGCGCGTGGATCAACACGGGCGCAATCCGCCGGACAACTCGTCTGATTCCCGCGACCTCAAGGCGCTCGGCCGTAGGCCACTCCATCCACCTTAGGAAGTGTCCGGCCTGGCGCAGTCGGTGCAGAAAAGGGTTCTCGCTGTCCACGAGGTGAACGGCAGGATTCACGAACAGGTCCCGATTCCTGTAACCCGCCGCCGCCACGTGGCATTCGTATCTCTTCAGCCCGGTTGCGTGCCTGTGAATCCATACCTCCCCTAGACGCCCATAGGGACCGGCGTAGAGCAAGACCCGAGGCTTTCCGTCGTTTGATGCTGCACGCTGTTTCACAGCCGAATCCCTGCCACACCCAGACAGCGGACCACACGGCCTCGCGGGGCGCCGCCGGTACGACGCAATGCGTCAGCCCTTCAGTCCAGTCCCCGCGCGAACCGCGGCCACCAGGAATCCTACCGCCAAGTGCATCTCTGCTACATTACAGCTCCCAGTCGTGGCCAGGCGATCTGAAGACGTTCTGCTATTCCCTTGGGCTCGGAAGGCGATCCTGGACTGCCCTCCTGTACACGTCTGCCATCTTTTCGCCCTTGCGCTCCCACAGGAATTCCGCGGCCCGTTCCAGCGCGGCGTGAGACATCGCCTCCAACCTACGCCTGTCTTGGCTCAGAGCCACAATCGCGTCACGGAGCCCGCCCACAACCTCCCGGAAATCGCCGAGGGGGACCTTGATCCCGCAGCGGCGGGTGACAACGTCCCCGACTCCTTGATGGTCCAGGCAGACGATCGGAAGGCCCCGACTCAGTGCCTCCAGGACCTGCGCCCCGCAGGTGTCCCTGCAACTCGTGAAGACGAACAGGTGGGCCTGTTCGTAATCAGCCATCGCCTGCTCATAGGGGACGTGGCCCATCCAGTGGATCCTGCCGTCAATACCGAGGCGACGCGCACGGCTCTGAAGCCTGCGCTCGAGCGGACCGGAGCCGAGGACCTTCAGTTCGTACCTGCAACTCTCGGGCATGATGGCCAGTGCTTCTATCAACAGGTGCAGTGCCTTGTGGTGATCAAGAGTACCGCTCCAGAGCAGCCGGAGCGGGCTGTCCGGCTCGTCGTGCCGGCCCGCCGGGTTCACCAGCGACTTGGCTCCGACATCTAGCTCCCTCTCGGCGGCCACTTTGTGCACGCTCAGGAAGTCTTGCCTGCCCACAGAATTCGCGGCGAGCAGCACCGCCGTTCTCCGAGCGGCTCTTCCAACACGTGGGCTGAGACGGAACTGCAGGGCATTCGCTACGTTGCGCAACCCTTCCTTGAGCACTGCTCCAATCCCTGCGGCGGGCAGCAGCCGCCACGGGTAATTCTGTGTCCCGCCCACAGGGCCCCACACGAACGGCATGTCCATCTTCCATAGGTAGCCCGGCTCCCTGAATCCACACATCGTGAGTTGGTGGACCAGGTCAAAATGCAGCTCGCGGTGGAGTCGGCATGCAAGTCGGTACGCGCTCCGCTGCCAGAGGTTGTAGGCGAGGTAGTACAACGGCCGAAGCCTACGCTCCGCGAACTGCGCGAAGGGCAGCCGCGGTATGAAGTGGAAGTGCAAGGTCGGTATCTCGCCGTGCTTTCTCAGGTAGCGCCGAATGTCGTCCTCGAATTCATCCTTCTCGCAGATCACGCACGTGTCGAAGTACTTCGCCGACTCCACGACGCGATGCCAACCCACACCCGCCTCGGAGCCTTTATAGGGGCTGCACGCATAGGCCAGCACCAACACGCGCAGCAGCGGCTGTCCGGACCGTTCAGGCGCGGTCTGTCTCATGTTTGGCAGCGTTGCGTGCATCTTTCCGGCCGCTCTCAGGCAGAGATCAGATGAGAAAGGAAATCGAACGTGCCTTCCAGCTCCCGGGCGAAATGGAACCGGGACCACCAGTTCTGGACGCAGATCCTGTGGACCGCCCGCATGTCCACAGTCCGCAGGTTGTTGCGACCCCTCATGGTGGTGCAGCAGACGCTGAATTCTTCTGCAGCGACCCTGCGGACCGCATCGTTGAAGTGAGACCGCCACTTGCCGCCGGGATACGCGAAATATGACACGTGCCCGTCTAGCATCTCCTCCAAACGCGCCTTAGAGAGAATGATCTCCCGACGTGCGTCCTCGAGGGACATCGCGGCCAGGTTGCGGTGACTGCATGTGTGAACGCCCAGCTCAAAACCCTTGTCCCGCAGCGCGCGCACTTCGTCCCAACTCATGCCGGGAAAGCTGCTGGGCGGCTGCGAGCCCGATGAGGCGGCATCGATCAGGTCCGTCGCCAGGAACAGGCATGCCTTCAGTCCGTATCTTTCAAGGATCGGCACTGCGTTCGTGAAGTTGTCCCGGAAGCCGTCATCGAACGTGACGATCAAACAGTCATCGGCAGCGCTGGGGGAAGACCTCATCCTAAGGGCCTCGGCGAACGTGGTGATGTTGAACCTGTCCCTGGCATGGCGGACCTGTTCCTCGAACTGGCGAGGGGACACAGTGTAGGGGCTCATGTCGGAGTCCAGGTCATTCACCCTGTGGTAAGCGAGCACAGTGAGACTTGGGCCGTAAATCGCACGCGCCACGCGCGTGCGGATGGCGTTCAGACCCGAGACATAGGACAAGACAGCGAAGGCACTCTTGGCCCCGCGAAGCACGCTGCTGCGAAGCCGTGCAGCCCCTGTCTCCGCGCAGGTGAACCCGAGACCGGCGGAAGGGGCGTCACAACCTACGGCGGGCCTGCTCATCTGTTCAAGGGCAGCCATAGATTAGGCTCTGTCTGAAAAAAGGATTCTGAGAATTCTCTGGATGATTGCTACTTTGGCCATGGCCAGGAAGTTGAGGGCAAGTTTCTCGAATCGTGTGGCGATTCTCCGGCATTCCTTCAGCCACCCGA
>Ga0315289_10005326_pt1 | contig 19015 bp, 18 predicted proteins | sample YL17G11_40_MG_FD_203452 | JGI IMG/M metagenome (GOLD analysis project Ga0315289, IMG submission 203452) | Sediment microbial communities from Yellowstone Lake, YNP, Wyoming, USA - YL17G11_40 | ecosystem: Environmental > Aquatic > Freshwater > Lake > Sediment | place: USA: Wyoming | collected...
CCTCTAAGAGGAGCTCGGTGTTCCCTCCTTTTCTGGGACTGCCGAAAATTCCAAGGACCTTGATGGGTGCGGTCAACGAATTGTTCCTTCCTACGCAGGCCAGGGGACGGTGTCGAGATCTCTCAGGCCCATCAACTGGGGTTGCCCAACCCCCTTGTGCTGAATCAGCACTTTGAAGATCTCTCCCATGCCCGACTCCGATTCGATAAGATGTTTCAATGACAGTCGCAACTTCAGACCGTTTAACGTGGACAGAACTTTTTCCACGGACTCCGTCTCTTGGAGCAAGCCCAGAGCCAAAAGAAAACGATATTGCGGAACGAGGCCCGCAAACCGGAGCCCCACCTCATCTCCCTTCTGTATGAGAGCCGTGAAATTGACATGGGACGTCATGTCCTGTTTCCCCAATCGCTCGTAGGGATTCTCAGAGACTCGGTGTTGAAAGTAGCACAAGAGGGTTCCTTCGCGACGACGAGGCGCATAGAGTTCTTCGGCGAGATACCCATAATCGATGGTGATGACAAAGCCTCTCGTGAGCCGGCGTGCGATTCTCTCTGTCCAATGGAGAGCCTCCAAATTCACTTCGGCTTTCTGCCCCTCTTCAAGGACAACACCCATCCGTCGGAAGTAATCCGAAATCCGAGGGTCGGATAGGTCTCCCAAGCATTCCGCGAGCTGATCATTCTCTTGAGTGACATAGATCTCTTTCAACACTCCGTGGTGAACCGTGACCCGGTGAACAGGAAACGAATCGATCAGTTCGTTGGAGAGGTAACACCCTTCCATGAGAGTCTCCTGTCCCTCGCATGTTTCTGGATCCGTCCAGAAGACTTTTCCTTCTTTTTCGTAAGAAGAGAGACGCCCTTTCTGTTCCTCGACGAAGTGCGGGGTTTTTTCTATGAGAGTGTACCGAAGACGGCCATAACACGCTTTGTTGTAGCTTCTGAGCCAGTCCAAGATATCCTTGCACAGGAAGCCTCTCCCGCCCCCCATTTCAACGACGTCGAAAGCCCCTCCTCCCAGGATGTGCGCCATTTGGGCAAGTTGCTTCGCCACCAAGCGGCCGAAGAGAGGGTGAACACTGGGACTCGAATAATAGTCCCCTTCACCCCCAATCTTGATACCCTGGGAAGAATAGTAGCCATGGACGGGATGATAAAGGCACCACGCCATGAACTGAGAAAAGGGGATGGGGCCCGTCTCTTTGATGTGAGAGAGGATAAATTGTCTCAGATCTCGATTTTCTTCTTCCATAGTCAGAGGATTTCCCGTTGAGGGTACGCCGATTGGACCCCTTCCCAACCCTCTTTCCCTCTCTTACGAAAATGGCTTTCTAGCCACTCCATTCCTCCAGCACGGCACGTGTCATGGACAAAACACTCTCTTGTTTGATCGCATTGGATGACGGTTCCTTCTTCGCATGAGGCCTGAGGGATGTGATGGAAGGTGATTTGATATTCCCATTGAACCCTCTCGGCTCTCCTTCTCGGCTCAACGCAGGGTGATCGTATATTTATTGACGAGGTGGTGTGGAAAATAAGATTCCTTGGCCTTTCTCAGCCCCTCCTCTCCCAAGTCCTGCTCCCGATTCACGTAGGTGTAGGAGGCCCAATGATGTTCTAGAAAGGCCTGGTTGATCGTGGGATAGAGTCCGTCAAAGGCCGGATTCGCTTTCTCAATATGGATGACCACCGTGTCTCGATTGAGTGGTTCACCAAAGGTGAAAGCCTCCAACTTCCCGTCGATCAGAATCGCTCCTCCGGTGACTTTGAGTGTTTCAAAGTGAGCGAAGGCCTCCTTGATGGCGACGAATTCGTTGGCCAGGCCAGGAACGTCATCGCAGTGACGGAGGTCACACCAGTCACTCTGGAGGCGCAGACACTCCGGAATCCGTTCGGGTGTCAGTGCAACGTATTCGTGGGTGTATTTTCCCTTAAACTGTTTGATGTGATTTCGCTTCCGATGATACTTTCGACCCTCCAGTCGCGCCAAATCATTAACGAGGTAAACATAATCACACTGGTTCCGATCGAGCTGAGCCACCATTCCTGCAGCCGTCCAATCGATCGGAAGAACCACCTCTTCAGGAACGCGGGCAATTTTCGGGGAGGCTCCCCTTTCTTTGAGATCCTGAAGCAGAACCTTATAACATTCTACCACATTTCCTTCACCCATGACCGGAAAGAAAAAGGAGTTTTCGCCCTGGTCTGAGAGCAGACAGAGGAACTCATCGATCCGAGTCATTTTGACTTGGTACTGTTGCCTCCAGATGAAAAGGTTGGTAAAGGTGAATTCAGAAATGACGGGCGGGAATTGGGTCAATGCGGCATCGAAAAGAGGTTTGTCAGAGAGAGACAGATCAACAAACTGAGGATGTTCAGGAACACTCTTCCATTGTTCCTCCATGACGAGGTCGCTCCTTTTTGGGCTTTCTCCCTAGCGAACAAGATGATTGACCATCGCACAGACTTCGTTGATGTCAAACGGCTTGTATAGAAAGCCGTAAACACCCGCGTCGATGGCATCTTTGAGAAAGGCATCGCCCCTTTCTGAGACGATGAGTAGGACGCGCGAGTGGCCTCCCTGATGGATCCCCCGCAGCAATTCTCTATCTCTCACGCCAGGGGTGTCGATGTTGAGGATGAAGATCTGGAAGGGGGTTTCAGGGAGATGATGTTTGACTTCATAGCCGGTGTTGAGTGTCGTAATACTCAGCCCTTCATGTTCGAGACACTCTCTCAAAAAGCCTCTGTTGGCCAGATCATGATCGACAATACAAACGTTCCCCTTGCAAAACGAATCCAAGCTTTAACCTCTAACCATGATTCGTCCTTACTCAATTACCGAGGCTTGCGGACGTGGCGGTTCTCAAGAATTACGGGATCAACGATCTCTCCGCAGATGATGCACCTCCACCCGAAGAAATCCTCTGCATTCCCGTAAAACTTCTCATAGGTCATAACCCCGCCGCATTTGTGGCATTTCATAGCGTTGACCTCCTTCAACAGAGTTACTTGTTTTTTAGCAAGTTCTGTGCCATCTGATAAAAAGTGTAATAATATTAACTATTTAGTATTCTTGTAAATTAAAGAGGAACTCAGAAAGGCTTCAGAGGCCAGGGAATGTGTCTAATTTTGAACTGTTGTATTAAGCATATGGCAAATTAAAATACAATAATATATTAACTTTCAATATGTTATTGATGTGTATAAAATTGGACATATTCCGCCTAATTCTGTTCTCTTTCAAGACCATACCGTTTGATCTTTCCATAAAGCGTTGAGCGCGTAATGTTGAGTTTTTTAGCTGCCTGTTGTTTGTTCCAATTCGTCGTCTCGAGGGTTTTCAATATCAAATCTCTTTCGTGGTCGAGCAACGTGAAGGGTCGTTGAAGGGCCTCAGGTTCTTGAGTAAGGGATTGAGGGAGGTCTCTCGGTAGGATCAGTCGTTTCTTGGCAACAATGACTGCGTGTTCAATGGCGTTCTCCAGTTCCCGTACATTTCCAGGCCAGGTGTGTGCGAAGAATATCTCCAACACTTCGGGAGAGAAGTTTTTGACATCCCTTCCTTTTTCCTGGCTGAATTTCTCCAGGAAGTGCGATGCGAGGAGGAGAATGTCGTCCTTTCTCTCTCGAAGAGGAGGCACGAAGAGTGGGATGACATTCAATCGATAATAGAGATCTTCGCGAAAAGCCCCTTTTCTCATCTCCTCCACAAGATTCTTGTTGGTCGCCGCGATGATCCGGACGTCGACCTCGAGTGTTTCTTCTCCACCCACTCTCTCAAAACGACGGTCCTGAAGGACGCGAAGGAGAAGGATCTGTGTCGGGGGTGAGATCTCTCCGATCTCGTCGAGGAAGATGGTTCCTCCATGGGCCAATTCGAATCGGCCGATTTTCCGGCGGACGGCGCCGGTGAAGGATCCTCGTTCGTGGCCGAAGAGTTCACTCTCGAGGAGATTTTGCGCATAGGCAGAACAGTTCGCCACAACGAAAGCCTTATCCTTTCGATAACTGTTGAAGTGGATCGCTCGGGCAATAAGCTCCTTTCCCGTACCACTCTCTCCTTGGATGAGAACCGTGGAGTCGGTGTTTGAAATGTCAGAGATCAAGTCGTAGATCTGCTGCATCTTCTGATTCTTTCCAAGGATGTTCCCGAAGCTGTAGCGTTTCTCCAACGCTTGAGCAAGAAGGATGTTCTTATCTTTTTCTCGTCTCAACTCGTCGTGGAGATCCTTGATGCGAAGCATCACCCTGACCTTTGCGAGGAGCTCGTCGTTAATGAAGGGTTTGGTGAGATAGTCATCGGCCCCTAGGTTGAGCCCATTGATTTTGTCTTCGAGACTCGATCGGACAGTGAGGATGATGACTGGAATAAATTTTAGTTTGTCATTTTCTTTAATCTTACGACAAAGGTCACGGCCGTCTTCATGACCCAAAATGACATCCAGAAGAATGAGGTCCGCAGGGGTTTCGGCATCAGACAGTTTTTCTTTCTCTCTTTCGAGGAACTCTAAGGCCTGTGTGGCAGAGGAGGTTGGAAAGACCTGATATCCCTCCAGCTCAAGGAGGGTGGAGATCATGGCCACCGTATCCTTCTCATCGTCAACGATCAGGATTCTTTTTCTCTGCGTTTGTTCCATTTCGTTAAACAGACCGTCTTACCCAGATATTGGATTTTATGTTTACACTATTGCCGAAAAAAGCTTAGCTGTCAATTGCGTGTAATGGTTCAGTTTCCTTCGGGTGTGGTAGGCCCAGAGGGCAGTCTATTCCTTCCTCGCGTTTCAGCATGGCGATTCTATTTGACATAAATGGGCATCGTGGTGATGCGTTCCACAAACGATTCTTAGGATTGGACATCTCAGACAGCTTTTGAGCAAACAAAGGATCCGCCGCTGAACCGCTCCGGGTAAATAGCCCACCCTCTGGGCCTGAGGTCTTTGCGGCTGTGGCCATAACTGAGGGGTTACAATTGCGTTTCTATTTCGTCTTGCTTAAACTGCAAGCGTGGACCACTTCGAAATCGTTCCCAAAATGCGGAAGGGAAAAGTTCTGGCTCCGGCTCACTTCGGATGTCTGGAGGGAATCCCAACCCTTAATGTCACGAGTGGGTGTCTCTTCCAATGCGCCTACTGTTATGCAAGGGGATACCGTCAGGCACCAGGCAAGGGGGTGATCCACCTTTACACCAATCTGCCGGAACTCTTGGAAAAAGAGTTGTTCAGGAAGAGGGTGATTCCTCCTTGGGTGATCCTGAATACCGCCTCAGACGGTTTCCAACCCCACACGGACATTCTCAACGTCACCTACGAGGTCGTTCGGCTCCTTCTCGGCCACGGAATCGGTATTTCCTTTCTAACCAAAGGGGTCATTCCTCACCGATTCATCGAGCTGATGGGAAAATTTCCAGAGAAGATCCTCGCTCAAATTGGTCTCGTCTCTTTTTCCACTCCATACTGGCAGACGTACGAACCCGGGGCGCCCTCTCCCGAAGAAAGGTTAGGGAATATTCAAAGACTGCGTGAAAAGGGGATCCTTGCCGAGGTGAGAGTTGATCCGATCATTCCGTTGGTGACTGACACCGAAGGTGAAACGAGACGGCTCTTCGAACGACTCAAGGAGGAGGGCGTGGAGAGAGTGACGCTCAGCTATCTTCATCTTCGGCCTGCGATTCAGGAGCAATTGATGAAAGAACTCTCCGGGGTCCATCAGAAACTCATCGAATCGTTCTTCCGGACTCAAGAATGGAAGAGCGTCTTCTCTTCAACCCAAACGAAACTTCTTCCCAAGGTTCTGAGGGAGAAAGGCTACCAGAGGATGCGAGAGGTGGCTAAGAGATACGGAATCCGGGCCTCTGTTTGTCAGTGTAAGAACCCAGACCTCAAGGGAGACCTTTGCAGCTCTGGTCGCGTGAAGGCTGCCTCCAGGACAGACAAACCCCTTCAGCTCCCTCTGTTTCGTTGCTAAGCTTTTCAAGCATCCCCTGGCCGGTTTACACAGCCGGCATCCTCGCCTTTACCCAATACCCGATAGCTTAAGTGTCTTGAACTGCACTTAATCTGACAAACACTGCCAAGTCGTCTGTCTGGTTACTTCACCTTATCTACAATGGAGGCATACTTTCAGAATCGGAGATTTCCGGTAGAAATCATGCATGCGGGTTCAATATATGAGAATCAAGTTGAAAGATTTTCTGGAGTCCAAAAACAGAGGATAGATAGCAGGTATTCAAATCAGCCGTTAGGAGTACAGATTTCTTGTCGATAACCAATGGATTGAGGGTCTGCCGGCACAGAACTTGTTCCAAATTTCTTCGGTATACTAAATCGTGCTCTTTGGGTTCTATAAACAGGCCTGCTCGGCCCGCGCTTTAAGCGCTTCGTTCATTTGCTCAAAACCAAGTCTAATTTTCACTTCCATGTCATGTGTGAGCGAAGAAACAAGCATACCTGAGAATATTTCTTGCTGAACAAATCGAACACGCTCTCTTCCAATATGCTGAATGGTGAAAATGTGGTCGTCATCAAATAATCCAGGTATCAGTCGCCGTCCTAACCAGCGAAGATCGTGCTCTGGCTCTGCCTTGATAACCTTTGGCCGAAAAGTCCTACCTTTGGCTCCAGGAGGTTCAACATATGCCTTTAGCCGCTTTCCTTCTTTCGGATGGCCGCTGATTCGGCGGATGAAAGGATTCCACTCCGGATAGCTTGCAAAATCGGTTAGCACCTGCCATACACGACCGGCGGGTGCTTGGATTTCAATCTCACTGAAGACTTCCTTCATGTCAATCCAGCTCATGGGTATAATATGAATCATATTATTTTCCTTGTTGTTCTTCCAACCATTCTTTGATGTTTTGTTCTATCCGGTCCCTCACTTCTCGAAATTTGGCCAGCTTTCCATCGTCGGATCCCACAAAGGCCGCGGGGTCTTCAAATGACCAGTGCAGTCTTTGACTTATTCCAGGGAAAATTGCCGGACAGCTTTTCTCTGCCTCGTCGCACAGAGTAATTACATACGCGAAATGTATTTTGCCCATATATTCTTTGACATGTTTGGAATACTGACCACTCACATTCACTCCAATTTCCTCCATGACCCGTTCGGTGTACGGATTAATACCCTTCGGTTCAGTTCCTGCACTGTAAGCCTCGTAGCGGTCCCCGCCATGCCTCTTTAGAAAGGCTTCAGCCATCTGACTGCGTGCTGAATTACCTGTACATAGAAACAAAACCTTTGCTTTGCTCATGGGGTATTTCTCCCTTCACCCTCTTTCTTGGCATCGGCGTGATGCTTGATCACACGGCCGTCCAGCAGAAAGACCACATCTTCTGCAATGTTTGTAGAGTGATCTGCAATTCTTTCCAAACAACGGCACACAATCATCAGATGGACCGCCCTTGTAATCGTCTGCGGGTCTGACATCATAAAGGTGAGGAGCTCCCGGAAAACCTGGTCATTCAACCCATCAACCATGTCATCCCTCTCGCAAACAGAGCGGGCCAACTTAGAGTCACTGTTTACAAAGGCGTCGAGGACATCTTTAACCATGGATTGGGCTATCTCGGTAATTTTCGGGATATCGATATAGGGTTTGAGTTGTGGCTCCTGGTTTAGGGAGATCGCCCGTTCAGCGATATTTACCGCCTGATCACCCATCCGCTCAAGGTCCGTGATAATCTTCATCGCGGAGGTAATGAACCGAAGGTCTGTGGCCATAGGATGCCAGAGGGCAAGAAGCTTCAAACACCTATCTTCAATGTCGATCTCCATCCTGTTAATTTGATCCTCTCCCTCGAAGGTTTTCTTGGCAAGGTCCGAATCCCTTTTGACCAGCGACTTGACAGCCGTGCTGATCGCTTCCTCTACGAGAGCGGCCATTTTAAGTAAGTCTTCCTTCAGTTCCTGCAATTCTTTCTGAAAATGGGTTCCCATCTCTTTCTCTTTACCCTCCGCCATTATTTCCGTTAGCCAAATTTCCCCGTTAGATACGCCTCTGTTCTCCTATCTTTGGGGGCGGTAAACATACTTCCGCTTGGCCCGAACTCGACAAGTTCACCCAAGTAAACAAAAGCAGCAAAGTCCGAAGCACGGGCCGCCTGCGCCATGTTATGGGTAACGAGAATGATCGAAACCGTATCCTTTAACTGCACGATTAACTCCTCGATATGCGAAGTTGCCTTCGGATCGAGAGCGGAAGTGGGTTCGTCGAGAAGAAGGACCGCAGGCCCCATGGCAAGGGCGCGGGCGATACAGAGTCTCTGCTGCTGTCCGCCGGAAAGAAAAGTCCCTTTTCTGTAAAGAGCTTCTTTAACCTCTTCCCAAAGGGCCGCTCTCCGCAACGATTCCTCGACGATTTTGTCCTTTTCATCCTTGGCCAGCCGGATTCCGTTCAGGTTGTATCCTGCAATCACGTTGTCGTAGATACTCATCATGGGGAATGGATTAGGCTTTTGGAAAACCATCCCGATTTGCCTTCGAACGATGATGGGGTCCGTAGCATATATGTCCTCATGATCCAAAAAGATTTTGCCGGAGACCCTGGCATCCGGAGTGAGCTCGTGCATCCGGTTGATGCAGCGAATGAGGGTCGTCTTGCCACAGCCGGATGGCCCCATAATCGCTGTAATTCTATTTTGGGGGATCGAAAGGTTGACCTCTTTCAAGACCTGGTTTTCCCCAAAAAAAGCGCTGAACTTCTCAATCTTTAAAACTGTACTTTCCATCTTTTTGTCACAATCTTGGTGAAAAGATTTAAACCCAGGACAAGGATAATCAATATAAAAGACGCTCCCCAGGCGAGCGTGTGCCATTCTGGATAGGGACTTGTGGCATAGTTAAAAATCATAAGCGGAAGACTGTTGATCGGTTTCAAGACATTGAGGTTCTTAAAGGGGCTCCCGAAGGCCGTAAAAAGAAGGGGCGCCGTCTCACCGGCAACCCTCGCGATGCTCAGGAGGATTCCTGTCGCGATGCCGCTTACACCTGCTGGCAAGATCACTTTCAGAATTGTCCTGGGGTAGGAAACCCCCAGGGCCAAGGATGCTTCCTTTAAGCTTCCCGGAATAAGTTTCAGGGTCTGCTCTGTCGCGGTGATAATGACTGGCAGCATCATCAGACCGAGAGCCACTCCGCCTGAGAGCGCTGAAAACGATCCCATCGAGACAACCAGCCAGATATAGGCAATGATTCCTATCACAATGGAAGGAACCCCCTGAAGTGTTTCGACACACAGTCTTGTAAGAGATGCCAACTTCCCTTTTCTGTTTTCTGAAAGGAAAATCCCGACCAGGATCCCAACGGGAACGGAAAAGACCGTCCCGATTCCAATCAACATAAGTGTTCCAATGATGGCGTTTGAAATTCCCCCACCTATCTCACCTACGGGTTTGGGAAGTTGGGTAAGAAATTTCCAGTTGATAACAGAGATGCCCTTGCTGGAGATGAAAAAGAAGATGAAGAACATAGGAAGGATGGAACAAAAGGTGAGAAGAATGATGATTATCTTGAATAACTTGTCATATAAAATTCTTCTTCTGATCGAAGGTTCCTTCATGGTATCCTTCCTTATCCTTCTACACCCATCCGACGGATGATCAACTTTCCTATGAGGTTTATGATAGTGGTAACGATGAAGAGCACGAGTCCCAGTTCAATCAAGCTTGCAAGGTAGAGATTCCCTGTCGCTTCTGTGAATTCGTTGGCAATGACACTGGCCAGGGTGTTCGCCGGACTGAATATACTCTTCGGGATAAAATTCGAGTTTCCGATGACCATTGTTACGGCCATGGTCTCTCCCAATGCTCTTCCGAGTGAGAGAAGAATTCCTGCGACTATTCCGGAACCCGCATAGGGCAAGATGACCTTTCGTATCACCTCGAAGCGGGTTGCCCCGAGCGAGAGGGCAGCCTCTTTGAGATCGAAAGGAACGAGGCTGATGACCTCCCGTCCGATCGAGGCCGAATAGGGTATTATCATGATCGAAAGAACGAGCGAAGCGGTGAATATCCCCACCCCGTAGGGGGTTACACCCAGTTTCATCTCCAAGATTCTAACCAACGGGGCAAGGAGAAATAGCCCGCAGAATCCATAAATAACCGAAGGGACCCCCGCCAGCAGTTCGATCATGCTCTTGATGAAGGTAGCCGTAGATCCTTGGGCAGAATATTCCCCCAGGAAGATGGAAATGGGTATGGAGAAGACGACTGAGATGACGAGGGCAAGAAAGGAAGTAGCAAGAGTACCCAGGAGAAATGGAAATGCCCCAAATTCACTCTTTACCGGATCCCATGTGGAACTAAAAAGAAACCGGGTTCCGAAATTCCGAATGGAGGGAAAGGAGGCAATGACCAGAGAAAAGAATAGGGCCACCAGGAGAAGCAGGACAAACACTCCCGCAATGGAGAGTATTTTCCGAAAGGATGATTCCGAGAGTGCGGGTTTACGCCAGCGCATCGTCTTTGTTTTAGACCCAAGCAACAAAACTTCGGCTCTGCTGTGGTTCATTTTTCATTTACCATCCATCTTATCATGAAGCGGATGTCTGCAGGTGGAAAACCACACCATATGAGAGAACAATGAGAAGCTTCCCAGAAAGACCCGAAAGATGGGGTGGAATGAATTCCACCCCAGTCTTCAAATCACTTCATGATTACGCTCGACTTGTAGGAAATGGATTTGATAAGTTTCTCAGCCTTTTCTACAGCCTTTTTTGAAAGAGGAGCATATTCCAGAGGCTCGGTATATTTCTGTCCTTCATGAGTCATCCACCAGAGTAACTTAACCAGCTCTTTTGCCTTTTCTTCGGACCTATCTCCATAACCCTGGTCTTTGTAAACGAGAATCCAGGTGAAGCCGCTAATTGGATATCCCTCCGGAGCATCGGTATCCGTAAGGCTCACCTTCATATCGTCTGGCAAATTGATATCCGCAGCCTTACTTGTAGCGACGAGCGTAGCAGTGACAAAATTGCCCTTTTTGTTTTTCACCATGCCATAGGGCATCTTGTTCTGGAGGGCGTAGATAATCTCAACATATCCAATGCTTCCGGGTGTTTGTTGGACCAGACCTGCAATGCCCGGATTGCCCTTTCCACCCAGGCCCGTTGGCCAGTTCAGGGAAGTACCTGCACCAACCTTCTCCTTCCATTCTCTGCTTACCTTGCTCAGGTAATCGCTGAAGATGGAGGTTGTGCCGCTCCCGTCGGACCGGTGAACCACCGTCACATTCATGTCAGGGAGCTTTACTCCCGAATTGATGTCGGAGAGGCGTCGGTCATTCCATTTGCCGATTTTTCCGAGGAAGAGGTCACCAATCACATCCGGTGTAAATTTCAACTGCGGATTTCCAGGAAGGTTGTAAGTTAAAACAACCGCCCCCGAACAGGTCGGTATATGGAGAATGGGAGCTGACGCCTCCTTCAGGTCGGCTTCACTCATGATTGCATCAGATCCGCCAAAATCGACTGTCTTATTGGTCAGCTGCCTTATCCCGCCACCCGAGCCGATGGCTTGGTAGTTAACCTTTACACCATACTCCTTGCTGTACACGTCAAACATTTTGGAATAGAGCGGATAAGGGAATGTTGCTCCAGCACCAATCAGTTCCTCCTCTTTAGCAGCCCCATCAACTGTAGCGGTTACCAAAATCACCAACACCAATAGGAATGAAAGCACATATCTCATCTCTTGACCTCCTTTAGTTTTTTTACTTAGGAGAAATCATAACCTTGAAGAATTAAGCTATGATGAATAAGTTGTTAATTTATTGTTAATTCTGACATTCACGGATTCATGTCGGTGGATAGACGTCCATCCAGGGAGGAATGAGTCAAGCCGCGTGGGAATATTATCACGATGCAGATAGATCAGTAGGAAGAGTAACCGTTACCGAAGTGCCCTTGCCGAGAGCGCTCTCGATATCGATTGTCCCATGATGAAGGAGCACGATATGTTTCACTATGGAAAGACCGAGCCCTGTGCCGCCAGACTTTCTCGATCGCGACTTGTCGACGACATAAAATCGTTCGAAGATACGGGGAATATCATCCTTGGGTATCCCGATGCCCGTATCCCTGACCTGGATGCGCACTCTTTTATCGTGAACATCCATGGAAACGGTGATTTCCCCGCGATCAGTATATTTCACTGCATTATCGAGAAGGTTTGCCAGCATTTGCTCTAACTTGAAGAGGTCAGCTTTGATGGGTGGCAAGTTTTCTTTCACATCTATCACTAAGGAAAGTTGTTTGTCCTTCAGCCTCTGATCGAATATTCTGATGACATTCTCCAGAAAACCGCCTAAATCGATATCCTCCAGTTCAAGGGCTGCTTTTTCTTCCAGGCTGGAAAGCAGCAGTAGGTCGTTGACAATGTTGACGAGCCTGTCGGTGTTCCTCTCGACGATCTCAAGGTATCTATTGCCTGGCGTGGTGCCGACTTCCTTCCGTAGGGTTTCAACGTAGCCCTTTATTGCGGTCAGAGGAGTTCGCAGTTCATGCGAAACATTAATCACAAAATCCTTCTTGATCTTTTCGGTATTTCTGATCTCGGTGATGTCATAGAAAATGGATACTATGCCATCTCCTCCCTGAAGAGGGGTAACGCTGCACATGAAAACTCTATCTGCCAATGTGAGATCTTCCGTGAATTTCTTTTTCTCCAGGCCCGCTTTTTTCAGCAACTCTGGGAATCGGGGATTTCTCATGATCTCCCAGTAGAACTTCCCTTCCACAGCCTGGTTCCTTATGATCTTCCGGAAGCTCTCGTTACTAAGGATTACCCTGCCCTGTTTGTCCAAGACGAGGAGGCCCTCTTGGAGAGAGTCAATAATGCTCTCCAGTTCTTCTTTCTGTTGGCCGAGCTCCGAAAACATTTTTTCCATTTCCTCATTCATCCGGTTGAAACTGTCGGCCAGCCCCCTCAATTCGTCCCTGGTCTTCAGAAAAACACGAACACTGAAGTCTCCTGAAGCGACCTTCCTGGCTGCCGATGTTAGATGTCTGATCGGTCGGACAACGCTGTTTGAAATGAGGAATGCCGCGAGGAGAGCAATAAAGACGATACCAAGGCTGATCCCTGCTACATGATAATTGAGCTTGGTTAGCAGGTTGTCGATGTCTCCGAGGAAAAGGCTCGTACGGATTACTCCAGCAATCTGTCCATCCTTTTCTAGTGGGATCGCAACGTAGAGCATGTCCCTGCTGACCGTGCTGCTGAAACGAATTGACTTGCCTGTTTTGCCCTGAAGCGCTTCGACTACCTCAGGCCTGTGGCTATGATTTTCCATCGATTGGATGTTTTCTTCAGAATCCGCCAGGACAGTGCCATCCGTGGCAATGACGGTGATACGTGTCTGAATCTTACTTCCCACGGTCTTTATAAACCCATCAAGTTGGTTAGCACGACCCGTGTCCAGTAAACGTGCCGTCTCTGAGTTCAGCGTATAGGCAAGGATCCTCAAGTGGTCTGTAAGCGTGTCTCGGTAGAACTCTCGTATTGTATTCAAGGACAGGACAAGGGTTAAGGATGATAGGGCGAAAATGATAAGAAGGTAGCCGATGAAAATCTTACTAAAGAAGGACCTTTTCATTCTTCCAGCTTGTACCCCACACCATGGACGTTCCTAATTAACTTCGATGCGGAGCCTATCTTGGACCTCAGATGTCGTATGTGCACGTCAATGGTTCTGTCCACCACTATCTTTTCGTTACCCCACAGATAATCAAGAATTCTGTTCCTTGAAAAGACCCGGCCCTTTTCTGAAGCGAGGAGCTGCAGGATACGGAATTCGGCCGATGTCAGTTCAACTTTATTGCCATCAACAAACACTTCATGCTTATCTGGATCAATCGTAATATTGTCGACACTAATCTTTTCGGGAGTTTCAGTCTCTCGGCGTGATTCAATTCTTCTCAGCACTGTCTTTACTCGGGCGATCAGCTCGTTGGGGGAGAAAGGCTTCCTGATGTAATCATCAGCGCCGAGTTCCAGTCCGAGAATGGTGTCTGCCTCTTCGCTTTTTGCCGTAAGCATGACGATAGGAATATGCAACAGATTCTTCTTCCTCTTCATGTATTTACAGATCTCGAAGCCGTCGGCGTCGGGGAGCATAAGGTCGAGCACCACGAGATCGGGTTTTTCGGAATCGAGATATTTGATGAAGCTGGATCCCTCAGAGAATTCCCGCACGCTGAAATGGTTCTTTTTGAGATGAAGAGAAACTAATTCTAAAATGTCCTGTTCGTCATCGACAACAGCTATGGTCTCATGCATATTGTAATGTTGTCTTGAAGTTAAAGACGGCGATGGTCCGTCTTGCGGAATCTTTTTCATTTTATCCTGTGAATACCAAGTTTTCAATCCTGGATGCCTTGTTAATGATTACCTGCAGTATTGCGTTGCAGGGCGAAATTCTGAAATCACTTTTTTAGGAGGACCAAGTGCATAAGGCAAAGCGCAATATATTGGAAGCGCTAAATGCGCGGACAGCTTGCCACTACACACCATCTCTCAAAGGTTGCGATATGGAAAAGAAATCAACGCCAAGATTACGCCGCTCATTACCACTCGAAATGTTGCATGGAGACAGAAAAACGTAAAAGCAACATTTCAGGAACTAACACACGCGATGCAGTTGAAATTTCGTCGCTCCCCGATGGCCAGATATCTTGCCAATACCTGCGCCTGCCAAAAGGTTTCGATTTGAAAAACAAATCAAAACCTTAAATCAGAGGATAACAACCACCTATCGATTACCAATTGCAATCGAGCATGCTTTGTCAAAATAGTACCTCGTGGATTTCAGAAAGAAGTGTTGACCTGACTTGACAGTGTCAGTAAAGTTAAGCCTCGAGTTCCACAGCTCTTAAGTATTGCGTCTTATAAATAGTTTCAATAGGTCACGGTGCCAGGGTTGAGCATGGGTATCTTCATCGCTTTACAAATACCCACCCCCAACCCAGGATGCACAATCGTTGTTCATGTTTTTTGCGAGACGCGACCTTAACTGTCAACTGGTCTGGCAGGGTGGGATCCTCTCTTTCAGCTTCTTCTTTCTGGCCGGAGTCAGAGCCTCTTCGATCTTCCATGTGGTGTCTGCAAAGGAGTCCTGCCCCTTAATCAATAGCCAGTCCTTGCCAGATCCTCTGCCTCTCATGAGAATGAGGGAAAAGGTGCCCTTCAATTTTTTGCCTTCGAGGGAAAAACTCAGTCGTCCTTTGTTCAGGCTGGCCGTTGGGTCTCCTTCGGATCGGAACTCTCCTGAGTCCCAGATCAAGACAGGTCCAGCTCCATAGTGTCCCTGAGGGATGATCCCCTCAAAATCTCCGTAGTCGAGGGGATGATCCTCGACCATGACTGCAAGACGTTTCTCTGCAGGATTCATGGAAGGCCCCTTAGGAATAGCCCATGATTTAAGGACTCCTGCAATCTCCAGTCGAAAGTCGTAATGAAGACGAGTCGAATGATGTTCATGGACGACGAATCGCATGTTTAGCCCTCCCCGATTGCCTCTGTCGACCCTTTCTCCTGAGCTGCTCGACGGAGGGCGATCACGATCCCTGCAAAGATCAAGACCCCGCCGATCGCTTTCCAAAGGGTCAACCTCTCATCCAAAATGAAATAGGCGAGAATGATTGCACCGATGGGTTCTCCCAAAATGGTAATCGCCACCATGGACGCGGGCAGATATTTTAAGGCCCAGTTAAAGGTGGTGTGACCAATGAGTTGGGGAATGAGGGCGATGAGAAACATAAACAGGTAGGTGGAAGAAGAATATCCTCCAAAAGACTTTTGAAAGAGGAGAGAAAGAAAAACCAGTAATAAAGCGGCCATGGAGTACACAGGGAAGATATAGGAAAGCAAGTCCTGGTCCCTCCGGATTCTTCTTCCCATGAGTAGGTAGCCAGAGCAACTGACTGCACCCAGCAAGGCCAACCCGTCACCTAAGAGGGCCTCTCTTGAAATCGCCGTGTCTCCAAGACTGATGAAGCTACTCCCGAGGACCGTGAACAGAATCCCCAAAATGAGATTGAGATTTAATCTTTCTTTTAGAAAAAGCCATCCTCCGATCCCGACAAAAATCGGGTTGGTCGCGACGAGAACTACAGAGCTGGCGACCGACGTGTACTTTAGTGAACCGATCCAGAAAGCAAAATGGAGGCCAAGGAAAAGGCCAGAGAGCAGACACCCTCTGAGTCGCATCGTTCCCATGTCTTGCCGCCTTTTCTGAAAGGCTACGAAGGGTGTGAGGAGCAAGGAGGCAAAGATCATGCGATAGGCTGCGATGATCAGTGAAGGCGCATCACAGAGCTTGATGAAGATGGAAGCCGTGGACACTGCGCTGATTCCGATGAGAAGCAGAAAAAGAAGACGACCCATAGGCTAAAGGTATCTCAATTAAACCTCCCATTCAAGAGAAGAATGACGTCTGGGGCGCGCATGAAAAAGGCCTTTGAAAGGACGGGGTGGTCTAAACCGAAAGAACCAAGGTGTCATTTGACAGAGAGTGGCAAAGGTGATAAGGTTCGCGGACATCGGGCCCCAAGAATCGGGCATATGAGAAGGGGAATTTCATGAGTCCGAGAATCGTTTCATTGACCATCAGCGACGCATACCGTAACCGTTTCCCGAACTTGGGTTTTGGGATCGGGACCATCCAAGATTGCGTCTTTTTTGAAAAGAGAGAGGACTTCAAGTTCCATAAAAGAGAGCACCTGCGAAAATTGAAGCGGAGGGTCACTCTGGCTCAAATCGAGGAACGAATTCACCTCTACGACGAATTCTTTCAAGAGTGGGGGTACTCCTGTCCGCTCCCGGGCCACCTGAAACGAACAGTGGAGATGGGATTTCCCATTGTTAACCTCTACATCGATGCCCACATCGTCGCAGAAATGTGTCAGGGCATTCTCATGGCGATCCAAGACCTCGACCATTTTCGGGGAGCATGGACGCTCGACCTCGCGAGAGAAGGGGAGACTTTCCAGGGGGTGTCAGGGAAGGCCGTTATCTGCAAGGACGGTGAGATCGTGCTCCGCGACGGAGAAGGGATCGTTTGTTCCCTGTTTCAAGGACCAGATTCCAAGACCAAGGTCGATCCCACAAGCAAGAATATGGTTGTTTATGTGTTTACCGCTCCTGGGGTCGAAGAAAACCCCGTATCTGACGGACTCCAGTTAGTTCTTGAAATCCTGGAAAAATTTGGTCACGGGAAAGACTGTTGGCAGCAAGTTTTTCATCCTTAAATTCCATTCCTTCCGGCACCAGGAGACCACAGCCTTTGGCCGTGGAGGAATGCGCCATGGTGTGACTGGAATGTCGCCCCACATGGGCGTTGGGCAAGGTACCTGCCTGTGGTAGGCAGGGGCTTTGTCCGTGGGGCTCCATTGGCCACCCCGATGATCCTCCCGATCGTGTAACCAGCCAGTTTTCTGCACTGATTAATACAAACGTAAGAGTTCAAAATTGTCAATTTATCCGCCTACGCAGAAGACCACGGGCTCTGCCCGTGGATGAATGCGTGAGCGGTGTCTGTGCTAATCCTGAACCGAGGTATCACTGCTTCGGCGGATTTCGCCACTGGCGGATAACCCTCCGAAGCCTTGGCGCCTGCGCACCTAAGCGCTTCGGCGCTCTGGGGCGTAGGAGGGTATTCTTGTGGAGGTACCACGGGCTTAGCCCGTGGGGCTCCATTTGATGCCTTTGTATTAGTATGTACCTTGACAACCTTAGGACGGATGATTATCAATTCAATATAATTCTAAGGAAAAAGGGGGTAGTCTATATGCGCGTCAGGCCACTTCATGATCGGATCATTGTTAAACAGCTTGGGGAAGAGGAGAAGTCCAAGGGTGGAATCATTATCCCGGACTCGGCTAAGGAAAAGCCCATGGAAGGAAAAGTGGTTGCGGTAGGGAAGGGAAAAGTGAAGAAGGACGGGACAAAGACCCCGATGGAACTGAAGGTGGGGGATCGGGTTCTTTTTGCTCGCTTTGGAGGAACCGAAGTAAAAATCGACGGTGAGGAACACCTCATGATGAAGGAAGACGATGTTCTTGCCGTCATTGAAAAGTAACTTATGAAAGGAGGAGTCTTATGGCCAAGGAACTGAAGTTTGATCAGGAAGCGAGAAGTGCCATCTTAGAAGGGGTCAATGCTCTCGCGAATGTGGTGAAAGTCACTCTGGGACCGAAGGGGCGCAATGTTGTCCTTGCGAGGTCCTATGGCGCTCCAACAGTCACCAAGGACGGTGTGACCGTTGCCAAGGAAATCGATCTGGAGGACCATTTTCAGAACATGGGCGCCAAAATGGTGAAAGAGGTGGCAAGCAAGACGTCGGACACCGCTGGAGACGGAACCACCACGGCGACGGTGTTGGCACAGGCCATCTACCGTGAAGGATGCAAAATCGTTGCCGCAGGTGCCAGCCCTATGGACGTGAAACGAGGCATCGATGCGGCTGTGGAAGACGTGGTGAAGGAGCTGAAAAAACAGTCCAAGACTGTCAAAGAGCAGAAAGAGATCTCTCAGGTGGGAACCATCTCCGCAAACAATGATGCGACGATTGGAAATATCATTGCAGAGGCCATGAACAAGGTCGGGAAAGAAGGCGTCATCACCGTCGAAGAAGCTAAAGGGATGGAGACAACCCTCGAGGTCGTGGAGGGCATGCAGTTTGATCGAGGCTATATCTCTCCTTACTTCGTGACAGACCCGGAGAAGATGGAGGTCGTCCTTGAGGATCCTCTGATCCTGATTCACGAGAAGAAGATCTCCAGCATGAAAGATCTTCTTCCCCTTCTCGAACAGGGTGCCAAGACGGGTAAACCCTTGCTGATCATTGCTGAAGATATCGAAGGAGAAGCTTTGGCGACTCTGGTCGTGAATAAACTCCGCGGAACGTTGAAGTGCGCCGCGGTCAAAGCGCCTGGATTTGGTGACCGGAGAAAGGCCATGCTGGAAGACATTGCAGTATTAACGGCAGGAACGGCCATCTTCGAAGATGTGGGGATTAAG
>Ga0315289_10005327_pt1 | contig 19015 bp, 12 predicted proteins | sample YL17G11_40_MG_FD_203452 | JGI IMG/M metagenome (GOLD analysis project Ga0315289, IMG submission 203452) | Sediment microbial communities from Yellowstone Lake, YNP, Wyoming, USA - YL17G11_40 | ecosystem: Environmental > Aquatic > Freshwater > Lake > Sediment | place: USA: Wyoming | collected...
TGAAAAGGTGTCGGGGCTTGCCTGGAAAAGAAACGCTGATGAAGTCCTTGAGCGCCTGCGCCGTTTCCTTCGCCGCCAGATGCAGGACGGCATCCTCTGCACACTCTCCTGGGGCTCGGTGAGACTCGACTGCGAGCAGAAGTGGCAGGAGTTCGAACGCAAGTGGGGCACATTCGAGGAAGGCCAGAAGAGGCCCTTCCCGTCCAATGAGGAAATCTTCGAGCGCGAAACCATCGACCTCCAGGATCTCGGCAGGATTGAAGACGACCGCCTGCCGGTGGTTTACTCGACGCTGGACGCCGGCGAAGGGATAACCGGCGCATTCTTCGGCGCTCCAATACGGTTTCTCCATCGGCAGCGCGGACCGACCTTCAGCAAGGCGCAGGCCGCTCTGCCCGACTATGCGCGCCTGGCTGACCTCAAGTTCTCCCTGGGAAACCCGTGGGTGCAGAGGCTGCTGGGCATCCAGTCGTACTTCGAACGACGGGCGGACGGCCACTTCGCGCAGCACCCGTTCCTGACGATGGATGCGCTCAACTTCGCCTGTGAGCTCCGCGAGGCGAGCAGCGCCTACCTGGACGTCTATGAGCACCCTGATGAGCTGCGCCAGCTCATGGAGGTTGGCTTCGACTTCAACATCCGGTTCCAGCAGGCGCAGATGGATGTCATCGGCCCCTACGGGGACGGGTGCTTCAACTGGCTCTCCGGCTGGGCGCCGTTCCCGAAGGCTGTCTCGATGAGCGTTGACGCTCACGTGATTTGCTCGGTGACGACCTACGCGGAGCTCGGGTTCGACTATAACCAGCGGCTTATCGACCACTTCGGGCACGGTCTGATGCACTTCCATTGCTGCCGCACAGACCTGGCAGCCGAGGTGGCGAAGCTGCGCGGCCTTCAGATGTTCCAGTACGGCGGCGACACGCGCGACCCCCTGCCCGAAGTTGACCGCTTGCCTCAGATGCGCGACGCCGTCGGCGATATCCCCATACAGGTAGGGTGTGAAATGAAGACGTTCCTCGAGCGCCTGCAAGCCGGGACCCTCATGCCGAACGTCTGGTACTTTGTGTCCGCAGAGCCGTCCATGTCGCTGGACGAGGCGAACAGGCTGATGGTGAGAGTGAGGGCCTACAGGGCTTAACGAAGCTGTGCGAGGAGGTTCAGCACGAATGCCAAGAGCACGCGTAGAGATTCACCTCACCATGAGACGGACGGAGGGCTGCGGGTGACCAAGCCGAACAACGCGACCCTCTGGGAAAGAACGAGCCAGTAATCTAAGCCGGGTAACAACGACATGGGTGGCATCGGCGCCACGGACGATTTTTCCTTCCTGTTCGGCTACGATCCTGCCTATTGGCGGGGCCTCCGCAAGCACGGCTTCATCGACCGTCACGCGGGCGTCCGCCTCATCCAGTGTCTGTACACGCCCCGCCATCGCTGCTTCAACCAGTTTGCCGCCCCAGGCGGCTGCCTCCATGCAGAGGTCTGGCCCCAGCGCCGCCCCCTGCTGATAGACCGTGGCTGCGGGGGCATCAGCTACGAGAATTACCCCTTCGACCGACGCCTGTTGGACGCCTATGCCAGCCGCCTAGGCGACCGGTTCCTTGGCATACAGCTCCACGAGTGGGTCTGCAACACAGCCAACGACTGGCATCGAATCCGGAAAGTCTGGCCCGAGGATAAGCCCCTTACCCTCAAGGCACTCCAAGAACACTTCGATTGGCGCACTCCCCAGACGTGCCTGGAAACCGGCGAGCCGCATGACTTCGTCGGACAGACTTACCCGGACACGCCCAAGCGCTTCGCCGACCGATGCCGCGAGTACTTCAAGCGGAAGCACAGGGACTTCCACGGTTACCTGACCAGTGTGCCCAGCTACGGCCTGACCCATGCAAGGGCCCTGCGCTGGGGCGCCCGGGTGGTGATGCCTGAGCAAGGCCACCACATTCCCATGGCCCGGGTGCATCAGGCCGCTGCGCGCGGTGCGGTCCGCCAGGGAGGCCGCGGCAGTTTCGGCTCATACTATGCCCCCTGGGGCAACTCTCCCGATAGTGTCACGTGCTACACGCCCTTCACCCTTTGGTACACGCCCGCCGAGGCCCTCTGTGGCGACGCGTTCAAGCATCGCGGCAACGGCGGCTCCAGCAGGGCCTTCCAGCGCCGTCTCTTCTGGTGGGCCTATCTGACCGGGGCGCGTTTTCTGGCCGAGGAATGGGGTCCGGAGAACACCTTCTTCGACTGGACGGACTTCGATCTGACCCCCTACGGCCAGGTATTGGCCGACTTCCTGAGTTTCGTTCGCACCAGCGGCAGGGGCCGGATCATGACTCCGGCTGCCGTGGTCATCGACCGCGAGTGGTTCGCCCTCGACACCTTCTTCCTTGCCGGCAGGGGCCCGTATTGGACGGCGCCCACGCCTCACCAGGAGCTGGTGGCGGAATTCTTCCGCCAACTCGTCGGGCATCCCCTTTCCGAGCCGGCCGACGACGAATGGGTCCTGCCCGCCAGCCCCATGCCCGACGCCTTCGATCTGCTGCTGGACGACGCTCCGGCCGAGTTCCTCTCCCGATATGCCGTGCTGGCTTACGTAGGCGAGAAGCCGCAGCGCTTCCGGCGAAAACTCCGCCATTACTCCGGCAAGCTGATCGCTCTGGATGAGCCGGCCCAGACAGCCCGCGAGATGACCGAGGCAATCGTCAGCACTTTGCCTTTGCGGGTCGAAGGCCGTGTCAATTGGCTCCTGTGCCACAAGGACGGCACGTGGCAGTTGGGCCTGTTCAATCCCGCCGGCGTCACGGTGGATTTCCACAGAGGCGAGCGGGCCGATCCGGGCAAGACCGCCACGGCCACCATCACGGAGGGCGGTTGCCTGCACCAGGCCCGCCTGACAGCCGCCTGGCCGCAGACGACCCGGCTGCGCGCGGCGAGGGGCAGGATCGAGGTCTCCATCGGCCCCGGCGGCCTGGCGGTAGTGGAGATCCCGCAGTAGAGCCGGCCTGGCGCGGCCGGATGCTTGCCGCCTCAGCGCCTTCGGAAGTGCTCCCCTGCTGTCCTCTTTGCCTTGCCGCGCATTAAGCACGACCGGTACTTAAGGGCTTGCATCGCTGCGCCGTCAAGGACATTATGCGCCACGCCCTGCGTTCCTCGCGAGTCGAGCCATTTGTGGAGCTTTCCGGAAACGTCTTGGTCAAGACATTTGAGGTCTTACCGGAGCGTATGGCCTATCTCCGGAGCCGTGTGGCTGGGCCGAGTGTGTGGAGGTCGCCGACCACGCTGAGGAGTACAACCACCGCCGGCCGCACAGCGGATTGAACTGGCGGACGCCTGAGGCATTCGCCGCGTCGCTGGAAGATGGGGCAGGTGCAGGCGCAACAGCCGTCGACGACCTACGCTGAGTTCAAGAGGGATATCCTGAACGAGATCGCCCGCTGCCTCAACATGCCCTGTAACGTGGCCGCCGGGAGCCCTCCGGCACGCGTCACCACCCAAACAGAGGGACATCTATCCAAGCCCCGCCGCGCATGGCGGACTCGTGCGCGAGGATGCCAGGGACCGTGAAATCCATGGCCCGCACGGCGTCGATCGGCGGGCGCATGCCCTTCTCCAGAGCGTCCAGAAAATCGCGGATCATGTAGTACTCGGATGTTCCGTGCCCGCCCCCTCCGGCCTGCTCGGGAGCATTGGGGTCAGAAGTGATGCAAGGGATAGACGCTGCCTCGGCGTAGCCTCCCATGTCCCTGCGGCTGTAGTAGAGTCCCTCGCCCCTGTCGCGCTGGTTTTCCAGATGGCCGTCGGTGCCGTAGAGGGAGTACCAGACCATGTGCGGTCGGCTGGCCACCTGGCTGCGCAGGATCTTGACGATGGCGCCTTTCTGTGTCTGGAACAGACCCACCTCGATGTCCAGGAAGCCAGGGTGGTCGCTGTACCGGGGCATCTTGTTGAAGCCCGTCGTCAGTCCGCACGCCCGCACGATGCGGTCGTTCATCAGCATCAGGACAGGCCCCAAAGTGTGCGCGCAGTACCAGATGGGTGGGCGCTCGTGCCGCCAGTAGAACCGCCCCGTCTTCTCGTCCACCAGCAGGTCGATGATCTCGTGGATGTACTCGCCTTCGGCGTAGTAGATGCGGCCGAGCTTGCCCGCATCGACCAGCTTCTTCCACTCCCGAACGTAGTGGAAATAGCAGTAGTTCTCGGCCATCATGTAAGCCTTGCCTGACCGCCGGACGGCGTCCAGTACCTGCTCGCATTCGGGCAGCGTATAGGCCACCGTCTGCTCGCAGAGAACGTGCTTGCCGCTTTCCACGCACTTCACCGTCTGCTCGGCGTGGAACGCTATGGGCGTCGCGATGACGGCTATGTCAAACTCTGCGCTGACGAACCCGTCGAAGCTCGTGAACAGGCCGGAGTCGGCCAGCCCGAAGGCCTGTCCCGTCTCAGACAAGCGTCGCTCGTCCAGGTCGCACAGCGCTGTCACCTTCACCTGCGGATGAGCGCTGAAGACCGACACGAATCCCTTGCCTCTGGAAAGACCCACAATTCCAACTCGCCACTGCTTCATGTCGTCCTCCTTGCTAAGCCCGGCGCGCCCGGTACATGGGGCAGGGCCGTCATCCCTCCACACGCCAGACGCGCGACTGCGCATACAATCGGAAAGACGGGCCGACCTCGAGCGTCGCAAAGGGCTGTGCGCGGGCGACTAGGTCAGCTGTCATCGCCTCCAATGTCCGCGACCCGCCGACCGCGTCGGCGGCGTAGAGGCTGTCCCTGCCGGGCAGGGCGGCGTACAGGCCGGCCATCTCCAGATTTGCGCCCCGGGGCAGACGACCTCGCCCGTCTTCCTCAGTTGGCGGGCCACGCGGTCTGCCGCAGCTTTGACGGCTGGCCAGGTATGCGTGAAGTCGATGTAGACATCCTTCATGACGGCCGAGGGCACAAAGCCAGTGCGCGGCACCGTCTTCCTCAGCCTGGCCATACACGCCTCCCTTCGAGAGCTGCTCAGGCCTGGCTTCCGTGCAGTTGCCGCAGCATGTCCAGAGCCTCGCTGACCATGCCGGCTGAGCCGGCAGGGGACGGCTTGGCGCTGCGAGCGATGAGAGACTCGTAGCCGCCCGCCTGCCAGGCTTGTTCAGTGACCAGGTAGCCGAGGTAATCGCCGCCAAGCTCAACCGGATAGGTCCACAGGAACGGGCTCTCCCGCTTGATCTTCAGCCCCCACTCAACGAACAGTTCGCCGGGCAGGCTGGCGAACCCGACATCGCCGATGCGCCACGCCTGCAGGACCGTGCGGGCCTCCGTCGCGCCCTCTGCCCGCACCAGTTCCAGCTCCCTGCGGAACACCTCCTGGCCCTCGGGGGACCAGCCTGATCGGGCTATGCGCTCCTCCTGGTCGGTGGATGCGTCACGGAACGGCGCCACGACCTCCCGCTTGAGGGCTCCCAGACGCATTGGCCCGGGCCGCTGGCAGCGAGCGGCCAGTCGCTCGATCACCACGCCGGCAAGGGCGTCGCCGACCTGGCGGTAGGTCAGGCCCCACGTGTTGATGTCCGCGCATGCTCCCGGCGCGAAGAGAGTGACGACACGCGGCCCGAAGCGCTCGCGCAGCCGGGCGGCCACCACGGCCGGGTAGTCGGCGCTGAAGCAGGGGCCGAAGTTCACGTTCGCGTGGAGCGCGTAGTGGAAGAGCACGGCCACAAGCCCGCCGTCGTCCTCGAGCGCCAGGATGCCGACCTCCGGGTCCACCGGGCCCGCCGAGCCGAGACACTGCACCTCCCCGGCGTTCGCCAGGTTCCACGTGTTGATGGCGCGCCCGTCCTTCAGGAGCAGGCGCCTGTTGTGCCCCAGACCGCAGTGGAACCCGCGCTCGCAGGTCAGTCGCACCGGCCGCATCGCCCGGCAGGCCGCTTCAACGGCCGATGCGAACTTGCCCGGCAGCGCGTCCAGCCACTCCGTATTGGCAGGCCCGAAGACCGGCACTGTGTAAGGGCCCGTGTGGGTGTGGGTGGCGGCCCAGACGATGTGCTCGGGCGGGATGCCTGACAGTCTTGAGGCAGCTGCCACCGCCCTGTCGCCCGTCTCGCGGGACAGGGCGATAGCGTCCACTATCACGTAGGCAATCTGTCGGCCTCCCGAAGCCAGCACCAGCGCCTTGACGTAGAGGGGATCCTGCACGCCGACGGACCGGCGTGGATGGAGCCCGCCCGCCAGCTCGGCCCCAACCGCCGGGGTGATCTCGACTTCCGCGGCTCCCGCCACCAGACCACGTTCACCGTGCACGGCTGCCTCTCCATCTCGAGGTATCCCGCTGTGAACGCGGGGTAGTATAGTCCGTCCGTTCGCCAGCCGCAATAATGGGGGCGCCAGGCTGGACATGGAGCGTGCCCACGCAGGCCTACTCCAATCCCTTCCCGAGCGCTCCTGCAATGAACTCCGGCCCGTTGGGCGGGACGGCGCCACTGGTTGACTCCCACGATTGGCAGCGGCATGCTTGCCACTGAGCCGTGGCGGGACAGCATGGCAGTCGGCGCCGGAGCGTGTCATGCGGAAACCATATGATCAGTGGTTCGGCCGAGTTGACCGACAAAGGGGAAAGCAATGGGAACAAGGGTGGGTTTGTGGATTGACCATAGGATGGTCTGTTAACCAAATCGGCCAAGAAGGGGCGAGAGTCCGAGAGTTTGGGCCCCGAGGGGGCGGAACGGGCTATTTGGGGCAGGTGCGGGGTGAAACGGAGAAAGAGCCGAGAGTACGGCCGGCGCGGGACGGATAGTCGCAACTGGTTTCTTCAGGGGCACGTAGATACGTCACGGCGTACCAAGTGGAACGGCGCCGAGAGTGTTAACCGGCGGGTGAGCGCGAGTTATGCGCAAGAACGTTTGGCTCCCCAAACGGCCCGTCGTCATAACACTCTCTAATCGGCCGTCCTCCTTACGAGCTTCTTCTGGGTCGTAAGGGACGGCCAGATCCTGCACCTCTTCGAAGTAGGGCCGGTAGGGATCGCAGCCGCGGATGTTCACGTGGGGCATCACCCAATGCCCGGCCTGGTGCACTGCGGACACCATCTCGGCAAAGCCTTCGCTTCCGCCGAGTTCATCGGACGGGCTGTAGAGGGGGTAGCCGGCGTCGTAGCGGGCGTTGTAGCCGGGCAAGTAGAAAAGCACACCTCCGCCCAGCCCGGCGTCCGTCAGGTCGCGGCAAAGGTCACGCAGGTGTCCGTAGTTGTGCGTGACCAAGTGCAGAGCTAGTTCAGGCCACGTGGTCGCCGACCCGTGATCTCGCGGATGAACGCTACCTCCTGGGGGTCGTAAGGCGTGCCGTCTACACGGAAGATGTCGTGGAACCAGATGCCGGGCTCGCCCGTGATCTGTTCAGGCGGCACCGACGGCTCGGCTTCGTGGGGACCGCGCTTGCTGGTGCGCGAACTCCACGGCCAGATGGTCTGGCTCTTGCCGGCCACCAGGCCCCAGGAGATGCAGCCCACGTGGCTCTTCTTGAAGATCGGCATGTGCGTCTGGAACAGGCACCCGACGTGCCGCAGCAGGTACTCCGAGCAGACCACAGGCTTGCCTTCGCCCACGACGCGCATGTGTTCGATCCATTCGCGCACGTGCTCTGGCGAGCCGTAGCAATGGAACGTCATGACGTCGGAGTTGGACTCGTGGATCGCCGTCAAGCACTGACGGCTCGCCTTGCCCACGCCGGCGGTCGAGGGCTGTGAGCCGTCCTTCTCACGGGCCCAGTGGTCGCGCACGTCCACAGCGGACGTGAGCGGCTGCGACGGATCACTCTCGCGCGCCCAGCGCCACGCCTCGGTCAGGAGTTCGGCGGTGCGATCTCCCAGCGTACGCTCGCCGGGCTCGTTGTATAAGTCCCACATCAGCACGCGCTTGTCGTCGGCGAAGCGCCGCAACACCCCCTGCACGTAGCCCTGAAGCCGCACGCGCTCCTGGTAGGCCACGGACCCGTCGTGGAAGGCCAGAACGATGTCCTCTCCCGGGCTCTGCTTCCAGCCGGAGTTGTGAACGCCCGGGATGGGATCGGGCTGCTTGCCCAGACGCGGTTCGCTGAAGTGGCAGTCATCGAAGAGGACGAACACCGTGCGGATCCCGTGGGGGTCGGCGATTGACAGGAACCGATCGATGCGCTCCAGGAACCCCACCGGGTCGATGCTCCACACAAGGTCATGCAGGTAGACGCGAACAGTAGTGAATCCCAGGTCCCCTGCCCATCCCAGCTCGCGGCCGATGGTCGCCGGATCGAAGCTTTCGGCCTGCCACATCTCGAGTTGGTTGATGGCGGTGCTGGGGAGGAAGTTGCAGCCGACCAGCCAAGGCTGGCGTCGGTACCACTCGTTGGCCTTCTCGACGCTCCATCGTCCGTGCTTCACGGCCTCTGGACTCCTTATGTAATGTGCGACGCCACGGGCATCACGCCAGCAGAGGGAACTCGGTGACACGCAGGTTGGTGCAGCCGTAGGGGATCAGCTCCAGGTCCTCCAGCGGCTCGTCTGACGTAACGGGGCTCTGTGGCGGAGGGGCGGCGGCGCCGTGCTCGATGCGCCATGCAGGCAGACGGCGTCCACGCACGCGCGCAGTGACCGGTGCCCCATCCGGCGAGAAGGGGCGGTCGCCTACCGTGCCGACGTCAAAGGTTATCGACTCGTCTGGGCGCTCGATATCCAGATCGAGGGCGTAGTTCCAGGGCGTCGTGGGATGCACTTCATAGTCGGCGTGGGGCACATCTCCAGCGATTTGCCGCCATTCCTCGCCCATCTTCAGAGCGTACACGAGCGGTCCGCGCTTGACCGTGACGGCGCCATTGTAGCGTCTCTCGATCCGAGTCCTCATCGGCAGAGAGAGGTGCACAGTGGCGTTACTGTCCCATTCTTGCTCGACGCAGAGGAAGCAGCCCAGTTGAGCCGGTTCCGCGTCGACGGTTGCCCCCTCAGCCCAGGCCGGAACGCGCAGGTGGAGGGGGAAGCGAACCGGACAATCCGGCTGCACACAGATCGACACGTCCTCGCTGAACGGATAGTCGGTTTCCACATCAACCTGCACCCGCACGCCTTGCACGCTCGCGTCGATTCTGCACGGAGCGTAAACGACGGCCGCGAGGCCGCCGTCAGGCGACGCCATCCACAGATGCGACGTCAGCTTCGGCCAGCCCTGACTGAGATTGGCGGTGCAGCAACCGTAGTTCGGGGCCAGCCCGAAGATGTTAGCGTCGGGGCCATCGCTGACGTACACGCGGTCCTCCGACACCTTGCATACGACCTGGTTGGCCTGCTGGACGTACTGGTGTGCCCACATGTCGGGCGAGAAGGTGGCCGGCAGCGCGTTGAAGGCGATGCTCTCCAACCGGTCGGCCAGCGCCGGATCACCAAGTATGCTCACCAGCATCTCCAACGAGAACATGAACTCGACGACGGCACAGAGATCCGTGCCCTGAGAAGGGCTCTTGCCCGCGTAGTGCTCGTCACCCGAGAACACGCCGGTGGCCTGTCCGTGCCAGCGATCCAGTTCCGCGAGGGTCTTGTACACGGCCTTGCGGTCCGCCTCGTTGCGGGACTGCCGCCACCAGACGGCGGGCGCCTTCACGGCCATCGCGTTGTTCACGACGTGGGTCGTCAGGTTGCGGCTCTCCTTCTTGACCTTCTCCCTCAGCGTGAACGGCTCAAAGTGGGCGTGCCAATCGTACGCCTGGCCCCGGACCTTCTCAGCCATTCCCAGCAGCCACGGTTCGGCAGTACGCTCGTGGAGCCAGTGCAGGCTCAGCGCTAGGTCGGCGGCGCGCATGCGGCCCCACGAGTAGAGGGGCGTTTGCTTGATTACTGCGTCCAGCTTCTGGACGTGTCGGAACAGCGCGGGCACGACACGGCCATCGCCCGTGGCCTCAGCGTACTGCGTGGCCGCCTTAAGGAAGACGAAGGTCGGCCAGGGATCATAGGGCTTGTTGTACTGGTGCTTGGCGTCGCGCACGGGCCCGAGCCAGCCGTCTTGCTGCTGGTGGTCGAGGACGTAGTCCATCCATTGGCGGACCTTGCCTTTCAGCGTGTCGTCGCCGAGCAAGTAGGCCAGCGGCACAACGCCGTCCAGCCAGTAAGGGCCGCGCTCCCAGCCTTCCTCCGAGCCGCCGATCCAGCCGCTGTCCCGCACGTCGGGCCAGAACTCGTCCAGGTGGCCGCTCAGACCGTCGACCTGGATCTGCAGCTGATTCCGCAGCCAACCGGTCGGGCGGACACTGCCCAGCGCGAGCGGGGCAAATGCCCTTCGGACCAGCCTATGGGGACTCTCGGACCTACCCACGGATCAAGTCTCGCCCTTGAACTGCTTAGGCCTTGGCGCGCGATGACACTGGACTGCCCGCTGCATCGCATCCCTTGGTCACCACCCGCCCGATGGCGGGTACATCGTGCCAGGCTCTATCCCACAGCCGTGCCGACGCGGCTCCCCGGTGACCCGTTGGCCGCAGGTGGTCTGCGCAGCGGCGCCCTGCAGATTGTGCACCTTTCAGAACGCGAAATGCACTTCTCGCATCAGCTCCGTCATGTTGCGGCTCTCAGACAACGAGCATCGTCGACGACTGTCGTATTCCTGTCAAGTGCTCTGGTTGAGGTGGCTGAACCAAGCATCAGAGCACTCCGAAGCTTGGAGGGCTGGATCTGTCCCACCCATCACGGCCGACAGAGAACGGCCAGTTGACACCGCGGTTTCCGGTCGAGAAGATAGCCGGGGCGGTCGCGGGCGATTCCGTCCAGCTGACGTTCTGTAGCAGGCAGGCATACCGAGTGTGGCGCGGCGCTACCAGGAGGAGGAAGCCGTATGGAGAAAGTCAGATACCACGACATGTTGCCGCACGAGATCGTGGCCCGACGCACGCGATTCCCCGCCGCCTTCATCGGCCTGGGCGGGCTGGAGTGGCACGGCGAGCACATGGCCGTGGGCAACGACGCACTGAAAGCCGAGAAGCTCTGCGAGCTCGCGGCGGCACGCTCCGGCGGCTTCGCCTTCCCCACGCTCTGGTACGGCGAGCCGCGCACCAGCCACCTGGTGGAAGCCGACGACAGGCCCGAATGGGGACGCCCGGCCAGAAGGAAGATGAAGCTCAAGAAGGCCAAGTTCACCGATGGCCAATTCGGCCGGAGCGAGAACGAGCAGGCCGAGTTCTACGGGCAGCTCATCCGCCACGTTCTCATTCAGATGAACCAGCTTGAAATGAGGGCGGTCTGCATGGTCTGCGGCCACTACCCGCTGGCAGGTTGGGCGGCACCGGCGGTGGAGCAGTTCAACCGCGAGTTCAGGGACACACAGGCCTTTGCGGGGATGGAGTTCCAGTACACGAGGAAGAGCTCGCACGTGGGGGGCGATCACGCGGCGAAGTGGGAGACGTCGTACCTGTGGTACTTGCGCCCCGACTGCGTGGATATGAGCGTGTTCTTCGGGCGAGAGGACGAGCCGCTGGTCGGCGTCGGTGGCATCGACCCGCGCAAGGAGGCGACCGTCGAGGTCGGCCGCCGAGGGTGTGAACTCATCGTCGAAGGGATGGTGCGCAAGGCCCGGCAGCTCATCGAGGCGGCGGAGTAGTATCGCCGTTCCTTGCTTCCAGTGTGCATGAAGCCCTTAGCGCAGCAACACGTGCAGCTGGCGTTCCGCTGGCCAATCAGAGCCTACTTCGGAGCCTTCGGGCTCCCGCTAAGCGGGTCCGTCCGTCGGTCGCCCTACGAACTGCCCTTCCCGATGTGTAGCTCGACCGCCGTTATCCGTAGCTCAAAGGAAGAACATAAGCAAGAAATAACGCGGGAATTCGAAAAGGGATAGGCGCCTCGGCCGATGCAGGGAGACGAGCGCAAAGGCCCTTTCGCGGCGGCCATGGGTCCCCCGGGCACTCGGCGGGAAGGACTACGGCAGGGCCGTCATTCTACTCCGCCGTGCTCGGACGCGATCGCGGCCGAGCTATCAACTCCCACCTGGGCAGCGCGGCCTGTGCGGTGGAGTGCTTCACGTCCGCAGAATGCGCCCCTCCCCCGTCGTTTCCCCCGGAATTTCCACAAACTGTAGTCCCTCGCTGACAACTCCTGTCAACTCCTGGCAAAACCAAGGCATGAAATAGGCTATGGACTGCTGGTTTGAAGGGTCACAAAGCTAGAGGGGTGGCAACGATAGACAACTCTTGACAACTGGTGTCATCGATTGGCAGGACTGAAGCTGGGGCGGGCGAGTGTGCGACGTTCAGCTTGGGAAGCTGACATCGTCGTACCCCACTGTCCCGCCTGGCCTCGTCGGCGGGCCCGAAGGACATGCGGATTCCTTATCCGCGGGTCCCTGCTGCACTCGGGCGCACGCCAGCGGCGCGAGGGGTTTTCCTGACACATCCCGACCGGGCCGAGCCGGGGGCGAGGGCCTTTCGTTGAGGGTCTGCGGCCCAGGTTTCGGGCAGGCCTGAGTTATCTGGCTCTGTGGGCTTCTCCCAATGAGTAGAGGTACCCAAGCAGGCACGTCTTGCCGCGCATCGTCTGTTGCGGCGTGAACTCATTGTTGGCATAGCAGTAGCGTACCTGCCACAGCGCTTCGGCGTGGGGCCACTGGTCCCAGGCAGGATAGCCCTTGCCGGCGTACCACTGCGGATCGGCCATGTAGCCCCTGCCCCAGGCGGCTGCGTTCATGTAAGGCGTGTGGCCGGGGTGCACTCCCGGCACTCCGTCGTTGCGTCCAGAGGTGTACATGTCTTGCACGCAACGACTGCCCAAACCGGTCATGTGGACCATATTCAGCGGGTTGCGGCCCAGGCCGTAGTCGGCTTCCAGGAGCATGGCCTTCAACAATGCCTCTCGCTCGGCGGGGTCCGTTGACGCGGCGTGCGCAATGCAGAGCGGGTGCACCATCTCTGTGGCCTGGAACCACCCGTATGCGCTGTCGCTGCTGCGACGAGACGGACGCTAGTTGGAGGGCATGACGTTCTTCTGCATGGCCTCGTGCATCATCGAGGCCCTCATGTCCCGGACCAGATCGGGATAGTGAATCGGTTGCCAGCCATTCTTGGCGCACATCAGGTACGCGGCCGTGCCCCAGTACTGGCAGTACGATCTGGGGCTGTCCAGTTCCGACGTTGGCCCGCTGACGACGCTCTCCTTGGCCATTGCGTCTTCATAGGTGCGGTCGCCGGTGATGTTGTAGAGGAACGCTGCGGCCATCATCTTTAGGTCGCGGCCGCGGGTCCTGCCATTGCCGATGCCAAACGCGAAGTCGAGATCCTCGTCGTTGGCGATCTTCCAGGCCTCAACGGCCGCATCCTTGTGCTGGTTCATCAGGTCGGGTTTGCCCGCAATGCGGAGGCAGTCGGCCATCATGGCGCAGTTGGCTGCGTTGACCCACGCCATGTACGGGCGCGCCGCGGCCTGGTACATCGTCAGGTAGTCCCTGCTTGGATTGTTGATCCCGAAGCAGTAGCCGCCGTTCCCATCGCGCAGGCGCAGCCAGAAGTCCGCTTCGTAGCGGGCTTCGTCAATGATGTCGGGAATGCCATTGCCGCTCTCGGCGATATTCAGATCATCATCGCCGATCTTCCCGTTGCTCAGGAAGTAGGGCAGCAGCATGTCCCAGATGATCGAGACGTGCCCGGCATGGCGGTCCCAATCGGCCGCGTCCGCGTGTCCGCCCCATGCGTTGGGGTTGGTCGGCTCGCCCGGTTCCTTGTAGGCCGCCCATTCGTCTCTCCGGTCCCACACATCGCCCCGCATCCTCTGCCAGTCCGGGTGCCAGGGACCGAACGTCGTCCTGTAGACCTTGAAACCAGGGGGATCCACTCCGGGGATGAACCGAGGCTGACGGGGCGGCGGGTTGTAGCCCTTGTCCATGCCGATGCGCATGTAGAAGAAGCCGCGCACCGAGGTCTTGAACGGCTCATAGTAGACATCCCGGCTGATCACAAACTCCGGACTACAGCCAACTCCGTCAACCGCCAAACGGAACCTGCCTGTGCCGGTGAAAGAAGAGAAGTCGCAGTTCCACACATCCGACCTGGTCAGGTTCCAGTTGCCGACGTCCGGGCCCTGGGGCTTCCAGAACGACACCTGTCCGACTTCGTGCTGCTGATGGGAATCAACGTCATAGAGGATGACCTTGCAGCCAACATAGCCGGAGTAATCCCGGGCCCCGCCGTCGCCCAGCCACATGTAGAGATCGGCCGACTTCACGGTGGTATGGTCGGGGTTGTAGCCGATGATGTTGACGTGGATGGCCTCGGAGACGCTGCTGAAAATGTCAAAGCGGAATCCAGCGGATCCGGTATTGCTGTTGGTCTCGGGCGCTATCGTGAGGGTGTAGCTCTTGCCCTGCTGGAGCTTGTAGGGCAGCTCCAGGAAGACCGTGTGTTCGAGGGTGTAGTTGGCTTCCGGCCACGCGTGGTCCGTTCCATTGACCTTGGTCTTGCGGTACGCTCTGATCGGCCGGGTAGCCGCTGCGTAGTTCTGGTCATCCTGCGAGATGACCGCGTAGCTGCCTGGTTCGACCGCTTTGGCGGTATCGAGTGCCGGTTCGTAGCGTATGACGACGTCGCCGACGGGGTTTTCATGGCCCCCGAATGCGCCCGGCCCCTGGCCATCATCCCTATACTCGATTTCGCCGTCCAGCCAGTGGACCATTACGCGCTGCTCATCGACGGTCCGAACATCGACTAGCTTGGCGCCTGAGGCCGATGCGCAAACACCTGCGATGAGTAGCACAGCCGCGAGCCCTCCTGTCTTACTCCGTGAATGCATGGCCGGAATCCCCTGTGAGCAGCCCCAGTCCCGGTGCCAGTCTCTAATTCAGCGCCGTGCCGGCCGGCAGAGGGCGCTGGAGCGACGGGGCCATGGCCGAATTGCTGCCAGCGGATGCTCTGGCGAGCTGTGTTGCCTAATCTCGTTGTAGTGCATCCCGCCATCTTTCCACCAGCGGCGGCCTAATAGGCCTGCCTGTACAGGTCGATGATCTCCTCGGCCGATGGCACGCGCGGGTTGTTGGCAGGGCTGCCACTGGCTATGGCATCGGCCGCCATCTTGGGGAGCGCCCGTTCGAAAGACTCCGCAGAGATGTCGCATTCGCTGAGCCTGGGGATCTCCAGGTCCCTGTTGAGCTGATCGAAGGCGTCCACGGCGCGCTCAGCTGCCTGCTCGTCGCTCAGTCCTGCTACGTCGAGCCCCATCGCATGGGCGATGACGGCGAAACGATCGACGCACGCCGGTGCGTTGTAGCGCATTACCGCCGGCACCAGAACACCGTTGCTCAGCCCGTGGGGCAGATGGAAGTTGGCGCCGATGGGCCGGCTCATGCCGTGCACGAGCGCCACCGATGAGTTGCTAAACGCCATCCCCGCCTGCGTGGCGCCCAGCATCATCGCTTCGCGTGCTGCCTCGTTATTGGGCTGGGTCCAGGCGGTTCGTATGTTGGCGGTGATGAGGCTGATGGCCGACAGTGCGAGGCAATCCGTGGTGGGATGGGCCTTCGAGGAGATGTAGGCTTCCACGGCATGGACCAGCGAGTCGATTCCTACGTTGGCGGTGAGCGTTCTCGGCATCGTCATGCTCAGCCTGTAGTCGACCAACGCAACCGAAGGCAGGAAGTTCAGATCCAAGCACATCATCTTGACGTTGCGCTTGGTGTCGCCGATAACGACGACCTTGGTAACCTCGCTCCCGGTGCCGGCGGTGGTGGGGATCGCGATGATCGGCACGCCGGCATTGGGGACCTTGTGATAGCCCATGTAGTCGGCGATAGTGCCGCTGTTGGCGCTCATGACGGAGACGGCCTTGGCGGCATCCATCGAGCTCCCCCCGCCGACGCCGACGACGGCATCGCAGTCGTTTCCTCTGAGAAGGTTCAGACCCTCCTCGATGTTCACGTCCGTGGGATCCGGCTGGACCCGCCCATAGACGACGGCTTCGACCCCGGCTCTCGAGAGGTAGGCGCAGACTGTTTCCGCCAGCCCGGCCTCGGCCAGACCAGGGTCCGTCAGAACAAGGGCGCGCTTGACCTTGAGCCGTCTGGCCTCTTCTCCGACCGTTTCACTTGCGCCCGCCCCGATAACCAACTGACAGGGCACGTTCAGTCGCGACAGGGTGGACATCGGCGCTCCTTTCATCGCTGAGGGCCGGGCCTTTCTACGGCAGCAGACGTGGGGATCGCGAAGGATGTCTGACAAAACGGCGCTTACGGCTCAGCCGCGGCGTCCTCGCTAACGCCTCTAAGAATCTCCGGCCATCTGCCGGAATGCCCGGCTCAAGGACGGGGCGACGGTCGCGACCTTGGCCGAGGCGGCGGCGTAGAACTGCTTCCTGGCTTGTTCGAGCCCAAGCCGTGCCTCTTCAGCCTCCGTGCCTGTCTGCGGAGGCACCACGACGTCCGGCAGCACGGGCGAATCGAATCCGGCGATTGGCTCCAGCAGCATCTCGTTGACCATTTCCTGCCGCAGCCTCTGGAGGCGGGCGAGTCGCGTGCGGGCTGCTGCGGCACAGTCCTCCAGCTCCTGCGAAGCCCGAGCCTTCGCGGCCGCATCGTAGAACTCGATCGCCCGCTGCTCCAGGTCCATGGCGAACTTCAGGATCGCTCCGAACTTGCTCAGCCTCATCCTACAGCCACCTCTGGATCACGATCTTGCGATCCGTAAAGAACTGGACCACGTCCCTGCCCTGGCCGTGCAGGTCGCCGAAGAACGACTCTTTGTGTCCGCCGAAGGGGAAGAAGGCCATCGGTGCAACGACGCCTACGTTGATGCCGATATTGCCGCAGTCGACGCGGTAGCCGTATTCGCGCGCCGTCCTGCCGTTCCTGGTGTAGACGGTGGAGGCGTTGCCGTAGCGGCTGGCATTGACCGTCTCGATGGCCTCGTCCAGGTCCTTCACTCGGACGATAGCCAGCACCGGGCCGAAGATCTCCTCCTGGGCGATCCTCATGCCGGAAGTGACCTCGTCGAAGATCGTCGGGCCAACGAAGAAACCATTGGGACAATCGTCCACCCTCACATCGCGGCCGTCCAGGACGAGCTTTGCCCCTTCCTCCAGCCCGATGTCGATCCACTTCAGGACGTTCTCCTTCTTCTCCTTGGTCGTGAGGGGGCCCACGTCCACGCCTTCGTCCAGACCGTTGCCCACCCTCAGTTGCGAGGCCGCATCAATGAGGCGCGCTTTCAGGTCCTGATAGACGTCGCCCACGGCGAGGACCACGCTGCCCGACAGGCATCGCTGGCCCGTGCAGCCATATGCGGAGGTCATCATATTGGGGATGGCCTTGTCCAGGTCCGCGTCGGGCATGACGGTCAGGAAGTTCTTGGCCCCTCCCTGTGCCTGGACTCGCTGTCCGGTCGCAGAACACGTCTTATAGACGATCCGCGCCACCTTTGAGGATCCCACGAAAGAGGTCCCCTTGATTTTGGGGCTCGTGATCAGGGCGGTAGCCACTTCCTCGCCCCCGTTCACCAGGTTCACAACGCCGGGCGGAAAGTCGAGCTCGTCGAGGATCTCGAAGGTCCTGGTCATGCTCAAGGGCACGATGGGGGAGGGTTTGACGATGTAGGTGTTGCCTGTGGCAAGGGCGAACGGCAGGAACCAGTAGGGCACCATCGCCGGGAAATTGAACGGCGCCAGACAAGCGAATGCCCCGAGCGGCTGGATTACTGCGTGTTCGTCTATGCCCGGTGCGATGTCCTCGGAGTTGTAGCCCTGCATCAAGGACGGAATCCCGGAGGCCACTTCGACCATCTCAATGGCGCGGCGGATCTCACCGCGGGACTCGTCGAGGTTTTTGCCATGCTCCAGGGTAATGGTGCGGGCCAGGGCCTCGAATTCCTCCTCCAGTCGGCTGCGCAGGCGAAACAGGTACGCCACCCGGCTCACCGCCGGCGTCCGACGCCACTCCTCAAAGGCCTCGTCGGCGGCCGCTATCGCGGCCCGGACTTCCTCTTCGGTCGACATCGGCACCTCTGCCAAGACCTCGGCCGTTGCGGGGTTAACCACCTGCCGAAGCTGGCTCGACGGGGAACTCACCCATCCACCGGCGATGTAGTTCTTGCACGTCTCGGCCATTTTGCGACTCCTTATGTGTTCCGAGCGGCGGGCTTGCGCCCTGCGACCCTCCCGCGACCGATGGCTTGCGCGCCTCTGGCTGCGGTCACAGACGCAGAGGACATCCCCTGTTTACCCAATAGCGGCGGAAAGCACAAGCGAATGGCCACCTGTTCACTCCCGGTGGAAGTGAGGCGCAGCCTCACGCCGTCCAGGATCGCTAACCATCTACAACGGTCACGACATCACCACGCACCTCATGAGCTGGTCTGAGGCACAGGAGTTGGATCTCCACGCCTACGATTGCAGTGCCTGGGAGAGTTCGGCTAACGAGGTTCCCTGCGGATCTGTTCGGCAACATTCGGCTTTGCCATGCGCAGCAGTCTGGCAAGTCCGCTTCGCGGCGCGGAGCGCGCCGCAACGGTTGACAGGCGCTTGTGCAGAGGGTATCTTATTGGCGTCCAGAAGTCGCTATTTTGGCCGGCAAACTAGCCGGCGGCTCCCTAGGCTAAGCGCATGATGGCACCCTTGGCTCCTCTCAGTGATACCCAGGACTTGGCGGCACACGTGGTCCCCGACATTCTGCTTGCGGCGGGCTTTCGTTGGGGCAGCAAGGGCACTCACACCAGCCGAACGATCATGGTCCGGGAGCTAAGCCTCCTGCTCGCCGCTTGCCCGAAGGATGCTGCGAGGGAGGAGTATGTGGCTGCGATCAAGGGTGGCAACTGCCTTAGAAAGAGCACCGTTGCCACCCGTCGGCTTTCGGCACAGCGGCTCGGCGAACTCTACGGTCTCGATCCAGGCGTGCCGCTATTCCGGGTCATGAGGACCCTTTGGTATGCCGACCAGAACGGGCATCCCCTCCTGGCAGTTCTACTGGCGCTGGCTAGGAGCCTGTCGGGATATGTGAGCTACTGGCTCCCTGAAATGCACTCTTCGTTCCTCGAATGGCCTATCGTGCTCCTGGTCTCAATGCGGCGAGCCTAC
>Ga0315289_10005328_pt1 | contig 19013 bp, 12 predicted proteins | sample YL17G11_40_MG_FD_203452 | JGI IMG/M metagenome (GOLD analysis project Ga0315289, IMG submission 203452) | Sediment microbial communities from Yellowstone Lake, YNP, Wyoming, USA - YL17G11_40 | ecosystem: Environmental > Aquatic > Freshwater > Lake > Sediment | place: USA: Wyoming | collected...
AGCGTCTTGCCCAATCCCGGGACGCCCTCCAGCAGCACGTGCCCGCCGCTGAACAGGCTGATCAGGACATCGTCCACGATCTCCTCGTGGCCCACGATCACCTTGCCGACCTCGCCGCGCAGGGCCTCGAACATCGCGCGAAACTCCCGGCACTGCTGCTCGACTTCTTTTTCGTTCATCGCCATCTTCGGATTCTCCTGGTTCATAGTGAACTTCTGCAAAATGGAGATTAGGCTTACATCCTTCCAGGAAATCCGCTTTGAGATTTCCTGGAATGATCTCCCGAACTTCCCGGGAGCCGCGCTTGTGCCATTCCGGAAGGAAGGATCAACTCCGTGATCTGTCTTTCCCTAAACAAGCCTAATCTCCATTTTGCAGAAGTCCCGCTCCTATTCATTGGTGGTCCCTTTATCTTTGTCGTGGCCCGTCTTCCGGCGCTTGGCCTGCAGAAGCCGATCGATGTGCGTGGCTGGCCCCTGCTTAGCCTGACCTTCGGGTGGTTTGGCTTCTTTCTCTTTTGGCGTCTCCGGCTCGCGTTTCGGCTCCGCGGTCAGAAGCTCACCCTCGTACTTTTCCGCCCCTTCGTAGTGCTTCGAGACGACGGCGTCCGCGGTCTTGGCGGACCACTGCTCGCGCAGCTTCTGCCGGCGTGCCTGCAAGCGGGAGACGGTCTGGTCCTCCTCCCGCCGCACCGTTCGGGTCAGCCAGGCTTTGACCCTGCGCAGCATCGCCCGCACATCGACAACCACGCGTCGGACCGCTACGTCCAGCAGGAAAACCACAATCCACGCCAGCATCAGCGGCCGCAATAAGGGCAGATGCGTTTGCGGAAACGTCAAACCCGCATAGTCATAGAGATTCGCCTGATTTGGATCGGACGACAGCGAAAGGACCCGGCCGCCCGTGATCCGGCTGACTTCCCGCAACAGCGGCGTATTATCGGAAAGGTCGCGGAACTCGGGGGCGAAGGGGATGGTGACAATGGCATTCGCCAGGCGTGCCGTGCCTTCGGCACCGGCCTTGCGATAGTGAAGATTGACGACATAGCTGCCCGAAGCCGGCGCCTTGAAGCGGCCGGAATACTGGCCGGGACCGGTTTGCGTCAGTTGCAGCGGCTCGCCTTTCATCTCCGGCGTCAGGACCTGCCCCTGGATCGCCGCCAGTTGCAGCGACTTGCCGTCCGCATCGAGGGCCTCCACATGGACCGTGGCCTCCTGACCCTCCACGTCGGTCGAGATCTCGCACTCGGTCGATTGGGCGGGCCGGCCCGCCCAGCGGACGACCTGCTCCCAAAATCCGGCGAAGTCGCCCCATTGCAGCCACTTGCTCGCCCAACGACTGTCGACCGAGCTGGTGAAAGCCACACAGCGGCCGAGGCCCGACTGACACGTCGCCAGCAGCGGGTCCGCCTGATGGGTCGCCAGCACAAGCTGGCTCAGACCCCCTTTCGGCCCCGTCAGCACGTAGCCGTCCAGATTGGGCAGAGGCGGCGTCACACCCTTGAGGATTTCGCTGAGCCCAAAGGCGATCTGGGGTGCGAACGGCTCCTCGATGATCAGCGAGCGGCGGACGACCTGGGCCTCTTTGATAAAGATCTGCGGCAGGGTCGCCGGGTCGCTGACATCGTAATATCTCCCGCCCGTGGCCATCGCCATCTGTTGCAGGCTCTGCTTGTCCCGCGCGGAATGAGGAAAAATACAGACGCCCGTGCACGTGATTCGCGCGGCCGCGAGCTGGTTCAGCAATTGCGGGCTCGGCGGGACCGGATCACCGTCGCTGATGACGATCACATGCTTCTGGGCGGCACTGCACTTGACGAGCGCATCGTAAGCCACTTGCAGGTGGTCATGCAGACTCGGCATGTCCCCCATCTGCATCTGCTCGATCTTGGCGATGATCTTCTCCTTGTCGCCGACCTCTTGCAGAGGAGACACCCACTCGCCCGAATTGGTCCAGTCATACGACAGAATGCCGATGAGGTCGAGCCGGCTCAGCGTGCCGATGGCGGCCGCCGCGACCTTCTTGCCCCAGTAATTGCCGTCGGGCATCTCGCAGGCATGCATGATCAGAACGAGCGCCCCCTTCGGCAATTGCTTCTTTTGTGGCGGGTCCAGATCGACCGGCAGAATCTGGGCCACGGGCGAGCCGATCCACCCGCCCGCCCCAAAGGCGTTCGGACCGCCGGTCAGAATCAGCCCCCCGCCGAGATCGTTGACGTATCGGCACAACATCTCCTGCTGCTGAAACGTGAGGCTGGAACAATCGACGTTCGCCAGGACGATGGCGTCCGTATCGAGCAGGAGGGCCAGATCGTCCGGCAGGCTTTGCGCCGCGAGGTACTGCACCGCCATGTCCGTGCCACGCAGCGCTTGCAGCAACGTCTGCGCAGAGGTGTTATCCGCATCGACGACCAGGATATGGCCGGGGCCGGCCACGTAGGTCATGGCGCTGGCGCGGTTGTTCTCGACGATCCGGTCCTGCTTCGGATCGTCCGGCAGGAAAAACGCGTTGAAGTTATGGATGCCCCGCGTGCCGACGGGAATAGAGACCGTCTTGACATTCGTGCCCGTCTTCAGCTCGACGGGGACCGCGACTTCCGGCGAATCGGGGACCAGATCGACCGGCTGGCCGTTCAACGTGAGCATCAGCTTGCCGCGCACTTCGGCAGTGCTGTTGAGGACGAAACGCAGCGAGATTGTCTGGCCGCTGCGAGCCCGCGGCGGCGCCGCCACCCGTTTGAAAAGCACCTCGCGGTCGTAGCGATACTCCAGCGGCACGACGTCGATGGGGATTCCATTGGCCGCCGCGGTCTTGGCGGCCTCTTTCAAGTCCCCTTCCGTCTCGTTGCCTTCGCTCAGAAGCACGATTCGCACAGCCGTGTCGGGCGGCGCGATTGCCATCGCCATTTCCACCCCGGCGGCCAATTGGCTCTGCTGGCCGGTCAGCGTCGTGTTCCTCCGGCGGATCGTCGTATCGCCCGAGGGCAGCTTGGAGATGCTCGCGGCCCCCGCCACGTCCACGACGGCAAGCTGATTCGTGCCTCTGCCGGCCGTGACGGCACGCGACAGGTAATCGAGGGCCGCCTCACCCAGCGGGGCCGGGATGGACTGGCTGCGGTCCACGACGGCAATCACCGTCGCACGTCGGTTTTCTCGGACGAGCATCGGACGGGTCAACAGGACAACGAGGATCAGGACCGCCAGCACGCGCAGCACGACGGCCGCCGCACGACGGCCCGCGCCCAATACCGCCAGGTTGCGGCGGGCCAGCCAGATCATCGGAATGATCACCAGGCCGGCCGCCAACCACCAGGGCTGACCAAGATAGAAGCCATAGGCGGTCATTTTATGGTCCCATTCGTCCTATTCGTACCATACACCCCATTCTTCTCTCACAACTGCCACACCTGGATTCGGTTGTTGCCGGCATCGACCACGAAGGCCCGGCGGTGGGCATCAACCGCCACGGCCCAGGGATACGCAAGCTGCCCCAGTTGCCGCCCGGCCTGGCCGTAAATGGCCAGAGATTTACCCTGCGGGCTGAACAACTGGAGGCGATTGTTGCCGTATTCACAGACTACGATAGTCCCATCGTCCAGAAGTGACAAGCCGTAGGGATAGCGAAGCTCGCCGGGACCAAGGCCCGCGGAGCCGATGTAGCGCAGGAGGCGCCCATCGAGATCGTACACATCGATCCGGTGGTTGCAGGCATCCGCCACGTAGAGACATCCGCGCCCTTCGTCCACACAAAGCGCCGCAGGCCGCGAGAACTGCCCTTCGGCGGTGCCGGGCGAACCGAAACTGAAGAGGAAGCCACCCTCGGCCGTAAAGACACTGATGCGGTCGTTCCCGCCGTACTCGCTGACGAAGATTCTACCGTCCGGCGCAAAAGCCACATCGGTGGGATAAATGAAGCAGCCGCCCTCCTGCCCATATTTTCCGAACTGGCCGATCTGTCGGCCGTCAGGCGCGAAGATCACCACGCGGCTGTAATGCGTGTCAGCCACGAAGAGCCGGCCATCCTTGTGCAGGCTCATGCCCGTTGGCTTGCCGGCCTCGGTCAGCGGCATTTGGATCGTACTGAGACTCTGCCCCTCCTGGCTGAGCCGTTGGATGCGCCCGGTCTTATCCACAACGAGCACGGCGCTATCGCCGTCCAGGACTATGGCCCTGGGATACAGGAATTCTCCCGGCCCGGCCCCGGTCTTGCCGAAGGTCTCAATCACTCTCGGCTCGCTCGCTCCAACCTCCCGGCCGCAGCCGGCGATGGGAAGAGCAAGCAGCAACAGCACCGGCACCCAGCGCCGGATCGAAGCCATCCGCAGCAGTGCGACAGACAGCGCCACCACAAGGACAAACAGCAGCGAGAGAATCAGGCAGGAGGCGATCACCTGCTGATCCCGGGCATAATGCATCTGGTTCAGCAGCCGCTGGGCGAAGTTCGGCAGACCTGCCGGCAGCAGGATCATCGCCGCGGGAAGCTCCGTGAAGCTGAGCATCGTCACCAAGAGGAGCGTTCCGGCCAGCACAGGCCAGACCCTCGGTAGATGAACGTGCCGCCACGCCTGAAACGGGGAGGCCCCGTCCAGTGACGCCATTTCCGCCAACTGCCGCCGGTCCGGATAGCGCGTCAGCAACAGGAGAACCAGCGCCAATCCTGCAAAGCGGGAGGCCTGCCCGGCGGAAACCAGGAACCAGTTTCGCAGGTTTGGCACAACGCTTCCGGATAGCTTCAAAAGGGAAACGGCTGACAAAGAGGCCGGCAGAAACATCGCCAGGAACGTCGTGCCGCAGACAACGAGCGATATGGTCCGGCCTATCGGGCGTAGCGGCTCCGAACAGAACAGCCCACCCAGGGCAATCAGATAGGCGATCAGAGCCGCGACGCCGGCCGTCAACAGTGACCACGCCAGATCGTCGACGTGCAGCGTCAGGAACTGCCGGAAGGGCTGCCACGTGGTCACATTGGCAACCAGTAGAATCACAGGGGCCAGCCATGACACGGCCAGCAGCAGGAGCAACACGGTCCAAGCCAACGATTCCGGTCCAACCGTGGAGGTCTTCACAGCCACCGTGGTCGGTGTCCAACGGTGCGACGACAAGGTCAACGCGAGAGCCGCCAGCAGAGCCGGCAATGTGACGGGCCACGCCGCCCGCGCGACGGGAGCCGCCGCACCGGTCAGTTCGTAGAGCACGGCCAATTCCGTCCCGATTGTCTTGACGCCGGCCAAGTGAAAAGCGGCAAACTCCGACAGCGACAGCACAAAACACACGCCGAATGCAAGTAGGATAGTCCGGGAAAAGAGCGGCAGCGTGACGTGACGAAAGACCTGAAGCCTGCTTGCCTCCAAGGCAGCCCCCTCCCAGACCCGTCCATCGATGCTCCGCCAGCCTTGCGCGAGCACCAGTGCCGCCAAGGGCCAATACCAGCCGATGAGCACGCCCGTCGAAGTCACGATGCCAACCACCCGGGCCAGATCGGGCCGGGAGGCCAACATCCGCCCAAGCTGCGTCGTCGGACTCAATAGCAGCGTCCAGGCGTAATAGAGGACGTACTGAGGCAGTACCAATGGCAGCAGAAGCAACAACAAAAGCAAGCCGGTGTGCGAGCCCGACGTCCCAAGCAGCTTGCCGGGCAGCCACCCCAGGAGAACGGCAACCGCCGCGACGATGCCTGCCAGAACGCACGTCCGCAGCAGCGCGGCCATGACCGGCCGCACCACTTCGGGCTGCGCCGATGAGGGCACGGCTTCCATCGCCAAAGCCGAGAGGGGCAGCGCAATCACCAGCAGCCAGAGCATCAGGCTGGCCATTCTCACGAAGCTGGTTGGCATGGTGTCCCCTCTCACTCAAGGGTCTCCCGGGCCGCCTGAATCGCCTCCGGCAGCAAATCCGCGACACGGCCGTAGTCCACCTGCAGAGGATGCGGGATGGCGTATTGCGGATACTCTTTCGCGATCTGGGCATGGAGGGGGCTGTTGTGGGAGTCGCTTTCGACCAGCCGGCGCTCCAGTTCCTCGCTGAGCAGGAAACTCATTAGAATGCGGGCGTTCTCGGGATTTGGTCCGCCCTTGACCAGCGCCGCCGTGTTCGGGATTGCCAGCACGCCGTCACCGCCCTGGTTAAGGAAGTTCATGGCGACGGGCCAACCGTTTCGCTGACCCGCGTGGATGTCATCGGTGTCCGTAAAGCAGATGTCCGCTTGGCCGGTCGCGACCATCCGAACCGCCGTGCTGTTGCCGGAGACGAGCCGCACATCATTGTCTTTCAGTCCGCGCAAGATCTGCCGGGCGCGGTCAGGCCCGTAGTGGGCGAACCAACTCGCGACATCGCCGCCGGTCGTGCCGAACGCCGGTGACGCCATGACCAGCCGCTCCTTCCACTTGGCCGCCAGCACGTCCTCCAGCGACTTCGGCGCCTCCGCCGCCGGGACTCGATCGGTGTTGTACCCGATGACCCTGCCTCGCAGGGCAAAACCGTACCAGCACCCGTTCGGATCGGCAAATGGAGCAGGCCAGTTCGTGGTGACGCCGTCAGGCGTCTTCGTAGCATGGGCGTCCCGCCCATGAGTAGCACGGGCATCCTGCCCGTGAACACTGCGGAGATTCATGGGCGGGACGCCCATGCTACTCACGGGCAAGATGCCCGTGCTACGGTACGGCGCCAGCAGTCCTTCGCGGGCCAAGCGGATCGTGTGAAAGACCTCGCCCGACCAGAACACATCCGCCGCCGGGGCCGCCGCTTCGGCCCGGAGCCGCTGCGCCAGACCGACGGTCTTGCTTGCCTCGGTGTCATACTTCGCCAGGACCCTGATCCCGCTCTGTTTTTCGAATTCGGCGATGATTGGCTCGGCGACCTCCTGGTCCACGGAACAGTAGAGAACCACCTGCGGCCGGTCGGATCGATCCCTGCAGGACAAACCAACGAAAGCCAAACCGATCCAAACGCCGATCAACAGGCGTCGCGAAGCGTAGAACGTCTCTCGTCTCAATCGCCAATACCAAATCGTAAATCGTGAATCCGCTATGGTTGCTTGGGGTCCCCAACGCGAGATTCTGCGTTGGGGGTCCCCTTCCCGCGCTGCTCCAACTCACCGAAGTACTTCTTGACCGCCTCCTCGTACTTACGTGGGATTTGATTCTCGCTGATCGCCTCGGCGGCGCTGGTCCGGCCGGCTTGAACCACCTCCGTGAAGTCACGCCGAGCCTCGCCCTTGACCTGCGTGTCCTTGAAGTACCAGCTTGCGATCACCGGCCCGTCGCCGGCGGCGTTCTTGGTCCGCGTGGTCTTGGTGCCCGTCTGGCCGTCCGTGTCGCTGTCCCGCGGACCAAAGCCCATGCCGGGACCGCCGGAACCCGAACCGAACCTATCGGACCACCCTTCTCGCCACGGCGCCTGCCCCCCGATACCGTTACATTCGCCCAAGCCACCGATGCCCTGCGCGATCGCGGCCAGGCCCGCCTGCAGGAGCATTGTCTGCTGGTGCATGGATTCGAGGGTATCGAGCTGGTCCATCGCCTCGGACAACTCGTCGGCCGAGAGGCCCCCGGCCCCAGCCCCACAGGCCGCCAGGGCCTGGGCCAATCCGGAGCATTTGCCGGCCGCAGCCTGACTGGCCGCCATCTTCTGCAGGAGTTGCTCGATCTGCTCCTGCTTGAGCCCTTGTTGTTGCAGCGCCTGTTTCAACTGCTGCTCATTCATCTGGGCCAGCTTCTTGTCCAGCCCGAGTTTCTCCAACTCCTGTTCCAAGTTGCGTTTCTGTTCCGCCAGCTTCTGCAATTCCTTCGCCAATTGCTGCATTTGCTGGGCCATGTCCTTCCGCTGCTGGTCGGACAGCTTGCCACTGGCCAGATCCTTCTGTAACTGGCCGAGCAGGTTGGCGGCTTGGGCGAAATCCCCTTTCGCCAGGGCCGTCCGAATCTGCTGCGAGAAAGGATCGGTCGAGCCGCGCAGCCGCTGGAGCATCTGCTGCATCATATTGGCGGCGCTGATTTGGGAATTGCCCTGCATCTGCTTGAGTCTATCCGAGAGATCGCCGAGAGCTTTGATGGCCTCGCGTTTGACCTCTTGGGGCTGACCGGCCTGCGTCAGACCCTCCAACTTCTTCAATTCCTCCTGGAGCGCCGGATCGTCCAATTTCTCCACGACCGCTTTGACCGCATCCGTCGTCTGCTTAACCTGGGCTTGAGCCTGCTCGACCTGCTTTGTCTGCTGGTCCTGCTGGTTTTTCTTCTTCAACAGGCCCAGCAAGTCCTTCTGGGGCATGAGAAAAACCAGCGCGATCACGATAAGCCATGTCCCCGCGCCGTAGTACCAGCTTCGGGATAGGCCGATGGGAAAGTGCCCCCGCAGGTCCGCCCGCTGAATCGCTGCCAGGGATTCGCTCCGCGCCGCTTTAGCAAACGGATCATCGGACTGTGCCAGAGCCAACGTGGTGCTGAACCGCTCCCGCAGCCCCAACCGCTCGTCGAGCAACAGAGACGCTTGCACCCGGCTGGGCAGTCTGAGAAGCCAGTGAACTAAAACAACGCCAGCCGCAATACCCCAAAACACCCAGAGTACCGAAGGTATCAGGATCGCCAACGCCAGCAGCCGCTGCACCACGATCGCTAGCGCGATCACGACTCCGGCGACGGCCAAAATCCTACCGGTCTGCTGGAGAAGCAGATTCAGGCCGCAGCGGACTTGAACCGCCCTGATCTTCTTATGAAATGCCTTCGTAAACGACATAGCATCCTCTCCTCGTAGCATGGACGCGAGCGCCCATGAGTCGCAGGGCCATCCCCCGCCTTCGCGGGGGCAGGTTTTGGCCCTGCCTTCACGGGCGGGACGCCCGTGATACCCATGGGCAAGATGCCCATGCTACTATAGACGGACAACTCTCACCGTTGTTACGAACTTTCCCCGACGCACCGCGGCGCTGCGGGCTCTGAGAAGGCCCCTTTCACCGGCCATTATACGGCGTCGCCTCCTCGCGGAACAGTCTTCGGTTCGGAGTCCCGGCTTTAGCCGGTCTTGGAACCGCCTGAAGGCGGTACTCCCGACGGGCGGAACTCCTTACGAGCCAACGGCTGTTCATCCCTGCCTTTCGATCCGAAACACCAGATCCCAGGTTTCGCCCGATTTCTCCGTTTTCTTGGGCTCTTGCTTGCCACCGTCATCCCTGCCGTCTTCACCCACACTGTAGACCAGAAAACCGCGATCAACCCGCTGGTACCGTAGCGGCGCCCCATCGAACGGGTCCGCCGGGACCGCCGCAAGGTAGTCGGGAACAAGCCGATCCAGCGTTTCCGGCAGACTCGCATGGGCCAGGCGGTATCGTTCCACCGCCAGCAGCGTCTTTGCCACCTCAAGTTGTGCCACATGCTTCAGCTCACGCCCCATCATGGCGGACTTAATCAAATGTATCCACCAGCCGCCAGAGTACCCCTTTTCTGCCGCGTGTGTAGTGAACCTCTTGGGCCTTGAGCGCCGCCAGACGCTGGCAGGCAGGGAGTTGAGCGATCCGCAAACACTCTCCCATATGGTCGAGGAAGATCGTCCCCTCCCGGGCGGCCAAACCAACAGCGTCGTACATTTCCAACAGGGCCGCGGGAGGAGCCTTGGAAAAGCGACGCCGACTGAGGATTTTAGGCTTCTCGAAGGCCCCAAGGAACAGGCATCGATCGCCCACGACGGCTCGCACCAAGCCGTCAGTCGCATGGACGCTGGTGAAAGCCCGATTCAGCCTCATCAACTGGTCCTCCGGGAACGCAGCCGCGTTCAAGGCCCATTCGAATGCCGCCGCCGCCCAACTCACCCCCTCCATGTGCACGTAATGGGAAAACATGATGGGCTCCTGGTCCAGGGAGCAAGCAACGCGCAGCGCCGCCTCCAGGGCCCGTGTCGCCCCGTTGGGATCCCCATCCTCGGCGCACAGAATTGCCTCCGAGCACAGCAGCAGGCAACCTTCTCGCACGTCCACGATGTGTGGCAACAGGGTGTCCGAACCTTGCGACAGGTCGATGGGATACCGGCACTCCCCGACAGAGGTCGCTTCGTGCAGCATCTCCAGGGCCTTGGCGTTCTCCCGAATATACGTCTCCACCAGGTCCCCCATGTCTTCGGGGATGGGTCGGTTCGGGTCCGGCCGCGCGCCGCTGCGGTTGAAGATCTGCTCCAGACGCCGCGAATACTCCTGGCGTAGCTTATGATGGAGCGTAGTGGCGCCGGTGATCCAGTATGCGGGATTCTGGCCGGACGCCGGCCACGGGTACCACTGGTCCAATTCCTCCAGAGTGACGGGAGAGCCGCTAGCGCGAATCGCCTCGACGCCTCGGAGAAACTCGTGCCGCCAGTGCCACCGCATCAGCAGGAGACCCACCACCGCCAGCAACAGCAGCCCACCAAGAATGTGCCAGAAGCTCAGCCTGCGACGTGGTCTCAGGGATTTGTCACTGTCGCGTGCCGCCATACCCCTCACCGTTCCACGATGAATGTCATGTCATAGGGCAATGCCTTGTTGCCCTGGCTCCCTTTCACCGGCCGCCACGGCTTGCCGCCGTTGTCGGTCTCATCCGGACCGATACTGTAGACGATGAAACCCGGCTCCAGACGCCGGTAGCGCAGCGGCCGGCCGTCGAACGGGTCCTGCGGCACTCCCGGCAGGTGGTCCGGCACAAGGTCATCCAAGCTCGCCGGCAGTTGCCCATGGGAAAGCCGGTACCGCTCGATCGCCAGCGCCGTGTGCGCGACGGTCAATTGGGCAACCTCGGTCAGTTCCTTCTGAGTGTCTCCGAGGATCACCGACGTGGACTCGCGTACGCGGAAGAACGTGCGAAGTGCGTCGCGCCACTTTCCGTCTAGAGCCCGGGCCGCCTCCATCCTCTCGTGCGCAGGCAGTTGCTGGACCGCCAGAGATTCGTCCATCAGCTTCAGGAAGATGATGCCGCCTCGATCAAGGAAGCCGAGTGTCTGAAACCCACGGACGACGATCGAAGCAGGCCGCTCCGGATTGAGCCGTTCGGGATGCTCGCAATACTCGAGCAAGCCGCAGCGTACACCGACCAGGGCACGCATCCAGGCCTCCGGCCTACCGGCCCTGGCAACCGCACCGCTCAGGGATGCCAACTGCTCATCCGTCAGACTCACTCGGTTGACCGTGCGTTCGAGGGCGGACAAGGCGAGAGATTGGCAATGCACGCGATTGTACTGAGCGAGCGGAGAGGGCTCCGACGCGAGCGAGTCCGCCACGGCCAGGGCCGCCACGAGCGACCGGACTCCGTCGGCCGGATTTGAACTCTCGACACAATGGATGGCTTCGATACTCAGCAGAGCACAGGCCTGCGTAGCGGAACTGTGATGCAACCAGCCCTCGTCGCGGTCCTGCTTCAGGTCGATCGGGTAGCGGCTCTCCTGCATGGTGGCGCCTTCGTGCAGCAGCCTCAGGGGCTCCGCGTTGGCGGCGATATGTTGTGCCAGCAAGTCCTTGAGGCGGTCATCCAGGGGCGCGGTCCGCGCCAAGGGGGGATCGCGCGCCAGGAACCACAGACTCCGGCCGTCAGCCTGGTCCGCCGGCTCGCAGTAACGCCCCGCCGCCTCCAGAATCCAGAAGGCCGCATTCTCAGCCGCTTGGGGCCACTCATACCAGTCATCCAGCTCCTCAAGCGTCACCGGATAGCCCATGGCGCGCACGGCCTCGACGCGTCGGAGGAATTCGTGTCGCCAGTGGTAGCGCATACCCGCGTAGAAGACACCCCCTGCCAGCAGCAGAACCAGGGCACTGCACCCCAACCACGTCCTCCAGCGCCTCCGCGCGCGAGGCCCGGAGTTCGACAAGTCTGTCCCTGCGCCGCCGTTTACCGCCATAGACCGCCCTTCGACTTCAGCCATGGATGGTATCGCCAAGTGGCAGACCTGTCAATCGGACAAGGCCCTGCGCGTCCTTGTCTGCCGTGTGATCCCTTGGTCGCATCCGCCTCTCAGGTTTTCCCCTTGCCTCCGGCGTGCGTCCCGGGCACAATGCCGGTGCGCGAACGCCCGCAAGGCTCTAAGGGTCATGACGTATGGAGATGGGGGGCATTGACCATGACAACCAGAGAACCGAGGCCCTGCTGGCAGAACTGTAGTGGGGCTGATGATGACGAAGTCCATCTGATTGATACGATGGAAGACTCTCTTGGCCCTCTGGACGAACCGACGATCCGGATCCGAGAGCTAATTACGCTCTTCGAGGCCTGCTATCATGAGGCGGATCAGGAGGCCGAATTCATTGCCGCTGCCATCGGCGCCGGGCACTGCCCCCTGCGGTCGAACGAACGGCCGCCCCAGCGAAAGAAGGAACTGGAGAGTGCGCGCGACATCCTCTCGGCCTGGTGTCGGAATCCGGCCGCCAACGCCATAGACCGGGACTTGGGCGGCATCCGGGCCCAGGAGTTGTTGGGCTTCCTGGGAGAACCGAATCCTCTGAAGATCTGGCAAGTGGCGCGGGTCGTGGACAGGATCAGCCACGCTCTGGACCCCAATCATCCGTATCACAATCTGGCCTTGAACGTCGGAGACTATGGTGAGCCAGGGGCGGGCAACATGGGCGAGCATTACAGGGATCGTTTAGCCTTCTGGCAGCAGACCAAGGAAACGATCATCCACGATACGGTCGAGGGCCGGGAATCCCGGATCAGCCTGGCCTTCGCCATCGATCTTCTGATGCCGTGCGGCTGGGATTTCGTCGAAAGCATAGCGACGATTCTAAAGGCGATTGGCGGAGACCTCCACCCGCGCAGACCGTTGGCACTCTGCACGCGAAATGCCCGGCTCAGCCCCCTGTGCGATCGCTTGCGGACCATCTCCAATACGCTCAACCTCTTCTGGAGAGGCGCGACAATGGCTGGGAACATCGACCGCCACGTTCTGGCGTCCCTGGGGGAACCGACACCGGTCAAACGCTGGCTCGCCGCGTCCTTGGACAAGACAATAAGACTGCATCTGACTCAGCCGTTCGACATGGATTTGGTCTGAGCGTTTGGAGCACCGCCTTCAGGCGGCGTGAAGACCGGCTAAAGCCGGGACTCCGAACGAAGGCTCCCAACGGAGACTCCGAACGGAACCGCCCGCGCCGCAGCGCGTCGGGGCATACCTCCTATGCAGGGTAGCCCGGATCGAGCTTGCGGAGGAGGACACTGCCCATCTGATAGGAGCAGTAGGTCATGAAGAACGCGCCGAACACGTCGATGCTGTAGTGCACGTGCATCGCCAGGACCACCATGCCCATCACGATGGAGCCAACGAGATAGACATAGCGGAGCCAATTCCCCCGGAACAGATAGAAGCCGAGGAACGGCATGGCCGTATGACCGGAAAAGAACATGTCGTTCTCGAAATAGAGCCGGCTGAAGATCCCGGGAAAGTGCACATCGATGGCACCCGCCGGCGTGCCCACGTGCGTGAAGATCATGAAGAGGGAGCGCACAATCAAAAGCAGGCTGAACTGAATGGCGACCACATGCAGCATCCGCACGCGCCGGCAGATCGGATACAGGAACATGCCGACGATCAGGGCCATGTACCCATAGGTGAACAGGAAGCTCAGATCGATCGTGGGCAGACGGTCCAGGATGAGGTCCGGCACTTTGACCGCCGAGTGAAACGTGACATAAACCCCGCACTGATAATCCGCAAACAACGCCACGGCGAAAAAACCGGCCGACAAAGCCAGCAGATGCCGGCACTGCAGCAACTCCCGAGTCCACGTCCGCACCCCGACATCGAGGTTCTCCGGGGCCCACGGAATCCCACGGGCCCGCGGCGCGACCTTCAGTCGTGGTCTCTGTGCTGCTATAATGGATTTTTCTGCCACTACCGCCATGCCAACCCCTGCAGAAGTTCCAAGTTTGAAGTTTCAAGTGGCTGCCGCGTGCTCCGCACTCCACACCTGAGACTTCGTACTTCCCTACGCTCTGGACCCCGTGATCCCGTGACGCGACCAGCCGGGGCCTACTCGATCCCGTCGAGTATATTCTCTTTATTGTCAACGATTCCTTTCCATTCGTCAAGCACTCTACCATGTTTAGACGCACGAAATGGCAGATCATTTCTTCTTGCCTGCCCCCAGGCCCGAGAGCCGCGGCGTGTGGGGATGGACCGGGACGGCAGCGCGTGGTAGACTGCCGCACTTCAAGTAGGAGACCGATGGATGTCGGATTCGATCTCATGGGACGATGTTTTGGGCGGCCCCGACGAGGCTCTGTACGATGTCGCAACTCGTGCGGCGGGACCTTCGGGCGAGTTGCCCCTGACCGGGGATTTTCTCGCCCGGTCCGCCAGCGGTGACCTTTTTGGCCTGATTCAGGACGTGGGGATGGGGTGGCCGCCGGCCGAGGTCCAGGTGGATGCCTTTCTGCTGCTCAGTCACCAGGGCGGGATTCGCGGCGCCGACGGCAAGCCGGTCGCGGTCGGCTATCACGTCGGACACTACGAACTCGGGCTGCTGATGGAGGCGGCGGCACGGGAGTTCCAAGCTCTTGGATGTATGCCCTTCGCGGCCTGCTGCACAGACCCCTGCGATGGGCGGACCCAGGGCACACCGGGAATGATGGATAGCCTGGCCTACCGCAACGACGCGGCGAGCATCTTTCGGCGGCTGATTCGCAGCCTGCCCGGGCGCAAAGGCGTCCTCGGCATTGGCACCTGCGACAAATCCCTGCCCGCCCTGATGATGGCTCTGGCGTCGATGCACGATCTGCCCGCCGCGATTGTGCCGGGCGGCGTGACGTTACCCCCTATTCGGGGGGAGGACCTGGGCACGATCCAATCCCTCGGGGCCCGTTTTGCCCAAGGTGAAGTGACGCTGGAGTATGCCCGGCAGATGGCGTGCCGGGCCTGCGCCGGGGCGGGTGGCGGCTGCCAATTCCTGGGCACCGCCGCCACCGCGCAGGTCGTGGCGGAGGGCCTGGGCCTGACGCTGCCGCATGCGGCCCTCGCGCCTTCCGGACAAGAGATCTGGCTGGACATGGCCCGGCGTTCGGCCCGCGCTCTGAAGCGACTATCGCAACGAAATCTGACCGCCGGTCGAATCCTGTCCAACGCCTCGATCCGCAATGCCATGACGGTATTCGCCGCGTTCGGCGGATCGACGAATCTCCTGCTGCACATCCCGGCCATTGCCTATGCGGCGGGCCTGGATCGCCCCACGATCGACGACTGGAACGCGGTCAATCGTAGGACGCCGCGGCTGGTCGATGTCCTGCCGAACGGACCGGTCGGCCATCCCACCGTCCGCGCTTATCTTGCCGGTGGTGTGCCCGAGGTGATGCTGCACCTGCGCAGGATGGGCCTGTTGGATCTGGATGTGCTCACCGTCACCGGGGAGACCCTGGGACAAACGCTCGACTGGTGGGAACCGTCGGACCGGCGCCGGCGTCTGCGCGAGATTCTTCAGCAGAAAGATGGAATCGATCCTGACGATGTGATTCTGCCGCCGGACCGGGCCCGCGCACGAGGGCTGACCGGCACGATTACGCTGCCCCAGGGAAACCTCGCCCCGGAAGGCTCCGTGATCAAGAGCACCGCCATCGACCCCTCGCTGCTCGATGCGGACGGCGTCTACCGCAAGGTCGGGCCGGCCCGCGTCTGCATCGGCGAGCGGGCGGGTATCCAGGCAATCCGGGAAGGCACGGTGCGGCCGGACGATTGTCTGGCGGTGATTTGCGCCGGGCCTTTGGGCAGCGGCATGGAAGAAACGCTGCAGGTGACCGGCGCCCTGAAGAACCTCTCGTGGGGCAAGCACGTCGCCGTCCTTACCGACGGCCGGTTCAGCGGTGTCAGCACCGGCGCGTGCATCGGCCACATCGGTCCGGAAGCCCTCGCCGGCGGACCCATTGGGAAGCTGCGCGACGGCGATATCATTCAGATCGTGATCGACTGCCGGCATCTGCACGGGAGCCTCGATCTGATCGGCGCGGCTGATACGCCGTCGGAAAGCCGAAGCCCGGAATTCGGCAGCCGCATCCTGGCCCAGCGCGCGCTTCGGCCCGATCTGGCGCCCTATGCCGACCTACCGGACGATACCCGGTTGTGGGCGGCCCTGCAGGAAATCAGCGGCGGCACCTGGGCCGGTTGCGTGTACGACACGCGGCAAATCCTACGCACCCTGGAAGCCGGCCGGCGTAGCCATGAAAAGAATTTATGATTTATGATTGATGATTTGTAAATCATGAATCGAAAGGGGTGGTGTGTATGAACCACAATAAGCAGAGGCTCGCCGGCGTCTTTGCCCCGGTTGTGACGCCGTTTCAAGGGGATCAGCCCGACCTCGACGCCCTCGCCTTCAACCTGACGAAGCTGCGCCAGACCGATCTGACCGGCTTTCTGGCGTTGGGCTCCAACGGCGAGATCGAGAGCCTCACCGATGAGGAGCGGCTGCTGGTCCTGGAAGTGTTTGCGCAGGAAAAAGGCGATAAAGTCGTGATGGTGGGCACCGGCTGCGAGTCTACGAAGGAGACCATCGAAAAATCTCACGTCGCCGCCCAGATGGACTTCGATTATGTCAGCATTCTGACCCCGCACTATCACGCCAAGCAGATGGACGGCCCGACGCTGCGCCGCTACTACGAGAGAATCGCCGAAGCCGTCTCCGTGCCGCTGCTGCTGTACAATGCCCCGCAGTTCGCCGGCGGGGTGCAGATCCCGCCCAAGATCGTCCTCGAGCTGTCGGGGCACCCCAATATCGTCGGGATGAAGGACTCCTCGGCCGCCGGTCCGGGCCGGTTCCTCGCCGAGCTCGACCCGGACGGAGATTTCTCCGTACTGGCCGGCGGAGTCAATTTCTTCTATTCCTCGCTGCACGTGGGCGCCATCGGCGGCGTTTTGTCGCTCGCGAACGTCGTGCCCGAAGCCTGCACGGAGTTGTACGATCTGTTTATGCGGGGTATGTACGACCGGGCCCGGGAGCTCAGCGCCGGCCTGATCCGGCTCAACCAGTTCATCTCCGGAGCCTGGGGCGTCGCGGGGGTCAAGGCGGCCATGGATCTCGTCGGCCTGCGCGGCGGCCGACCGCGCGAGCCTCTCACGCCCGTCCCGGCAGACGCGGTCGACCAGATCCGGCAGGCCATGACAAACGAGGGCTTCCTGGTACCGAGCCTGTAGGAATTTATGATTTATGAGTTATGATGTATGATTTGCGGTCTGCAATTTCCGTTGCCGGTTCGAGAGCTTCGCTGTGCTTGAAATCATAAATCATGAATTATAAATCATAAATCGCATGTGGATCCTGGGCGTTGATATCGGTACGACGAACATGAAGCTGGGCGTGTTCCGTCTGGTCGAGAACGCACTTGAGCCCATCCGCCAGTCTTCCCAACCCTACGCGATTCACGTCTACAACAACGGGCTGTTTGCCGATATCGAACAGAGCAAGTGGACAGAGGCCTTCTCCGCCGGTTGTCGCGCCTTGGCCGAGACCATCGCCGATACTGACATCATCGCCATCAGTGGCACCACGCCGGGACTGACCGCGATGGACCAGCACGGCGAGGCGCTGTATCCCGCCATCCTCATGCTCGACCAGCGTTCGCATAAGCAGGCCCGCGAGATCCTCGATACAGTTGGCCTGGACCGCCTACTCGCCACGACGGCCAATATGCCGGTCGCCGGCGGCTGCTCGCTGGCCGGCATCCTCTGGCTCAGAGACAACGCCCCCGACGTGTTCAAAAAGGCCCACAAGTTCGGACACTCCAATACCTATTTCGCCCATTGGCTGACGGGCGCGTACGCGATCGATCCCTCCTCCGCTTCGCTTACCAGTCTATACAACACGACCCGGAACGACTACACGTGGAATGACGATCTGGTCCGCACTTTCGGCCTGTCTGTCACCCAACTTCCGGAGCTTATCCCTGCCTACGCAAGTGTTGGTACCGTCCGCCCCGCGCTGGCCCGTGAGCTTGGCTTCGCGAAGGAGCCACAGGTGCTGATCGGGGGCAACGACGCGGTGTTGGCCGCCTTCTCCGTCGGGGTCCAGGAGCCCGGCCAAGTCATCAATGTCAACGGCACGTGCGAGATCAGCCTCGTGTGCCTGCCCAGGTGCCTGCCGTCGCCCCACTACAATATCCGGGCCCACGTCCTGCCGGACCGCTGGCTGACCCTGCACGTGATGAACGCCGGCGGCAAGGCCCTCGAATGGTTCAAGAACGTTTTTTGCTCGGAGATGGCCGACGAGGAGTTTTACAGCCGTTTCCTCCCCCGCGCCATCGACGCCTGGCTCGACCGGGACTCCGCCGTGACCTATACTCCCTACCTGATGGGCTCCCGCTACTCGCTGGACCCGCTCCAGGCCGAACTGCTCGGCTTGACCCAGACCACGACTCGCGAGGAGATCCTGGCCGCCCTCGTTCGCGGCCTGTGCCGCTACCAGAGCAACCACCTCCGAGACATTGAGCAACATGTGCCGCTCCAGCGCACGATCCATCTGGCCGGCGGGGCCGTCAATCCCGCCCTGATTCGCGCCAAGCGCAAGTGGCTGCGCGATTGTGAATACGTGCACGAAGAGGACTCCTCCATCAAAGGCGCGGCGATGCTCGCGCGGCTTTACCTGGAGAGCCGCTGAGTTCCGCGCCATCCGCCTCCATGCCCATTTGTCGCATGGTGCGATGATGAACCGTGGATGACCGGCATGGCCCACCCGTGCTTTTTGGCCTGGGCAATTGCATGTGAGTGTTGTATCGACGTGGCATGGGCTTCCAGCCCATGAATCACCGGCAGGATGCCGATGCCACAAAGCCTCACGGGCAGGATGCCCGTGCCACAGGTATGCCTAACGGCCACATGCAATTGCCCTGGCTTTTTGGCTTTGCGGCCTTGCAGGGGCATGGAACAGACGTTAGAATAGCGAAAAAGGGTCCGGGTAGAGACCGACGGGCTTCGGCGCGCCCGGTCGAGTTGAGACTGTTGGGCAGGAAGGAGAACGGGTATGAGTTGCAGGAAAGCCTTCACGCTGATCGAGCTTCTGGTCGTTATTGCCGTCATTGCCATTCTGATGGC